>VFQQ010001540.1_pt1 | contig 31217 bp, 51 predicted proteins | sample 3512341 | NCBI WGS metagenome assembly VFQQ01 (sample SAMN10412373, study PRJNA504923) | tailings metagenome | isolation source: Relicate 2 Philex TSF1 revegetated site | place: Philippines: Tuba, Benguet | collected 2017-08-29
GCATTACCAACGAGGATTGCATGGACACAGTTTAAGCAGGGTTGGGAACAGGCTGAGATGGAGGCTGGGAGCAGGGCGCTGTACGGCAGTTGCACTCCTCATGCCAGGCATGCCCACCGCTCATGCCCCTGCCGACGTCAGCAGAACGCCAGCAGCCCCTTAGCGCACGCAAGGCCCTGCAAAAGCACCCCCAAAACAGCACTCACGGGCATGGACACGGCGGCGCCGGAGCGCACGGAAAACAGCAGGGGGTCGGCGGGGTCGGCAAACTTGGCGCCGTAGGCCTGGCGGGGAGGGAGGAACATGGAGAGTGATTCAGGTTTCATGGCTGAGGAGGCCAGCAGGACGAGGCAAACTTGGCGCCGTAGGCCTGGCGGGGAGGGAGGAACATGGGTGGGTGAGTGTGGATGGTTGGCATGTGGAGAGGATGGGTGTGCATGGCGCAAGGCTGCCACCCACATGCTGGCAATGATGGCTGGCATGAGCAGCAGCCCAGCACACATGGGACCCCTGGCATGCCACTTCACCCAACCCACATGGAGCCCTGGCTAGCACATGGCCCCCGCTCCTTCACATGAGCTCCCTGCGCCCCTCACCTCCTCCACCTCCTTCACGGCCGCCAGCATGTCCTCCCACTGTGTGCCAAACCCAAGACGAAGCACATGCCCGTAGAAAGCAAGCAAAGCTCCCTCACCTCCTCCACCTCCTTCACTGCCGCCAGCACATCCTCCCACACGCCGGCGGGCAGCTTGCCGCCAGCCTCGTAGAAGGCCTGCCAATCATGGTGAGGGCATGAAGGAGCGATTGGGGAGGGTTTAGAGGCATGTGGTTGGGTGCACAGGCATGGCATGACCAGTCATGGACATGGCATGGCTGACCAGGGGGCTGGCATGACATGGGGACGGCTGCGAAGAGGCCCACAAGAGCATGGCTGGCGCATGGCTGCCAACCCTTGCGGCCGGCCAGTATGGCGGCTAGGGCATGGGGCCGTGCGCCCTAGGGCATGCCGCCGAGCATGTGCCAAGGAGCGCGGCGCCAGAAACGCGGCATGGGCGCCCCACACGCGGCGCACGCGCTTCCCCTCGTGCCGCCCTGGCGCCCGGCGCCTGGGGGGCACCTGCGGGATACTGTCATGGACCGCAAGGGCGCCGCGGCGCCACTCGAGCGGCTAAAAATCGGCGCACCTGGCACACTTTGGTGGTGATGGTGAAGCCGGGGGGCACGTTCAGGCCCAGGTGCGCCATCTCACAGAGGTTGGCGCCCTTGCCACCGAGCTGCAGTGGGATGGGAAGGGACGGGGCAGGAAGGGGTGTCGATCGGCGCCGGCGGGGCAGCTGGGTGGCAGGCGGGGGCTGGGCGGGGCGCGCCATGCATGAGTGCCCCAGGCCCCGCCATGGCCCCCCATGGCAAGCACGTCACCCTGGGAGGTGAGTGGGGTACATGGCAGGGCTGTAAGCCCGCATGCATGCGTGCTGCAGGCAGATTTGCGGGGATAGCGCCCCGCCGATACGCTTCCCGCTCCCGCCCGCCGGCGGCGCCCCACTGACCAGGGCCTTCATCTCCTTGCGCCCCGCGCTGCTGCCCTTCTTGAACACATAGACGCGGCGCTCCTGCGAGGGGGCGGGAGAGGCATGGGCGTGAGCAGGAACTGTCCGGACCGGGCGCCCAAATCGGGAGCGCCGGCGACAGCGCACCCCGCGGCGGCAGCCGGCGGCGCGTTCGCAGACCGGCCGATCAGCGGGGGAATCTGCGCCCGACAGCTCCCACAGACGCGGGGAGGGCGGAGCAGAGGCGCAGGGAGCGCTGGGAGGCGTTTGGCGATGGCTGACCCAAACCCGAACGCGCCGGCCCCCACTCGCCTCCGCGGCGCTCGGCTCAGTCTTGTCGCCGCCCTTGAGGGCGGACTTGACCGCGCCGACCACACCCGCGAGAGGACCGGGCATCGTCTCTGTTCAACAGGGCTACGCGGTGATCTGGGGCCTTGTGGGGTGAGTTTATGAAGTCGTGGGTGCGTGTGTAGTGATCGATCGCAGAATGGCGCGCTGAGCAGCCTGCGGCATTTTCAGGCAGGTCTGCATCACTGCATGGGGGTTTTGCAAGTCGATTCTGGCGATTTGCAACGGCAGCCACGTGACATTGACGCGGCACAAACACAGACTCCACCTCTCAAGCGCCTCACAAGCCGGCCTGCCGGCCCCTTCCCCAACTCCTGCCGGCGCTGGAACACGGCACATAGTCGTGCAAGTACCGAGCGGTCCCAGATCACCGGTCGGTGGCGCCGATCGCCACAGACTCCCGCTGGCGGCGGTCGCCGCTGCCGCCGCTGCCCGACCGGCGCCAGCCCAGCTGCTCGCCTCTAGCTGCTAAGCCTCTAGTGCCCGGCTGACATCCCAACACCGCCATGCTGCTGCGGCACCCCGTGCTGCGGGCCGCAGCCGTGTCGGGCTGCACCATGGCCGCAGGGGATGTGCTGTGCCAGGCCATCCGGGCGCGGCGAGCCGGCCGGGACATCAGGTCAGAAGCACGGCCAACGCTTTTGACCGCCATGCCTGCGCATGCAGACCTTGTGCTGACTTTGTGCTGGTTGCCATGCCATTGAGTTACGGCTGGGGCTGCCCCCTGCGGCAGCAGCTATTGCCTGCCGCAGCCCATGCACCCCTGCTGAGGCTCCCCGCTCCTCCTGCTGCCCATGCTGCCGCCGCAGGATCGACTGGCGGCAGACGGCGAGGTTTGGCACCGTGGGTCTCACGCTTCATGGCCCCTATTTCTACCATGGCTTCCGCTGGCTAGATGCTCGCTTTGGGGCGGCAGTCAACCTGAGGATGGTGCGCTGCTATAGCATGCCTGCCTGCTGACTGGGGTGCCCATGGCAGCAGGCCTGCCTGCCTCCCTGCTGCTGCTGCTGGGTGTGCCCATGCAAGTGCGGTGCACGGCTGGCTGGCATGGACGGGCAGCAGTGGAGCCACAGTCTGCGGTGCAGCCATGCTGTCGCCTTCCTGCTGCAATGCCGGCAGCTCAGCAGGTCGATGCGTAGGCGCAGCCCAGCTGGGGCAGCATGGCAGAGCACAGCATGGGCAGATCAGGAGAGGCTCCCCTCTTGTGGCACTAGCTTGAGCACGGTGCTCGTTCTCACCAAGCTGCAACTGTGTCCGACCAGGCCCGCTCCCTCTCCCGCCTGCACCCCGCAGGCGATGGTCAAGGCATGCGTGGGTGACTTGACTATCTACCTGGGCTGGATTGCACCAACCCATTCCTGTCTATCTCTGCTTTCCCCACCTGCAGGCGATGGTCAAGGCGTGCGACGGCAACTTCACCATCTTCCCGCTCTACCTGGGCTGGCTTGAGTGAAACCATTCCTCTGTTTGCCTCTCCTTCCCCGCCCACAGGCGATGGTTAAAGCCTGTGCAGGAAACTTCACCATCTTCCCGCTCTACCTTGGCTGGCTTGCACCAACCCATTCCTGTCTGTCTCTGCTTCCCCACGCGCAGGCGATGGTCAAGGCATGCGCCGGCAACTTCACCATTTTCCCGCTCTACCTGGGCTCCTTCTTTCTATACATGGGCTTGCTGGAGGGCCTGCCGCCACCGGAGGCGGTGCAGAAGCTGCGACAGGCGTTTGTGCCCACGTGAGACAAGGCTGCTCCTTTGTTTTGATTAGTATGGAGGGGATCTGCTGTGCTGTGCTGGGGTCAGTTGCAGCCAGGGCTCCAGGTGTTTGGGCCCACGTGAGGCTGTAGCTCCGGCCCTTTTGCTTGCCACATGGGAGTCTGCCCTGCTGTGCCTGGGCTGCAGGAGGGCTATTGGCTGGGGCAGAGCTGCGTGCGTCTGGCTCACGCTGCTGCTGACCAAGCAGGCACTTGCACTTCCCCACCTCCTGCCTCCTTTAGGTATACCGCTGGCTGGGGCTTCTGGCTGCCCGCCAACCTGGTCAACTTCGTGTTTGTGCCGCCCACGGGGCGGGTGCTGTTTGCCAATGCGGCAGGTGCGCGCAGGGCAGGGAGGGCTGGGCAGGGGGTCAAGAGCACATGGTGCATAAGGGCATGATGCATGTGGGCGGCGTGTCAAGCTGATGCACCTGGCTCTAGCATGTAGGATTTGCTGCTGCTCAGCACATGGCCACCTCGCGCAGTGCACGTCAACACACGTTCCTGGCCCCATGTTGGCTACTGCTGCCTGCAGGCCTCATTTGGAACGCGATCCTGTCCCTGGAGAACAGCACCAAGGGGCGCATAGCCACGCAGCCAGCAGCGGGGAAGGATGTGCAGCGTGGAAGCGGCGCACAGCGATGAGCTGGCAGAGTTGCAGGCGTGTCACGCTGCAGTGGCTCCTGAGCGTCGACCTCTTGCCGCCCTTGGTGCCTCCGGAATTGCAAACGCAGTGCTTCAGCTTCCTGGCTTGTTCGCCCCCTTATCAACCGGCCCTGTGCCAACTTGAATGTTCACATTTCTGGTCGGCTACGAATCCCTTTCAGGCTCGGCATTTCATTCTGCAAGCATTTAACCTGCTCACCCTCACTCGCTTCCCTGCTCTGCCACCGCACAACGGCTTTCCTCTGGCCTGTCCGCCTCGCATTCACTTGCAGCATTGGCTGCTGCTGAAGTTTTTTTGATGCACGACTTGACAAGCTGCAGCTTTCTCGAACATGAAAACAAGTGGTGTGCATAGGGCAAGGCCCAAACTGTCTTGAACAGCAAATGAGAAAGATATCGCGGTTTAGAGGCAGCAAAATGCGGGTGCGTGCGGCCAAACGACCAGGAACCAGTGTGTTGTGCAATGTGTGCTGCTCGGCAGGCAAAGGGTCATGGTATCATATGGCAGAGAGGCTACCTGCTAAACGAAGGTAGGCATGTGTTGGACAGGCGCGGCCACAAGCTGCGCCAGGGCATGTCAGACGGCAGTGTTGGGTCGGACCGCACGACCCGAGCATTGATATTCCGATGAAAAGGCAGAGGAGGAGGGGCGTTAGAATGCTAGTTGAGCTGGACAGTTCGGGGTGTAGAGACTAGCGTGGTGCGTTGTCGGTGCAAGGGATTGCAAAGTAGAGCCTGAATGAAAGGACGTTATGCAGGAGGGAAAACAGCGGGGGCCCCCAGTGGGGCCAGGGAAAAGCAGCCAGAGTGTGGGGGTGCATGGCGCGTGACATGCATGAAAGCATACAACGGCCCTGGCTAGCTGCTGTGGTTGCGCAGCCAGAGCGTGGCCGCCAAGCAAGACACCGCCCATGCTCCAGAGGAGGTGAACAGCAGGCGCCAGCAAAAGTGCGGCTGCACTGGCTTCACATCTGCCTCGGGTTCGGGCAGCTCCTCAAGCGCAGAGCCAAGCCGCACCGCAGACGCCGCCCGCCGCCTCAGCGCCACCGCCTCCCCGGCAGCTGCGCTGCCGCGCCGCTGCCGCCGCTGCCGCCGGGTGAATGCGGCACGGGCCTCGCCCTCTAGCAAGCCCATGGCGGCCAGGGGCAGCGCCACACCGACCATCATCATCAGCCATCCATCCACTGCCAAGCACTGCTCCAGAGGTGAGTCGGATGGGTAGGCGCCCCAGATGTGAAAGGTGGGCGTCACTGCGGCAATGCTGCACTCCAGAGGTGTTGGGAGCGGGCGCAGGGAGGGCGTTCGTGGGGCAGAGGCTGGTAGGAGTAGGCAGCTGGTTGAGCCTGCAGGTGGAGCCCTTGCTGGGCAGCGTTGGTGGCAGGGGTTGCTGCAGGTGGAGGCAGGCTCTGTGGCAGGGCTACTGCATGCCAGTGCCTGCTTTCCACCAGCCCGCACTCACTGTACCAAGTTGAGGCCCGTGTGCAGGTCTTGCAGGGGCGCTTCAGTGCCGGGCGTGGCCACCAGCCGGTGGCAAATGGAGCGCTCCGTCAGCAGCTGCCCAAGGGAATGGGAGCGCAGGGGTGCAGCATGATCAGTCCGCTGCTAGACTTACGCAGGCTGGCACGGCATGGCAGAAAACTGGATCGAGTGGGTACCCCAAGCGCCCTCGCTTGTGCGCAGCTGCCTCCCTGGCCCTGAGCCCTCCCGTTGCGCACCGGCAGCAGCGCCAGGAGCGGCAGTGCTATGCAGCACCACGCGTACGAGACTTGCAAGTAGAGCAGATAGATGGCGCTCCACAGGTAGTGGCTACACGCCAGCAGCAGGCCAACCAGGCGCAGAGGGCTGCTGCCGTGGTGCACAAACACATTGGTGCTGCGAGTAAGAAAACAGGGTGAGCAGCGGGTCGGGGGCGGGTCTGCTGCTGGCCACGGCGATGCATCAGCACAGTGCGGGGCGGTGCTGGCTGCCCGTACGCTTGTGCTGCAAGCCGCGATTGCAACAAGCCAGGCATGATCTTCATGGCTCGCACCCGCCATTGACGGCTATCCGCCGGGCGATCAGCGTGCAGTGCAGGCTGGCCAGGGTGCCGATCAGCTCCCGATGGCGCACATACAGCTGCCGGGCGGGCGGGTGGGTGCATGCCGCCACCAGAACCAGAGCCAGAAGCACGTGGGTGGCCCCAATCGCCGCCAGCGCTGTGAGGAGGCAGCAGATGGCAGCAGCAGTGGGCAGCAGCGCATGGCTGGCAATTCAACAACAACAACAAACCAAACAGCACAACAACAGCACAACAACAAACCAAAGGGGGGAAAAAGAGCAGAAGGGTCTGGCTTGTGGCTGCGCTCGAAAGCGCCACGCTGCGGCGGGAGCGAGAGACCACCAGACCCCTGCCAGACACCGGAATGACCCCCCACCTGGCTTGCCCTCTTCTAGCCACAGCTTGAAGACGCAAAGCAGCCCGACTAGGAAGGCCACCGCAGCCCAGCCAGCGCGATCGGTGGCAACCGCACGCTGGTTGGCCTCGCTGCAGTGGAGGGCGGTGGAGGCGGGGGGCGGTGGAGGCGGCCTCAGCGGGGAGCCGGCTTTCGCGGGGGACCGCTTCGGTCATCGCTCTGACCACGATACACAAATTGATTTGCAGGACGGGCGCGCCCAGCAGCGCAGAGCAGCCAAAGCTAGCACGTCCAAACCCGCTCACAGTCGAAATGAACATAGGTGCCAGGCTCTCAAAGCATTGTGACGACGTGCGCGGCACATGGGCGGCCCGCCCTCGGCGTTCCACCGCCGCCGCGCTACGGCCCTTCTTTCGCCCCGCCTGTGAACTCAGTGCAAGTTGGTGCGCCCGCTGCACTGGGCATGGGGAACGGCTCGAGGTGCCAAAATTGAGAACGGCTGCCGAGTTGCGACTGCATCTGCCCCCGCCGATTGTGCCCCGCACGGTGTGCTCGTCGGCGGCGCAGTGGTGGTCGGCGCATGCCGAGGCAGAGGGGCCAGCTGGGTTCTGACAGCAACAACAACAACACAACGTCAGGTGATTCATACAACTGTATCTGTTGTCCCGTCAGTACACGGCCACAACTGGCCTATTGAAACCCGCCAGACCCGCGGAGGCGCAGAGGCATGTGTGTGCTGCGCGGCAAAGTGGGCAGCTGGGACAGTTCAGGTGCAAGATCGGCAGGTGGGCATGGGCAGGGGTGGAGGTTGCAGCCGTACAGGACCTCGACTGCCACATGCGCTGCAACACAGCGGGCCGCCACTTGCTCCTGCACCTGGCCCCGCAGAGCTGCGTACCGCCACAATCCATCTGTTCCACTTCAGGCGATTTCGAGGCACCAGTTGCAGCAGCGTCGGTTGTGCACGCATGCCGACAGCACAGGCAAGGTACAATGACGGGGGGGCAATATGAGGGTGGATGATGTGCATGAATAAACAAACTATGCCTGCCCTGGACGTGCAGGGAAAACGCTATAACGTTTTATAACGTAAATGACCGGCAGCCGGCGTTTCCTTTCAAGGGAGTAGCTGAATTCCACAACTGATGAAAGATTCAATGCATGATGGGGTACGCTGAAGATACGCAGATAGTAAAGCAGTGTTTGAGGAGCATTAGGGGCGCCATCTGAGTTGGGGAGCAAAACATGCAGAGGGGGGCGGGAGCGGCGGCGGAGGGCGGCCGCCGGGCGATGGGGGGATCCCGGTTGCCTTGGGATGCAGGTATGAAAACAGTGTAAATCAGGCTTCAGGCAGCAGACAAAAAATTGCGCTCCAAACGTGCGTGCATGACGCCTGCAGGCGGAGCTGCATTTGCAAAAGAAACAGACCAAACGTTACTTGGGGCTGGCATGTGGCAACACCGCAGCAACGAGGCAGGCGACGCCCCAAGCTATCGACGACTGGAACAGCGCTTGCCAGCCGCAAATCAGCCACTCGTGCATGCCGGCTGGCTCACACTCTTCCATATATTCCGAGTCAATACTGCGAGGGTCCGGCGTTCCTTCCAGCTGCTGCCGCCGCTGTCGCTGCCGCTGCAACTGCCGCTGCTGCCACAGGCGGCGTGCTTGCTGCTCCAGCGTGCTCAGCGCGGCCAGTGGCAGCGCAATGCCCGCCACCAGCACCAGCCAGGTGTTTATTGCTAGGCACTGCTCCAGCGGGGAGGTTGAGACGCGGGTGCCGAGTGAGCGGGAGGCCGGTGTGAGCGTGGCCAGGCTGTACGCAGTGGATTGGGGGGAGATAGGGAAGAGGGGCATGTGTTCAACATCCATGGCAGGCCAGCACAACTACCTGCACCTTAAGGTCTCCTCACACTCCAGCCATCCAAGCAGACAACAACGCAAACACTGCTGAGCAGGCCTCACTCGTGCACCATCTGCAGCACAGCGTGCAGGCCCCACAGCGGCGCTTGGATGCCGGGTGTGGCCACCACACGATGGCAGATTGACTGCTCCTTGAGCAGCTGCAAGCAGGGAGCAAGAAGAAGAAATGTGCAGGGTCGAGGTCAGGGTCTGGCAGGGCAGACTGTGACAAGGTACGCAGCAAGCATGCCAGCATGCCAGTACGCCCCTGTCTTATCGAGCTCAAGTGCCGGCTCGCACACGGCAGCATGTGCTAGCAGCATGTGCTACTGCTTACCGGCAGCAGGACGGTCAGGGGCAGGGCGAAGCGCGTCCATGCAAAGGACAGCCGCGCCGAAAGGTGGTAGAGGACTCCGTACGGAAAGAAGTCGCCCACAAACAGCAGCAGCAGCAGGCGCAGCGGGCTGCCGCCGTGGCGCAGGAACACGTTGGTGCTGCGGGGAGGAAGAAAGGCAGGGGCTTAGCAGGCAGGCCAAGCAGCAGTAAGAACATCAGAAATGCATGCGCCGCAAGGGCCACCTGTAGCACTCGCCTTCCTGTTGAGCACAGCGCAGCACACTGAGCCACGTGCTGTGCCGTGCATCTGCACCCGGCCGAACCACACAAACCAAGTGCTCACCCGCCGTTTGTGGAGACGCGCCGGCAGACAAAGGCGCAGTGCAGGCTGGCCAGGCTGACTATTGCCTCGCGGTGCTTGACATACAGCCTCCTTGCTGGCGCATACGTGCACGCCGCTGCCGCTGCCGCTGCCAGCAGCACTTGCGTGGCGCACACAAGCGCTAAGTCAACCTTTCGCTCGTGCAGCCACAGCTTGTAGACGCTTGTTAGCGTGCCCAGCACCACCACCACCAGCCAACCGGTGCGATCCATGTCCACTGAACGAGCATTCCAGTCGCTGCAGGCGGTGGTGTGCAGGAAGCAATGTGGGAGCAGGGGCTGTGGCGGAGGAAGTGTGCAGGCTCCACCGGGCACTTGTGATGGCACGGCGGGACGGGCGGCTGGCGGCTGGCGGCTGGCGCGCTCGCAAGGGCTAGGCGGGCTGCGCTGATCTCCGCCGGTCAAGCAACCACTCCAGATGCTCGCAAACGGGCGTGCACGTGCTCAGGAGGCGTGCTCAGCAAGAGGCCCCTCCAAACCTCACCGTCGAAACCCGGACGCCCACCACTCCTGCAGCATCTTGCGCATCTGCGGCCGCAACGTTTGACGGCGGGTGCTTGCTGGCTGCTGTGCTCACAACTCAGACGGCCGCACGTGGTCGGCCGCTAGCGCGGCTGGGTGGACCTATGCCGGCTGCAAAACAACGAGAAGCGAGGATATCGAAACGCAGGACGGCCGGCGATTGACGCTCAATGTCTAGTACAATGGCCGCCGCCCAGCGGGGCCACCCTGCCAAGTGACCGGCTTCGGCTGCCCTGTGAGCAGCACCTGAGCACCGCACAGCCGATCATTACACAGATCGCAGATGCGATGTGAATCAATGCAGAGAGCAGGACCTGCAAGCTAGAGTGGTAACAGCGCCGCAAAAGGGCTGCAGAGCGGTCTGCGCTAACACAATGGGCCAGCCAGCACAGGACCATGACCCAGAGCTGTTCGTTCTCTTCGGCTTGGCGGGTCTGGCTCACGCACTTCCATCTTGTTGCATCAGTCCCACAGGAAGCGACGGTCAAGACGAGCCTGGAGCTTCCAAGCTTTTACGGTCGTGCATGCGCACCGTCCAGTCTTGGGGTAGCTGCCATTGCGTCTGGTGCCTCAAACTGTTTACTGCACCCTCCTGCTACAGATGTTCGCTTGGTGGGGGCGCATTTAATTTTACAAGATGGATTCATGCTCACACCGAACTGAAATGAGACTGAGGAGGGGAGACGATGAAATCGGGGGCCGGGCTGCCCAAGGCAGCAGCCGGTTCACTCAACGGCAAGCAGAAATAGCAGGGAGGCAGCGGGTGGGGGCAGGTGGGACCCAGGAGCAGCAAGAACAGCGGCAGGGCAAGCATGTGCAGGTTGAATGCGATTGTGCAGAGGGCCGCAATACTAATACAGGGCAGAGGCCAGGGGAAGGCAGCAAGTGCGGCCACAGGCAACTGAGATTAATCACAGGGGAAGCAGGACCCCTAGCGCGCAAGCCGCGCAACAGGCAGACCCGCCGCAGCGTGCGTGTCGTGCGCAGCATGCTGCGTGCCTGCTGGGCAGCGCAGCATAGCGCAGCGCAGCGGATCGCGTGCCGCATTGAATACTTGCTGCATCACTGCAGCATGCTGCCCAGGCCGGTCAGGTTGAGCGTGTCCTTGACGATCAGCGAGACACCCGCTGTCATGAGCAGCAGGAAGCCGCCGGCCTGCACCGCCCGCTCCACCCCTTCGTCCAGCCGCTTGCCGCCGCGCAGCGCCTCGATGGCAATGAACACGAGGTAGCCGCCTGCGGGTGAGGGGGAGTGGGAGGGGCGGGAGATGAGAAGGGGGTCAGGAAGGCGGACGTGTAGGTGGGTAGGTGAGCAGCAGAGTGGGTGGGAGCGCACAGGCTCAGGTGGGCATGAAAGCCCCGACGCCTGCAGGGTGCAGGCCCGAGGGCTGGGGAGGCGGCAGGCAGCGGCAGCGGGGCAGCCAGCCGTGCTGAGTCAGTGGCAGCAAGTTGGACAGCCGGTTCCTTGGTGCTACAGCCAGTGGGTATACCCACCTGCCCGTTGGGGGCAGAGGTGCTGGGGGCGTCGCCCACCGTCGGCGCGTCACTGCGGCGGCAGCAGCGGCAGCAGGGCGGCGGCCAGCGGCAGCATCTCCTCCGGAGCGCCTCTCAGCTGGGCGGCTTGGTTGAACATGAAGGCTCCCAGCGCCTCCAAATCGTTGGTCAGCATCCAAATGGCCAGCAGAACGATGAACCCGTTTCCAAAGGCAGCAATGATGTCCCGTACGTCTCTGTCCAGCGAGCGACCCTGCGCCGCCTCGATTCCAACCAATGCAAGCTCGCCGCCTGCCGCCGGCCGGGCGGGTCGGTGGGTGGAGGTGCAGGTGGGCCCAATGCAGGTACAGCTTGGAAGCTGGCAGCGGCCGGCAGGGCAACCAGGCAGCAGGGCACTCACGCTGGGGTTGCAGATGCAGGCATGCCTGCCAGCCAGCCGGCAGCTACCGAGGAGAGGCAGCGGAGAGAGAGGCAGCGAAAGCAGAGGCAGCAGAGAGGCAGCAGAGAGGCAGCAGAGAGGCAGCAGAGGAGGCAGCAGGGGGGCAGCAGAGAGCAAGGCAGCACAAGCAAGGCAGCAGCGCGAGCGGCAGCAGGCAAGCTCACCGTCCAGCGCGGGCAGGGGCAGGATGTTGACGATGGCCAGGTTGATGTTGACCAGCGCCGCAAACTGGTACAGGCCTGCACAGGAGCGGCGTGGGAAGGGGGGGCACACAAACGGGTGTCAGCTGACCAGTGCCGCAAACTGGTACAGACCTGCACGAGTGGGTGCGGGAGGGGTGGCAATGCACAGCCAGCGTCAGCGGCCATCAAAAGCTGGGCAGCGACCAGATATTTAACATGCCTCAATGGGGACCGCCTCCGGCCACCTCGCCTTGGAGCGCGCAACCTCGCGCCACCTCTGCTCCCACCGCCAGGCCATGGCTGATCGCAGACAACAGCAGCCCCACGCACATAGGTACAACCTTTTGAACAAAAAGGCTGTTCACCAGACAGGCTGTTCACCTGCCGCGTTGGAGCGCGCCACCTCTGCTCCCACCGCCAGGATGGCCACGGGGCCCGACACATTCTCAACCGTCTCCGAGAAGTTGGTGATGAACTGGTAGAGGCCTGAAGAGAAGGGAGGGAGGAATGGTAGGAAGAAGAGATGTGCGGGGGAGGGAAGGAAGGAAGGCAGACAGAACTGGTACGGCAGGCGTAAGCTTGGTGATGAACTGGCACCGGCCAGGGGGACAGCATGGCGACAGGAACAAGTCTTGATCCAGACGGCCACCAGAGCATCGCCATGCAGAAGCCCTTTCTGGTGTGGCAGAACGCCTCTCACCCTTGAGCACGGTACCGGTGAGCTTGAAGTACTCCTGGGTGGCCAGCACCACCGCCTCGGCGGGGTTGGCCGCCGTCTTGCGCAGGATCTCCGCATTGCTGGCCAGCTGCAGTGGAAGGGAGAGCAGCCGTTTATGAATTTGATAAACTTAATTGCGTGAGCACTGTGGCCGGCCGTCTTGCGCAAGATCTCCGAATTGCTGGCCAGCTGCGGGCCAGGGCGGGGGGGAAGGCGGGCGGCTGGGCACTTGCAGCTCAGTCAGGGGGCCGGGCGGCTGGGCACTTGCAGCTCAGTCAGGGGGCCGGCCGGCTGCAGGGCTGGGGCGGATGCCGTTCCGTCTGGTGTCCCACTCAGGCAAGAGCAAATCGGTACACTGCCTGTGCCCGACATCTGTGCCACCGCGTGCAATCTACCCTAAACTACCAACACCCACCTGGATGCCGATGCGGCCGGTGCCGTCCTTAGGAGAAGGCGCAGGGGTGATTGGGATCACCAGCTGCTCGCCCGCCCGCTGCACCGTCAGCTGCAGCTCGCGCCCCGGGTTGTCCCTGCGGGGCGAGAAAGCCAGCGATTGGCGATGAGTGCCATGGTTTCGCAGTGATCCAGCCAGCTAGCTCAGTTGGCACCACGCAGAGCGATCAGTTGGCACCGTGAGAGCGATCAGTTGGCACCACGCAGAGCGAAGACCTGGCATGAGCAGGAATCAGCAAGTCGTTGACGAGAGAACCCACCTGATCTGCGCAACCACGTCCTGCACCGAGGAGGGCGCGGGTGCCACCTCCAGGTCTCCCACCCGCATCAGCACGTCTCCCTGCCGCAGGCCCGCCTCGGCTGCCACAGTCGCCGCCTTGATCTCCCCCAGGCGCACGCCGGGGCGGTAGACGGGCTCGGGGATGCCGACAGTGGTGGCCTGGAGCGAGCGCCAGAAGGGTGGGGGTGGGTGGGGGAGGTCAACAAGGCAGGCCAGGGCGAGGGCTTGGGGCAGAATAAACGGCAACCCACCGGCATGCTCCAAAGCTCCAAAGCGCATGAAGCACAACAGCATGGCAGGGAGCACAGCACGCCCAACACGCCCAGCATGCGCAGCGCACCTGGGTGACGCAGATGGCAAACGCCAGCACCATGTTGGCCAGCACTCCGGCAGTGATGACGGCTGTGCGGTCGCCGATGGGCCGGTTGCGCAGCAGGTTGGGGTCGTCGGCTGCAGGCAGGAATGAGGGGATGAGGCATTCAAGTCGAGTGGGGCGGGCGATGTGCGTACTGCTGCACATTGCCTCAGTTGCGCAGCAGGTCGGGGCCGTCACTTGCAGAGCACTGTCCTACATTGGACTGTGAGTCTGGGAGCGCACGCAAAACGTGTTGTTGCATCTGCTTACCCTCGTAAGGCGACTCGGGGTCGTCATCAGGGAAGGCGACAAAGCCGCCCAGGGGCAGCAGGCGCAGCGAGTACTCAACCTCCTTGCCCTGTTCAGACAGAAAGGAAAATGACGTAAATAACTGATTCAAAATAATATGGCAGGCTCCCTAAGCGTGCAGTGAGTACTCAACCTCCTTGCCCTGTGTTGGTGAGGGGTGGGTGGGGAAAGACGTGTGATTGCCGAAAACAGGAAGCCAATTGCTGGAAGTTTTACACTTCCAGCCTGCTCGTCTTCTGCAAAGGGGCCTAAACAACACCACAGCAGCAGCTGCACGCACCTGCCACTTGAGCAGGGTGGGCCCAAAGCCGATTGAGAACTTGGTGACGTGGATGCCGCGCGTCACCGCCGCCAAAAAGTGGCCCAGCTCATGAATGCCGACAGTGAGGCCCAGCACGGCCACGGCCTGCAAATGGCATCGGCGCATGGTGTGCAGAATAAATGTGCGCATAGCTGGGAACAAACACCTGCTAGATGGCAGAAGTAGCTGGGGAGCAGGCGCGCTTGCAGGTGCGTGCAATCAGGCAATCAGGCATGCCGGCCACACATGACAAACCAGCACTGCCAGGCATTGCCTGTCTGCACCAGCAAGAACTGCAGGGCAGCAGCGCACCTGCAGCACTGACTCGGGCCCCTTCAGATCAAAGCCGGAGCCTGCGGCATGGGACACGTGGCAGGGCCGGCAGCAGCTGAGGCGGCAGTCAGGCTGACGCTCTGTTCTTTGAGCAGGGTGCAGCTACTCAAAGCAGAAGCTGGCCACCATCAGGCAATCTCATACTTCACAAATTGATGCTTCTTGCACTGCCCTCCCTGCCCGCAAGGCAGCCAGTCGGCGCACCCATCAGGCCGCCGCCGGTGACTGCGCCGAGGGAGAGCAGCATGCTGCCCATGCCCTTCCAGCCGCTCAGCCAGCTGGCCGGCATCCAGCGCTCGTGCTGCTTGGCTGCTACATCCTGCACCTCTGCTGCTGCTGCTGCTGCTGCTGGGAGCGCGGCCGGGTCGGCGGCGAGCGGCGCTGGCGCCTCTGCCCGCTCCGCTGCCGCTGCCTGCTGGTCCCACAGGCTCGCGGCCACGCGGCGCCCTGTGCGACTGCATGGGCTGTTGGTGTGGCGGGAGGGCGCCAGAGGCCGCAGGAGGGCAGGGAGCGCCGCTGGCCTCAGGCCCTGTTGCCTGGCCAGCAGGCCGCTGGCTGAGGCTGCGTGAGTCACGAGGGCCGCTGCAGCGGGCATGGCTGCGTGTCGTGAAGGGCGGAGGGACGCGTGGGAGGGGCTACTGCCTGGCAGTGGCTGGTGAAGTGTTCCGCTTGTGCACGGCCGGTGCGTAGAGTCGATTGGCAGGCAATCAATTGCACATAATGCGAGTGGCGGAAGGAGCACTGGGGGCTCGTGCATTCCCGTCGCGCTGGCGACCGTGCCGAAGTGATCTGGGCGCCCCGTGATCACGCCTCTAGGTTCGCGACATCGCACAGAAAGCCCGCGATCGCGCAGCAAGCGCCAGCTGCTCCACCTGTTCAAGACGTCGGCAGCTCCAGAGCGGTCTAGCCCCGCCTCGGCACGTTGTGGGGGCGCATCGCAACCCTGCTGGCCACGCGGCTGCACGCGGCGGGGGGCTCGGGGCTAGGAGCGGCGGCTAGGTTGCCAGTGCGGGCGGCGGCGGCGGCGGCGGCGGCAGCGCGCGTCCGCCCGCTGCACTCTGCCTTCCTGGCGCACCAGCGCATCGGAGGCAGCTGGACCAGCATGAAGCAGCCGGCCAAGGTGGCCCAGAAGGGCAACATCGCCAGCTTCTTCACCCGCCAGCCCAAGCCGGCGGCGGCGGCAGAGGCCGGTGAGGGTGGTGCCAAAGCAGAGGCGCCATCTGCGGCCAGCAGCCCAAACGAGAATGCGGCGCAGGCGGCCGTCGGCGCGGCCAAGCCTGCCGCCAAGCGCAAGCCCGAGGTACGTCGATTGATGGGCTCTGCATGGGAGGGGCTGGCGGCATGACGGCAGTGCCATGGATGGGGAGGTCAGGCAGGCATGGCTTTTGACTCCCATGGTCAATGCCATTCATCCACTCCTGACTGGAACTGAAATGTTTTCCTCACCATGTCTCCAGGAGAGCGGCACCAGCGGCGCGCCGGCTGCCGGCGGCGACGGCAAGCAAATGAAGCGCCTGCGCAAGGCGGGGGGCGATGCCCCCGCCCAGGCGGCGGCAGCTGCAGCGGACGAGCTGGCGGATGATCTGGAGGACCAGGAGGCCTCGCCAGCACCCAGCAAGGCGGCGGCAGCGGCGGCGGGCAAGCGTGGCGCGTCGGGCACGCCCAGCGGCAGCGGCAAGGCCAAGCGCAGCAGCCCGGGCAAGGGCGGGTCGCAGGGTGGCAAGGCGGCGGCGGTGAAGAAAGCGGCGGCAAAGGCGCTGGCAGAGGCAGATAGTGAGGCAGAGGAGCTGTCTGCTTCCACGAGCAGCGAGGCGGGGGCGGTTGAGGAGGGTGACGAGGGAGCCTCCCCCTCTCCCTCTTCCAAGTCTAAGTCCAAGAAGGGATCGGCTCAGAAGCTGTCCCTCTCCAAGGCGGGAGCCAAGGGCGCCAAAGTGGAGGGCGTGGGCACGGGTGCCATCAAGGCGGCCGCCCTGCACGGCAACTTTGATGTCAGGTGGGGTGGTGGCAGCGGGGTTGTGGGGTTGGCAGGCTGGGTGGATGTCAGTGCGGGATGGTGCCGCTGCTGAGCTGAGCAGGTGGTGCAGCGCAAAGGGCATGTGCTGTGGGCTGTGCTTTGGGCATGCAGACTCCTTGCCAGTCTCTCCATCGCCTCAGCATGCTGCGGTACCCGTTCCTGCTACCCGCAGCAAGCTGGCGACCTGGGAGGCGGGCAAGCCCGTGCCCTTCTCCTTCCTGGCAGACACATTTGACGCCATCGCCGAGACCAGCAAGGTGCATGTTGTTTTGCTTTACAATGTTTCAGGGGCTCAGAGACCTTGGAGTGCATGGCAGCGCTGGGCGAGGTGGGTGGCCGTTGAGAGATGTGCGATACCTGATTGAGCCTGACTGGCTGGTTGGCAGACGGCCGTCCATGATGCTGAATACAGATGTCCGCTGTCGCCTGCCTGCCTCTCTGCAGCGCCTGGGAGTTGCCAACCCGCCGCAGGCACTGGCCAATCGTTGTTTACACCCTCAGCTCCACATCCCTGCGCCTGCCTCCCTGCAGCGCCTGGAGATTGCGGGCATGCTGATCAACGCCTTCCGCGCGGTGATTGCCACCACACCCGAGGACCTGCTGCCTATGGTGCGGCCGACTGGGTTCTTTTGGCATGTAGGGACTTGCTGTGCAATCATGAGGCTGCCCATGGTCACTCGACTGGTTTTGCAGAAGGGGGTTTGGACTGCTTAAGTGCGATGCTTGCCAGTTGCATACCAGTCCATGGTGTAGGTGGTTGTAAACATTTCCACGCCACCCCTGGCTGTTTCAGGTGTACCTGTGCACCAACCGCGTGGCACCGGCACACGAGGGCATTGAGCTGGGCATCGGCGATGCCACCCTGATCAAGGTGAGGCGGTTGCTCGATGTGATTTGAGGTGATGTGGATTGGGATTTGTTATTAGTGACGCAGCCAACTCTGCCAGGTTGGCCCATGACACAAGTGCTGCAAACATCAAGAAGGCCGATCGTCCATCTTTGTCCCTTCTCAAAACCTCCCCTATATTGCGCAGGCACTGGCGGCAGCCACGGGCAAGACGGACGCCAACATCAAGAAGGCGTATGAGGAGACTGGAGACCTGGGGCTGGTGGCCTGCAACTCCCGCGGCGCACAGAAGACGCTCTTCCCGCTGCCCCCGCTGACCATGCGCTCGGTGAGAGAGGGGTGGGGCTGCTGTTTTGGCTTGGTTGGGCAGCTGGGGCTTGAGGCGGGAATTGAACAGCTCAAATTCATGCCCAGGGGGCGCCCTCCCCAACGGCCCCTGCAACCCTGATGCTCAAGCACGCTTCCTTCAACCTGCGCTGCCCTGCAGGTGTTTGAGGGCTTCAAGCAGATTGCCGCGGTGTCGGGGGACAAGAGCCAGGACCGCAAGAAGGTAGGTTGTCGTGACTGTACTGCCTTCCACTTTCCTCCCGAGCCCTCCTCTGCTTTCTCGCGGCGTTGGGGCGAGCAAGCGTAGCAGGCACAGCGCTCTGTGCATTCAGCCGGCAGCTGAACCCATGCAGCATGCAGCCCTGATGCCTGCCTGTCCGGCGATGCACAATGGCAACCCCCACGCGCGCTTTCCTCCAGTCTGTGCCAGCTCTCCACAAGATTTACCATCCCTCTGCACCACCTGCTGCAGGGCGCCATCCAGAAGCTGCTGACCGCTGCCAAGGGGCTGGAGGCGGGCTACGTGATGCGCGCGCTGCAGGCAAGTCAAGTGGACGTCGGCGCGTGTGCTTGCTGTTGCTGCTACCTGCACCTGTCAGCGCTGTGCTTGGTGGAACGCCGGATAGCTCTACCACCGTGTGTTCATCGGCTGCAACTGTACTACAGGAGCAACCGTTTCCACCCTCCTGCCAAGCAGCTCTCCCTCTCTTGCCTTGCAGGGCAAGCTGCACATTGGTCTGACCGGCAGACGGTGCTGGTGTCAGCCCCATCTTACCACCTGTGTTCTGCTTCCCATCTTCTGCCACCTTCCCTGCAGGGCAAGCTGCGCATTGGGCTGGCTGAGCAGACGGTGCTGGTGGCTCTGGCGCATGCGGCGGTGCTGCAAAAGGATGGCGGCGCCAAGGGCAGCAGCGAGGCGGTGGCTGGCCGGCTGGAGCAAGCGGCACAGATTGTCAAGCAGGTGGGCGGGGAGAGAGTAAATGGCTTGCCTGGGATTCGGGAGCAGTTTGCAGGGCATTCCATGGAGATTCGTCACTCAGCCAAAGCAGGTCAGGATTCTGTGAATTTGCGTGCCTTCCGCCTCCCCTCTTTGTGTTGCAGATGTGCAGCGAATGATACCCCTCCTAACAAAGCACCACTGACGCATCTGCCGAACATGCTTGGCTCCGTGCTTGCCTCCCCACCCTTTGTCACCCAGGTGTACAGCGAGTGCCCCTCGTACGACGAGCTGATCCCCGCGCTGCTGGCGCACCCGGTTGAGGAGCTGCCGCGGCGCGTGCACTTCAAGCCGGGGGTGCCCATCAAGCCCATGCTGGCCAAGCCAACCACCGGTGGGTGGAGGTTGTTGCGAGCTTGGTGCTGTGTGCTGTGCTGACGCGCTGCACTTGGACTGTTTGCATTGTTGGCGAAACCGGCTAGCACATGTTCTTCCACTCCTGCAGGCGTGAGCGAGGTGCTGGACAAGTTCACGGACCAGGAGTTCACCTGCGAGTACAAGTGAGGCGTTTTGCAGCACAGTTCAGTCACCTGCTGGCAGCATGCGTTGGGTGATGTCCTGCCCTGCAATGGGACTAAACGATCATGTCTAAATGCCCACCCACCCCCTGAGCGTCTGACAATGTGTTTCATACCCTGCCCTGCAGGTATGACGGCGAGCGTGCACAGATCCACGTGCTGGAGGACGGCAGCGTCAAGGCAAGCGTACTTGCAAGTCGGGCGCTCCAGCGCAAGTGCGCCTGTCAGAGCGATCAAGCTGCTGGGAATTGACACCCTGCAGAGCTCAGCACGGCATTAGGCCAGCACGTGCACCCGCTTTCCGGCTCAGCAGCTGGCAAACGCATGGCAGCGGCTTCCCAGTCGTGCCGAAGTTTTTGCTGCCCAAATGAAGATTGCCGCAGATCTACAGCCACAACAGCGAGGACAACGCGAAAATGTGCAGCTGCTGGTCCAACCTTCCTTGGGCCCACACATCTCCTCTTTCCGCCAAGTGCAGATCTACAGCCGCAACAGCGAGGACAACACGGGCAAGTACCCCGACATCGTGTCCCTCATCCCCAAGCAGCTCAAGCCGGGGGTCACCAGGTGCGCCGCTGCCTGCGAGGTGCCAGGCAGGTATTTTGGTGTGCGTGGCGGCTTTTGGGTGTCGTACCCTGAAGAACTCGTATTCGCTGGCAACAGCGCATTCTCAATCGTGTTCCACCTTGCAGCGTGGTGCTGGACGCGGAGGCGGTGGCTTCTTGTGTTCCCATCCACACTTCGATTTGGTCGACCAACTGTTCCGTTGTTGCACTCCCCTTGTGCAGCGTGGTGCTGGACGCGGAGGCGGTGGCGTATGACCGGGAGGCCAACAAGGTGCTGCCCTTCCAGGTGCGCTGACAGTGCATCACTGCATTTCGGCTGTTGAATCGTGCCTGGTGACCGGTGACCAGAGTGTGAGTGAGGAGGCCTACTGTCGCATGTAGCAACAGCCCCCTTCGCGTGTGCTGCCGTCATGCCACTGCGCGCCTCTCCGCCGCTGCCGCCTGCAGGTGCTGAGCACGCGTGCGCGCAAGGACGTGACCGTGGAAAACATCAAGGTGGGTGCTGGACAGGGAGCTTTGTCACCTTTTTGCGTGCCAAAGGAATTGCTCTGTCTTGTATCATGATTTGTCCCGTGACAACATCAAGGTATGTTGTGCAGCTGCTCAACTGCCTCTCCGCAATGCATTCATGCCCGCCACTCCCTCACTCACCACCGCAGGTCGCCGTCTGCGTGTTTGCCTTTGACTGCCTGTCCCTCAACGGCCGCACACTGCTGCGGGAGCCCCTGACGGCGCGCCGCGAGGCGCTCTATTCTGCGCTGAACGAGAGCGAGGGCCACCTGCAGTTTGCCACCGCCAAGGTGCGTGGGTGACCGAGGTGCTGCTAGGTGGTTGCTTCCTGCTTGCCGTCGTGCAGGCGACAGGGCCAGCTGCAGTGGGCTGTGCGGGCGGCCCCACGTGGCATGCTCATTCGTTATGCCTGCAGACGTCGCGCGATGTGGAGGAGCTGACCCGCTTCCTGGATGAGTCGGTGGAGGCGGGCACCGAGGGCCTGATTGTCAAGACCGTGGATGGTGCGCATTTGTGCATGGGCCGCATGGCCGCTTTGGTGGGTATGTGTACAATGTGTGAAGGGCTGATCGTCAAGACCGTGGATGGTGTGAATAGGGGCTGAATGGCTTCGAGTTGTTGCAGGTTGGGTGGCACGGGTAAAGCATTTGGGGCCTGGTTGTCAAGGTTGTGGATGGTGTTGCACGGGCTGCATGGCAGCGCCTCTCAGAAAGACCATGTGGCCAGCGAGCGGCGTTCGTGCTTCATCGGATATCCTGGCTGTGCTTAAAGCTCTGTATGCTTTGTGCGCCCGCAGACCTGTACGAGCCCTCCAAGCGCTCCTCCCACTGGCTGAAGCTGAAGAAGGACTACCTGGAGGTGGGTATTGTGTTATCAACCAGTTATCATTGCGCGTGTTTTAGCAAACTGTTTTAGCAAACAGAGTGCAGGCTGAAGAAGGACAACCTGGAGGTGTGTTGACTTGTGTGGGTGGCCAGATTGGAAATGGCTTCAATGTTCAATGGGCCCCAGCTTTGAGCTGGTGCTGATTGGCCAGCTGGGGTTGGCCACCGGTTCATCAGCACGCTGTGAGTACCTGCCACGCTGTCTCAATCTGCGCCCGCAGGGCGTGGGCGACACCTTTGACCTGGTGCCCATCGGAGCCTGGTACGGCAAGGGCAAGCGCACAGGTGCGCGGCTGGGTGGCTGGGTTGGTTGGGAGGGGAGGGAGGTTCACCTGCAAGCTGGTGGCGGCTTGGGCTCAGCCATATTGTCATGGAGAGGGGGGGGTTGGCAGGCAGGCGGTGTGCCGGCCCGTAGGCTCCAAGCCCCGTCTGCATGTTGAGATGGTGTCGCGGTCCACCTGCGCTCTGCACTGTTCTACACACTTGCCTGCAGGCGTGTTTGGCTCCTACCTGCTGGCCGCATACGACCCCGACAACGAGCAGTACCAGACCATCTCCAAGATCGGCACGGGCTTCAGGTGGGCGGCCATTCCGCACGCGCCTATGGATGCTATGTGCTTTCTCTCTTGCAATGCGGAACGGGTGGAAGCAAGTTGTCCAAAACCAGAACAGGTTTCGGGTGGCGACTGCACTCAAGGCTGCTTCAACTACGCTCAACTCCTCCTTGCCTCCCTTGCCCTGCAGCGAGGAGCTGCTGAAGCAGCTGGCGGAGCAGATGCAGGGGCTGGTCATCCCCGCAGCCAAGCAGTACTACAGGTGCATGCTCTGCTTTGCCGTTTCGAGTGCATGAGTTGTGAAGTTGGGTACTTGCGGCCTGGTCATCCCAGCAGCCAAGCCATACTACAGGTGGGGCGGCAGCCTGGCTGGTTTGTTGGTTAGCTCGTTGGTTGTGCTGCTGGTGGGGCGACCTGCTGCTCGTCACCGGTGTCCATGCGCCCGTCCCCTCACTGCGGGGCTGGCTGGGCGATGGGCCCGCTGCATCGCTTCCCAAGCCCATCTGTACCTGCACTGCAATCAGCCCCCGCTCTGTTTCAAACCCCTGCTGGCCTTACCCTGGACTGGGCGCAGGTACGGCGAGACGCTCATCCCCGATGTCTGGTTCGATGCCAAGGCGGTGTGGGAGGTCAAGGCGGCAGACATGTCCATCAGGTGGGTGGGTGGGGTGCAGGGCAGGGCAGGAGAGCCAAAGTTGATGGGTGGCAGTGACGTTGAACTACGAGACATCAATGCGGCTGGCATGTCCATCAGGTGGGTGTGTGAGTGCAGGGCCTGGCTTTTCTGCATGGCATCCGGGGGCGATTGAAAAGCCTGCAGCAGTAGCTGTGACCGTGTGGTTGTCACTGCCCTTCCTCGCCCACCCATGCTGCCTTCCTTCTCTTGCCGCAGCCCGGTGCACAAGGCGGCCGAGGGGCTTGTGGACCCTGCTAAGGGCATCTCCATTCGGTGAGCTGCAGCTCACTGTGCGACCAGGCTGCATTTCGGCATGCTTATCCAGATGTGCAAGGTGCTCATGCCAGACTGGTGCACTCCTTCACCCGCCCTGCCTTGCCTTCCGTTTCTGCCCGTGCAGCTTCCCGCGCCTGGTGCGCGTGCGCGACGACAAGGGGGCAGAGGACGCCACGTCAGCGGAGCAGGTGGCGGAGATGTACCGGTGAGGCTCTTCTGCTCGTACATTCAGTTTGTGATATAGAGGGTGTGCTGCTGGGCTGACCGGCGAGCAGGCGGCAGGCATTTCCCGGGGAGCAGCGGTCACCAAGCAGCTGTGTTTGTGTATTTGAGCCCGCAGATCCCAAACCTTCAGCTGCTGCCCTTGCCACGCAACCCATGTGGTGGCCCTCCTGGTATGTACCATGCGCTCACCCTCGTCCCAGTTTGGCCTGCTGCAAGGCATCCCGCCTGACCTGGTGCTGCTGCAATGCACCCCGCCTTGCCTGGTGCTGCAGGGCGCAGGCGGTGCTGCAGCAGAAGAACCAGAAGAAGGTGGCCGCCGAGGAGGACGATTTCTGAACGCCAATGAGTGCGTTTGGCAGCAGCACTCAGTGATTAGATCGCAAGCAGCAGGCGCTGCTTTGCACAGCCAAGCGCGCGGCATCGAATGCTGACCCCCAGATTGCAACAGCTGTATCAGCTAGCGACAGGCAAATATGCACATGCCTTCCACTCCACTCCCACTCCCCTTCTCAAGAGATTCCTGTGGATGAGCTGGTCCTTGCGCCCCACATACGATTCTCAGCCTGCCGCCACTCTAGCAGGCAGGGTCTGCTCTTTGGATTGCTGCACACTGCACATGTATGCTCTGTAAAGACGGGTCAGCAGTGCGGTGCTCAGCTGCTGCGCAAGGGGCGGCCACAGCGGCGCTCGCATGGCTGTTGCCGGCCTCTGCTACGCGTGGCTGTGGCTCTCTCGGCGTGACTTGCATGGATGCTCTGTTCAGTCATGCCTTCCAGCGTATACAGTGGGCTGCGGCAGAGATTGACAAAGAAACCCTGCTCAGCTCGGCTGAGATCATGAGAATGCCAAAGCACTAACACACGTGCATGCATTGGTCATGATGTGGACTGGCTGCTGCGTGCAGGCTGCCGGCCAGCCACCAGCCAGTGTCCAAACACTGCTGTGGAGAAGCGGCTGCGCACCACTTGCAGCTGGCCAGCTGGCGCCGGCTGGTCGCTGCACAGGTGGAGCTCTGCCCGCTCACGGCAGCAGGCCGGCGGCCTGCATGCCCGCAATCACCGCCCGCAGCGCTCGGTTGGGGCGCAGACTCAGGTCCTCCAGGGGCAGGCCGGTCATTGGAGAGCAGGGCACTTGCCCCCCCGCCGCCTGCCGCATGATCTATGCTGCAGAGGAGGGGCGGGTAGCAAGGGGGCAGCGGGAGGGCAGCGGGAATGAGGGCAGCAGGCATTAGGGCAGCATGAGGGCAGCGGGCAGGCAAACATCGCTGGGTGGTGCATCGGGATGGATGCATGGCTCTTGCATTCGATGCATGCCGCCGACTGCGCCAGCTGTGCATGCAGCCTGCTGCAAGCGCGGGGCATGCGCTGCACCCAGCAGCAGCTGCAAGCACGCTCCACTCAAAAACCTCAAAGTCTTCTGTACCCACAAGCGACGCCTGGCTGCTCCCTGCTTGCCTTCAATCGCTGCTCGCTCATACGTGTACGTGTCTGCCGCCACAACCGGGTCGTCCATCGGTTCGTGTGTGATGGCGCAGAGCAGCTCAGCAGCCACCTCTGGGTCCAGCCCCGCAGGCACCGCTGCGCCTGCTGCGCCTGCTGTGCCTGCTGTGCCTGCTGTGCCTGCTGTGCCTGCTGTGCTTGCTGCAGCTTGTCCCCACCCTGCTGCCAAAGCCCCTGCTGCACCTGCCGCGCCAGCTGGGCCTGGGATGGGAGGCGTAGCGGGCGCAGCATGCGCTGCGGGCGCCTGTGCAGCGGCGAGCGCTGGTGCAGCGGCGGCAGCTGCCCGCGGCCCTGCTGCCGCTGCCATGGGTGCGGCAGCTGGGGCAGCAGCGGTGGCCACACCCACACCCAGCTGCTCCAGCAGCTGCTCCAGTTCTGCCTCCTCCTCAGCACCTGCTGCGCCTGCTGCGCCTGGTACCAGGTCTGCGCCTGCTGTGCCTGCTGTGGATCGCTCAGACCTGGCACCCGCCCGGCTGCCGCGGCGCCTGCTGCGCTGCCGCCCGCCACGGCTGCTGCCTCCAGTGCCGCTGCCGCCGCTGCCCCCCGCGCCTGCCACCGGCGTCTGTGGGGCAGGGGCTGCCTCCGCAGCGGCCGCTTCTGCACTTGCAGCATCCAGCTCTTGTGTGGACTCTGATGCGGCAGCAGTCTCACCGGGGCGGCCCTCCTGCTGCGCCTGCTGCGCCTGCTGCACTGCCGCTGCCGGAGCAGCCTCTGATGCCCCCGCAGAGCCACCCACCTCCCTGCCCGCCTCCTCCTCCTCCTCCTTCTGCCCCAGTGCACCGGCTGATGCACCTATGACCGCCGCCTGCTGGCGCTGCTGCCGCTGGCGCTGGCGCTTGGCAGCCTTGGCAGCCGACCGCGCCTGCTGCTGCGCCCGCTCCTCTTCCTCAGCCAGCAGCTCAGCGGCGGCTGCCTCTGCAGCGGCGGCAGCCGCAACCATTTCCTCCTCGCTCCGAGCAGGCCTCGCATGCTGCCGATGCTGCTGGCGCCGCCTCTGCTGCTGCCCACGGCCCGCGGCCTGCACATCTGCCGGCCCAGCCGCTGCACCGGAGGCGCTCGGCTGTGCGGCCAGCCCCCCTCTTGCTGCCGCGGCTGCGCCTACCGCTGCCGCTGTTGCACGTGCCCTGCTGGCCGCCGCACCGCGGGCCGAGCCTGGCTGCCCGGCCAGGGACTTGTTCGCCTTGGCAATGGAGTGTGACAGGCGCTGTGCTGCCGCTTCCAGCGTGGCATCAAGGGAGGCGGTCAGCTGGCCCAGGGCTATCAGCTGCTTCAGCCACTCTCCCACTGCCTGCAGCAGCGCAATGCTGCTGCTCTGCAGCTTGGCCTGGTAACCGATGGCCTGCAGCGCATCTTCTGCCTTTCGGACTCCAGCCTGCGCCAGCTGGCGCAGTGCACGCTCAGCGCCGCGCCGCACCGCCTGGCTGCTCTCGGAGCGCAGGCTGAGCCGCACCAGCTGCTGAATGGCTGCGTCCCAGCTGAATTCGCGGATGATGTAGGGGCTGTCTTCAGCCAGGCGCTCCAGCACAGCAGCTGCCTCGGCCTGCAGAGCGGCTGAGGGTGCGTTCAGGCAGCGCTCCAGGGCTGGCAGTGCACCATGAGTGGGCCACGATGGCTGGCTGCTGCCCTGAAGAATCGCCTCCTTAACCTGCAGAACGGCCGTGCCTGCTCCGCTGACCAGCGTGCGCAGGGCCTGTGCTGCCGCCAGCTGCTGCGCCTCCCTGCCGCCTTCAAGCTGCTCAGCCAGACCCGCCGTGACGCACAGCGCGCCGTGCCAGCTGGCGTGGCCCAGCGCTCGCAGCGCGCCTGCTGCCGCATCGCACAGCGCGCCCTCGCTCTGCAGGCATGCCAGCAGCGCCTGGGCGGCTGCCTTGGTCTCACTGCTGCTCATGGCATCCGCCAGCTGGCCCAAGCCACCGACTGCACCCACTTCAACGGCCTCGACTCCGCTGCGCAGGCAGCCGGCCAGCGCCGGCGCTGCGCTCGCCGCCACGAGCTGCCGCCTGCCTTCTGGGCCGCCGCCTGCTAGCGCACGCACCGAGTTGAGAGCGGCCACCTGCCGGATCCAGCTGCCGCCCTGCAAGCGCTGCACCAGCGCTGCAATGTCGGTGGCGCCGGTGGCGGCGCCGCCGGGCGCGGCCATGGTTGCCGGCCGGGCGACTGCAGCAGAGGGCGGTGCAGCGCAAAGTCGACCGGCAGGCCGTGACAGGTGCCACGTGCAGTCCAATGGCCGAGGCAGCGTGGAACACCTTTGGGTTGGCGGGCTTCAGGCCGAAGGAAGGCTGTAGCCTGTGCTCTGCCTCCAGCACACGTCTCACTGGGCACTCAGATCTGATCGACCGCGCGGTGCCTGCGCAGCCTCATTTTGGGGTACGAGGCAGCGGGCCGGGCGGCGCTGACAAGGATGCAGTCAGGAGCAGGCAGCTTTGGTGGCTTATCTGTCATGCCAGGCCCATTTGCGCAACCAACACCTTGCAGCATGCTGGTCCTCATGCTAGACAGGTTGAGTGTGTCGCAGCATGTCCACTTGTTTTGCACGATGCTGCAGGGGCGGTTTTACAAAGTGGGTCGCAATGGAATGCAGCTGGCCATGGCAGGCATGTGTCAAATCATACAGATGTGCCGTCGGGCCGGCAGATGCGTGTGCAGAAACGCTACCGAATAATGAGTGGGGGGCGACGGCAAAAGGCTTGATGGCGACCGAATGGATGCAGAGGAAAATGGATGCATACGAGACCGCATCATGCTATGATAGGGTAGTTGGTCATGAGGAGTCCAGAAGCGCTGCTGGAGCATGGCTGCTGCTTGCTGGCAGGCAGCCAGCGGGTATGCGAATAATGGGACTGCCGGCCGCCTTCGGCGGCCAGCACCAGCAATGCGGCTCACGCGCCAAAGTTTCATGTTTTCTGGCATGCGCCTCACACGGCTTGCGCCTGCTGTGCCCGCTGGGCCGTCATGCGCTCAGCGACGCATGATGCTGGGGCCTGCGGCAGTGGTGGGGGTGCCGCTGCCCCCGGGAGCGCCCGCCATGGCCTGCACACAAAGATGGGAGCAAATTGACCAACTGTGAGCAGCTGCACGGGACATGAAGCAGGTGCATCCACCACATGTCGCCATAGCAGCAGTGTGCCACCCAGGTGGATGACCAGCAACACAGCTGCAAACTTCTGCTGCCCACCAACCAAGCCAAGCAGTTCGCACCTGCATGAATCCGGTGCGGATCTGGTTGCTTACGTCTCCCAGCGTGCCGGGGCTGTGAGTCATGAACACTGCGAGCAGCAGAGGGGCGGCAAGGGAAGCGGTGGGCTGCGGGGCATTGTGAGGCATTGCCAGGTGATCTGCCATCGGCTGCAGGGCTTAATGGGTTGGGGCCTTGCAACTGCTCGACTGCATATCCTGGACCCCTGCCTGTTTCTCGTTGAAGTCCTGAAGAGTTGCAGCTTTTCTGCGCACCTGTGTTGGACTTGCCGCTCAGCCCAATGTCCTTCAGCGTGTCGAAGTACTGAAGGCGAAAAACAGGACAGAGGCCAGAGGCAAGCAAGTAAGCTTTCACTGCTGGGTGGCGCCCCGAATGCAGCCAGCAAGGCTCCTTAAACGTCCAGCACCTGGCATGCAAATATTGCACCCAATCGCAAATAATGGGGCCCGATCCAGCTGCTGACTACAGCGTCCATGCGCACACACTACACCTGGAGGCACACCCACTGCCTGCGAGCTCTGGAGGCACACCCACTGCCATGTGAGCCCTGGGCGCACACCTGGGTGATGAGCAGGAGCTCCATAACGTCCCGGCTGTTCACGTCCGACACTTCGCTCTGCGGGTGAGGGGGCGGTCGTGTTATTGGGGGTGAGTCTGGCCAGCAGAGTGGATATGTGTGGTAGGGTCGCAGCTGCTTTCGGTGCCCAGATTGCACGCTGCAGCTGGCCCACCTGGAACGTCTGCACGCTCTCGCGCAGGCCCGCGATGATTGCCTGCACAGCACAGCAAGCAAGCCAGTAGGGTTTTGAGCTGCGGGTCTAGAGCCATGACTCGACTGGGGCTACAGGCTGTAGGCTGCACAGCACTCGGATTGCTGTTGCAGAGCCGATTGCAGCTACCGGCCCAGCTACGATGCATCAACCAACCGACCGGGGTGCAGCATGCCGCTATTGCCACCTCAGCAGCAGGCACACTGATCGTTGCACTGGAAGCAGCAGTGCTGGATGCAAGTTAGCGGAAATGAAGGGCCGCACCTGGCGCTGGCGCGCGATACCCTGGCCAGCGAGGCTGCGGGGAGAGTGAGAAGCGGGAGGTGGCAGTGAACAGGTCAGGCATCCAGCCGCCAGCCATGGTTTCAAGTGGGCATGCTGGGTTCTCAGTATGGACAACGCATCGGCGCTTGCGGCCGGCTGTGGCTGTATTGTTGGCCAAAGTCTGGGAGCCCCCAGGCAGGGGTTTTTGGCTGTTTGCCACTCACTACTTGGCCTCTGCGTCTGCCTCGGCGGCCTTGACGATGCGGACCTGCGCAGGCAGAAAAAAAGCCACAAGGTAGAAACCAAAAACCCGTGATCTCAATTGCACGGTGGGAGCTCAACAATCCCAGCAGTAAGCATCGGGGCTGCCACAGTGATAAACATGAAGGCGAGCAGGGGTTGCCAGGCGAGGCGCACACCTTGTCGGCCTCCGACTGCTCGTAGGCGGCCAGGCGCAGGCGCTGGGCGGCGTTGATCTGAGCGCAGAGGGCAGGGGAGGGCAAAGCGGGGAGGGTAGATTCAACATCAGAGGGAAACTGCAAGGTGCAATCCTCAAATATAACAAGCGTCCGCTCCCCGTCTCCCTCCACCCGCCTCTCGTCTCCTCCCCCACCTCTTCGCCCCTCCTGGCCCCCCTCACCTCGTTCATGGCGGCCTTCACCTTGGCGGCGGGCTCGATGTCGGTCACCAGCACGTTGATGATCTGGAAGGAGGGAGTGGCTTGTGTGCGAGGTTTTAGGGTCAGGTTGCAATGGCTGTGTTGCCCGGCAGCCCGCCCATCTGCTCCGCCGGCAGCCAGCTAGCCCTTGTTCTCTCCTGCCCGCTGGCTTGGGCTGCCCACCTGGAAGCCTCGCGTGCGGCTGGCGCTCAGCTGTTACCCACCAACCAGCCACACTATTACCACCAGACTCGACCCACCTGGAAGCCAAAGTTGCTCATGCTCTTCTGCAGCTCCTCCTTCACGTTGCGGGCAATGTCCTCCTTGGCTGCGGGGCAGCACAAAGAGTGGGGAAGTGGGAGGGTGCCCAGGCTGTGGAGTGCAAGGTGGCACAGAGAGGAAGAAGCCAGGCAGCAAGGCTGTGTCGACAAGGCTGTCGCATTGTCTGGTGGCTTCTGTCGTTTTCAGTATTTCCAAACCTTCCTCACAGCAAGGCCAATTGTATCTCACCGGTGAACACATCGTCGAGTGCCATGCGTGGCACCGTGGCGCGCACCTGCAAGCCACACACATGGGCAGTCAAGTTAGCACAGGCATGGCAACAGAAGGTGCACGGGTGCTGAAGTACAGCTGGGCAGCTGCTCAGTCAGTACACCGGCTCTCACCTCGTCGAACACATACGCAGTGATCTGGCTGCGCGAGTCGGTCAGCTGTTGGTTTCAAAATGGGGGAGCAGAGGGGGAGGGCAGGCCGAGTGTCGTGAGCCGCAGCAGGCACGTGTGGCATGGTTAGGTGGCACCAGCAGGCGCTCTCGTTGGGGATGCAGCATGCAGCGCAGCAGAGGCCTGCCGCCGCCCTGCAGTCAGCCACGACCTGCCCATGCTCTTGCCTTGTAAAAGGCATCATATAGCGACTCGCGGACCACCTGCAAGGACAGGCGGAAACATATGCCAAGGGTGATGCAGGCTGAATAGCAAATGAGCCGCCCGAACAGTGCGGAGGTTTGTGCCGACCGCCTGTACTGTACTGGCGGTAAGGCCAGGCTGTGGCCAAATAACGGCCCACATGATGCAACGTTAGGACGAAGGAGGAGTCGGTCACCTGAAACTGCACGCTGACAACGACGTCCACAAACACGTTGTCTTTGGTCTTGGTCTCGCACCTGCAGCGCAGGGGCAGGCAGGGGAGAGCAGGGGGCGGCATTCGGCACTCGGCCCGAACCGACTCAACCGCTCGTCGCATCACACTGCGAAACAATCCGCTGGCCAAACCAGCCCTGCCTGTGACAAGCACGTCCAGCTGTTGGGTGTGCAATGCCAGCAAACAAAATAGTCATTTTGGTTGTAATAAAACTCACCGCACATCCAGCTGCTGGATGCGCAGCGACAGGCCGCCCGCCACGCGCTCGCCGATGCAGCACCTGCAGGGACAGCCAGTATTATTAAGCTGTGAGCAGCGGCCAAGCGCATGCCAGGCTGCAGCTCGTGCAAAAGCATGCATGCACATGTGTGGCTCCTGAGTTGCTTTGGTTGAAAGCGTGGCGGGGCGGCTCAGCACCACGCTGCAGGCAAGCGGGTGTTGCCGAGCTACGGGGCACCATGAAATGCCAAAGCAGCAAAACAATATTGATAAAACAGGCGGACCATACGAAGTTGAAGCCGGGGTAAGCGATGCGGCTGAACTTGCCAAACTGCAGGGAGGGACGTGGGGGGCGGCCGCGGGAGGGTTTGATC
>VFQQ010001542.1_pt1 | contig 31134 bp, 24 predicted proteins | sample 3512341 | NCBI WGS metagenome assembly VFQQ01 (sample SAMN10412373, study PRJNA504923) | tailings metagenome | isolation source: Relicate 2 Philex TSF1 revegetated site | place: Philippines: Tuba, Benguet | collected 2017-08-29
GGCGCAGCTGCTCCAGCAGGTATTTGCGGAAGGCCGCCGGCTGGGTCACGGTGATCGCATAGGTGCCGGGCACCTGCACCTTGGCGTAGGCGCGCACGGTAGTCGGCACCTCGCCCTGGCACAGGTAGGTCAGGCGCAGTTCGGGGTAGCGGAACAGGCAGTGTTCGCTGGCATCCGGGCGGATGCGCTCCTTGAGGTAGCGCTTGAGCGCATGGCTCAGCGCACCGGTGGCTTCCTGGTGCAACGCGGCAAGGCGGTCGACCGCTTCTTCGGGAGTGTGGGCAATGATGAAATCATCTGAGCAGGCTTTCACGGCGCATCTTCCTGACTGAACGTTCGCGCCTATCTTGCCTGCATACGGTGACGAAAACATAGCGCGCGACGCCCTGCCGGCCGCTAGGCTTATGGCAATCAGCCAGCCAGAGTGTCCGCTCATGCTCCGCATCGCCGCGCCATTGCTGCTTGCCCTGATCGGCTTCGCCACTCAAGCCGGCGAACTCGACGGCCACTATCACGTGGTGCTCGACGGCCAGCCGAGCGAGCTGATCCTGCGCCAGCACGGTGCCGCAGTGGAAGGCGAGTACGTGGAGAGCAAGCACCTGCGCCTGACCGTCAAGGGCCGCTACGACGGCAAGCTGCTGCGTGCCGAGATCAGCGACCCGCGCTCGGGTCTGTTGCTGGCCAACATGAATGCCACCTACGCCAATGCCATGCTCAACACCAGCATCGCCGCACGCGATCCGCGCAACGGCCAGGTGCTCGAGCGCCAGGCCCTGTTCCAGCGCATCGCCGCCCCCGCGGCGCAAACGCCGCCGGTAGCCACGCCAGGCAGGCAGGACCCGGCACTGGTCGGTACCTGGGTGCACGAGAAGATCATCGACAGCGGCGGCGCCAGTTTCGCTTCACTCACGACCCTGCTGACCCTGCAACTGAACGCCGATGGCAGTGCCACGCAGTGGACCCGTTCGGTCGGCGGCGGCAGCGACTGGAGCTACGACAGCCCCGGCGAGGTGCAATACAGCGGCCACTGGCGCAGCCAGGACGGCTTGCTGCTGGTGCGCCTGGCAGGCGCTGCCGACTATCAGCCGGCTGCCTACTACCGTTTCAGCGACCAGGCCCTGATCACCGAAAGCAATACCGGCAAGATGATCTGGCAGCGCCGCCGTTAGCGGCGCGAGCTCAGCTGGCGCTGTGGTGCAGGCGCATGTCGAACAGCGAGCGATCCTGCTGGGCTGCGGCCCTCGCGCTTCCCGTATCGCCCTGCGCTAAAGCCATGCAGGCGCTTGCGCAATCGGACAAAAGGTAGGATCGGTACGTTGCCGGGAGTGCCTAAGTAGTCAAACTCTCCCATGGACGATGACGCGATGAGCTCGACTATGATTCCCCGCTCTTCCGACGTGGCTGACAGCCTGCATGTGGTGCAGCACTCTCTCGCGGTGGCACCGTGGAAGATCGTACTGACCTACAGCATCGCCTCCCTGCTGTGGATCGCGGCGACCACGGCCGTGATCGAGTCGCTGACGCTGCCCGAATGGGCCTATTCGATGCGCGCCCTGGTATTCATGCTGTTCACCACGGTGAGCATGTGGCTGTTCACCTCGCGCCTGACGCGCGAGGCGATCGGCATGCACCGGGTGCTCGGCGAGGCGGAGAAAGGCTACCGCGCCCTGTTCGAGGCGCACCCCGCCCCCATGTGGCTGTACGACCCGCAGAGCCTGCTGATCGTGCGCTCCAACCAGGCGGCCGTCACCGTCTATGGTTACAGCGAAGTCGCCTTCACCCAGTTGCGCATCATCGACCTGTATGCCCCGGATGAGCGCGTGCGTCTGGAACGGCTGATGCAGCGCTCCAGTCTGTCCCACGACGAGCTCGGCGGTATCCACAAGCACATCAGCCAGCATCAGCGCATCCTCGACGTGGACGTGCTCTGCCATACCTGCATGTTCAACGGTCAACCCTACGGCCTGGTGATGGCCCAGGACATCAGCGCCCATTTCACCATCGAGAAGAAGCTGCGCCAGAGCCTGCGGCAACTGGAGTTGGCCCAGCAGGTGGCCATGCTCGGCTACTGGGAATACGACCTCGCCACCGGCCGTGTCGCCTGCTCGCCGGAAATCCACAGCATCCTCGGTTTCAAGCGCAAGCATGACGAACTGCCTCGCGAGCGCTACCTGCAGGCCATCCACCCCGGCGATCGCGCCATTCTGCTGCGCTCGCAGCGCCATGCCCTGCGCCATGGCCAGAGCACCCATCGCTATCGCGTCCAACGAAGCAATGGCGAAATACGTTATGTCTTCGAGCGGGTACTGCTGGCCATCGATCAGAGCAGCCGCAAGAAGACGCTGTTCGGCACCTCGATGGACATCACCGAGCTGGAGCTGGCCGAACGACGTCTGGCGAGCCAGCAACGCCTCTACGAACGCATGGTCGACAGCCTGCCGGACGGTGTTCTGGTCGTGCACGAGGGACGCATAGGCTATGCCAATGCGGCGGCGCGCAGCATGCTGGCCGGCGACCCGGCGCACGATCTGGATGCACTGGAGTTCGCCGAGCGCATCCATGCCGATCATCGGGCGCGCGAAATGGACCGCCTGCGCGCCCTGCAACAGGGGCTGATCAGTGAACAGCCGCCGCGGGCCATCACCATGCTGCGCCTCGATGGCAGTGCCTTCGAGGTGGAGCTGACGGAAATCCTGCTGGAGAACGATGGCAGCCAGGACGTGCAACTGCTGGTGCGCGATGTCAGCCAGGCACATCGCATGCACCGCGCCCTGGAAGACGCCAACCGGCGCCTGCAACACCTGTCCCAACGCCTGATCGAGGTGCAGGAGCTGGAACGCCGACAGCTCGCGCGCGACCTGCACGATGACGTCGGCCAGCAGTTGACCGGACTCAAGCTGCATCTGCTGCGCCTCGGCCGAACCCGCGAAGACGACGCGGAGCTGGCGGCGCTGACCGCTACCCTGGCGCAGGGTGCGGACGAGGCGTTGGCCAAGATCCGCAGCCTGTCGCTGTCACTGCATCCGCTGCAGCTGGAAACCCTGGGCCTGGAGGCGGCGGTTCGCTGGCATCTGACGCATTTCCTGGGCGCGACACAGTCGCGCTGGGAGCTGGTCGTGGAGGGGCTGCCGGATGATCTGGAGCCGGACAAGGCGGTTGCGGCGTTTCGCATCGTCCAGGAAGCCGTGAACAACGTCGCCCGGCATGCACGGGCAGACAACGTGCGCGTGCTGCTGAGCCAGTTGGACGGAGGGCTGCAGGTCGAGATTCTCGATGACGGCAGTGGCTTCGACCTGGCGCACGCCACCCGCAACGCGCAGAGCCTCGGCCTGACCAGCATGCAGGAACGGGTCGCCTCGCTCGGCGGTCAATTGAAAATATCCAGCCTTCCAGGCGTAGGCACGCGTATCACCGCGCAGCTGCCGGCAGCCTGCGGGCCGGACCGACACAGGAAGTTGCCTTATGAAACGAGTAGCCCTGATCGATGACCACACATTGGTGAGAGCGGGCCTGCGGGCCCTGGTGCAGGACCAGCCGGGATACGAGGTGGTGGCCGAAGGGGGGGACGGCAGCGAGGTGGAAGAAATCCTCACCCGCCACCGACCGGATATCGTGCTGCTGGACATCAGCATGAAGCAGATGAGCGGCCTGGACGTTCTGCGCCGCTGGCACGCAGAGTACCCGCAGGTGCAGTTCCTCATCCTTTCCATGCACGCCACGGCGGACTATGTGCTCAGTGCGCTCAAGGCAGGCGCGCGCGGTTATCTGCTCAAGGATGCAGCCGCTCAGGAACTGGACATGGCGCTGCAGGCACTGTCGCACGACGAGTCCTACCTGAGCCCCGGCATCGCCCAGGCGGTAATCCAGTCAGCGATCGTCGACGCGCCCCAGCGGGCCGGCAGCGTCAGCTCCAACCTCACGCCCCGACAGACGGAAATCCTGCGGCTGATCTCCCGCGGCTGCTCGACCCGCAAGATCGCCGAAGGGCTTGGCCTGAGCGTGAAGACCGTCGACACCCACCGGGCACAGATCATGGACCGCCTCAACTTGCGCGACGTGCCCTCGCTGGTGCTCTACGCCGTGCGCCAGGGGCTGGTCGACCCGGACGACTGAACGGCCGCCGCCGCGAAACTGCCGGCTTGGCCTTGCGCACCGGCCCCTCTCACCAGGCGAGAGTGCTGATCACGCTCGACGCCCGTGCTTGCCGAAGGTTGCGCTGATGGGTCAGCCATCCAGTCCATTCGGGACCGGTCAAGGGTTCCCCTAGGGGAAATCCCGATATCCTGCCGGGCGTCGATGGGCCACCCTGCGGCAAAGGGCCAGTGCAAACGAGACCACCATGCCTCTCTCCATCGACCTGTTCATTCGCCAGCACCTCGCGCGCCATGCGCCTGCCGAACCACTGCGATACGACCTGCCCTTCTGGCTGACCGCGACGCTGGTGCTGATGCTCAGCGCAGCCGGCCTGCTCTACCCGCACTGGCAGGCGTCTTGGGTGCTGCTGCCGGTCTGGGTCGGCGCGCTGGGGTTGAGCATGCTCGGTGCGCTCAGCTGGCGTGCCCTGGCCGCCAGCATCGCGCTGAGCCTAAGTGCCGCCCTGCTCTCCGGTCAGCTCAAGGGTCAGGTGCCCGCCCCCCTGCCGCTGCTGCTGGCCAGCGCAGCGCTATGCCTGCTCGCCGGTTACCTGCATGGCTGCCTGCGACGCGACCGCCAGGCACTGCGCCGGGAAACCGGGCGTGCCCAGCGGCTATACCAGCTGTGCGCCAGCCTCGCGCAGGCACCCGGCACCTGTTTGCAGGAGCTCGATCCGAGCGGCCGCCTGCTCACCTCCTGCGAGTCCGTCGCCGTGCCTCTCGGAATGCGCAGCGATGGCGGCTCGGCAGAGAGCAACTGGCTCGCGTGGTGGCAGAACGGCACGCAATCACGCGCCAGCCGCGCCCTGAGACAGGCTCAGGCGGGCATCCCCGCGGGCTTCACAGGCTGCCGCCTCGACCGCGAAGGACGGCAGTCATGGCAGGAGGTGCTGCTGATGCCGGTGAGCGCGGCGCAAGGGCATGTCCAGTCACTGCTGGTGCTGTGCACCGACATCAGCGACCTGCGCCAGAGCCATGTCGACCTGCACAACAGCCGCAGACAGCTGAGCAGCCTGCTGGACAACCTCAACGATGGCTTCTGCCAGCTCGACGCCAATGGCCGTTTCCTCCAGGCCAATGCAAGAGCCAAAGTCCTGCTGAACCAGGGTGGCGAACTGGTCGGCGAATGTCTCTGGGAGCTGCACCCGATGTTGCTCAAGGGTGAGCTGAGCGAAGTGTTCATGGAGGTGTTGCATGCCGGCATACCCCGCCGTATCGAGCTACATCTGCCAGGGCTGGGGGCCTGGTACCGCCTGCATGCCTATCCCGGCACCGACGGCATCGCCGTGCTGTTCAGCAACATCGACGCCGAGGTGACGGCGCGCCAGCACCATCAGACTACCGAAGCGCGCCTGCGCCTGACCCAGGAGATCGGCCGCTTCGCCGACTGGCAACTGGAGCTGTCCGACCAGGTGCTGACCCTTTCCAGCCAGGCCCTGCAACTGCTCGGACTGCCGATGGACATCATCGGCAATCACCAGGACGCGCTGCTCGAGCTGTTGCACCCGGAGGACCGCCTGACATTCGTCTCGGCACTGCTCGACCTGACCGAAGACAAGACGGCCCTCAGCCTGCTGGTGCGCCTTCGCGACACGCAGCACTCAGGGCACTGGCGCGACTTCCAGTTCGCCGGCCTGCTGCTCCAGGGGCAGGCACGGCAAGTGGGCCTGCTGATTGGCTGCATGCAGGATGTCACCGACCAGCAGCAGCGCGAACGTCGGCTGATCGAAGCCGAATCCTTTACCCGCGGCATGATCGATTCCCTGCCGCAACTGATCGGCGTGCTGGATGACCAGGGCCGCATCGTCACCACCAATCAGGCCTGGAACGCGTTCCTCGAAGACTATCCGCAGACGCCCCTGTGGGCCGAAATCGGCACCGACTACCTGGCGCTGAGCCGGGCAGCAGTGCTCGAGCACAACGCCCCCGAACTGCTGCTCCACGGCCTGGAGGCACTGCTGGACGGAACCGGCAGCCCATTCGAACTGGATTATCGGATAACCCTGGCCGATGGCGAGGTGCGCTCTTTCCACCTTTCGGTGCTGCTGATGGAGCAGGAGCACCAGCGCCTGCTGGTCGTATTCGAGGACGTCAGCGACAAGGCACAGCTGAACGCCGCGCTCGACGCCCAGGCGCAGCGCCTGCGGCTGGTACACGAGGGCACCAACGACGGGCTCTGGGAATGGATGCCGGGTAGCGGCGAGCTGTACCTCTCCGCGCGCTTCGTCGAGCTGATCGGGCGTGACCTGGCAGACTGTCGCGACTTTCCCCACTGGCTGCTGGACCATGCGCACCCGGACGACGGTCCGGCACTGCGCGATGCCCTGCAGAGCCACTTCCAACAGAGCGCCCCTTTCGACATCGAACTGCGGCTGGCGCATCCGGAGGGTTGGCGCTGGTTCCGCGCCCGCGGCAAGGCGCAATGGGAGAACGGCACGCTGGTACGTTTTGCCGGCTCGCTGATGGACATCGGCCTGCAGCGCGAGCTCTGTGCACAGATCCAGGCCAGTGAAGCGCGCCTGCGCGAGATGGTGGAGGTGCTGCCGCATGTGTTCTGGGTCTACGACGTCGGCCGCGCGCGCATCGACTATGTCAGCCCGGCCCTGGAAAAGATCTGGGGTCTGCCTGCCGAGCAGCTGTACCAGGACGAACGTCTCTGGCTGCAACTGGTGCACCCCGACGACCTGCAGCAGGCCGAGCGTTTCCACCGGCGCGCCCTGCAGGAACACCGCCCGGCGGAAGCGGAGTATCGCTCGTTGAACGCCTGCGGCGACCTGCTGTGGATTCGCAACCGCGCCTTCCCCACTCGTGGCGAGGACGGCCGCGTGGTACGCGTGGTGGGCATCGCCGAGAACATCACCGAAGCGCGCAGCTACCGCGACAAGCTGCGTGCGGTGGCCAATGTCGACAGCCCCAGCGGCCTGCCGAACCAGGCGATCTTCCGCAAGCGCCTGCAGCTGCAGTGTTCACTCGCGCAACGCAACCAACAGTGCTTCACCGTGCTGTTCGTCAGCCTGGACCGCCTGAAATGGGTGCAGCAGTGCCTCGGCCAACAGGCTCGCGACGAAATCATCCGCCAGGTGGGACAGCGTCTGCGCCTGACGCTCGATGGGCGCGGTTACCTGGCCTGCCTGGGCGACGGCGAGTTCGGCCTGTCATTGCTTGCCAATGAACGCGGCCGGGAGGATCAGGCGATCATCCAGGCTCTGCTGAGGTCCCTGAGTGCGCCATTCCAGCTGGAAGGCGAGTCGCTGACACTGCGCGCCAGCATCGGCGCCGCCCGCTTTCCCGAGCATGGTTCCCAGGCCGAACAACTGATCCGCAACACCAATGCAGCCGTTTACGCCACACAGCGCTCCGGCATCTATGGCTGCCAGTTCTTCCATGAGGGCCTGCTGCAGCAGAACCAGGACACCCTGCAGCTCGAAGCGGACCTGCAACGCGCCCTGGAGCAGCAGGAGTTCGAGCTGTACTACCAGCCCAAGCTGTGCCTGCGCGACCAACGCCTGTGCGGCGCCGAAGCACTGGTGCGCTGGAACCATGCGAGCCATGGGCTGGTTGCCCCCCTGCGCTTCGTGCACCTGCTGGAGGACACCGGCCTGATCGTGCCCCTCGGCCTGTGGTGCATCGAGAGCGCCCTGGCGCAGCTGGCCGCCTGGCGCGAACAGGGGCTGGAGGGCTTCGTGATTGCGGTCAACCTGTCGCTGAAGCAGCTGCAGCCGGAACTGCCGGGCCAGGTGCGCCGGCTGCTGCGGCGCTATGCGGTGGCGCCAGGCTGCCTGGAGCTGGAACTGACCGAGTCGACCATGCACGACGAGCCGGCAGGCGCCATCGTGGTCAACCAGCTCAAGAGCCTCGGTGTGCGCATCGCCGTGGACGACTTCGGCACCGGCTACTCGAATCTGGGCAATCTGAAATCCTTCGTGCCGGACATCATCAAGATCGACAAGGGCTTTCTGCGCGACATGGTCACCGATGCCGCCGACCAGGCCATCGTCCGTGGCGTCATCGACATGGCCCACGCCCTGCACATGACGGTGGTAGCCGAAGGCGTCGAATGCATCGAGCAGAAACGCCTGCTGGAACGGCTGCACTGCGACCAGATCCAGGGCTACCTGCTCAGCCCGCCGGTCGACGCCACGACATTCGAGCGCGAGTTCATCGCCCATTGCGCCATGCCGGCGCTCGCCAGCCGCTGAGGCGCAGGCTCTCGCTGTCCGGCCCTGCCGCAACGGCCGGGCCGTGCCGAAGAACACACCAAAGCCCCTCTGCCCAGAGCGCCGATGCCTGCCAAGGGCCTAGCTGCTGTAGGCCCCAGGCTCTGTCCTGACCATGTAAACCCCCGAGAGAACCGGCAAGCCTGCATGCCATCGCAGGCCGCCGCTCTAGCGCGCGGCAAATCGCCCATTCACTTTTCCCAACTGCCGCGCAGCCCTATCTCCCCTCAGGTTTTTTCCTAGACGGCGACTGCGCCATGGCTAGGGCGCCGCCCGATATTCCCGATCTGTCCACGCCGATTAAATGGCCCTACCCCACCAGTGAGGTCCGCGAACGGCGACCGACTCGCGGGGCGCGCCTTGCTCCGCTCTGCGCAATCGCCAGCCTTCTTCAATTCCGTGGTCGAGAGGACCCTTTCATGGCACTGGTCAAAAAACTCGTAACGCCCACCGTGGCCCCCGAAGCCGTCGTGTCCCGCAACGTCGCCCGCGACGCCGAAGCGCAGCGCAAACGCGCCCGCACCCTGGCCAAGCAGCAGCAGGCCGCCGAACGCATCGCCGCCGCTACCACCCAGCTGTCCACCGGCGTCAACGAGGCCGCCTCGGCCGCCGAGGAACTCAAGCGCGCCTCCGACCAGATCGCCAGCGGCGCCGAGGAGGCCAGCGGCGCCGCCCAGCAGTCGCTGCGCGCCTTCGAGGCGGTCGGCCGGGCCATCGAACAGCAGCAGCAGAGCGCCAGCCTGGCCCAGGAGAAGTCCGAAGCCATGCAACGCCTGGCCACTGCCATCAACAGCGACGTCAGCGCGCTGATCAGCAACGTCGGCCTCGCCGCCAGCCGCCAGGCCGGCTCGGTGGATCGCGTCGCCGAGCTGAAGCAACAGGCCGCCAACATCGGCGAGATCGTCAAGGCCGTGGGCCGCATCGCCGACCAGACCAACCTGCTGGCGCTCAACGCCGCCATCGAGGCGGCCCGCGCCGGCAAGCACGGCAAGGGCTTCGCGGTGGTCGCCGACGAGGTGCGCACCCTGGCGGAAACCTCGGAGAAGAGCGCCAAGCAGATCTCCGACATGGTCGGCAAGATCCAGCACGACGTGGAGAACATCGCCCAGGGCATCGACCAGTCGGCCACCACCATCCAGAGCGAAGTGGAAAAGGGCCAGACCATCACCGAGCAGCTGGAGCAGATCCGCCTGGACTGCCTGGACATCGTCAAGGGCGCCCAGGACATCGCCGCCGGCGCGGTGCAGAGCAGCGCCGCAGCCCAGCAGGCCCTGCGCGGCGCGGACTCCATCGCCTCGGCCGCCGAGCAGCAGTCGGCCGCCGCCGAGGAGTCGGCCAAGACCGTGGAGGAGCAGTCCCAGGCACTGGCCGAGTGCGAGCAGGCGGCGCAGAACCTGTCCGAGCTGGCCGATGAGCTGAAGAGTTCCACCGACGTGGCCAAGAGCGCCGAGGAGGTGGCCTCCACCGCCGAAGAGCTGTCCTCGGCCATCCAGGAAATCAACCGCGCCTCGGCGCAGATCACCAGCGTGATCAGCCAGATTCGCCAGGGCGCCCAGACCCAGGCGGCCGCCACCGAGGAGTCGGCAGCGGCGGTCAGCCAGATCGAGAAGGGCCTGGACCTGGCCCAGACGCGCGCTTCCGGCAGCCTGGACAAGGCCAACGCGATCAAGACCCTGATGGACACCAACAAGAGCGCCATCGACGCCATGGTCACCGGGGTCACCCAGTCCATCGAGGCGACCCGCGCCAGCCTGGCGCAGATCAAGGACCTGGAACTGGTCTCGCGGCGCATCGACAAGATCGTCGACGCCATCACCACCGTGTCGATCCAGACCAACATGCTGGCGGTCAACGGCTCCATCGAGGCCGCCCGCGCCGGCGAGTTCGGCAAGGGCTTCGTGGTGGTCGCCACCGACATCCGCAACCTGGCCCACGACTCGGCGGAGAACGCCGACCGCATCAAGGACCTGGTCAAGGCGGTGCAGGACCAGATCGGCGTGGTCGGCCGCGACCTGGAGGAAATCGTCAACGCCGCCCTGGCCGAGGCTGAGAAGGCCAAGGTCATCACTCGCGACCTGGAAGCCATGGCCGGCGACATCGCCAGCGTCGAGCGCGGCTCCTCCGACATCCTCGCCTCGGCCCAGGAGATCAGCGGCAACATCGCCCAGGTCAAGGCCGGCATCGAGCAGATCTCCGCCGCCGCCCAGGAGGCCGAGCACGCCGCCCAGGAAGCCGCCGCCGCGGCGCGCCAGCAGTCCCAGGGCGCCGAGGAGCTGTCCTCGGCGATCGACGAGATCGCCTCCCTGGCCGACGAGCTGCAGAGCGCCTGAGGTAACCGCCCATGAGCCAGACACAAGCCATCCATACGGCCGCCGAAGGCGACGAACTGCAGGCCCAGGGCCGCCAGTTCGTCACCTTCACCGTCGGCCAGGACGTGTTCGCGGTGGAGATGCTGCCCGTGCAGGAGATCATCCGCGTGCCCGACGTGGTCCAGGTACCGCTGACGCCGCCGGCGCTCAACGGCCTGGCCAACCTGCGCGGCAACGTGCTGCCGATCATCTGCCTGCGCACCCTGTTCAACCTGGAGACCCGCGAGGTGGACGACTCCACCCGCGCCATCGTGCTCAACCTCGGCCAGCCCCTGGGCTTCGTGGTCGACCGCGTGGCCAGCGTGATCATGGTCGAGGACGAGCAGCTCGAGCCGGTCACCAACGTCCAGGCCACCATCGACACCCAGCTGCTCACCGGCCTGCTCAAGCAGGTGGCCGGGCACGAGCTGGTGATGATCCTCGACTTCGCCGCCCTGGTGCGCGACAGCTTCTGCCAGAACGACGTGCTGCAACGCGCCGTGGCCGCCAGCGCCGGGCTGACGCTGGGCAGCGGCGAAGGCGAGGCAGAAGAGGAAACCAGCGACGAGCTGCAGCTGGTCAGCTTCGCCGTGGCCAACCAGGAGTACGCCATCACCATCGAGGACGTGCAGGAGATCGTCCAGGTGCCCGAGCACATCGTCTCGGTACCCAAGGCGGCGCGCCACGTGCGCGGCGTGATGACCCTGCGCCAGCGCCTGCTGCCGCTGGTGTCGCTGCGCGAGATGTTCTGCCTGCCGGGCCAGGCCACCGACGAGCGCAGCCGCATCCTGGTGGTGAATCTCGCCGGCACCTCGGTGGGCATCATCCTCGACAGTGTCAACGAGGTGCTGCGGGTACCGGCCAGCCAGCTGGAGCCCATGCCGCCGATGCTCGCACGCGACCAGAACCTGGCGGAAATCACCGGGCTGTGCCGCCTGCAGGACGGCAAGCGACTGGTCTCGGTGATCTCTGCCGAGCGCCTGTTGCAACACCAGGCGGTGCAGGCCGCGCTTCACGCAACCCAGGAGGACCAGCAGGTGGAAGAAGACAACCTGGAGCAAGAGGACAGCGTCGACGACGAGGAACAGCTGGTGGTGTTCCGCCTCGGCAACGAGGAATACGGCGTGCCCATCGACAGCGTGCAGGAGATCGTCCGCGTGCCGGACAACCTCACCCACGTGCCGAAGGCGCCCGGCTTCGTCGAGGGCGTGATGAACCTGCGCGGCGTGGTGCTGCCGGTGATCGACCAGCGCCGCCGCTTCGGCCTGCCGAGCATCGAGGGCAACGATCGCCAGCGCATCATGGTGTTCGTCATCAACGAGCTGCGCACCGGCTTCATCGTCGACTCGGTGGCCGAGGTGCTGAAGATCTCGCGCAGCCTGATCGAGCCGGCGCCGTCCCTGTCCAGCGAGCAGCAGCGGCTGTTCGGCCGGGTCGCCAACCTGGCCGTGCACAAGCGCATGATCCAGCTGGTGGAACCGCGCCAGCTGCTCGCCGAGCAGGAGCTCGACGCGCTGGCACGCGTGGCCTGAGGGTGGGGTTGAAGATGATCCGTTTGCTTATCGTCGACGACTCCGCCCTGATGCGCCGCCGTTTGCAGCAGATCTTCGAGGCGGAAGGCGACTTCCGCCTCGAGCTGGCCCGCAACGGCAGGGAAGCCATCGAACTGGCGCGCCACTTCGACCCCGACGTGATCACCCTGGATATCAACATGCCGGAGATGGACGGGCTCACCGCCCTGTCCATGCTCATGGCCGAACATCCGCGTCCGGTGGTGATGTTTTCCTCGCTCACCGAGCAGGGCGCCATCGCCTCCCTGGAGGCCCTGGCGCTCGGCGCGGTGGACTTCTGCGCCAAGCCCGGCGGCACCATTTCGCTGAACGTCGAGCAGATCAGCGCCACCCTGGTAGCCAAGGTCCGCACCGCGGCGCGCGCCCGTCCGGCCGGTTCGCCCCGCCGCCAGGCCGAACCGGCGCCGGCGACCGCCCGCGGCGCGCTCCAGCCGGCGGCAGGCGACGAGGGCCTGGTGCTGGTCGGCGCCTCCACCGGCGGCCCGCGCACGCTGGAGGACATCCTCTCGCAGCTGCCGGCCGACTATCCCTGGCCGATCGCCGTGGCCCAGCACATGCCGGCCAACTTCACCCGCGCCTTCGCCCAACGCCTGGACGGCGTCTGCGCGCTGCACGTGGTGGAGGTCGACCGGCCGCTGCCGCTGGAGGCCGGCAGCGTCTACATCGGCATGGGCAGCGGCGACCTGTGCATCAGCCGCCGCGGCGGCCGCCCCTATGCCCTGCCGCGGCCGGAGAGCAGCCAGCACCTCTGGCACCCCTCGGTCAGCCTGCTGGTGTCCAGCGCCCTGCAGCACTACCCGGCGCAGCAGCTGCTCGGCGTGATGCTCACCGGCATGGGCCACGACGGCGCCGACGAGATGAGCGAGCTGAAGCGGCGCGGCGGCCGCACCCTGGCCGAGTCGGAAGACACCGCGGTGGTGTTCGGCATGCCGGCCGAACTGATCCGCCGCGGCGGCGCCTGCCAAATCCTGCCCGCCCACGAGGTGGCCGCCAGCCTGCTCGGCTGGCGCGCCGGACAATCCACCCCTTCCCGAGGACAGCGTCATGGCCTTGATCCGCACTACCCCCATCGCGTCGGTTGAGTCCGGCACCTCGCCGCAAGAGCTGCTCGCGGACCTGTGGCACGCCGACCCGGCCACGCGCCGCCGCGCCGCCCGCGACCTGGCCGGCGTGCCCCAGGCCAGCCAGGCGCTGGCCGAGCGCCTGGACGAGGAGCAGCAGCCGGCCGTGCGCGAGGCGATCATCACCAGCCTCGCCAGCCTGGCCGATGCGCTGGCCGTGGAAACCCTGCTCGACTGCCTGCGCAGCGACGATGCGGCGCTGCGCAGCGACGCCGGCGAGGCGCTGAAGAGCGCCGGCCAGCAGCACGCCGGGATGATCCACCAGGCCCTGCACGACAGCGACCCGGACGTGCGCATCCTGGTGCTCGGCATTCTCGAGTCGCTCAGGCACCCGGAGCTGGAGTCCTGGCTGATCGACCTGCTGGAGCAGGACCCGCACGTGAACGTCTGCGCCGGCGCGGTGGACCTGCTCTGCGAGTTCGGCAGCGGCCGCGCCATCGCGGCCCTGGAGGCCTGCCTGGCGCGCTTCCCCGACGAGCCGTACCTGCGCTTCGGCGTGGAGCTGGCGATGCGCCGCCTGAACGCGGAGACCGGCCAGTGACCAGTGCGATCAGCCAGGAGGAGTTCGTGAAGTTTCGCGAATTCTTCTACCGCAAGACCGGCATCCATTTCGACGACGGCAAGCGCTACTTCGTCGACAAGCGCCTGCTCGAGCGCATCGCCGCCACCGGGGTGGAGAACTTCCGCAACTACTTCATGAACCTGCGCTTCCAGGCCGACGAAGAGCTGCAGACCCTGGTCAACCTGATGACGGTGAACGAGACCTACTTCTTCCGCGAGGAGTACCAGCTCAAGTGCCTGGTCACCCACGTGCTGCCGGAAGTGGCGCGGCGCAAGACCGATGGCTCGCCGATCCGCATCTGGTCCATGCCCTCCTCCTCCGGCGAGGAGCCCTACTCCATCGCCATGTACCTGCTGGAGTACTGGAAGGGCATCGCCGACTGGGACGTGGAGCTGGTGGCCTCGGACATCGACACCGCCATCCTCGAACGTGCCCGGCGCAGCGTCTACAGCCCGCGCTCGGTGCACAACCTGCCGGCCAGGCTGCTGGAGAAGTACTTCCGCCCGCGCGCCGACGGCGACTACCAGCTGGTCGACGAGCTGCGCCAGAGCGTGGAGTTCACCCGGGTGAACCTGATGAGCCCGGCGGACGTGAAGCACTACCGCGAGTTCGACGTGATCTTCTGCCGCAACCTGCTGATCTACTTCGACGACCTGTCGCGCCGCCAGGCCGCCGACACCTTCTTCGACGCGCTGAACCCCGGCGGGATGATCTGCCTCGGCCATTCCGAGTCCATGAGCCGCATCTCCTCGCTGTTCAACGTGCGCAAGTTCCCTGAGGCAATCGTCTACCAGAAGCCGTTGGAGGCCCGATGAAACGCATTCTTATCGTCGATGACGCGGCCACCGTGCGGCTGTTCAACCGACAAATCCTCGAGCAGGCCGGCTACCGGGTCGACGAGGCCATCAACGGCATCGAGGCCCTGGAGAAGTGCCTGCAGGCGCCCTACGACCTGTACCTGGTGGACGTCAACATGCCCCTGCAGGACGGCTTCAGCTTCCTGCGCCAGCTGCGCGCCCAGCCGATCGCCCAGGCACCGGCGGTGATGATCAGCACCGAGGCCGCCGATCACGACCGCCAGCAGGCCTGGGAGGCTGGCGCCAACTACTACCTGACCAAGCCGATCAGGCCGGACGCCCTGCTGCGCCTGGCCAGCCTGCTGACCGGGGGGAACATCCAGTGAGCCCTTTGCTGCAACAATTTCTCCAGGAGAGCCGCGAGGCCCTGGAAGCCATCGGCCAGACCCTGCTGCTGATGGAGCGCGAACCGGACAACGCCGCCCCGCTGGGCGAGCTGTTCCGTCTGGTGCATACCCTCAAGGGCAACTCCGGGCTGTTCGAGTTCCCGGCCCTGACCAGTGTGCTGCACGCCGCCGAAGACCTCATGGACGCGCTGCGCAACGGCGCACTGGCGTTCAACCAGCAGCTGGCCGACCAACTGCTCAGCGCCGCCGACTACGTGGGCGAGTACCTCGACGAGGTGGAGAGCCAGGAACAGCCCGGTTCGGCCTTCCGGCAACCACCGAAAGCCCTGATCGAGCAGCTGCGCGGCTGGCTCGCCGCCGCCGCCCCTGTCGCCGCCGAACCCGCGCCGGCAGCGGCCGCCGCCACCGCCTGGCGCCTGCCCGAGGAGCTGCCCCACGCGCTGCGCCTGCATCTGGCCCAGGAGCTGGAGGAAGGGCGCCAGCTGTACTGGGTGGACTACCGGCCGGCGGCCGAGTGCTTCTTCCACGGCACCGACCCGCTGCACCTGGTGCGCCAGCTGCCCGAGGTGCTCTGGCGCCGCGTCAGCCCCTGCCAGGCCTGGCCAGACAGCGCCGAGCTGGACGCTTACCGTTGCAACCTGCGCTTCGAGCTGCTGCTGCCCACCGAGGAGGCAAAGCTGGTCGAGCAGTTCCGCTATGCCAGCGACCAGGTGAGCTGGCAGCCCGTCGACCTGGCCGCCCTGGGCCTCGACCAGCCGGCGCCGCGGCAGGCGCCGCCGGCCGAGGCGCTCGGCCTCGACCCGCTGGCGCTGGACATCCTGCGTACCCAGCGCCTGGCGCTGGCCGCCTGCCTCGGGCAACCCTGGCCCAGCGGCCAGCAGGCGGCGATCCAGCGCACCCTGGAGAACCTGCTCGACGCCGGCCCCGACCAGGGCCTGCGCGACGGCCTGCGCGCCAGCCTGGCGCAGGCCCACCAGCAAGCCGGCGGCCAACCGCTGCTGGACTGGCTGGACGGCCAGCTGAGCGGCGCCCCGGCGCGCGCGGAACAGCTGGTGATGGGCTGGCTGGCGAACCAGCTGGACGACTCCGCCGCCAGCGGCGCCGGCACAGCGGACGCCGGCAGCGGCCGGCGTGGCGAAGAGGCGCAGGCCCACGCCACGCCCAGGGTGCTGAAGATCGAGCAGGAGAAGATCGACCGCCTGATGAACCTGATCGGCGAGATCGTGGTGGCCAAGAACGGCCTGCCCTACCTCGCCGAGCGCGCCGAGCAGCAGTACGGCCAGCGCGACCTGTCGCGCGAGATCAAGGCCCAGTACGCGGTGGTAAACCGCATCGCCGAGGACCTGCAGGACGCCATCATGCAGGTGCGCATGATGCCGGTGTCGTTCATCCTCCAGCGCTTCCCGCGGCTGGTCCGCGACACCGCGCGCAAGCTCGGCAAGAAGGTCAACCTGGTGCTCGAGGGCGAGGAAACCGAGGCCGACAAGGCGATGATTGAGGCCCTCGCCGACCCCCTGGTGCATGTGGTGCGCAACGCCCTGGACCACGGCCTGGAACCGCCCGCCGAGCGCAGCGCCGCCGGCAAGCCGGAGACCGGCACGCTGCGCATCCGCGCCAGCCAGAACGCCGATCACGTGGTGATCCTCATCGACGACGACGGCCGCGGCATCGACCCACAGCGGATCAAGGCCAAGGTCGCCGAGAAGGGCCTGGTGGACCCGGCCACCCTGGACGCCATGGGCGAGCAGGAGCTGGTCAACCTGGTGTTCCTGCCCGGCTTCTCCACCGCCGAGCAGATTTCCGACCTGTCCGGCCGCGGCGTCGGCATGGACGTGGTGCGCTCGGCCATCGAGAAGGTCGGCGGCCAGCTGCGCCTGTCCAGCCAGCTCGGCAGCGGCACCCAGCTGAGCCTGTCGCTGCCGCTGTCGATGGCGGTGACCCAGGTGATGGTGATCGAGTCCGGCGGCCAGCGCTTCGGCATCCCCATGGACCAGGTGATGGAAACCGTGCGCCTGCCGCAGGCGGCGATCCGCCCGCTCAAGCAGCAGCAGACCGCCCAGCTGCGCGGCCGCACCATCCCGCTGAAGAGCCTCAACCAGCTGCTGGCGCTGGACGCCGAGCAGCGCCGCAACGAAGACGACGAGCAGGCGGTGATGGTGCTGCGCAACCGCAGCGAACTGGCCGGGCTGGTGATCGACGACTTCCACGGCTCGGTCGACATCATCCTCAAACCCATGCTCGGCATTCTCGGCGAGCTGCCCGGCTACTCCGGCACCGCAGTGATGGGCGACGGCTCGATCCTGATGATTCTCAACCCCATGGAGCTTTTCCAATGAGCCTCGAACTGCAAGACGAACTGGCGGTGCTCGCCGATCTGGTCAGCGTGGAAGACGCCGAGGCGCTCCACGAGTGGCTGAGCCGCACCCCGCTGGCACGGGTCGACCTGAGCGCCCTCCGGCACCTGCACACGGCCTGCCTGCAGGTGCTGATGGCGGCGCGCGCGCCGATCGCCGAATGGCCCCGCGACACCGATATCCACGCGTGGCTGCGCGCCGCGCTCACCCACTGAGAGCTCCCATATGAACAAGAACATCCTGATCGTCGACGACTCCGCCACCATGCTGATGAGCCTGCGCAGCAGCCTGGAGATGTCCGGCTTTCGCGTCGAGTCGGCCAACGATGGCGTGCAGGCGATGAGCAAGCTGCAGGGCGGCTACAAGCCCGACCTGATCATCACCGACATCAACATGCCGAACATGGGCGGCCTGGAGCTGATCGGCAAGGCCCGCGGCCTGCCGGGCATGCGCTTCGTGCCGATCCTCGCGCTCACCACCGAGAGCCAGCAGGCCAAGCGCGACGAGGCCAAGCGCAACGGCGCCACCGGCTGGCTGGTAAAACCGATCGGCGCTGCCGACCTGCATAACGTGATCAAGCAAGTGCTGCCCGGCGCCTAGGAGGCCTCATGCGTTCACATCCATTGAGTCTTGCCCTGGGCTCGGCCATCAGCCTCCTGGCCCTGAGTGCGCCCCTGTGGGCGCCATGGCTGACGAGCCTGCCGTATAGCATCGCTGGGGTTTTGTGCCTGCTGCTCAGTGCACCACTGAGCCTGCTGGCACTGTATCTGGTACCGGCCACCCCGACCGGGTCGCACCAGCCCCAGCAGCCTCAACGAGAGCTGCCCGCTGACCTGCTGGATCAGTTGATCGCCAGCCTGGCAGCGGTACCTACGCTCAGCCGCATCGTCCAGCGCAACCTGCGGGAAGTCAGCGAAGAGACCGAAACCCAGGTACTGCAGGCCATCGACCGGCTCAACGGGATTCACGCCACCGGCCTCAAACTGCGAGAAAAGATCGCCCAGGGCGCCGACTGCGCGGCCACTCTGTCGGTCCAGGCGCAGGCGCATCTTGAGCGCAACCAACAGATGGCCGCGACCCTCAACACCTTCGAACAGGAGCGCCGCGAGAGCCTGGATGCCGATAACCAGCGCATGCGTGAACTCTACAAGGAAGTGCAGGCTACCGGCCCGTTGATCGCGTTGATCAGCGACATCGCCAAGCAAACCAACCTACTGGCCCTCAACGCGGCAATCGAGGCGGCCCGCGCCGGCGAATATGGTCGGGGGTTCGCCGTGGTGGCGGCCGAGGTGCGCAATCTGTCCACCCGTACCGGCGAAGCGGCCCATTCGATCGCCAGTACCGTAGACCTGCTGGCCAGCCGCTTCGAGAACGAGTCAGCGGCGGCGACCCAGCGCCAGGATGACTTCATGGCGCGCAGCGGCCTGGACCAGGTACGCGAAGAGCTCACCAGCATGGCCGGCGACATGACGAATGCGGCGGCTTCACTGACGCAGATGGTCGGCGATGCCGAATGCCTCAACCAGGCAGTCAATCTGGATCTGCAACAGGTGCTTGGCTGCCTGCAGTTCCAGGACCCGCTGCGCCAGCGCCTGGAACAGAGCAATGAGCTGCTCGACTCCTGCGGCGAGGTGATGCATGCGTATGCCGATGCACTGAACCAGCCGGACATGGGCGATGGTGCGCCGCCTCTGCCAACGCTTGACGCACGCCTGCAGCAGCACCTGAACGGCTACGTCACCCACGCGCAGTACCGCGGGCATCTGGAAGAGACTGGCCAGGCGGTCGCCATCAACGACGATGGGCGTCGAATCGAACTGTTCTAGCCAAGCGCTCGCCGGACAGCCGAGAGACTGGTTCAACAGCTGCCGACCATCAACCGGCTGGCTATTGCCGTTCCAGCGCCCCGGCCCGGGTCACTGCGATACCGACACCGCCGTCAGCGGCGCGTGCTCAGGTGGCGCTGTGGTGCAGGCGCACGTTGAACAGCGGCCCCTGGCTGAAACGCGACAGGGCCTTGGCAGCGGCCAGCACGCCCAGGTCGACCAGCGGCTCGATCAGGATCACGCTCATGTAGGCCAGGCCGAAACTGGCCACCGCCGCCAGGTTCTCGCCAGCCAAGCCCTGACCGTAGAAGGCCCAGAACGCCACCCAGGCGACAATGCCGCCCTGATAGGCGGTCGACAGCGCCAGTGCCTGCTTGTAGGAAAGGTCCACATAGGCCGTGCCCGGCGCGACGATACGCTTGGCCAGAAGGCTGATGCCCCACAGCGGCACTAGCAGGGTGGTGACGTTCATGCCGTACTGCGGCAGGTCGAACTGGGCGAACAGCAGCCCCTGCAGCAGCAGGCCGGCAGCCAGACCGATGGCCGTGGCACCGGCGCCGAACAGCAGCAGCAGGGTCGAGCCGAGAATCAGGTGCACCTCGGAAACCCCCACCGGGTGATGCGGCAACACCTCGAAGAAGCAGAACACCAGGGCAGTGGTCAGCAGGCTGCGTAGCGCCAGGGCCATCACCCCGCCGTTGTCGCGGATGGCATAGCGCGCCAGTTTGGCGGTCAGGCCCAGGGCCGCGACGGCCGTTGCGTAGCTGAGGAAGAGCTTGGCGCCTTCGACGACACCGGGTTCGATATGCATGCGAGTTCCTTGGTCGCGCCCACCGCGCGACGAGTTTGAGGATCAATGGGTTCGATGGCAGGTCTCCTGGCTCACGGCTTGGCACTTCGCCCGCCTTCCCGACCGAAGTCAGTGGCATCGAGGGCATCGTTCGCCGTTTACAGTTGCGGGGGCAGCCAGGGCATTGGCGACGCAGCGCCGCACCCTGTTCCCTTTTCATCCGCGCGCCAGAGGCGGCGGAACCATCGGCGGCAACCTTACTCCGCCGCCAGAGCAAAAGACAGCATTGGCGCTCGATCACCGCGCGCTCAGGCCTTCGACAGCAGCCGGAGCAGGCGCTGTGCCCCTTGTGGCGCATGCCAGGTGCGACAGCGGAAAGCATCCCCGCTGTGTCGCTGCTGGCTGAACGCAGGCTGTCCGGAAAGCGCCCGATCTGCCCGCAAATGCGCCTACTGTCAAACGGCCAAGGATAAACGTAACTTTTTATTACAATGCCGTCGTAGTATTTCCGTACTCGCGTCGGCGCTGGCCACGCGAGCCTGCAGGCCCATCATCCAGTCACGAGAGCGCATATGAAAAAGACCCTGATCGTTGCGTTGACCGCCCTGTTCGCAACCGGCGCCATGGCCGCCGAACAGCAACCTCACTGGACCTACGACGGCAAGGAAGGCCCCGAACATTGGGCCCAGCTGGACCCAGGCTACGAAACCTGCGCGATCGGCCACGCCCAGTCGCCCATCGACATCCGCAATGCCACGCGTGCCGCCCTGCCGCGCATCGCCTTCGACTATCAGGCCAGCCCGGCCGAAGTGGTGAACAACGGCCACACCGTCCAGGTGAACCTGGCCAATGCCGGCGGCATCGAGATCGACGGCAAACCCTATCGTCTGGTGCAGTTCCATTTCCATACACCCAGCGAGGAACACATCGCCGGCAAGGCATTCCCGATGGTGGCGCACTTCGTCCACCAGGCCGCCGACGGCCGCCTGGCGGTGGTCGCGGTGCTGTTCAAGGAAGGCGCGCAGAACCAGGCCCTGGCTCAGGTGTTCGACGCCATGCCACCCAGGGCAGGCGACAAAGTCGAACTGGCCGACAGCTTCACCCCGCAGGCCGTGCTGCCACAGCAGCAGGGCTACTACGCCTTCGCCGGCTCACTGACCACGCCGCCGTGCAGCGAGAACGTGCAATGGCGTGTACTGAAGCAACCCGTCGAGCTATCCCACGCACAACTGCTGCAGTTCCAGCACCTGTACGCCATGAACGCACGCCCGATCCAGGCGCTTCACGACCGTCAAGTGCTGGAAAGCGACGACTGAACCCGATGCGCCGGCCGCATGGCCGGCGCATCGTTACACCAACTCGACATCCCCGCTGGAGAGGGGAACACCTCGCTATCGGGCATCTGCCAATCCCAGTCCGCCGCTTCATCCCCGCTGGCGCGGGGACACGCTTGCCGCCCTTCGCGCCACTTGTCCTGAAAACCGGGGATTGCCTTGCCGAAATCATGCAAGCCGACCAGGCAGGCAACCCAACGCGCCACCTGCTCGCGCTCCAGCCCCAGCGCATGAGCAGCCCAATCCAGCGTGCTCGCCGGCTCGTAGGCCAGCATCCGCTCGGCCACGGCCGCCACGTCCAGCAAGTGCGCCAGCACACCATGGCCAAAGCCATCACCGCTCTTGGCCCAGACGCGGCGAGCCTGGTCGCTGAGGTCGGCGAATCCTTTCATCTGACACTCCTCTGAAACGGTGCGAATCAAGTGGTGCAGCGAGCCCAAGCAAAGTGCCATCACCATAAGAGACTGGCAATCAGAAGAGTTGAGAATGCATCGCTGCTGCAGGAGGTCGGTACGGTGGTTTACCTCCTAAGTTGAGGAATTTGCAGATTAGCCGCACAGGATGCACCGCAATAACCTCGCCCCCACTGATGTGGATAGAGGGCAGTCACCCTGCACTCTACCCCCAAGCAAATGCTTGTGACGCATGCCTCATGGTATTAAAGTTCGATACCATGAACAGCAAACAGAAAAGCACTCTGCAAGCCATCTTCGCCAAGCCCACACCCCGTTCGCTTGAGTGGGCTCGCATTGAGTCTCTTTTTCTAGCGGCTGGCGCCAGGACTATCGAGGGTAACGGCTCCCGAGTGCGCTTTGAGCTAAACGGCGTGATCGGCACCTTTCACCGGCCCCATCCCGATAAGGAGGCCAAGCCCTACCAGGTTCGTGATGCCCGAGCCTTCCTTGAGCAAGCAGGAGTCACCCCATGAACGCAATGAATTACAAAGGTTATGCCGCTCGGATCGAATACAGCGATGAAGATGGTCTCCTCATTGGCCATATCGCAGGTATTCGCGATGTAGTGGGTTTCCACGGTGAGTCGGTAAAAGAACTTCGTATGGCCTTTGAAGAAGCTGTCGACGACTATCTCGAAACCTGCGCCAAACTCGGGCGTCCGCCACAAAAACCCTACTCCGGCAAACTCAGCCTGCGCCTGGAGCCCGCGCTTCATGCGTCAGTCGCAGTGAAAGCCGAGCTGGCTAACAAAAGTATCAATCAATGGGTGGCGGACGTGCTGGATCGTGAGGCACATGCCTGACGGCTACGCCACCACACCCACCAATGCAGAAGCAGCCCTTGGCTCAAACAAAAGCGACTATTCAGCGCGCACCACAGCGCGCTCAAGAGTCGCTAGGAGCAAAGCTGCCGCAAATGCCTCGCCTCACTGCTACAACCCCCACCTCGAACAGCTCCTTGAATTGGCCATGCGCTCCATCCCCGCTGGCGCGGGGAACGCCGCGATTGCATTGGTCATGAGCCGAGAGTGTCCGGTTCATCCCCGCTTACGCGGGGAACAAGGCATGACCGCCACCATCACCGGCTCGCTGGGCGGTTCATCCCCGCACAAGCGGGGAACACGAGCGGCAGCGTCACCGAAATCGCCAACTGCTAAGGTTCATCCCCGCTCACGCGGGGAACACACTTAGCGTAACCAACTGTTCCCAAAGGGAAAAATCAGTCGCTAAAAATCCACCAACTTTTCCTTGTTAAAGATCGCCCTCGCATCAAAGCAGATGCGGCATGCTGCGCGCCACCAGAGCCTCGACGTCGACGCTGCGCGGCAGGGTGCCGTAGACGCGGCCGCGGCCTTCCAGGCGGCTGGCGATAAAGGCGTCGCTGACCGCGCTGTTGCCAGCCTCCAGCAACAGCTTGGCCTGCAGCGCCACGGCCATGTCCTCGGTCAGCTGGCGGGCGCGGTACTGGATGTCGGCGGTGTCGCTGAAGTCGGCTTTCAGGCGCTGGATATGCGCCTTCAGGCGGGCATCGCCATGGCCGTCGCTCAGCTCGTTGAACAGCGCGTCGAGCACGCCGGGTTCCTTGGACAGGGCACGCAGCACGTCCAGGCACTGCACGTTGCCCGAGCCTTCCCAGATAGAGTTCACCGGCGCCTCACGATACAGACGCGGCATGATGGTTTCCTCGACGTAGCCGGCGCCGCCCATGCACTCGCTGGCCTCGTAGATCATTTCCGGTGCGCGCTTGCAGATCCAGTACTTGCCCACGGCGGTGACCAGGCGGGCGAACTTGTCTTCCTGCTCGTCATGCTGATGATCGAGCGCGCGGCCCATGCGCATGCACAGCGCCAGGGCGGCCTCGCTCTCCAGTGCCAGGTCGGCCAGCACGTTCTGCATCAGCGGCTGGTCGGCGAGCAGCTTGCCGCCCACCTGGCGATGCGCGCAGTGGTGCGCGGCCTGGGTCAGCGCCTGGCGCATCAGGCTGCTGGACCCGACCATGCAGTCGAAGCGGGTCATGGCCACCATCTCGATGATGGTGGGCACGCCGCGCCCTTCCTCGCCGAGCATCCAGGCGAAGGCGCCGCGGTATTCCACTTCGCTGGAGGCGTTGGCCCAGTTGCCCAGCTTGTTCTTCAGGCGCTGGATGTAGAACTGGTTGCGCGTGCCATCCGGGCGATGGCGCGGCAGCAGGAAGCAGCTCAAGCCCTTGTCGGTGTAGGCCAGGGTGAGGAAGGCGTCGCACATCGGCGCCGAGCAGAACCACTTGTGGCCGACCAACTCGTACGCCTGCCCCGGCCCGCCTAGGCCGATGGGATAGGCGCGGGTGGTGTTGGCGCGCACGTCGGTGCCGCCCTGTTTCTCGGTCATGGCCATGCCGATGGTGACACCGGCCTTCTGCTCCATCGGCAGGTTGCGCGGGTCGTACTGCGTGGCAAGGATCTTCGGCAGCCACTGCTCGGCCACGTTGGGCTGCAGGCGAATGGCCGGCACCGCGGCGAAGGTCATGGTCAGCGGGCAGCCGCTGGCGGACTCGGCCTGGCTGTGCAGGTAGGAAAGCCCGGCGCGGGCGACATGGGCACCGGCGCGCGGGTCGGTCCAGGGCAGCGACGGCAGGCCGTGCTCGATGGCCGTGCGCATCAGCTCGTGATAGGCCGGGTGGAATTCCACCAGGTCGATGCGGTTGCCGTAGCGGTCATGGCTCTTGAACACCGGCTTGTTCTCGTTGGCGAGAAAGCCCGCCTGCATCAGCGCGCCGCCGGCCAGTGCACCGTAGGTAGTCAGACGCTCGTCGGCCCAGCCGCCATCGTAGCGACGGACCCACTCCTGCAGCGGCAAATCGAGACGGTAGAGGTTGGCGCCGTCGAGGCTGGGTACCTGATTGAAGACCTCATGGGTTTCGGCGTGCAGGCTGGGTTTCATCGTGTAGGCTCCTCGGCGCCGACGGCGCGCAGGCAGAAGGTGACGAGGCCGGCGCTGACCTGCGCCAGCGACGGACTGGGTCGACCCGCTTCGCGAGCGGCGCGGGCAGGTGGTGACAGCGGCCCGACCAGCGCCTCGGCAATCGCTCCGACCAGGCAGGCAGCGGTGAGGCCGAGCTGGTCGACCTGGAACTCGCCGATACGAACACCCTCGTCGAGCAGGTCGCCGAACAGTTCGGCATAGGCTTCGCGATAGAGCAGGCGCTGCTCGTCGACTTCCGGATCGACCGGCTCGGCGATCAGTGCGAAGGCCAGGCGCCGGCTGTGCCAGGCACGGGCGGCGAACTGTTGCAGGCCGCTGCGCAGGCGCTCGCTGGCGCTACCCGGCCCACGCAAGGCAGCGGCCAGGGCATCCACCTCACGCTGGCTGGCAGCGGCGAAGACTTCGGCGGCCAGCTCGCCCTTGCTGCGAAAGTGGCGGTACAGGCTGCCGGTGGCGATGCCGACATCGTCGGCCAGCGCCTGCATGGTCAGGGCCGCGAAACCACCCGCGACGACCCGCTCCAGCGCGCAGGCGAGAATGCGCTGACGCTGTGCCTGGTCACGGTCGATTCGAGCTTCGGTGATACGGTAGGCCATGGTCTGAATCCTGATTCATATCCAGCAGTGAATCAGGATTCAGACCATGACTAAAGGGACGATACGGCCAAATCTGCCGGCGAATCGGGAAGGAGCGGTGCAGGTCGTCAGATCGGAGCAGCGCCGCCGGATACCAGCGGCGGACGGCACAGCACCCAGTCGTGCAGCAGCACGCGCAACTCCTCGAACTTCACCGGCTTGGCCAGGTAGTCGCTCATGCCCGCGGCCAGACAGCGCTCGCGGTCGCCGCTATGGCTGTGCGCGGTAATCGCCAGCACCGGCACCTCGGCAAAGCCCGGCAGTGCACGGATCGCACGGCAGGTGGCGAAGCCGTCCATCACCGGCATCTGGCAGTCCAGCAGCACCGCGTCGACCCCTTCACCGCGCAGCAGGTCCAGGGCTTCGGCGCCATTGTCGGCGGTACGCACGCGGTAACCCAACTTGAGCAGCATGCCGCGCGTCACCAGTTGGTTGATCGCGTTGTCCTCGACGATCAGCACCGTGCACTGCTGCGCCTGGCGCAGTGCCGTGCCACTCGGCACGCGCTGCGGACGGGCGACGGGCACCGCTTGCTGCTCCGGCAGCGTCAACGGCACATTGAGACGAAAGCGGCTGCCGACACCGGGCTGCGATTCATGGCCGAGGCTGCCGCCGAGCAGATCGACCAGCTGCCGACAGATCGCCAGGCCGATGCCCAGGCCGCCGTACTTGCGCGTCATGGAGCCGTCGAGCTGGTGGAAGCGCTGATACAGATCGCCCTCGCCATGCGCGAAGCCGATACCGGTATCGCTGACCACCACGCTCAGCGGCAGGTTGCTGCCCTGGCTGCCGGCGCGGCCGACCTGCAGCGTCACGCCGCCCTCGCTGGTGAACTTGATGGCGTTGTCCAGCAGATAGCCCAGGGCCTGCGCCAGCTTGGCGGCGTCGCCTTCGAGGATATCGGGCAGGTTGTCATCCAGCTCCAGGGCGAAGGTCAGCCCCTTGTCCTCGGCACGCGGCGCGTACTGCGCGCGCAGCCCGTCGAACAGGCCGCGCAGGCTGAACGCCTCACGCCGCGGATAGAGCTTGCCGGCCTGCAGTTCGGTCAGGGCGAGGATGTCGTTGACCATGCGCATCATGTCGCGCGCCGAGGCGGCGGCGGTCTTCTGGTACTGCTCCAGTTCGACGTCCATCTTCACCGTCTGCATCAGTTCCAGCGAGCCAATCACGCCGTTCATCGGCGTGCGCAGTTCATGGGTCACGGTGGCGAGGAATTCGTCCTTGAAGCGGTTGCTGTCGGCCAGTTCCTGGTTCAGCTCCTCGAGCTTGCGCCCGGCTTCCTGGAGGATGCGCGTGCGCTCTTCCTTCATCGCGTTGATGCGGTCGGCCAGTGCCAGCGACAGCAGGCTGACTTCCAGGGCCGAGCCGATCTGGCTGGCGTACATGGTCAGGAAGACGTTGGGCAGGTAACCCAGCACCATCAGCGTGTTGACCAGGCCGCCGACGAGAAAGGCGGTCCAGGCGAAGATGAAATAGCGCGCCACGCGCATGCCGCGCAGCCAGGCGAGGATACCGGCGGCGAAGATCACCACGGTGAACAGCAGCGCCAGGTAGGTCGCCAGGCGCAGGGCGGTGGCGTAGCTGACGCTCAGCGCCAGGATCATCACCGCGGCGCCGCAGGCCATCAGCAGCAGCAACAGGCGGTCGACCCAGTGGCTGTGCTCGGCGGTGTGCAGGAAACTGCGCGCGAACTGGCAGCCGAACAGGGCAGCCGAGCCGATCAGGAAGGGGGTGGCGGCATTGGCCCACCAGGGATTGTCGGGCCAGAAATACTCGATGCCGGCGCCGTTGACCGAGACCTGATACAGGCCGAACGAGGCGATGTAGAGGATGTAGTAGAGGTAGCTGGTGTCGCGCACGCTGAGGAAGATGAACAGGTTGTACACCAGCATCACCAGCAGCACGCCGTAGATGATGCCGAGTACGTAGATGCGCCCGGGCTGCTCTTCCAGGTAGGCGTTGGGCGCCCACAGGGTCAGCGGCGCCTGGATCGAGCCCTGGCTTTCCAGGCGCAGGTAGATGCGCTTGCTCTGCCCCGGCTCCAGGTTCAGTTCGAACAGGTAGTTGTTCTGGCGGATCTGCCGCGTGTCGAATGGCAGCGCATCGCCGGTGCGTTGCGCCAGGGCGAAGCTGCCCTGCTCATCCGGGACATACAGCTCGATATGGTCGAGCGGCGGATAGGCCAGCTCGAGCAGCCAGTTGCGGTCGCCCTGGGCCTGCACGGGGCGGTATTCCAGGTCCAGGCGCAACCAGAACACCGAACGCGAGTAGCCGGCGTTGAGCACCGGCTTGTCATGCAGGCGGAAACTGCCCTGCACCGCCGGCGAGGCGACATCGTCGATGCTGGCGTCGCCGCGCACGTCCTCGAACACGTACATGCTCTGCCCCAGCGGCAGCATGCGCGTCTGTTCGTCGAAGGTAACGGCGCCCACGAGCGAGGAAAAAACGAAGCTCAGAACGAGCAGGAGCAGCCGGTACATACAACCCCACGAGCCTTGTCGGACGACATCGGGGCCCCATTACCCCCTCGATGATGTCGTCACGCATGGCAGACTTATATTCGAATCGCACTACTCTAGGGGCTGGCGTGGCGCTTTTCCAGCGTCGGACGGCAGTTTCAGCAGTGCTTGAGCCATGGCCTCGGCCAGGTACTGCAGGGAAAACACCCCGCCATAGGTCCAGGTCGAAGGCATCCCGGCGAACCGCTGCTCACGCACGAAGGGCATCGCCTGCCACAACGGCGAGGCGAACAGCTGGGCCTCCTGGGCGAAGGGCTCGATGTGCAGCACCACGCCGCGATCGATGCGCCCCAGGGCGGTGATCGGCACCTGGGTGATGCCCCAGGGGCTGGGCGCCAACTCCATGGCCGGTTGCAGACCGAGCAAGTCCAGGGCGTGCTGCGGCATGGAGTTGGGGCCGTTGATGAAGGCTGCCGTCGGCGAGGACAGGCGGATCACCGTCACCGCGGGCAAGTGCCCGCCGTAATGCGCTTGCAGCCGCTCACGCCAGCGCGCCAGCTCGGCTTCCATCGCCTGCAGGCGCTGCTCGGCCAAGGCCACGCGGCCTAGCGCACGCGCCAGGTCGAGAAAGGCTTCACGCTGCGCCTGCAGATTGTCGTGCTGCTGGCTGAAGCCCTGGTACATTTGCACCGGCGCGATCCGCTCGAGCAACGGGCGGATGTCCTCCAGCAAGGGAGGTATGACGATCAACTCGGGCCGCAGCTCGGCCAGCAGTTCGAGATTGGGCTCCAGGCGCGAGCCGGCCGAGGGCACGCCAGCGGGCAAGGTCGGCCGCACCACCCAGGTGCGGTAGTCGCCGGCATCGGCCACGGTCAGCGGCGTCACGTCGAGCATCAACAAATGCTCGGTGGCCTCCCAGCTCAGCGCTGCCACCCGCGGCGCGGTGTCGGCCCATGCCGGCGCCAGCCAGAGCAGCAGCGCGCCCAGCAGCCACTGCCTCATGCCAGCCTCCCGCGGATCAGCAGGAAAACGAAGTAACCGCCGCACAGCACCGAGGCGACGATGCCCACCGGAATCTGCAGGGGAAAGATCAGCGTGCGCCCGGCCCAGTCGGCCAGCAGCATCAGCAGCGCGCCCAGGGCGGCGGCGAGAAACAGCTGCGGCGCCACCCGACGCGCGCCGAGCATCACCGCGATATGCGGCGCCAGCAGGCCCAGGAACGCCACCGGCCCGAGCAGGCTGGTGACCAGCGCACAGAGCAGCGCCACCAGCACCAGCAGCGCCAGGCGCAGCCGCGGCACGTCGAGGCCGCGGCTGGCGGCCACGCCATCGCCGATGCCGATCAAGGTCAGCGCGCGCTGGAACAGCAGCGCCAGCGCGCCAAGCAGCAGCACGCCCAGCGTCAGCCAAAGCGCCTGCGCCGGCGTGGCGCGGTAGGTGGAGCCGGCCAGCCAGCCCAGCAGCGCGAACGAATCGGCCGTGCCCTTGGCCAGCACGAACTGCAAGGCGGCGTTGAGCAGCGCGCCGAGGGAAATCCCCAGTAGCGCCATCAGCGCCGGCGAATACTGGTGACGGCGGCCCAGCAGCATCAGCAGAGCCAGAACGGCGAGGCAGCCGACGAAGGCCGCCAGCGGCGCGACGGCACCGAGCAAGGCGCCGCCGAACCAGGTCAGCGCCAGCATCACCGCCAGGGTGGCGCCGGCCGACAGGCCGAGGATATCCGGGCTGGCCAGGGGGTTGCGCAGCAGGCGCTGCAGCAACAGACCGGCAATCGCCAACCCGGCGCCCGCCGAGGCGGCGGTCAGCACGCGCGGCCAGCGCAGCGACCAGACCAGCGCCGACGGCCATTGCAGACGCCAGCCCTCGACGCCGCGCGCCAGGCCCAGGGCGAGCACAAGTGCCAGCCCAGCCAGCAGCCCGAGCCACAATGCGCCGCGCCAGCCGAAGCGTTCGGCGCCGGCCGGCAAGCGCAGGCCGTGCGGGTCTTCCGCCGCCAGATGCCGACGCGCCAGCCACAGCAGCACCGGTGCGCCGATCAGCGCAGCCGCCGCGCCGCTGGGCACCAGCTGGCCGCTGAGCTGGTTGGCCAGCAGCGCCAGGGCATCGGTGGCCAGCAGCAGCAAGGCGCCGAGCAGCGCGCTGTAACTCAGCTCGTCGCGTGCCGTGCGGGCACCCAGCATCTTCGCCAGATTGGGCGTGAGCAGGCCGATGAAGCCGATCAGGCCAACCGCGGTGATCGACACCGCGCACAGCCACAGCGCCGCCAGAAACAGCACCAGCATCACCGGCCACAGCGCCAGGCCACGGGCCTGAGCGGCGTCGCCGCCCAGCTGCAGCAGGCTCAACGGCCGCGGCGCGAGGATCAGCAGCGGCACGGCCAGCAGCAGCTTGGGCCACAGCCACTGCACCCAGTGCCAGTCGATCTGCGCCAGGTCCCCCGCCCCCCAGACGAACAAGCCCTGGGTGTACTGGTTGTTGATCAGCACCAGCCCGGCAGCCAGTGCGCCGAGCAGCAGGTTCATGGCCATGCCGCCGAGCACCAGCGGCAGACCGCCGATGCCGCTGCGCCCGGCGATCAGCAGCACCAGGCCGACCGCCAGCAGCGCTCCGCCGAGCGCCGCCCACTGACCGTGGCTGGCGGCGAAGGCCGGCACCAGCAGGGTGGCCAGGACCAGGCCAAGCCAGGCCCCGGACGAGGCGCCAATGGTCATGGGGGAAACCAGGCGATTCTGCGTGATCTGCTGCAACAGGCTACCGGACAAGCCCAACGCAGCGCCCACCAGCAAGGCCATGCTCAACCGCGGCAACGCCGACAATTGCAGTTGCAGGCGCTCGAAGCTCTGCTCCGCAGCGCCGAGCATGGCCCAGAGTTCGAACGGGTCGAGGTCGGCCGCCAGCCACAGGTGCAGCAGCGCCAGGGGCAGCAACGCCAGCAGCGTCAGGATGTGGCGTGACGGCGCCGAAACTGCCGCCATGCTCAGGCCACCACGGCGATCTTGCGCGCGCTGCCGGGCTGCTCGATCAGTTGGATGTCGATGTCGTAAAGCTGGCTGAGCAGCGGCCCGCTGAGCAGCTCGTCCGGGCTGCCATCGAAGAAGATGCGCCCCTGCTTGAGGGCGATCACCCGGTCGGCATGCCGCGCGGTGAGGTTGATGTCGTGGAGGA
>VFQQ010001543.1_pt1 | contig 31123 bp, 31 predicted proteins | sample 3512341 | NCBI WGS metagenome assembly VFQQ01 (sample SAMN10412373, study PRJNA504923) | tailings metagenome | isolation source: Relicate 2 Philex TSF1 revegetated site | place: Philippines: Tuba, Benguet | collected 2017-08-29
GACCACGGCGTCGACCGCCACGCCCTCGCCAGCGATCAGGATGCCGGTCTGGCCGGTGGCCCTGAAGTCGGCCTTCACGCCGCGCCCCCGCAGCGCCCGCTCCAGGGCCAGCGAGGTGTACATCTTGCCCATCGAGCAGTCGGTGCCGACGGTCAGCAACCGCATCCCGCTGCGAGGGACGCCCTTGCCCACGACGAGGTCGGCCGGCGGCCGGCGCACGTCGAACAGCTTGCGGCCGTTGCGCTCGGCGGCCTCGCGCACCGCAGGGACATCGCCCAGCCGCTGATGCAGGCCGCTGGCCACGTCGAGCCCGGCCTCCAGCGCCGCGACGATCACCGGGATCGCCGCCGCGCTCAGCACGCCGCCGGCGTTGGCCTCGCCGATGATCAGGGTGCGGGCGCCCCGCCGGACGGCCTCGTCGATGGCCACGTCCTCAAGGCCGAGGGTCACCTCGCAGCCCGGCAGCCGCAGTTGGCCGATACAGGTCTCGGGACGCCATTCGGCGACGCCACGCGCCGTCTTGACCGCCAGCGGGTCCGTCGCCGCGCCGAGGTACAGCAGGTAGGGAGAAGAGATCATCGAATGCTCGCGCCGTCCGTTTCGTCGTCGGGCGCGACCATCGCGGCGGGGCCCCGCCGCGTCGAATTCAGAAGCGGGCCAGCCCTACAAAGAAAAGCTATGGCCAGGCGCTGCGCCGGCGGTCTCGGACAAGACTTCGGACATCACCTTGGCGAAGTTCTGGGACAGGTTCGACAGCGGCCGGTCCTCCAGGTGCATGCAGTAGACGCCGAACCGGAGCGGGTTGCTCAGCGGCCGGAAGTCGATCTTGTCGGAGGCCTCGAACCGGGCGGTGAATTCGTCCACCACGGCCACGCCGACCCCGAACCGCACCATCGAGGCGGCCATGTAGAAGGTCGAGCTGGTGATCGGCTCGTTGATGGTCAGCGCCTGGGCCTCGACCTCCGCCGAGAACAGCTCGCTGACCGGGCCGGTCGAGCCGGAGCCGATGTAGTTCTTGCTCTCCAGCAGCTTCAGATCCAACCGCTCCGGCGGATTGGGTCCGAACTCGCCGCGCGGGAACATCATCATCAGCTCCCCGGCGCCGATCTGGAAATGCGCGATCCGTGGATGCTGGATGGCGTCGTAGGCCAGCGCCATGTCGACCTCGTGCTCGTAGAGGCCGCGCAGCACCTCGTCGTAGTGCAGGGTGCGGAAGTCGAAGGTCACCGTCGGGTGCGCCGCGCGGAAGCGGGCCACCGCCTCGGGCGCGATGCCCAGACCCAGGGCCGGCAGCACCGCGGCGCGGATGTGGCCGCCCTCTCCGGTCTTGAGGTTGCGCGCAGCCTGTTTCAGCGAGTCGAGCCGCTCGAAGACCTCCTTCACCTCCCGGAACAGGGCATGCGCCTCGTCGGTCGGGGCCAGCCGCCCCTTCACGCGCCGGAACAGCTTGAAGCCCAGCTGGTCTTCGGCGTGCTTGAGCACCTTGGAGACCGAGGGTTGGGACACGTTCAACGCCCGCGCGGCGGTCGAGATGGAGCCGTGCGCGTAGACGGAGTGGAAGACTTCGATATGCCTCAGACGCATGGGGGCGGATAAAGGGGGCAGACGGACGGTCGATGCAAGGGAAGTCTTGCAGGGCGGCGCCTTTCGGGCTTCAGGCGCCCGACGGGAGCGCACAAGCCTCGGGCGCCGGGAGGTTATGACCGGCGCGGCGGCTATGAAGACCGAGCTGCGACGCCGATCCAGACGCCGCCGGGGCGCACTCCATCTCAAATCACCCGGTAGCCGGCGCCGGCGATCAGCTGTAGCAGGCGCTACCCTGACATCGGTCTCCTTTCCGCGGAGGCGCAAGAGGTCGCACGATGATCCAGAAGCTGACCGACAAGCCCGTCTCGATCGCAACCGACCACCGGGGCGTCGGCCTGAAGGCGCGGCTGAAAGGCTGGCTGCTCGCCAACGGCTACGCGGTGACCGATTGTGGTGTCGACGGCGACGCCGAGCGGGTCGATGCGATGGACTACGCGGTTCGGCTGGCGGCGGAGATCAAGGCCGGCCGGTCCGACTTCGCGATCGCGATCTGCGGCAGCGGGCAGATGATGGCGATCACGGCCAATCGCTTTTCCTTCATCCGGGCGACGCTTCTCCATACCGAGGACGAAAGCCTCGGCGCACGCCGACACGGCGACGCCAACATGCTGGTCTTGGGCGCGGACGTCACCGACGCCGACACGGCCGAGCGTATTCTCGAAGTTTTCCTGAACACGGCCGCCCTGGGGGATCGCTACGCCGAGCGCCGGGAGCGTTTGGCCAAGCTGGACCCTTCCGGGCTCTAGGAGCCTGTCCGTCGCGCCGCCGTCACGCCGGCGCGTAGGTCAGCCGGATCACGTTCTCGTCCATGCGTTCGCTGTCGACGAAACGGAGCAGCGGTCGCGGACCGGCGAAGTAGGGGCTTCCGCCGCCCAGCACCACGGGGTGCAGATAGATGCGATAGAGGTCGATGAGGCCCAGCTCCGTCAGGCTCCGCGCCAGCACCGGCCCGCCGACCTCGATCTCCCCATCGATCTCCGTCTTCAGCCGGCGAACCTCCGTCGCCAGGTCGGGCCCGAGGAGCGTGGCGTTGGGACCGACCGCGGTCAGCGTCCGCGACACGACCCATTTGTGCTGCCTCCGCCAGGCCTCGGCGAACTCCCGTTCCGGCTCCCCCCATTCCGGACGGTTCTCGTCCCAGTAGCTCATGATCTCGTAGAGGCGACGACCGTACAGGCTCCCCGCCTGTTCGCACGCCTGGTCGATGAAGTGGCGAAACAGCGTCGGACTGGGCCCGAACCCGTCGTGGTCGACGTAGCCGTCCAGCGACTGGTTCATCCCGAACACGAGCTTGGCCATGCCACAAGGTCTCCACACCGCACTTCCTCAAGCGGTTGCGCCGACGTTGCGCGGAAACGCGCTCGGGTACAATCGGCGCGCCGCCTCCGCGCGACGGCCGCCAGCCCGCGTCGCTCCAGCATACGCCGCAGCCGAGGGTTGACTTTGCCGGCAGGAAGCACGGCGATGTCGTCGCGTCTGGGTTCGGGGCATCATCGTGCTACGTGTTTTCCTCTTTGCCGGAGCCGCGGCGGCCGTCGTGGCTGGCGGCCTGACGGTCGTCGCCGTCTTTCATGATCCACCCGACACGGCCTCCCACATCACCAGGGAATGCCGCTTCCTGGCCGCCATAGAGGCCAAGCGCATGGTGCGCATGACGGAGCACGGACGGGCGCCCGCCGAGGTCTGGCGTGCTGAGGGAAAAACCGGCGGCGCGGCGCGTCCCGACCTTGCCGGCCCGCCCGGCGCTGACCTGCCCGAGTCCTTCACGTCCAGACTGATCCAATGGCTGGCGCCGAAGCGGGACCTGCCGCCGATCGACTGCACGGCGACCTTCGACGCGATGCAGATTCCGAAGATGATCAAGTACAACGAAGGGCCGCCCATTCAGGATTTTCGGCTCCAGTATTCCCGTGTCACCTTCCTTCCCGGCGACGACTACACGCTATTCCGGAGGACCGAGTGCAACCGGTTCGGAGACCGTTGGGACCAGAAGGACTGGTTCGAGCTCTGGCGCCGGCGCGGCGCCAGTTGGGAGCAGGCGAACACTCATGTCGTGTACTCCGTACTCCTGCGGCCGCGCTTCGAACTGCCGATGCGTTGCTTCGACCCGACCTACCCGTCCAGGCCATACGACATCCCCTTCTGACGCGCGCGCTTGTCGGCGGACGACGGATCAATCATGCGGGCGGGGTACGTCCACGGCATGCGCTACGCGCTGTACGGCCTCCTTCGAACCTGGCCGATGGTCCGACGAAATCAGGACCTCCGGCGGCGACGCGGTGATCCGCTCATCAGCGCCGACCGAAGGCCGGAACGGGGTGAAACGCTCCGACAGCCCTCATCGACCTTCCCCCTATCCTTCGCTCCATACCGCCAGCTCGGTCCCCGCTGGGTCGCGGAAGTGGAACCGCCGGCCGCCCGGGAAGCTGAAGATCGGCTTCACCACCTCGCCCCCGGCCGCCTCGACCTTGGCCAGCATGGCCTCCAGGTCGTGGGCGTAGAGGATCACCAGCGGCGCCTTGGCGCCCTCGGCGTCGAACCCGCCGTCGAGCCCCTCGTCAAAGGCCGCGTAGCCCGGCCCGTAGTCGGTGAAGGTCCAGCCGAACGCCTTGGCGTAGAAGGCCTTGATCTCCGGCAAGCCGCCGCCGAACATCTCCACATAGTCGACCTTGCCGTCTTCACGCATCCCGCACCTCGACACAAATGTTCTTTATTTGTTCACTCCGCGCGGACGGAGTCAACCGCCCGCGCGCACCGCGATACAGCCCGGTCCGGACACCATCCGATACCGCCCCGCGCAGCTCCAGACCGCCGCCGGCCGCCCCGTCGTCGTAAAGGCTCGATCCCCCGCCGCCAGGTCGCGCCAGAAAACGGCGTTCGGATCGCGGGCATGGCGGCGCAGGTTGGCCTCGGTCGGCCGGAACGGGAAGGCGTCGACCGTGACCTGCGCCTGGCCGCGATCGTAGGCGGCGCTCATCAGGGCCCACAGATCGTCGATCGCCGGATCGGTCATGGCGTAGCAGCCGATCGAGACGCAGCGTCCATGGACCATCAGGAACGATCCGGTCCGCCCCAGCGCTCGATCATGCGCGTTCGGGAAACCCAGGTTGAAGGACAGGTGATAGGTCGAGTTCGGGTTCAGGGCGCCGCGCGGCACGGCGTAGAAACCTTCGGGCGACTGGCCGTCGCCTTCCTTCAGTTTCGGTCCCAGCCGTCCGGACCAGCGGCAGATCGGGTAGGTCTCGAACAGCTGGTGGCGATCGCCGCGCTTCAGCCAGACCTCCAGCCGGTTCTCGGCCTTGAAGATGCGGATGTGGACGGCCGAGCCGGGCGCGAAGCCGCCCTCGCGCAGCCGCTGCTCGAGCGGCGCCCGGGCCGCGTTGGCTTGCGCCGCCGCCGCCGCGTCTCCGCCGTGCGGCTGGAACAGGCCGAACAGGCCGCCCGCCAGCGCCGCCAGGATCACGGCATCGCCCAGACGCTGGTCTTCTTGACCTCGTAGTCCTCAAGCTCGCGCGTGGTCGGCACCTGATACTCGGCCAGTTTCACCAACCCGTCCTTCGGGAAATAGGTCCGCCCCGGATCACCGATCAGCACCGTCGCCCCCCGCGCCCGCGCCGCGCCGAGCCAGTCGAGCACCTGACGCGCCAGAGGTCCCTCGTAGCAGATATCGCCGGCCAGGAAGACGTCGGCGTCCTCCGGCGGCGGGCCGTCGAGCAGGTTCACGTCGGTGAAGTCCACCGCCACCGCATTGGCCAGGGCGTTCAGCGCCACGGCCGCGCCGCAGAAGGCGTCGATGTCGGCGGCCAGCACCTGCGTCGCGCCGGCCTTCCTCGCCGCGATGGCGACGATGCCCGACCCGGTGGCGAAGTCGACGACCCGCTTGCCGGCCACCACTTCCGGATGGTCCAGAACGTAGCGCGCCAGCGCCTGCCCTCCCGCCCAGGCGAAGGCCCAGAACGGCGGCGGCAGGCCGATCTTTTCCAGCTCCTCCTCGGTCAGCCGCCAGATCGGCGTGACTTCGTCCGCAAGCTGAAGAATCAGCTCCGGCGTGTGCGGCGGCGCCTGCAGGCGGGTGTTCTCGACGATGAAGGCGCGACGGTCGGGGATCATGAGACTTGACGAAAGGCGGAAAGCGGAGCTGTTTCAGACGTCTGATGTCCGACGGGGACATCATGAACGTGCGTATCCGGGGGGATTTCAATGCACAACCGTACGACGCGCGCTTTGCGCGCGCTTCTTGTCGTGGCCGTCGCTTCACAGGCCATGGCCTGCGCCACCGCGCCCGACAAGGTTTCCGCCAGCTACGTCTCGCCGCTGCAGTACCAGGGCTATGACTGCGATCAGATCCGTTCGGAGATGATGCGCGTCTCGGCCAAGGTCCGCGAGGTGTCGGGCGCTCAGGCCAAGTCGGCCAAGAACGACGCCATCGCCGTCGGCGTCGGCCTGGTGCTGTTCTGGCCGGCGCTCTTCTTCCTGGCCAGCAGTGATCAGAAGGAAGAGCTGTCGCGCCTGAAGGGCGAGTACGACGCCCTGCAGCAGTCGGCCATCCAGAAGAAATGTCCGGTCGCGGAGGAAATCGAGGCCGCGAAGAAGGCGAGCTAGACCCGAGGCCCGGCGGGGGTCTACCCGGCCCTCGCCGACGCCGCCTTGAGCACCGTCAGATAGCCGCCCGGCTCGTACAGCATCCGGTCCAGCACGCCCTTTCGCTGCAGCAGCCGGTGCGCCTTGGGCAGGTTCCAGCAGGGCACATGCATGAACATGTGGTGCTCGCAGTGATAGTTCACATAGTAGGGCGCGATCAGCAGCCGGGCGATCGGGCCTGCGCGGGTCGTGCGGGCGTGGCGCAGCGGGTCGGGCTGGTTCTCGCCGACCAGGGCGTGCTCGGCGATGTTCCGCAGGCGCGTGACCAGCGGATACCAGGTCGCCATCGGAATCAGCCACAGCACCGGCCAGGCCCACCAGTACCCCGCCGCTGAAGTCGCGACGATCAGAACGCCGTTGGTGATCAGGAACGGCTTCCAGAAATTCAGCACGCCCTTGGCGATCTTGCCCGTCGGCACGCCCTTCTTCCGGCCCTGGACGAAGGCGTCGAGCGTCGGCTTGATCCGTTGCTTGAAGAAGGTCTGGCCGGTCAGGTCGCGGATGATCTTGCGGCGCAGCGACTGCCGGGTCGTCGGGAACGGCTTGGAAAGGCCCAGGTCGGGGTCTTCGGACTGCTGGGCGAACTTGTGATGCTGCAGATGATAGTCGCGGTAGCGCTGCAGGTCGCCGTTGGTCGGCGCGCCGCACAGCCAGTGGCCGACCCAGTCGTTGATCTTGATGTTCGGATGAAGGCAGCCGTGCGCCGCCTCGTGCATCAGGATCGCCAGACCCAGCTGCCGGGCGCCGATGACCATGACGGCGAACACGAAGGTCAGCGGGTTGGGAAAGACCATGAACAGCGCGCCGGCGGCCAGGACGGTCAGCCACGCGTGGGCCACCAGCCACAGACCGAACCAGGACGAGCGCGCCGCCAGCGGAGCCCACTCCTCGTCGGTGAAAAAGTCCTTCGGTTTCACACGCGATGCGACGGCCATGACGGAAGCATCTCACTTCACCGCCGGGATGTGTAGGGTGACGGTGCGTCATGTTCTGGAGGAAACTCATGCGCGTCCCCCTCTGCGCCGCCGCCCTGCTCGCCTTGACCCTCTCCGCCGGGTCCGCGGGCGCGGCCAGCTTCGATTGCAACAAGGCCCGCGCGCCTGACGAGAAGGCGATCTGCGCCGACCGCGCCCTGAACGATCAGGACGTGCGGATGAGCCTGCTCTACGACATCACCCGGCGGCTCGTGCCGATGGGGTCGCGGGGCGCCATCATGGACGATCAGCAGGCCTGGCTGCGGAGCCGCCGAACCTGCGGCGCGAACAAGGCCTGCCTGGCCCGCAGCTATCAGAACCGCATCACGACGCTGAACCGCGTGCTGGAGGAACGGGTCTACCCGAACGGGCCGTTCTAGAAGCCGCCGACCGGCTTCCAGGCGCCGGCGGCGAAGGCGACCACCAGGAGCAGGCCGGCGACGCTGTTGGACTTGAACAGCGCCAGCGCCCCCGCGCCGTCGTCGGCGTCGACCTTGGCCGCCTGACGCGACAGGTGGACGGCCAACAGCGCCGCGGGCGGCAGGAACAACGGCCCCATGTCGCCGACCCAGGCGCCGGCCATGACCAGCAGGAAGCACAGCGCGTAGAAGGCCAGCACGCCCTTGCGCAGGTTGGCGCCGAGGCGACGGGTGGAGGACTTCACCCCGACCAGGGCGTCATCCTCGATGTCCTGGATGGCGTAGATGGTGTCGTAGCCCAGGGTCCAGAACACCAGGCCGGCGTAGACCAGCGCCGGGCCCCAGCTCAGCCCGCCGGCCACGGCCGCGAAGCCCAGCAGCATGCCCCAGTTGAAGGTCAGGCCCAGCCAGGCCTGCGGCCACCAGGTGATCCGCTTCATGAACGGATAGGCCGCCACCAGGCCCAGCGAGGCGACGCCCAGGCCGATGGCCCAGAGGTTCATGCTCAGCAGGATGACCAGCCCGATCAGCGAGCAGCCGACGATGAAGGCCCAGGCCTGCTTGACGCTGATCTGGCCCGACGCCAGGGGCCGCATGGCCGTCCGGGCGACCTTGGCGTCGATGTCGCGGTCGACGATGTCGTTGTAGGCGCAGCCCGCCGCCCGCATCAGCGCCGCGCCCAGGAGGATCAGCAGAAACAGCCACAGGTCCGGCGCCTTGCCCTGCATGGCGCAGGCCATGGCCACGCCCATCCAGCCCGGCAGCATCAGCAGCCAGATCCCCGCCGGCCGGTCGAACCGTCCCAGCTTCAGCCAGGGCCGCAGCGGCGGCGGCGCATACCGGTCCACCCAGTTGGTCGGGGCGGCGTCGGGCAGGATCGTGGTCATGCCGCATGGATAGCCGCCGGACCGGATCGCTCCAAATCGAAACCGCCTAGTGACGCCAAATGCGAATTCGTCGCATTGTGGCGGCGATGTCGAGTCCCTCCCCCGATCGAAAGCGTCCCTCGCGCCTGTCGCACCGCGTGCTCGACGCGGTGGGCGTCGCCATGCTGGCCACCGGGACGGTCGGCCTGTTCGTCCCCTACATGCCGACCACGGTGTTCTGGATCATCGCCGTGGTCTGTTTCCTGAAGACCCGTCCGCACGCGGTGCGCCCCCTGTTGCGCACCCCCATCATCGGCCCCGCGATCATCTGGTTCCTGAGGTGGCGCCCGTTCGGCGGGGGGAAGAAGAAGCGGAACGGCGGCAAGGGGTAGGCAAGCACGGCGAGGGCGCGCTCCCCGCGTGAGAATGTCCCCTCCCGGTCATCCCCGGGCTTGTTCCGAGGCCCCATGAACACGGCGGTCGGGATGTCGCGCCGAGATGTCCGACTCACCGAGCATGGGTCCTCGCGACGAACGCGAGGACGACGGAATGAGCAGCGCCCGCCTCGAACCAGGCCCAGGACAAGCGGCGCTAGGCGGCGCGCGGTCCCGCCCCCTGTCACCCGAAAGCCTCGCTCGCCGCCGCAATTTCGCCACGCCCCCTCGCGCCGGCCGGACCCCGCCCCTATCTGGGCGGCCTGAGGTTTTTCCATGAGTGAACAGTACGAAGACGAGGAAGAGACCCGCGGTCGGGTGCTCTCCAACGGCCAGGTCATGGCCTTCATCGGCGGCTACTGGCTGCGCCGGCCCTGGCTGCTGCTCGGCTCGGCCGGGCTGATGCTGGTCGCGGTCGGGTTCGACATCCTGATGCCGACCGCCGCCAAGACCCTGATCGACGCGGTCGCCGACCCGATCCGCGACACCGGCGCGGCCTGGAAGGCCTGGGCGTTGTTCGTCGGCGTCTACGTCGCCTTCGTGGTCACGCGGAACATCGCCTTCCGCTTCTGGAACCCGCTGGCCGCGCGGAACATGGAGGAGATGACCAACGAGGGCTTCCGCCGCGTGCAGGCCTTCTCCTCGGACTGGCACGCCGACACCTTCGCCGGCGCCACCGTCCGCCGCATCTCGCGCGCCATGTGGGGCTACGACTCGGTCTCGGACGCCGTGGTGCTGTGGCTCGGCCCGGCGCTGCTGGTGCTGTTCGGCCTGTCCGCCCAGATGGCTTTCAAATGGCCGCTGATCGGCGGCCTGTCGTTCGCCGTGGTCGTCGGCTTCCTGGTGCTGAACCTGTGGGTCGTGAAGGTCTATGTCCGCCAGGCCAACCTGAAGTCCAACGCCCTGGACAGCCGCATCGGCGGCGCCCTGGCCGACGCCATCACCTCGAACCCGACCGTGAAGGCCTTCGGCGCCGAAACGCGCGAGGAAGCCCGGTTCGGCGGCATCACCGGCGCCTGGCGTCGCGCCGTCGAGATCACCTGGAACCGGTTCATGGACGTCTGGGTGATGCAGAACGTGCTCATGGTCCTGCTGCAGGCGGGCATGACCGGCCTGCTGGTCAACATGTGGGTCAAGGGACAGGCGACCGCCGGCGACATCGGCTTCGCCATCACCACCTTCATGCTGATGAGCGGCTATCTGCGGAACATCGGCGAGAACGTGCGGATGCTGCAGAAGGGCCTGGACGACGTCGAGGACGTGGCCAACTACGCCCTCATGGCGCCGCAGGTGGCCGACGCGCCGGACGCCGTCCCCCTCGCCGCCCCCGAGGGCGAGATCGTCTTCGACCACGTCTCGTTCCGCTACAAGAGCGCCGAGGCGCCGCTGTACGACGGCTTCAACCTGCGCATCGCGCCGGGCGAGAAGGTGGCCCTCGTCGGCGCGACCGGCGCCGGCAAGTCGACCTTCGTGAAGCTGATCCAGAGGCTCTACGACCTGCAGGGCGGCGCGATCGCCATCGACGGCCAGGACATCGCCCTGGTCGCCCAGGGCAGCCTGCGCCGCGCCATCGCCGTGGTGCCCCAGGATCCGGCCCTGTTCCACCGGACCATCGCCGAGAACATCGGCTACGCCCGGCCGGACGCGACGCTGGAGGAGATCAAGCTGGCCGCCAAGCGCGCCCATGCCGACGCCTTCATCGAGAAGCTGCCCAAGGGCTACGACACCCTGGTCGGCGAGCGCGGCGTGAAGCTGTCGGGCGGCGAGCGCCAGCGGGTGGCCATCGCCCGGGCCTTTCTGGCCGATGCGCCGATCCTGGTGTTCGACGAGGCGACCAGCTCGCTGGACGTCGAGACCGAGCTGCACGTCCAGGCGGCGATGAACGAGCTGATGGCCGGCCGGACGACGATCGTCATCGCCCACCGACTGTCGACGATCCGCAACGCCGACCGCATCCTGGTGTTCGACAAGGGCCGCGTCGTCGAGGAAGGCCGCCATGCCGACCTCAAGGCCAAGGGCGGCGCCTATGCCCGCCTCGCCGCGGTGGCCGAGGGAACGGCTTAGCCGCTGCGCGGTTCGAGACACGGGACGGCGCTGCGTCCTTCGACATGCGCCTTCGGCGCTGCTCAGGATGACTAAAGTCGGAGTCTGTCTGACTCAGTCGTCCTGAGCAGGCGCGGAGCGCCGTGTCGAAGGACGCAGTGCGTTCCGGCCCTTGCCTCCGCCCCTCCCGAGAGTACGGTCTCGACCAGTTTCTTTCGGGAGGGTTCGGACTTGCGGTTTCTAGGTGTTCTGGGGCTGGCGGCGACGCTGGCGATGGGGAGTTTCGCCGTAGCGGCGCAGGCGGCGGACACGCCCGCGGCCGAGGCCAAGGACAAGAAGAGCGACAGCGACCTGCCGCCGTTCCCCGCGCCGGCTTCGGTGAAGCAGTCGACGCGGCTGAACGGCAAGGTCCTGAACTACACCGCCACCGTCGGCGCCCTGCCGGTGCGCGACGCCAAGGGCAAGGTCATCGCCGAGGTGGTCTACACCGCCTATGTCCTCGACGGCCCCCGCAACCCCAACCGCCCGGTGACCTTCGCGTTCAACGGCGGTCCCGGCGCGGCCAGCGTCTACCTGAATCTCGGCGCCATCGGACCCAAGCGGGTGCAGTTCGGCGCCCAGGGCGACGCCCCGTCGGACTCCGCCGTGCTGCACGACAATCCGTTCACCTGGATGGACTTCACCGACATGGTCTTCATCGACCCGGTCGGCACCGGCTTCTCGCGCTCGCTGGTCGGACCGGACGAGAGCAAGAAGGCCTTCTTCGGCGTGAAGCAGGATATCGAGTACCTGTCGCGCATCGTCTACGACTGGCTGCTCAAGAACGAGCGGATGACCTCGCCGAAGTACATCACCGGCGAGAGCTACGGCGGTTTCCGCGGCCCGCGCCTGACCCACTACCTGCAGACCGAGCTCGGCGTCGGGGTGAACGGCGTGATCCTGGTCTCGCCGTTCTTCGACGGGACGAGCTGGGCCGGCGGCGACTTCTCGCCGATCCCCTGGGCCATGACCCTGCCCTCGATGGCCGCCGCCAACTACGAGCGCCAGGGCAAAACCCTGAACGACGCCCAGATGGCCGAGGTCGAAAGCTACGTCCGCGGCGAGTTCCTGACCGACTTCATGAAGGGCCGCAGCGATCAGGCCGCCCTCGACCGGATGGTCGGCAAGGTCACCGGCTACACCGGCCTGCGCCCGGACGTCGTGCGCGAGATGGGCGGCCGGGTCGACAGCCGCGCCTTCCTGCGCGAGCTCTACAAAGGCGAGGGCCGGATCGGCAGCTGGTACGACTCCAACGTCACCGCCTACGATCCCTTCCCCTGGTCGGTGAACCAGCGCAGCGGCGACCCGATCCTGGACGCCCTGATCGCCCCGACGACCAGCGCCATGGTCGACTTCACCACCCGCGTCGTCGGTTGGAAGGTCGACGGCCGCTACGAAGCCCTGAACGGCGCGGTGAACCAGGCCTGGGAGGACCGCCTGCAGACCATCGAGTCGGTCTCGGCCCTGCGGCTGGCCCTGGCCAACGACCCGAAGATGAAGGTCATGATCGTCCACGGCTACAACGACCTGAGCTGTCCCTACTTCGTGTCGAAGACGGTGGTCGACCAGCTGCCGCCGATGGGCGCGCCGGGCCGGGTGCAACTGCGCTCCTATCCCGGCGGACACATGTTCTACAGCCGGCCGGACAGCGGCGCGGCGATGCGTCGTGACGTCATGTCGATGTACGGGGCGGGGTAGCCAAATCCGTCATCCTCGCGCTCGTCGCGAGGATGACGCCGAAAGGGGGCGTTACGCCGCCGCGAAAAGCAGGCGGCCTTCGCCCATGATCGGACGCAGGGTCTGGAGGTCGGCGGTGCTGACGCTGAAGCAACCGTAGGACCGGCCCAGCTTGCCCTCGCGGGTCAGGAACTCCGGTTCGCAGTAGTCGGCGGCATGGACGATGATCGCCCGGTCTCGCGCCTCGCTGTTGGTCGGCTCCAGGCCGTCGAGCAGCACGTTCGGGCCGTGCTTGGCGCCCATGCCCGGGCCGGCGGTGACATAGGCGCCGACCGACGAGGCGTTGGAATCCATCACGTTCGAGAACCGCTGGGCGAAGCCGGAATGGGCCGGGTCGGAGCCCTTGCCGTGGGCGGTGCGGAAGGCGGTCACCTCGCCCGACGCCAGGTCCAGGCGATACAGGCGCGGCAGACTCGAATGCCTCTGGAAGTCGACGAGATAGATCTGATCCTTGGTCGGGATCCTGGCTTCGTGCCGCTTCAACGCATCCAGCGCATCGTCCAGCAGCGGCTTGCGGATCAGCCCCTGCGGGTCGAACTGCACCTTCACGACGGGCGGCGGGACGACGAGGGGCTCGGTCGGGACGACCAGGGGCGCCGGGGCCTGGGCGACGATGGGCGCGACCCGCTTGCTCCCCGTGGCGCAGGAGGCGGTCAGCGCCGCCAGGCCGACGACGAGTCCGCGGCGCGACAGGCGCGTATCCAAACCCTTCATGACGCTGCTCCCGGTAGCGCCCCCGCGCGGCCAGTGGGTAGTGCGTTTAGCCTAAGCCAAAGGCCATGCGAACCGGGCAGTCGGTCGCACCCTGCTCACAAATTCGCCAGCGCCTGTTTCAGAGGCGCCGCCAGGTCGCCCTTCTGGACCGCCTCGACGGCGTCCAGATCGAGCCAACGGGCCATCCGCCGCAGCTCCGCCGCCAGTCGCGCAGAGGTGTCCGGACCGGCGTCGGGCTCGGAGTGGGCGGCCTGAACCCGCAGCACCCGCGCCTGGCGATCGGCCTTCAGGTCGACCCGGGCGGTGATCGTGTCGCCCTCCAGGAACGGCAGCACGTAGTAGCCGTGGGTCCGCTTATGGGCGGGGGTGTAGATTTCCAGCCGGACCCTCACCCCGAACAGGCGCTCGGTGCGATCGCGAAACCAGATCAGGTTGTCGAACGGCGACAGCAGGGCGTGGGCGTCGACCTTGCGCGGGATCTTGGTTCCAGCGGCGAGATAACCGGGCTTGGCCCAACCCTCGACGTTCACCGGCGCCAGCTCGCCGGCCTCGACCAGCTCCGTCACCGCGCGGCGGGCGCCGTCCAGCGGCAGGCGGAAGTAGTCGCGCAGGTCGGCCTCGGTCGCCACGCCCATGGCCGCAGCCGAGCGGCGGACCAGTTCGCGCTGGGCGTCCGCCTCGGTCGGCGTCGGCGCGCCGACGACCGCGTCGGGCAGCGCTCGCTCGGTCAGGTCGTAGACCCGCTCGAAACCCCGGCGAGTGTGAGTGGTCAGCTGGCCAGTCCAGAACAGCCACTCCAAGGCGCGCTTGCCGTCCGACCAGGACCACCAGCCCGGCTGGCCGCGCGGTCCGGTCGCGAAATCACCGCCGGTGACCGGCCCGCGTTTCTCGATCTCGGTCAGGATGTTGTCGATGTAGTCGCGCCGCTCGCGCCCAAACTTGGCCAGGCCGCTCCAGGTCTCGCCGGCCGCCGCCCGCGCCATCCGCCAGCGGAACAGCGGCTGCAGCTCCATCGGCATCAGCGAGGCCTCGTGACCCCAATACTCGAACAGGCTGCGCTTGCGGCCCCAGGCTTCCTGCTCCAGCAGTTCGCGCGGATAGTCGCCGAGCCGCGAGAAGGCCGGCAGATAATGCGTCCGCGTGACCACGTTGACGCTGTCGATCTGGATGACGCCCAGCCTTTGGGCGATCTGGCGGAACTGACGACGGCCCGGCGCGTCGTGACGGCGGGCCTCGGCGAAACCCTGGGCGGCCAGCGCGATGCGCCGGGCCTGTTTCGCCGAGAGATCCATCAGCCGCGCCTCTCGCTCGGCAGGAAGAGATAATCGTCCGGTTCGGCGTAGGCCGCCACCGGGCGCAGGTCCGGAACCGAACAGGCGACGTAGCCCCGCTCGGCGAGCCAGTCGAACAGGCCCTGAGCGCTCGCTCCGGCCCGCGCCAGATGGGCGTCGTTCACCTCGAGGAAGAGCGGCGGCCGGAACCGCTCCAGCGACCGTTCGGCGCCACGGAGGGCGTGCAGCTCCCAGCCCTCGATGTCGGCCTTGATGAAGTCGATACGATCCAGGCCCTTGTCGGCGACGAAGCTGTCCAGGGTGGTCAGTTCGACCACCTGGTCGACGGTCGGCCGCGAGCCGTCGTCCTGCCCCAGATGCGCGACGCCGAAGCCGAGGCCGCCGGCCTGTTTGACCGGCGTGTGCAGCACCAGCTCGCCGGGCGCGTCGGACAGGCCCATCGGCACGAGCGTGACGTTGTCGATCCGGCGGATGCGGGCGGCGGCGGTCATCACCGACCGGGCGTAGGCGGACGGCTCGAACGACCACACCCTGCCCTGCGGCGCCATGTCGGCGAACAGCCGCGCGAACTGCCCCGCGTGGGCGCCGATGTCCATGACGACGGCGTCCTGCGGAATGTAGGGCGCGAAGAACGGCTGCAATTCCTGGTGATGCCGCTGAAAGCCGGCCTTCAGGACGTGGGCCACCCAGTCGCCGCGCTGGCGGAAGGTCATTCGCATGGTGTCTGGCTTCCGCGAGATCAGTGTCCGGCCCGTCGCTTCCACTCGGCGTCCTGACGGAGGCGTTTGCGGACGTCGGCGCGCTTGGCGATGCTGTCGTAACCCTTGCGCAGGCGGCGCTCGAGCTGTTGCAGGAGCGAGCCCTTGTCTTCCAGCTCGTCCTCCTTCTTGAACCGTTCCTGCCCGATCACCGACTCGAACTCATGATCGTGGAAGACCGGCCAGGGGCGAACGCCCAGGATGTTCAGACCGTGCCGCCAGGACCGGTTCATCGCCACGTCGATCGGATAGCGGATCGGCATGCCGTACTCGAGGAACCGCTGCGCCCCGGCCTTGGTGATCACATAGGCGACGGTGGAATTGCAGACGTTGTGGTGCCGGACCAGCCTGGACTCCGGCGTCAGGTCGACCAGCGCGTCGTAGGACCGCGACAGCCCGACCTCGCTGATCGCCAGCTTGATCAGGTCGTACGGCGGCAGGCCCTCGCGGGTCAGCGCCTCCAGGACCTTGGGCAGCTCGTCGGCGACGACCAGGTCGTCCTCCAGCACCAGCGCCAGCGGAATGTCCTCGGCGACCATCTTCTCGAAGATCCGCCAGTGCGACAGGTAGCAGCCCATCTCGCCCGGCATGAGCGGCTTGGCCGCCCGCCGCAGCCGCCCGGGCACGTCCTGCAGGGCGGCGTCCTCGGCCGGCATCTCGCGGCCGTTCACGGCCTCGAAGAAGGTCGGGGTCAGCCCCACGCGGGCGAGCTGCGCCGCGGCCGCCTCACGCCGATCAGCGTGGTGCTTCATGTTCACGACGAAGATCGGATACGGCCACATGGACGGCGTCTCTAGAGGGAACCGCGGAGGTATAGTCGGGCGGCGGACGTTGCAATATCGCCGAGGGAAACTAGTCTGCGGCCGATCATTTTCCCAAGGCCGACATGTCCTTCATCAAGCGCGCGCGCCAGCGGTTGCGCAACCGTCTCTTCCGCCTGCTCAACGACAAGCCGGAGATCGAGAATCTCGGCCTGAAGCTGTGGACGCGCCATCCGGCGGTGACCGACAAGATGTTCTTCGCCATGTCCAGGCGCTATGAGCGCGCCGAAGCGGACCTGGCCACCAAGTACATCCGCCCCGAGCACAGGGTGCTGGAGATCGGCGCGGGCGTCGGCTTCCTTGCCTGCCACAACCGGCGGAACATCGGGGTGCGCGACTACGCCGTCGTCGAGGCCAATCCGCGCCTGCTGGACCTGATCCGCAAGAACCTCGATCTCAACGGGGCCGCCGACGTGCCGCTGCTGAACGCCGCCGTGGCCCCCGAGGACGGAACCATCCGCTTCACCCTGTCGGCCGAGTTCTGGGCCAGCTCCACGGCGCACCAGGACGGCGAGATGATCGAGGTCGAGGCCCAGACGATCGACAGCCTGAGGAAGCGCCTCGCCTTCACGCCCGACACCCTGATCATCGATATCGAGGGCGGCGAGATCGGCCTGCCGGCGGAACATTTCGCCGGCTTCGACCGAATTGTCATGGAGACCCATCCGCAGATCGTCGGCGAGGCTCCGAACCGCGAGATGCTTCGGCGCTTCGCCGCGGCGGGCTTCGTCCTGAAGGACGAGAACGACAATGTCGTCTTCCTCGAACGCGGCTGACGCCCCCGTCGTCCTGGTCGCCGGCGGCGCCGGCTACGTCGGCTCGCATGCCTGCCTGAGGCTGGCCGAAGCCGGCTTTCGGCCCGTCGTGTTCGACGACCTCTCGAACGGCCACGAGGCCTTCGTGCAATGGGGGCCGCTGGAGGTCGGCGACATCCGCGACGCCGAACGGCTCGATTCGGCGTTCGCGAAGCATCGCCCCGTCGCCGTCCTGCATTTCGCGGGCCTGATCGAGGTCGGCGAGTCCATGAAGCGGCCCGGCGACTTCTACGACGTCAATGTCGGCGGCAGCCTGCAGCTGATCGCCGCCGCCCGTCGCGCCGGCGTACAGGCGATGGTCTTCTCCTCGACCTGCGCGACCTATGGCGCGCCCGTCTACGCGCCGATGGATGAAGATCATCCGCAGGCGCCGCTGAACCCCTACGGTCGCAGCAAGCTGATGGTCGAGCAGGCCCTGGCCGATCTCGACCGGCTGTCAGGCTTCCGCTCGATCGCCCTGCGCTACTTCAACGCCGCCGGCGCCGACCCCCGCGGCCGCGTCGGCGAGCGCCACGACCCGGAAACACACGCCCTGCCGCTGCTGATCGAGGCGGCGCTGGGCCGACGCGAGGGCTTCTCGGTCTTCGGAACCGACTACGACACCCGCGACGGCACGGCGGTGCGGGACTACGTCCATGTTCTGGATCTCGCCGACGCCCACGTGCTGGCGCTTCGGCGTCTCCTCGCGGGCGGCGCGGGGGGCGCCTTCAACCTCGGCGGCGGAGTCGGCACGACGGTGCGCGAGCTGATCGAGGCCGTCCGACGCATCTCCGGGCGAGACATCGCCGTCGCAGAGGCGCCGCGCCGGGACGGCGACGCCCCCGTCCTGGTCGCCGACAACCGACGCGCCGTTGCGGAACTCGGCTGGCGGCCGGCCTACGACCTCGACGAAATCGTCCGGACCGCCTGGGCCTGGCACGCGAGCTGACGCGTCAGCGAGCCAGCCGGCCGTCGCCCAGCGCCTCCGCCTCGAACGGGAAGACGACCGCGGGATCGGGCTTGCCGGCGCCCTTGCGGATGTCCGACGGCGCAATCTGCTGCAGAAGCTGCCGGATGATGTTCAGGCGGGCGGTTTTCTTGTCGTTGGCCCGCACGCAGACCCAGGGCGTCACCTCGGTGCTGGACCGCATCAGCATCTTGTCGCGGGCGTTGGAGTAGTCCTTCCACTTCTCCTGGGCGACCGCGTCCAGGGCGCTGACCTTCAACGCCTTCAGCGGATCGCTGCGCCGCGCGTCCAGCCGCTTCTCCTGCTCGTCCTTGTCGATGTCGAGCCACAGCTTGATCAGGGTGACGCCGCTTTCGACCAGCATCGCCTCGAAGCCGGGCACGTCCTTCAGGAAGATTTCGTGCTCGGCCTTGGTGCAGAAGCCCATCACCGGCTCGACCCCGGCCCGGTTGTACCAGGAGCGGTTGAAGATCACGAGCTCGCCGGCCGCCGGCAGATGGCTGACATAGCGCTGGAAGTACCACTGCGTCCGCTCGGTCTCGGTCGGCTTGGGCAGGGCCACCACCCGCGTCGCGCGGATGGAAAGATGCTCGACGATCCGCTTGATCGAGCCGTCCTTGCCGGCGGCGTCGCGGCCTTCGAAGATCACCAGGACCTTGTCGCCGCGCTCCAGGGCCAGTTGCTGCCAGCGCACCAGGGCGACCTGCAGCTTCTCCAGGGTCTTGTCGTAGGTCTTGTCTGACATGGATGAACCTAAACACGACGGCATTTGTCGCGCTAGAAGAAGGCGATGATCCGACTGTTCGTTCCCGACAACCTGATCGCCGGCGAGGCTGTGGTCCCCGCCCCCGAGCAGGGCCGCTACCTGACCGCGGTCATGCGCCTGACCGTCGGCGCCGAGGTTCTGCTGTTCAACGGCCGCGACGGCGAATGGCGCGCCACTCTGGTCGAAGCGGGCAAGCGCAGCGTCCGCCTGCTGGTCGGCGCCCGCACCCGACCGCAGGTCGCGCCGCCGGACCTCGACCTCGTCGTCGCCCTGGTCAAACGCGGCCGGCTGGAGACGATCGTCGAGAAAGCGGCCGAACTGGGCGCCCGCAGGGTGCGGCTGGTCGTCACACGCCGGACCAACGCCGACCACACCAACGTGGGCCGTCTGCAGGCCATCGCCGCCGAGGCCGCCGAGCAGACCGGCCGTCTGGACGTGCCGGAAATCGTGCCGCCGATGAAGCTGGATCGGATGCTGAACGACTGGACGCCCGACCGCCGGCTGATGTTCTGCGACGAGACCGGCGGCCTCCCGCCGGCGCTGGACGCGGTCCGGACGGCGGGCGGGACCGGCTGGGCCGTGCTGATCGGCCCCGAGGGCGGCTTCGATCCCGAGGAGGGCGAGCGGCTGCGCGGCCTGCCCTTCGTCACGCCGGTGTCGCTCGGCCCACGCATCCTCCGCGCGGACACGGCCGCCATCGCCGCGTTGGCGCTCTGGCAGGCCGCGATCGGAGATTGGGTCACACCCTCTTGAGACGGGAGCATTTGTCTCCCACCTGCTGAACAGCGTAAAGATCGCCGCCGGTCGGGGAAATGGGCCTCCTCAGCCAGATGCGAACGGCGTGCGTTGTGTGTGTATGTGAAGCCTGGGGAGGCATTGAATGGCCGAAACGATGACTGACGACCGGCCCCTGACGATCGAGGACCTGGCGGACTATTTCGCCGCCGGCTGCAAGCCCGCGGAGCAATGGCGCGTGGGCGCCGAGCACGAGAAGTTCGGCTTCCGCCTGAACACCCACGAGACCGTGCCCTACTACGGCCCGGACGGCATCGAGGCGATGCTGAAGGGCCTCATGCGATTCGGCTGGGAGGGCGTCTTCGAGGATCGCCCCGACGGCGGCCAGACGCTGATCGGCCTGAACCGCGGCGGCGCCAACGTCAGTCTGGAGCCCGGCGGCCAGTTCGAGCTCAGCGGCGCGCCGCTGAACTCCATGCACGAGATCTGCGAGGAGACCGGCAGCCACCTGCAGGAGGTGAAGACGGTCGCCGACGAACTGGGACTGGGCTTCCTCGGCCTGGGCTTCCACCCGACGATCACCCGCGAGCAGGCCGAGGTCATGCCCAAGGGGCGCTACAACATCATGCGCGCCTACATGCCGAAGGTCGGCAAGCTGGGCCTGGACATGATGCTGCGCACCTGCACGGTGCAGGCCAACCTCGACTTCGCCTCCGAAGCCGACATGGTCGCCAAGTTCCGCGTCAGCCTGGCGCTGCAGCCGATCGCCACGGCCCTGTTCGCCAACTCGCCGTTCACCGAGGGCAAGCCGAACGGCTTCCTGTCGGCCCGCGCCAACGTCTGGACCGACACCGATCCCGACCGCACCGGCATGCTGGGCTTCGTCTTCGAGGACGGCTTCGGGTTCGAACAGTACGCCCGTTACGCGCTCGACGTGCCGATGTACTTCGTCAAGCGCAACGGCCTCTACGTCGACGCCTCCGGCAAGAGCTTCCGCGACCTGATCGACGGCAAGCTGGACGGCGTCCAGGGTCGCGCGACCATGAAGGACTGGGCCGACCACACCACCACCATCTTCCCGGAAGTTCGACTGAAGACCTACCTGGAGATGCGCGGCGCCGACGGCGGCCCCTGGAGCCGGCTGTGCGCCCTGCCCGCGCTGTGGACCGGCCTGCTCTATGACGACGCGGCCCTGGCCGCCGCCTGGGACCTCTGCAAGGACTGGACGACCGAGGAGCGCGAGACCCTGCGGCGCGACGTCAACCGGCTGGGCCTGAAGGCCACGGTCGGCGGCCGCACGGTCCAGGACATCGCCAAGGACGTGCTGGCGATCAGCCACGCGGGCCTCAAGAACCGCGCCCGCCTGGACGGAAGCTTCATCGACGAGACCACCTATCTCGGCGAGCTGCACGAGATCGCCGACAGCGGCCTGACCCCGGCCGAACGCCTGCTCGAGAAATTCCACGGCGAGTGGAAGGGCGACATCAACCGCGTGTTCGTCGACTGCGCCTACTGAATTGATGGGGGACAGGCTCCGCGCAGCGGTGCGTGTCCCCCGCCCACCACGCACAAGCGCCCTGCGTTCTTCGAGACGCTCGCTCGAGGCTCGCTCCTCGGGATGACGAAGCCGGTAGAGGCCAACCCACATTCGTCATGGTGAGGAGCGGACCTTCAGGTCCGCGTCTCGAACCACGCAACGCGCCCCTAGTCCGCGTAGGGCGGATTCATCGGCGGGACGTGCAGCACCGGATTGACCAGCCCTTCCGTCTCGAACTCCACGTGCTCCGGTCTGAACGAGACGTAGCCGGCGATCAGCTCGGCCTCGCCGATCGGCCGGTCATAGGCCCAGGCGACGTCCTCGACGATCTTGGCGTCGCGCATGATCGTGAACCAGGCCGCCTGCCCCAGATCGGCGTTGGTCGTGACATGGCCGTTGGCCTTCAGCACCGACATCTGCACATCTTCCCTCGGGAAGTAGAAGACCGGCTTTCGGCCGGCTTCCGTCAGTGCAAGGGTCCTGGCGCTGTCTGCGACTTCGTGTCCTTCGAACAGGACGCGGACCCGTCCGGGAACCGCAGAAAGGCTGAAGCGGGAACCGACTTGAGACATGGCGAACCTCCCGCAGCGTAACGCTCGACGGCCCGTTCAGGCTCCCTGAACGTCGCTCGGGGAAAGCGCTTGCTTGTGAAACGGCCCGGCGCGTGATTTTCTCCCGCGCAATTCGGGGCGGCCGAGGGGGAATCTTGCCGACCTCCCCGCTACATAACCAGGGTAGGCTATGATTAACATCGTCATCGCGCTTGGGGTGCTCATCACCCTGGCGACGGGCATTCCGGTTCTTCTGCAGATGCGGAACCAACCGAGGGGGCTCATCATCCTCTTCTTCGCGGAGATGTGGGAGCGCTTCTCGTACTACGGCATGCGGGCGCTGCTGATCTTCTATCTCACGCAGCACTTCCTCTTCAGCGACGAGTTCTCCAGCGGCGTCTACGGCTCCTACGCCTCGCTGGTCTATCTGCTGCCCCTCATCGGCGGCCTGCTGGCCGACCGCTACCTCGGCACCCGCAAGGCGATCGCCTTCGGCGCCCTGCTGCTGGTGGCCGGCCACGGCATGATGGCGGTCGAGGGACGCCCGGCGACGCAGACCCTGAACTACCAGGGCGCGGCGTACGAGGTGGTGGTCAACGACGGCGCCTCGTCGATCAAGATCGGCGACAAGTCCTACGCCTTCGGCCCCGGCGAGCACGGCGCCCTGGCGATCAAGAACCTGCCCGCCGACGCGCCGCTCCCGGCGTCGATCGAGAAGGGCAAGTACGAGATGAAGGCCGAGCGCGACAAGACGTACGTCGGCATCTTCTACCTCGCCATCTCGCTGATCATCATGGGCGTCGGCTTCCTGAAGCCGAACATCTCGACCATCGTCGGCCAGCTGTATCCGCAGGGCGATCCCCGACGAGACCAGGGCTTCACCCTCTACTACTACGGCATCAACCTCGGCGCCTTCTGGGCCTCGGTGCTCTGCGGCCTGCTGGGTCAGAACGTCGGCTGGTGGGCGGGCTTCGGCCTGGCCGGCGTCGGCATGCTGATCGGCTTCATCGTCTTCGTGCTCGGCAAGCCGCTGCTCGACGGCAAGGGCGAGCCGCCGAACCCCGAACTCCTCGCCAAGCGGGTCGCCGGACCGGTGAACCGCGAAGGCCTGATCTACATCTGCGGCCTCCTGGGCGTCGGCGTGGTCTGGCTTCTGGTCCAGAGCCACGCCCTCGTCGGCACGGCGCTGATCGCCAGCACGGCCGCCGCTCTGGCCTACGTCGGCTGGTTCGTCGCCGTGAAGTGCAACAAGATCGAACGCGAGCGCATGCTGCTCGCCCTGGTCCTGGTGTTCGGCTCGGTGGTGTTCTTCACCCTGTTCGAACAGGCCGGCACCTCGCTGAACCTGTTCGCGGACCGCAACGTCGACCTGTCGCTGATCAGCGCTCCGATGACCTTCGAGCTTCTCGGTCACAAGGTGCTGCTCGCCAGCCATCACATGTACCAGGCGGCCGGTTCGCCCACGGACGTGTTCTGGATCGACATGGGCCTGACCGCGTCCCAGACGCAGTCCTTCAACGCCGGTTTCATCCTGATCTTCGCGCCGATCTTCGCCGCGATGTGGCTGTTCCTCGGCCGCATCAAGCGCGACCCGAACCCGGTCATGAAGTTCGGCCTGGGCCTGCTGCAGGTCGGCCTCGGCTTCCTGGTCGTGGTCTGGGCGGCGAAGGCCGGCCTGATCAACCCGGCCTACCAGATGCCGCTCTTCGTGCTCGGCTTCCTCTATCTGCTGCACACCACCGGCGAGCTGTTCCTGTCGCCCGTCGGCCTGTCCGAGATCACCAAGCTGTCGGTGCCCTCGGTGGTGTCGTTCATGATGGCGGTGTGGTTCCTGTCCAGCTCCATCGCCCACTTCATCGGCGGCATGATCGCCGGCGCGCTGGGCTCGGAGACGGTCGGCGGCCAGGTGCTGGATCCGAAGGGCGCGCTGGAGACGTCGCTGAGCGGCTTCAACATGCTCGGCTGGGTCGGCGTCGGCGTCGGCGTCGCCTTCGTCCTGATCAGCTTCCTGATCAAGCACTGGGCGCACGGGGCCAACGACGCCTCCAACCACCCGCCCGCGGAAGTGGTCGACATCGAGCGTCAGGCCAAGCCGCATAGCTAGCGGACGGCCCTAGCCAAGACGACGAAGGCCCCCGGGGATGTCCCCGGGGGCCTTCTGCTTTCAGGACGTCGCGCAGGCTCCCCTGAGACGGTCGACGCCCGGAAAACCGATCAGCCGAAGGTCTTGCGCACCCGCACGTAGACCATCATGCCGTTCTCGTACTGGCGGCTCTCGCGCAGCTGCAGCGGCGAGGCCCCGCGCGGCCCGGCGTAGACCTCCTGGATGCGGACCAGATCGCGCTGGGTGAAGTTCTGCAGCTGCAGCAGGAACTGCAGATCGGACCGCGGCTTGTACTCGACGTAGGGCGTGACGAAGGCCCGCAGCTCGACGTCCGTGACCCGATTGTAGCGGTGGTAGGTCTCCTTCCAGTCGCCGAACACGTCGACGCCCCAGTTCAATTTCCAGCGCGGCAGATCCTGGCTGAAATGCAGCTCCCACTGCCGAGGACGCTCGCCGGTGACGCGGCGCATTTCTCCGGTGGTGGGATCGGTCACTTCCGAGTCGCGCCATACGACGAAGCCGCGCAGCGTCCCGCCGGTGACGCCCACGCGACCCAGCGGCAGGTTGAAGTCGATCTGGGCCTGATTGCGGATTCCGTCGCCGATGTTGTCCGGACGGTCGAACCGCGTGCAGGCCGGGGAGGTCACGTCCCGCTGGCCGTTCTGCAGCAGCGGACAGGTGCTGATGACCACCTCGGGCGCCCGATCGATGACGTCAGTCAGCTCGGATCGGGACAGGGTCAGGGTGATCGCGCCGCTGTCCCAGAACCGGCGTTCATAGGCGATTTCGGCGACCCAGGCCTGTTCGGGGTTGAGGTTCGGGTTCCCGCTGGTCACCGCGCCGCCGTTCGAAATCTCCGAACTGGCGACGAAGTCGTCGAAATCGAGCTGGCCCACCTCCCGTTCGAGCCGCACCCGGATCTGGTTGGCGGCGTCGGGCGACCAGGTGGCGACGGCCCTGGGCTTGGCGAAGGACAGCGACTTCTCCAGATCGACGTCGCCTTCCGACTGGATGCGCGAGGTCTCGTACTTCAGTCCGCCTTCCAGCGTCACCGTGGGAAGCGGCTTCCAGGTCGCCTGGCCGAACAGCTCGGCCCGGCGCTCCTCGACCCGGACCTTCGCGGCCGGCAGGGCCACCGGCGCGCCGTTGACCGAGTAGTCGGTCTCGCTCTCGAGCCAGTTGAACGCGGCTTCGCCTCCGGTCTCGAACGACAGGCTGTCGGACCAGCGATGGTTCAGAGAGGCGCGGCCGATGCTCTCGCCGAGCTGGCGGCTGTTGGCGAACCGCTCGATATCGCCGTCCTCGTCATAGCGCGCCTTGAAATCCTGCGACTGCCTCTGCTGCAGGAACAGGGTTTCGATCTTGGTGCGCGGGCCCAGGTCGCGGGCGTAGCGCAGGCCCAGCTCGCCGCGGAGTTTCTGGTCGTGCTCTCGGCTCTCGGCGATGGTTCCGGAATCGAACGCATCGCGCTCGCCGTAGAAGAACCGCTCTAGGAAGAGCCTGCCGTTGACCCTGAACTTGCCGCCGGCCAGCGGCGTCTCGAAAGCCCCGGTGCCGATGACCTGAAGACCGTCTCCCTCGACCTGCATGTCGGCTCGGTCGATCAGGGCGCCGGAGCCGTCCCGCTGGACGAGCAGGCCGTCGCCCGCGCCGTCGTCCAGAAAGCCGGCCATCACCAGGGACCCTTCCAGCGCCTTGCCGTCGCCGCGGCGCGTGCCTTCCAGGCGGATGCCGGGGTTGTTGCGTCCGTCGTAGATGAAGTTGTTGACGACCGAGATCAGGCCCGTGGTCGAGGCCCCGCCCTTGCGCACGATGTTGGCCAGGACCGTCTTGCCCTGCATGTCGATGCCCGGCGCGCCGCCGCGAATGACGTCGATCCGCTCGACCTGACTGGCGGGAATGCGGCGCAGGATGTTCTGCAGATCGTCGCTCTTGCTGGTCGGCCGATCACCGTCGATCAGCACGTTTCCCGCAGCGCCCGCGAAACCGCGTACGCCCGAGCCCTGGTCCAGCGCGAAGCCCGGCAGGCGGGCGATCATGTCGTTGGCGGTGTTGGGTTGGGCGTCAGCGAAGAAGGCGGCCGGGTACGAGATCACCCCCTGCGCCTGCGTTTCCATCGGCGGCGTCTCGGCCGGTGCGGCGACCACCGCGGCGGCCAGCAACAGATAGTTCATAGCGCGCTCCCCGAGGCTCTCCCCAGGCCTCTTTCGGAGCGGAAGCTGACGCGCGTCTCCCCGCGAGACACGTTACAACGCTGAAATCTGGATTAAATCGGCGAAAGGTGCCCGGCGATCAGACCGCCGTGCCGCCGACCGTCAGCCCCGTGATCTTCAGCGACGGCTGGGCCACGCCGACCGGCACGCCCTGCCCCGCCTTGCCGCAGACGCCCACGCCCGGATCGATCGCGAAATCGTCTCCGATCATGGTCACGCGGGTGAGGGCGCTGGGGCCGTCGCCGATCAAGGTGGCGCCCTTCACCGGCTTGGTCAGCTTGCCGTCCTCGATCAGCCAGGCTTCGACGCACTGGAACACGAACTTGCCGTTGGTGATGTCGACCTGGCCGCCGCCGAGCTTGGCGCAGTACAGGCCGCGCTTGGTCGAGGCGATCATCTCGGCCTGCGGCGTGGTCCCGCCTAGCATGCCGGTGTTGGTCATCCGCGGCATCGGCATGTGGGCGTAGGACTGTCGGCGCGCGTTGCCGGTCGGCTCCATGCCCATCAGGCGGGCCGACATGCGGTCATGCATGTAGCCGACCAGGATGCCGTCCTCGATCAGGATCGTCCGCTCGGTCGGGGTGCCCTCGTCGTCGACGGTCAGCGACCCGCGCCGGCCCGCCAGGGTGCCGTCGTCGAAGACCGTCACGCCCGGCGCCGCGACCCGCTCGCCGATCCTGCCCGAAAAGGCCGACAGGCCCTTGCGGTTGAAATCGCCTTCCAGGCCATGGCCCACGGCTTCGTGCAGGAGCACGCCGTTCCAGCCCGGGCCGAGCACCACGTCCATCTCGCCGGCCGGGCAGTCGACCGCGTCGAGGTTGACCATGGCCTGAGCCAGGGCCTCGTCGACCTGCTCCCGCCATTTGTCCGGTGAGATCCAAGCTTCGAAACCGGCGCGGCCGCCGGCGCCCGACGTGCCGGTCTCGCGGCGACCGTCCCGCTCGACGGTGACCTGGACGTTCACCCGCACCAGCGGCCGGACGTCGCGGATCAGTCGGCCGTCGGCGCGGAGGATCTCGACCGTGCGGCGTTCGCCGGCGAGCGAGGCCATGACCTGGACGACGCGCGGATCCCTGGCGCGGGCGAAGGCGTCGATCTCCTGCAGCAGGGCGACCTTGTCGGAGAAGCCGGGCGAGGCGACCGGGTCGTCTTCGCCGTAGAGCTTGGTGTTGGTGGCCCGCGGCGCCTCGGCCGCGACGCCGTCATAGCCGCGGCGGGCCAGCTTGGCCGAATCGCCCGCACGGCGGATGGCCGCCTCGCTGATCTCGCTGGCGTGAGCGTAGCCCGCCGTCTCGCCCGCCACCACGCGAAGGCCGAAGCCCTCGCCCGAATCGTAGCTGGCGGTCTTCAGCCGGCCGTCGTCGAAAACGAAGGCTTCGCTCTCGGAGCGCTCGAGAAACAACTCCCCGTCGTCGGCTCCGGCCAGGGCCTCGCCGAGAATTTCGCGGGCGCGTTCGGGATCGACGCCGGCGGCGTCCAGCAGGGAGGGGGCGAGTACGGAAGCGGTCATGCGCTACAGGTAGGAGCTTTGACCGCTTTCGTCATCAGTTCGCCTCGTGCACTTCGCCGGAACCGTCGACCTGGGTCTCCAGGGACGTCGGCTTCAGGCTGAGGTAGATGTCGCCGCTGCCGGAGATTTCGGCGCGCACCTTGCCGGTGGCCGCGACCTTGGCCTCGCCGCTGCCGACGACCTTCACATTGGCGTCGCCGGTGGTGACGGTGCGGAGATCGGCGTCGCCCGAGCCCTGCACGGTCACGGCGAGACGATCGGTGCGCCCCTCGAAGACGGCGTCGCCGCTGCCGTTGATCTCGACGCTCAAGTTCTCCTGATCGAAGTTCGCCACCTTGAGTTTCGCGGGGCCGTTGATCACGAAACGACGGACGGACGGCGCGATGACGTTCACTTCCAGATCGTCGGAGTCGAGCCGGACCGTGTCGGCCTCGGGCTTCAGGAACACGCGGCCGTTCTCCAGGGCGACGAAGGGGAGGATTTCGGCCGGCCCCTCGATGACGACCTCGGACGTATCGCCCTGTGCGTAGATGACCTGTCCGGGCAGATCGATCTGCAGCAGATCGCCGCCGCTCCAGGTCATCTTGCGAACCTCGTCCGGCGTGCGGGCGCCGGGCGAGGGACCGTTGACGGTGACGCCGATGTTGCGCCACTTCTCGGGCCAGACCCAGCCGTTGGCGGCGAGGTCGCGGCCGGCGATGGCGGTGACGCTCGCCAGGCAGCCGAGGGCCAGCACGAAGCCGGCGACGGCGATGATGACCAGGGAACGGATCATGACGCGGCCCCTCAGCGCTGCGGTTCGATGGCCGGCTTGAGCAGCCGGTAGTGAAGGCGGGCATACCAGACCAGGGCGTTGACCAGGCCGACGGTGACCAGGGCCAGGATGGCGCCCATGCTGGTCGCCAGGCCCATCAGGCCGACCCCGGCCAGCACGGCGACGATCGGCCCCCCGGGCGGCTCGGTGAACGGACCGGCGGTCATCACCACCCCGCCGCCGACGAACATGGCGATCACGGCCAGGAACAACCCGAACAGCGTTCCCAGCACGCCCATCAGGATCGGCAGCAGGATCAGGATGTCGATCGCGCCCAGCCCCAGCACCGCGAAAACGGCGCCGGCGGCGGCGGAGGTGGACTTCTCCTCCTCCCAACGCTTCAGCCCGGCCTCGGCGCGGAGCTCACGGGCGAGGCGATCGGGATTGCCCAGCGCCGCGACGACCTCCGCCTCGGTGCGGCCGGCGGCCAGGCCGTCGGTGAAGTGAGCCTCGTAGTCGGAAGTGATGTCCGCGATGGCGGTGGCCGGAAGTCCGGCCAGGCCGCGGCTCAGGCGGGTCATGAACTCGGCGCGCGTCATGCCTCGGCTCCCAGGATGGCGTCCACGGCGGCGGTGAAAGCGGCCCACTCGTCCTTCTGCTGGGCGAGGCTGGCCTTACCGGCGTCGGTCAGACGGTAGTATTTGCGCGGCGGGCCGCTGGGCGACTCCACCAGATAGGTGTCCACCAGCCCATCCGTCTGAAGACGGCGCATGAGCGGGTAGATGGTCCCCTCCCCCATATCGATGTCCTTCGCGAGCTGACTTGCGATCTCGTAGGCGTAGCTGTCGGCGCGCGACAGCAGGGCCAGCACGCACAGCGCCAGCACGCCTTTCTTGAGTTGAATTTCGATGGCTTCGGGCACGGCGTCCTGATCCTCGTTTCGACACCCTTCTAACGCACGATACCGATCAATACAAGGTAGCTTTCATTACATGATAGCAATGCTCCGATCGGGGTCTCGATCGGGCCGAAAACGCGAGTCGTTGCGAGCCCCTCGCAACTGGGCCCCATAAGGCCGGACCTGTGACGGCGAGGCGCTTGGCAAGGGGGTATGATCCGCGTATTCACGCCCCCGTTAAGGCGTGGAGGGGCGTCGCATTTAAGCTCGCGCACGCGGGTGCGGCGGCGCCTCTCTCGGAACATGGATTGAAAGCCGGCTACGGACGGACCGAGACTCTCGGGCCGGCCGCCGGCGGAGCGGGCCAGAGAGGGTCATGAAGGCGAAGTTCAAGGGTATCGCCGGTCTTTTGGCGGGCGCCGGTGCGGCGATGTGGGGCGCAATCGCCTTCGCCGAGGACCGACTGGGGCAGCCCACACCGGGCGGCATCGGATTGCAGCCGGCGGCGTCGCCGCTGAAGCACGATGCGCACTTCTTCCACGACCTGATCCTGCTGCCGGTGATCACCGTCATCAGCCTGTTCGTGCTGGGCCTGCTGATCTGGGTGGTCGTCCGCTACAACAAGCGCTCGAACCCGACCCCGGCGAAGTGGAGCCACAACACCGTGCTCGAGGTGGTGTGGACCCTGGTCCCGGTGCTGATCCTGATGGTCATCGCCATCTTCTCGTTCCGGCTGCTGTTCGCCTACCACAACATGCCGAAGCCCGACCTGACGGTTAAGGTCGTCGGCTACCAATGGAACTGGGGCTACGAATACCCCGACCAGAAGATTTCCGAGTACATCTCGAACATGCTGCCCGAGGCGGAAGTCGCCAAGCGCGGCCTGCCGAAGGACCTGTACCGCCTCGCCGCGACCGAGCCGATGGTCGTTCCGGTGAACAAGGTCGTCCGCGTCCAGGTCACCGCCGCCGACGTGATCCACGCCTTCGCGCTGCCCGCCTTCGGCCTGAAGACCGACGCCATCCCCGGCCGCCTGAACGAAACCTGGTTCAAGGCCGAAAAGATCGGCACCTACTACGGCCAGTGCTCGGAGCTCTGCGGCGTCGACCACGCCTTCATGCCGATCGAGATCAAGGTCGTCAGCCAGGCCGACTTCGACGCCTGGGTGGCCACCAAGGCTCCGCCGCCGGCCCCGGCCGCCCCGGCTGCTGACGCCGCGGCCCCGGCCGCCGCGCCGGCCGAAGGCGCCGCCCCGGTTGCTCCGGCCGCCGCCGCCCCCGCTCCGACGACCGCTCCGGCGGCCCCCGCCGCCGGCGCCGCGCCGGCCGCCAAGCTCTGATTACCAAGGTAAGACCGATGGCTCACGCCGCCGCTCACGACACACATGACGACGCCGAGCATAAGCCCGGCTTCATCGCCCGCTGGTTCTTCTCCACGAACCACAAGGACATCGGCACGCTGTACCTGCTGTTCGCCATCATGGCGGGCCTGGTGGGCGGCGCGCTGTCCGGCCTGATCCGCTGGGAGCTCGCCCAGCCCGGCATCCAGATCTTCGCCGAGAACTCCTCGATCAGCCTGCTGGGCCTGATCGAGCAGTCCAAGCACGGCTACAACGCCGTGGTCACCGCCCACGCCCTGATCATGATCTTCTTCATGGTCATGCCGGCGATGATCGGCGGTTTCGGCAACTGGTTCGTGCCGCTGATGATCGGCGCGCCGGACATGGCCTTCCCGCGGATGAACAACATCTCCTTCTGGCTGCTGATCGCGGCCTGGGTGCTGCTGATCACCTCGATGTTCGTCGACGGCGGCCCGGGCAAGGGCTTCGGCGGCGGCTGGACGGCCTATCCGCCGCTCTCCACCGTCGGCCACACCGGCCCGGCGATGGACCTGGCCATCTTCGCCCTCCACCTGGCCGGCGCCTCGTCGATCCTCGGCGCGATCAACTTCATCACCACCATCTTCAACA
>VFQQ010001544.1_pt1 | contig 31120 bp, 22 predicted proteins | sample 3512341 | NCBI WGS metagenome assembly VFQQ01 (sample SAMN10412373, study PRJNA504923) | tailings metagenome | isolation source: Relicate 2 Philex TSF1 revegetated site | place: Philippines: Tuba, Benguet | collected 2017-08-29
TCGAGATGTAGCCGCCGAGCGGGATCCACTTGAAGCCGTACTCGGTCTCGCCGCGCTTCGTCGACCAGATCGTCTTACCGAAGCCGATCATGAACTGCCCGACGCGCACGCCGAACGCCTTGGCGGGCACGAAGTGGCCCAGTTCGTGCAGCGCAATCGAGACCACCAGCCCGACAACGACGACGAGGATGCCGACGATGTACAGCAGGACGGATTCCACGGGCACAGAGTAACCGGGTCTAGCATTGCGTCTCATGACCGCCACGTCCGCAGGGACCAGCGGCCTCGACCTCGCGCCGGGCCGAACCGTCGGCGACCGCTATCGCGTCGACCGACTCATCGGCCGCGGCGGCATGTCGAGCGTCTTTGCCGCCACCGATACGCAGCTCGGGCGCGAGGTCGCGCTCAAGGTGTTCCGCGCGGAGCTGGCCGCGGGCGACGGGATGCGGCGGCACCGCGACGAGGTCGACCTCCTGGCGAGCCTCAACCACCCCGCTCTCGTCACGCTGTTTGACGCCGTCGACGGGGTGCCGGCCCCCGGAGGCGCAGCCCTCGTGCTCGAGCTCGTCGACGGCGACGACCTGGGGCGCATGATCTCCCGCGGCCGCCTGCCCCACGATCAGGTGGCCGTCATCGGAGCCACGATCGCGGAGGCGCTCGCGCACATTCACGACCGCGGCATCATCCACCGCGACGTCAAGCCCGGCAACATCCTCGTCCCGGCGACCGCGGAGGGCGAAACCTCCCCCCGCGCGAAGCTCGTCGACTTCGGCATCGCGCGCCTCGTGGACGCCGACGGGCAGACCGGAACGGGCGCGGTGCTCGGCACCGTGCACTACTTGAGCCCCGAACAGGCCCTCGGTTCCGCCGTCGGACCTCCGAGCGACATCTACTCGCTCGCTCTCGTGCTGCTCGAAGCGCTCTCGGGGCGCCGCGCGTTCGATGGCGCCGGCGTGGAAGCCGCTGCGGCGCGCGTGACGCGCGACCCCGCCATCCCCCACGACATGCACGTCGGGTGGGGGTCGTTGCTCGGCCGCATGACGGCGCGCGATCCCGATCAGCGACCCACGGCGCTCGAGGTCGCCGATGAGCTGAGGAGTCTCGCCGACGTCCCAGCGCTGCCCGAGATCGACGATGGCGGAGCGGCAACCGTCGCCACCCCAGCATCGGCACCCGCCAACACCGCCGAGGTCGCCATCGACGATGAGGCGACGGGGGCGATGCCCGAGCCCACTCGTATCCTGCCGCCGGTCGAGCAGCGGACGACCGAGGTGATCGGCGGGGTGGGCCGCCCAGAGCCCGTGGCACGCGCCGTCGACGCGAGCCGACCGCACACGTCACGTCGGCGCTTCGGCCTTGGTCAGCCGCTGCCCCGCGTCGCCCTCGGTGCCGCCGCGGCGATCGCAGTCGTCTCCCTCGGGATCGCCGGCGTGGCCCTCGCGACCTCACTCTCGGCGGGAAACCCGTCGGCCGAGCCGGCCGTTGAGTATCCGAGTGTGCCCGGAGAACTCGGCGAGAACCTGGAACGACTGCAGCGGAGCGTGACCCCGTGAGGTTCACCGTGCGCCTGACGCGGGCGGCCGCGCTCGCCGTCGCCGCGGGGCTCGTCGTATCGGGCTGTGCGGGCGGCACGTCCTACGACGACGACACTGCGCGTGACCTTCAACAACAGACGCTTTCAGTGACCACGGCCGCCGCCGACGGCGACTGGAATGCCGCGGCCATGCGGCTGATGGCCCTCGAGGCAGACGCGCGCGACGCGCACGCCCGCGGGCTCGTCTCGACGGAGCGGCTCGAGAGCATCGTCGCCGCCATCGCCCTTGTCGCGGCGAGTGTCGAAGCGGAGCGCATCGCGGCCGAGCAGGCCGAGGCTGAGCGCGCCGAGCGCGAGGCGAGCGAGCAGGCCGCACGCGAGCAGGCCGAACGCGAGGCGTCCGAGGGCGGAAGCGGATCCTCCCGCGGTCCGGGCAGCGACAACAGCGGCCCGGGGAACAACTCAGGAAACGGTCGCGGCGGCGGCCGGGGCAACCGCGACTAGGCCGCGGCGATCACCGCGTCAGCCGCGCGGCGTGCCCAGGCCTCTGCCTCGAGCACACCCTCGAGCGTCATTGGGTTCGCCTCGTGCCGCTCGACGACGTCGCGCACGGTGTCGAGGATCGCGAGGTAGCCGATTCGCCCGTCGTGGAAGGCGTGCACCGCCTGCTCGTTCGCCGCGTTGAACACGGCCGGGAAGGTCGCCCCCGCGGCCCCCACCTGCTTCGCCAGGTCGACCGCGGGGAACGCGTCAGCGTCGAGCGGCTCGAACGTCCACGTGCTCGCCGTCGTCCAATCGAGCGGCGCCCCGACACCGGCGACACGGTGCGGCCAGTCGAGCCCGAGCGAGATCGGCAGTCGCATGTCGGGCGGCGAGCACTGCGCGATCGTCGACCCATCGACGAACTCGACCATGGAGTGCACGATCGACTGCGGGTGCACCGTCACGTCGATGCGGTCGTACGGTACCCCGAACAGCAGGTGCGCCTCGATGACCTCAAGACCCTTGTTCACGAGCGTCGAGGAGTTCGTCGTGATGACGCGGCCCATGTCCCACGTGGGGTGGGCGAGCGCCTCGGACGGCGTGACCCCCTCGAGCGACGCGCGCGAACGCCCGCGGAACGGACCTCCGCTGGCCGTCAACACCAGGCGCCGCACCTCGTGTTCAGCACCGGCGAGCAGCGCCTGGGCGATGGCCGAGTGCTCGCTGTCGACGGGCACGATCTGACCGGGATGCGCGAGCTCCGTCACGAGGGAGCCCCCGACGATCAGGCTCTCCTTGTTCGCCAGAGCGAGCGTGCGGCCAGCGGCCAGCGCCGCGAGCGTCGGGGCGAGCCCCACCGAGCCGGTGATGCCGTTCAGCACGACGTCGCAGTCGACCGTCTCGACGAGTCGTGCCGCCTCCTCCGCGCCGAGCGCGACGTGCTCTACGCCGAAGCGACGAGCCTGCTCGTCCACCAGCTCACGATTGCGGCCCGCAGCGAGCCCCACCACCCGGAAACGGTCAGGGTTCGCCTCCACCACCTCAAGCGCCTGCACCCCGATGGAACCCGTCGAGCCGAGAATGATCACGTCACGCATGGTGACCATCCTGCCCGACGGGGCGCGAGCATCCCGTGACCGCGCGCGTCGGCGACTAGCCGGCGAACCCGAGAATGTCGACGACGAAGACGATCGTGTCGTCCGCCCCGATGGAGCCGTCGGGGGTTCCGCCCTGCGGGCCGTAGCCGAGCTCGGGCGGGATGATCGCGACGATCTGCGAACCCACGGTCGAGCCGACGAGGGCGTCACGGAAGCCCGGGATCACGCCTCCGGTCGGGAAGGAGGCGGGCTGCCCGCGCTCCCAGCTCGAGTCGAAGACCTCGCCGGTGTTCCAGTTGATGCCCGTGTAGTGCACCGTCACGGTCGCGCCGTCGGGAACAACGTCGCCATCACCGAGAATCAGCGTCGCCTCCTCGTAGCCCGCGGGCGGCGCCGCATCGGGGATCGTGACCGTCGGAACTCCGCTCTCGGCGAGTTCCACGACGGGGAAGTCGGCGGGGGCCTCTTGCGGCTCGCCCTCAGCACGAGCAAGGGGCTCAGGCGCGATGCGCACAATGTCGGCAATGAAGACCAGAGACTGCGAGGCGTCCAGCCCGAACTCGGGCGCGCCGGCCTCGCCGAAGGCGTCGACCGGCGGGATCACGCCGACGATGCGGCTGCCCTCGGTGGCACACGCGATCGTCTTTGACAGCCCGCTGAGTACGGGAGCGAGCGAGTCCACGCGTAGCTGAACGGACGTTCCCTGGTCGTACGTCGATTCGATCTCCTCGGCGGTCGCGCCGTTGATGATCGAGTAGTTCAGGTCGACGATGTCTCCCTCGTCGATCTCGGCCCCGTCCCCCTCGGAGACGACGGTGCGCTCGGTCGTGTCGGGGCTCAGCGGCCCGTCGAACTCGTAGACCGGCTTTTGCCCGTAGTCACCGTCGATCGTGACCGCGTCGCTGGCGGCGCCGGCGACCGCGCAGGAACCGTCCGCGGTATCGCGCTCGCTGCTCGTCGACTCCCCCGACGGCGTGCACGCGGCGAGCCCGACGAGGAGCCCGGCCGCGATGAGGCTGGAAAATACGGTGGAATGGCGCACAGGAGGTCCTTCGGCGTCGATGCGAACGGAAGGGCCCAGTCTGCCACCTGTCGCGTTGGAATCGGCTCCACGCCCCATCCCCCGTCAGCTGCGGCGGGGGATTGGGCCCGCATCCGCGCGAAGACGTCAGTCGCGGATGACCGTGCGCGCCTCGTGGCGAACGGGGAACGACACCGAGTTGGCGATGAAGCACAGTTCGGCCGCCCGCTCGTGCAGGCGGTCAGCGAGCTCCGTGTCGCCGCCGGAGGCGAGGGTGACGACCGGCCGCAGGACCGCCTCCGTGAGCGCCCCTCCCCCGTCCGCTCGGGTCTCGAGCGTTCCAGACGCCGCATCGACGTAGTCGACGACGACGACGCCGGCGTCGGCGGCGACGTGCAGGTAGCTCAGCATGTGGCACTGTGCGAGGGCAGCGATGACCAACTCCTCGGGGTTCCACCGGTCGGCGTCGCCGTGAAACGTGCGGTCGGCTGAGCCATCGATGGCGTGCCGCTTGCCGTCCGCCCTGATGGCGTGGTCCCGCCCGTACGCGCGGTACGAGGACGTGCCCTCGCCGCGATTGCCGCTCCAGGTGACGGTGACGGCGTAGCCGTGCTCGCGCATGTGCCTCTCCCTCTCGTCGCCGCATCGCGGCGCTACGCTCGATTCCACCATGAACTCGACCCCGTCCGCCGCCCCCGCACCCTTGAGCGTCGACGGGAGCGTCGAACTCGCGCACCTGGACCGCTCGGGCCTCATCGAGTCCCGCCACATTGGAGCTGCCGCGGTCGTCACGGCGGATGGCGAGCGGCTGCGCACGCTCGGCGACGTGGACGCGACCGTCTTCCCGCGCTCGACGCTGAAACCCCTGCAGGCGCTCGCCCTGATCGAATCGGGTGCGGAGTTCGCCGACGATGAGCTGGTGCTCGCGACGGCAAGCCACTGCGGTTCGCCCCGCCACCTGGCCGTCGTCGAGCGCATGCTCGCCGCCGACGGCCGTACTGCTGCCGAGCTGCAGTGCCCGGCCGACTGGCCGCTCGGATCAGCCGAGCGGGCTGCGTACCGGGCGAACGGTGGCGAGCGCAGCCGGCTCGCCATGAACTGCTCGGGGAAGCACGCCGGGTTCCTGCGCGCCGGCGACGCCCTCGGAGACGGCGACCCATCTCGCTATCTAGACCCCGAACATCCCGTACAGCGCCGCATCGTCGACAGCATCGAAGGGATGCTCGGTGAGCGCATCCGCGCCACCGGCGTCGACGGGTGCGGGGCCCCGCTGCACGCCACGTCGCTCGCCGCACTGGCGCGGGCCACGGCCCGCGTGGCGGCGGGGACCACGCCGGCAGCGCAGCGGCTCATGGCGGCCGTCACCGCCGAGCCGTGGGCGATCGACGGTGAGGGTCGCGCGAACACCCGCGTCATCGAAACCCTGGGCGCGATCGCGAAGATCGGCGCGGAGGGGCTCGTCGTGATCGGCCTCCCGAACGGCGTCGGCGTCGCGGTGAAGATCCTGGACGGGTCGACGCGCGCCACCACGCCGGTGGCGCTCGAGTGTCTTGCCGCGACAGGTCAGGTCGATGTCGACACCGTCGCGGCGCTTCGGGCCGAACTCGAGGAGCCCGTGCGGGGCGGTGACGCCGTCGTCGGCGGGCTGCGCGTCACTGTGTAGCGCACGCGCAACCCGCCGGGGCGACTAGAGCTTCGCCAGTCGACGGCGGCGCGCGGCCGCCGTGAACTGCGACACCAGCACGAGCAGGATCGCGAGGAGGAACACCGCCGACGCGATGACGTTCGCCTCCGGCGGGATACCGCGAGCGGCCGCCGTGTAGACGAAGCTCGGGAAGGTGACCTCGGCGCCACGGTTGAAGTTCGTGATGATGAAGTCGTCGAAGCTCAGCGCGAACGACAGGAGCGCCGCCGCGATGATGCCCGGCAACAGGAGCGGGAAGGTGATGCGCCAGAACACCTGCTGCGGCGAGCCGTAGAGGTCACGCCCGGCTTCCTCCAGCGCAGGGTCGAGACTCGCGACGCGGGCCCGCACCGTAACGATGACGAAGCTGATGCAGAACAGGGCGTGGGCGATGATCACCGTTCCGAGGCCCTTCGGCACGCCAGCCTGCAGGAACTGCGCGGCGAGGCCGGCACCGAGAACCACCTCGGGCGTCGTCAGCGGCAAGAAAATCAGCAGTGTCGTGGTGTTGCGGAACCGGAAGCGGTACCGCACGAGCGCGATGGCGATCATCGTTCCGAGCACCGTGGCGATGAAGGTCGCCACCACGGCGATCACGAGGGAGTTACCAAAGGCCCGGCACACGTCTTGCGCCGCACACACGTTGAGCCAGTTGTCGAGCGTGAAGCCGCGCCAGATGATGTTCGTGCGCCGCGCGTCGTTGAACGAGAAGATGATCGTGTAGACGATCGGAATCATGAGGAAGACGAGCGCCATCCCCGAGTAAACCCAGATGGTGTACTTGCCGAAGCCTCTCACAGCAGGTCCTCCGTTCCGCTGCGCTTCACGTAGATGCCCACCAGCACGAGGATGACGGCCATCAGCACAATGGACAGCGCCGCCGCCGCGGGATAGTTCTGCAGCACGAGGAAGTTCGCCTCGATCACCGTTCCGATCATCGCCGTCTCCGTCGAGCCGAGGAAGTCGCGGGACGCGTTGATGTAGTCACCCGATGCCGGGATGAACGTCAACAGCGTTCCCGAGATCACGCCGGGCGCCGCCAACGGCAGCGTCACCGTGCGGAACGTCGTGGCGGGGCTCGCGTACAGGTCGCCTCCCGCCTCCACGAGTCGGAGGTCGAGCCTTTCGAGGGTCGCGTAGATCGGCAGCGTCATGAAGGGGATGAAGTTGTAGGTGAGACCGAAGACCACCGAGAACGCGGTTCCCGTGATCGACTGCCCGGGCCCGAGGATCCCGATCATCGAAAAGAACCCAGCGACGGGCCCCTCGATCGCGAAGATCTGCTTCCACGCCAGGGTGCGCAGCAGGAACGAGATGAAGAACGGGGCGATGACGAGAACCAGACACAGCGCCTGCAGCAGCGGGAAGCGCCGCAGGGTGATGCCGATGAAGTACGCCAGCGGGAAACCGATCAACAGCGCGAAGAGACTGGCGAGCGCGGCATAGCCGAATGAGCGCAGGGTCTGCGTGCCGTAGGTCTCGAGCACGAAGACGTAGTTCTCCCAGCGCAGCGCCTGCCGGTACTCACCGAAGAAGCCGCCGGGAACGGGCTCCTGGAGGCTCGTCAGCAGGAGCGAGAGAAGGGGCGTGACGAAGAACAGAACGAGGAAGATGACGCCCGGCAACAGCAGGAGCAGGGCGACCGGCGATCGCTTCTGGATCGACGCATCGGCCTTCTGCTCCGTCGGGGTGAACGCGGAGAAGGCCATGGGCTAGCCCTCCTCGAGTTCCGCCTTGAGCTGCGCGCGCTTGCGCGTCGCAATGGACGTCGTGGGTGTGTCGTCGACGAAGCGCGGGGCGTCGTGTTCGACGTCGCCTTCGTCGGCGAGGCCGAACGAGTGCTCGACGCTCCAGGTGAGCCAGACCTCATCGCCGTCGTGGTGCATGCGCGAGATGCTCGTGTTCTGCTCGAACACGGAGATCGGTCCGTGTCCGGCGATCGTCACCTCGTACTGGGTGCTTACGCCACTGAACGACACGTCGCTGATGCGCCCGGGGCCCACAACGTTGACGCCGGCGGCCTCGGCAGGCTTCGTATTGGTCAGCGACACCTTCTCGGGACGGACGCCCACGGTGACGAGGCCGGACTGGCGTTCCGCCCGAGGCTTTGGCACCGTGATGCGCGCTCCCGCCGAGTCGACGGTGATGCTGTCGGCGTTCGATGACACCACCTGACCCGTGAAGAGGTTCGATTGGCCGAGGAAGGTGGCGACGAACGCGGTCCGCGGCAGCTCGTAAAGCTCCTGGGGAGCACCCATTTGCTCGATCTGGCCCTTATTCATGACCGCGACCGTGTCGGCCATGGTCATGGCCTCCTCCTGGTCGTGGGTCACGTGCAGGAAGGTCAGACCGACCTCCGACTGGATGTCCTTCAGCTCGATCTGCATTTGACGCCGCAGCTTCAGGTCAAGCGCTCCGAGAGGCTCGTCGAGCAGCAGTAGCGCTGGTCGGTTGACGACTGCGCGTGCCAACGCGACGCGCTGCTGCTGCCCTCCGGACAGTTGCGAGGGCCGGCGCGCCGAGACATGGTCGAGCTCAACGAGCTGGAGGGCCTCGTGCGCGAGCCTCGTGGCGTCCTTCACCCCGCGACGTTTCAAGCCGAACGCGACGTTCTCGAGGATCGTCATGTGCGGAAAAAGGGCGTAGCTCTGGAACACCGTGTTGACCGGACGCTGGAACGCCTTCGTCTGCGTGACGTCCTTGCCGCCGATGAGGATGCGGCCGGCGGTCGGCTCCTCGAGGCCCGCGATGAGCCGGAGCGTCGTCGTCTTGCCGCAGCCCGACGGGCCGAGCAGGGCGAAGAACGATCCAGCAGGAATCGTGAGATCGAGGTCGTCGATTGCCGTGAATCCGGGGAATCGCTTGGAGATGCCGACCAGTTCGAGGTCGGCACCTGCCTCAGCGAAATCCCCGCGCGAAACAGCGCTGTTTGTCACCGCGGTGTGCTCCTTGGGGTGGTAGATCGGGTGGTGCTATGCGGCTAGGCGCCGAGCAGCACCGACTGGAATGCTGCCTGGTACTCGTTCTCTTCCTGACCGGTCAGGCCGCGGAAGATGCGGGTGTTCGCCAGCGTTTCGTCGCTCGGGAAGATGAGCTCGTTGTCGGCGAGTTCGGGGTCGATCGCCTCCATCGCCTCACGGGCTCCCTCGACCGGGGTGATGTAGTTCACCCAGGCCGCGACCTCGGCCGCAACCTCCGGCTCGTAGTAGTAGTTGATGAGCGTCTCGGCGTTCGTCTTGCGCGGCGAACCGATGGGCACGAGGAAGTTGTCTGCCCACAGGGTGCCACCAGCCTCGGGAATCACGAACTTCCACTTCTCGTAACCGGCCTCGAAGTTCAGCAGCGTGATGTCGCCCGACCAGGCGATCGCGGCCAGGGTGTCCTCGTTGACGAGGTCTTCCGTGTACGCGTTGCCGCGGACGTTGCGGATCTGGCCGCCCGTGACCTGCTCGCGGAAGATGTCGAGGGCGGCGTTGAAGTCGTCGGCGGTGAAGTCGCTCGAGATGTCGGTGCCGTTGTTGAGCATGATGAGACCGATGGTGTCGCGCATCTCGGACAGCACGCCCACGCGTCCGGCGAGCGAGGGCTGCCAGAGGTCGTCGATCGTGCGCAGCTCGCCGACCTGCTCGGTGTTCCACGCGATGCCCGCGAAGCCACCCTGCCACGGCAGCGAGAAGCGCCGGCCCGGGTCGAACTCGGGGTCGCGCAGGTCTTCCGACAGGTTCGCGGCGTTCGGGATGTTGTCGTAGTTCAGCTCCTGCGTGTAGCCGAGCTGAATCCAGCGGCTCACCATCCAGTCGGTGAGGCAGACGGTGTCGGCGCCGATGTCCTGACCGAGGGCCAGCTGGTCGCGAACGGTGGCGTAGTACGAGTTGTTGTCGTCCACCGTGATGTTGTAGGTGACCGAGATGCCCGTCTGCTCTTGAAAGGCTTCAAGCGTGGGGTAGTTGCCGTCATCGTCTTCGTCGATGTAGAAGGGCCAGTTCGCCCAGTTGAGCGTCGGATCCGACTCGGAACGGTCCTCGGCGGGCTGCAACTCATTGCCGCCTCCTGCACAGGCTGCGAGCGCGAGTGCCGTTGCGGATGCGCCGGTTCCGGCAAGCATCGTGCGACGGGTGAGCTGTGCGCGGCGTGCTTGCGCGATCAGGCTGCGGACCATCGGGTCTTCGGGAAGCGGACGATTCATGGCGCTGCTCCTTTGGTCGTTCAGGTACGTCACTGTCCTGGCGGCTGTGGTGTCTTTGATACTGACACACGGACTACGCGTACCGCACCCCACAGCGCTCGATTCGTCCATTCTGAAACATAAATTTCACGAAATCAGCACATCCAGGCGAAAAAGAGTGCGGAATCCATCGTGAATCGGCGCTACAGTGGTGCCGCAGCGCAGTGGGGCGCGGCGCAGCAGCGCGCGCCCCAGCGCCGAAACGTCCCGATCCAAGGAGTTCCGATGAGAATCGCCGTCCCCGCCGAGGTCAAGAACAACGAGTTCCGCGTGGCCATCACGCCGTCCGGCGTGCACGACCTCGTTGCCAACGGGCACGAGGTGCTCGTTCAGGCTGGCGCCGGAGCGGGATCGTCCATCCCCGACGAAGCGTACGTGGCGCAGGGCGCCCGCATCGTGCCCGACGCAGCCACGGCGTGGGGCGAAGCCGAGCTTCTTCTCAAGGTGAAGGAGCCGATCGCATCGGAGTACGGCTACTTCCGCGACGATCTGCTGCTGTTCACCTACCTGCACCTCGCCGCGGAGGAGGCGCTCACCCACGCGCTCTTGGATGCACGGGTCACCGCGATCGCATACGAAACGGTCCAACTGCCGTCGCGCGCCCTACCCCTGCTCGCCCCGATGAGTGAGGTGGCTGGTCGGCTGTCGGTCATCGTCGGCGCGAACGCGATGATGCGGCCCAACGGGGGCCAGGGGCTGTTGGTGCCGGGAGTTCCCGGCACGCACCCCGCGAATGTCGTGGTGCTGGGCGGTGGCGTCGCGGGCACGAACGCGGTCGCGATGGCGGTGGGACTGGGCGCGGACGTGACCGTGCTCGACACGAACCTCCAGCGTCTGCGTGAGCTCGATGCCCTGTATGCCGGCCGCGTGAAGACGATCGCGTCGAACGGCTATGAGATCGACAAGGCCGTTGTTGCCGCCGATCTCGTGATCGGATCGGTGCTGGTGCCGGGAGCCAAGGCTCCGAAGCTCGTCAGCAATGAGCTCGTCTCCCGCATGAAGCCCGGAAGCGTGCTCGTCGACATCGCTGTCGACCAGGGCGGATGCTTCGCCGACACCCGACCCACGACGCACGCCGAACCGACGTTCACGGTGCACGAGAGCATCTTCTACTGTGTTGCCAACATGCCGGGCGCCGTCCCGGCGACGTCAACGTACGCACTGACGAATGCGACTCTGCCCTACGTGCGCGCGATCGCCAACAATGGATGGCGGGCGGCCCTGGCGGCCGATCCTGCACTCGCGCTCGGACTGAACACGCACGAGGGGCGCGCGACCAACGCCGCGGTGGGTGAGGCCCACGGGCTCGAGTCTGTGGCTCTGGCGAGCGTCCTCGCCTAGCACCCGACGTCAGTGCCCGTCATCGCTCGGGGGCGGTGACCAGCGTGCCCGCAGGACCGCGGGGGTCGAGCCGCCTCCCGGCTCGATCACCCACAGGTCACGCCGGTCGATCGGCGGCGGTTGGATGCGCGCGCTGACCAGTGCGCGCAGGTCGCTCATGTCGCATCCGTCGAACGCGATGACGGCCTCGCGACGCGCGTGCGCGAGGGCCGCCCAGTCGCGTTGCCAGTCATCAGGATGACCGACGCAGGCGAGGGTGCCATCCCGGACATCGTGCCGGCCGGCGGCGTCGACGAACGCCGCAAGCGGCACCCCTCGCACCGGACGGGGGCAGGATGCTCGTAACGCCTCGAGGGAGCGGTCCGGGTTCGCCGAGACCACCGCGATGACGGGCTCGGACCCCACGGTCCGAATGCGGGGCGGGAGCGCCGGCGGGAGCGGCTGCGTCGGCTGGACGACCTGAACGGGCTGCCCGCGCCACCACCCGCGCCCGGCGGGTGCGCGGTCATTGTGCTCGCCGCGCGGGGCACCGGAGGCGTGGTGGTCGTCACGATCGAGGGCGCGCAGTTGCAGGCGCGCGCCGAAGCGCCCGGCAAGGAGACGGCCGGCGCTCGAGGCGGTGCCCACGGCGACGGCGGCGCCGCCGCCCTGCTGGTGGAGGGCACGCAGGGCGGCATCCAATCGGGCGAGAAGCTGCGTCGCGTGCTCGGGCGACTCGGCGTCGATCAGGTCGGCCAGCCCGTCCACCAGAAGCAACTGCGGCTGGCTCGACGCCGCCGAACCGGAGGCGATGTCCGTGAGGACCTGATGCGCATCGCCGAGGCTGTGCGGCAAGATCGTCGTCCCCCAGCCGATCTGCCGGGCTTCCGCGGCGAGCTGCGCCAGCGCGGTCGTTCGACCGCTCCCCGAACACCCGAGGATCGCCAGTGCGCCGTCGCGGCGCGGATGCCAGCTCGCCGCGCTCCAGCGCTGGGCGGCGACGTCATCGATCAGGCCGATGAGCAGGCTCCCCTCGGCTCGGGAGTGGCGCCACCCATCGACCACTTCCGGCTGCGTCGGAGACAGCACCGACGGCAAGACCGGCGCCCAGGGCGGATCTGCGCGTGCCGACGACGCCGCGTTCGCCACCGCGGAGATGTCCGCGGGTGCGACGAGACCGACCTGGGCGGCGAGCAACTGCTCACTCGTGCGAATCACCGCACGACCGCGGGGCGCGGCGGCGACGGACGGGGCGTCACCGCCCAGCAGCGCGCGAGCGTCGGCGGCATCCGTGGTGCGGAACAGGACGCGGATGGCGCAGTTGACCGCCACCGTGTCGTGCACCACCCCGCTCGGACGCTGCGTACACAAGACGAGGTGGATGCCGAGCGAGCGGCCCCGCGCCGACAGGTCGGAGAACACTGCCTGCAAGGCGGGATGCGTCGCCACGAGCGCGGCGTACTCGTCGACGACGATCAACAGTCGGGACAGCCCCGAGGCGAGCTGGGCGATGTCGCGGACGCGCTCGCGTGCCAGCACTCGTTCTCGACGCTCGATCTCCGCCTGAAGGCTCGTGAGCGCACGCGTCGCGAGCGCCGCATCCAGGTCCGTGATGACGCCGACCGTGGAGGGCAGCTCGGCGAGGTCCTGGAAGGTGGCCCCGCCCTTGAAGTCGACATACAGCACCGACCACGCACCCGGGCCCGCTGCCGCCGACAGGGCGAGCGCGCGGAGGAATTCGCTCTTGCCGCTTCCCGTCGCGCCCCCGACGAGCACGTGCGGGCCGTCGGTGAGGAGGTCGAGTGTGACGGTGCCGGCCGCTCCGATACCGACGGCGAGACCCGGGGTCGACTGGCCATCGCGGGCCGCTGCCCACTCCCAGCGCTCGGGCAGCGCGGCAGCACGAGCGCGGGCGTTCCTCGCCTCTTCGTCGGCGAGGTACGACACGACAGCGTCGGCTGCGACACGCCCGCCGCCGGGAAGCACGATGTCGAGGCGCGCGAGCCCGGACACCGAGACGATCGTCCGAGCGCGCCCGTCGGACGGCGGCGAATCCGGCATCGCGTGGTCACCGAGTCGTGCGCGGAGGCGCTCGGCGATGAAGCCGGACCCGTGCACCTCGACCGGACCCGGCGGAACGCGGACGGGAAGGCGCGGGTTGCGTGCGGCACGGGCGTGCAGGGCGCGCATGCGCTCCCGCACGGATTGCTCGGGATGGGCATCCACTGACGGGGCGCTCCCGGCGATCGTGCTTGCGCCCGGCGCCGCTCCGACGACGGTGCCGCCGTCCCCCGGTGGCGTCGCGAACGCGCGTTCCGTCTCGTCGCGGTGCGCACGCTCGATCGCGTGTTCCGTTGCTGCGCATTCGAGCGCGAAGCGCTCGTTCTCCTCACGCGCCTGTCGACGCGCTGCCCGGCGGGACTCGAGAGCGCTGGCGACGGCGATGATGGGGCTGAGGGCGGCGAAGACGAGCACATACGGCGAACGAATGATGGCCCCGATGACGACTGCCGCGATCAGGGGCGCGATGACCGCGATCACCGGAAACGGGGCGCGCGGGGATGCTCGGGGCGGCTCGGGATACGTGATCGTCACCGGCACACTGCACCACGGCGCCGACGCGGCCGCCGCCGGTGACCTCACGACGAGGGCACAGCTGTCGCGACCGCGGGGGTGGGGAGGAGCGATCAGCCGAGGATCATGAACTGGTCGCCCATGTCCACGCGGGTGCCGCGCGCGATGTGATACCGCCTGCCGGGCTCGCAGTAGCGCGGCAACTGGCCGGGTTCGCGCAACACCGTGCCGTTGCCGGAGTGTCGGTCGCTCACCCAGAACACGCCATCATCGTGCCCGAACTCGAGGTGAGTCTTCGACATCGAGCGGGTGGGGTCGCTCACGATCACGATGTGGTCGATCGCCTCCCCCGGCTCGGGTCGCGGGTTGCGGCCGAGAAGACCCGTTCCGATCACCGACACGCTCTCGCCCGTGCTGAACTGCAAGACGAAGCGCACCGGCTCGGCGGGGGTCGGCGGCACCTGGGCGGGTAACGGCTCCGGAACGACCGCCAGCTGCGGATCGGGTTCCGGCGCGGGCTCCCACAGCGTTTCCCAGTCGCTCGGCGACTCCGGCGCGTCCTCGCGCTCAGACACGTGCTCAGGCGCGGGCTCAGACTCAGGCACATGCTCAGGCTCAGGCGCAGGCTCAGGCTCAGGCTCAGGGTCCGGCTCCCCAATGATCGCCGGCGGAGGCGCACCGATCGGCACGCCCAGCCGCGTCCCACACTCGCCGCAGTACCGGTCGCCCGGGAAGGGCACCGTGGCGCACACGGGGCACGGGGCCGGAGAGGCGGGCGGCGCGCTCACGCCCACGGAGCGTCCGCAGCGACCGCAGAATTGCGCGACCGGAGGCAGCGCCGCCCCGCAGTGCTCGCACGTCATCCGCGTTCCTTCCGTCGCCCTCGCCCGCCGCTTCGGTCAGAATAGCGGCGCAGCGAACGCGTGGATACGGCGGCGCGCAGGCGCTCCCGGCGGGTGGCCGAGTCGCGGAAGGTGCGGCGTACTGCGTCGACGGCGCTCCACACCCTGGCTGCCTCGTCCGGGTTGGGATCGTCGGGGGCGTAGACCGCGCGATCGGCGACCCGCGCGAGCACGAGCACGGAGGGCGCCCCGATGGCCGCGGCGCGCTCACGCCGCGTCCCGGTCGGGGGCACGGCGATGCCGCGATCGGTCGCGTCGTCGACCACCTGCATCCACCCGGCGAGGATGCGCGTGGCGGGGTCGCGCGCGCGCCGGCGCCGTCGCCGGCGACGCGCCTTGATCGCCAGAATCGCGAGGAGCGGTGCAGTGCACAGCAGGATCAGCCCGAGGATCGCGCCGCCGATCTGCAGGGCCAGAAGCAGAAGAGGGTTGAGCCCCGTGTCCTCATCGCGCTCGTCGAGGTCGACGTCGGGCGGCGCCTGTTCGTCGGGCGGGGGCGCGTCCTCGAGGGGCGGTTGCACGGCGGGTTGCGGCCGTGTGATCGGCGTCGTCTCGTCGGAGTCGGGCGGCGGCACCTCGCGGCGCGGCGGCACCACATCGACGGCCACCCAGCCGCGTTCGAGAGTCGACACCTCGATCCACGCGGTCAGGTCGCGCTCGCGGAACGCCGCGGGGTCCACCGGCGGTTCGCCACGGTCATCGCGCACACCCTCGATGAAGCCGAGCACGACGCGCGAGGGGAACCCGATCTCCCGAGCGGCCAGGGCCGCGAGAGCTGCATACTGTTCCGCGTCTCCGACCATCGGGGTAGCCGTGACCAACTCGTCGAGGCGATCAATGGAGTGCCCCGGCCTGCTCGGCGCCTCGTCGTCGTCGGTTCCGTGAGACAGGAAACCGTCCGATTGCAGCCGCTCAACGACGGCCGCGAGCCTCGCTCCCTCCCCCTCGATCGCCTGGATGGTGGGGCTCAGCCAGTCACGCAGCTCGTCGGGCACGCTCACGATCGCGGGAACCGCGGCGGCGCCCGGCGACACGGTCGACAGGTCCACCTCCTCGACAGGCGCCGGGGTGACGTCGAGGCGATAGCGCAAACCGGCGGGAGCGCCACCCACGAGGACTGCGCTGTCGGTCACCGCGTTGTAAACCACGCGGTCGCGCACCGCCGGCGCATCCTCACCACGAATCGTCACGTCGACGAGCTGGCCGGTGGACGGCAACCACGGCCCGAACGCCCTGCCGAGGGAGAGCTCGACGGCGGTGACACTGGCCCCCTCCGGAACGTCCCGCCGGGCGGGAACCCGCACGAATCGGCCGGAGGCGCTGTCGATGCTGTCGCTGCCCACCGCGAAGACGACCCCGTCGTAACTGTCCAGGACGGCGACGCGCACTCGTTCCCCGTCGGGCAGTCCCTGAGCGGTGAGCGCGATGCCGTCGGCTCGCTCCGGCTGGAACGACGCGCGATACGCGGCGAGCGGGCTCGGAGTGGCGAAAGGGTCGAACGGTTGATCGACGACGGTGCGGATGACTGTCCGCTCATCCGGCGGCGGGATGAGAGCAATGAGGCCTGCGCCTGCTCCCCCCGCGACCAGTACCACCATCACGGCCGAGGCGAACTGGCGGACCGCGCCCCCGCGCCCCCGGTCGACGCTGCCAATGAGCGCGTCGGTGCGGCGGTGCCGACGCCACACCGCGAGCCAGAGCAAGAGCACCAGCAGCAACGCCAGGGTGGTGCTGATCGGCCACACGACGCTTTCCGGACCGAAGGCGAGAACGAGGGGATAGCCGACGGCGGGAATGGCCACGGCCGTCGCCGGACGCCGGGCGCGCAACGCCACGGCAACGGTCGCGGCACTCCCGACGAGCAGGCTGACGAGCGCCGGCACGAGGAGCGACTGATAGGTGCCGACGGGAAGGTCTATGGTGACGAGTCTCGTCCAGCCGAGCGCGACGGCAGAGATCAACTCCAGCAGTCCCTCGGGCTCGGGGAGGACACCGTAGAGCGCCCGGGAGGGAACCGCGAGCGGAACACCCACCACGACGAGTGCGGCCGTGACCGCGAGCATGAGCCCCCAGGCCGGCCAGCGGAGCGCCGTTGCGACCACCGCGAGCGCGCAGCCGAGCGGGATGGCGACGGCGGCCACCACCACGAAACCGGGGTCGCGGTACACGGGCCACCAGGCGAACGCGATGACGGCCCACGCCGCCATCGTGAACAGCACAATGCTCACGAGGATGGCGGGTCGCGGGAGCACAGACGCTGTCGAGCGGTTCGGTGAAGGACTCACTCGGTCTCGCCTCCCCGGATGGCGCGTCGGAGATCGGTGAGCGACCCGACCGTCAGGACAGTCAGGGAGCCGAGGCTGCGCCGCCCCGGCACTGTGTCGGGGTCACACTGCACCGCAATGACCTCGACGGAGGCAGGAAACGCAGCGGCGGCGGTGCGCAGCCGCCGCGGTGCGACCGTTGAGCCGACCACGAGGATCGCGACCGATACGCCCGGCACAGCATCGGAGGCGAGGCGCGCAACGTCGACGACGCCGAGGGCCGCGGGCCCGTGTTCGACGACGGCGAGCTCGTCAAGCAGGCGGTTGGGGGTGAGCGTCGGCAGCGGCCGGACGGCGACGACGGCCCGCTTCGCGAACTCGGGAGTGATCTCGCTGACGAGAACGTCGACATCGCGGGCGTCGCGGATGGCGCGCGCGCCGAGGCTCGCCGCCGCACTCACGCCGAGCTCGAACTCGGCGTCGGAACCGAAGTCGACACTCGCAATGCTCAGGGCGAGCAGCATGCGACTGCGACGGGTCTCCTCGAACTGCCGCACCATGAAGGTGCCGGTCTTTGCCGACGACTTCCAGTGGATGTGGCGGCGATCGTCTCCGGGCACGTATTCGCGCAGCGCATGAAACGCCAGATCGCTCACGGTCAGGTCTCGGGTCGGCTGGCCCTCGAGGTCGCGCACGAGCCCACTCGACGTCGATGGCACGTCGATGGTGCGCGGGTGAATGATGAACTCGGCCGCATCGGCCCAGTGGTATTCGCGACGCACGAGCCCCACGGGATCAGCCCGAACGGTCTTCACCGGCCCCACCGTCAGGCGGCCACGACGATCGGTCGGCAGGGCGACGGACGGCTCGACCCGATCGCCCGGGCCGATGCCGGGAACCGCGATGGGGACGATGCGCTCGCCGACGGGCAGGTCGACGACCGTGCCGAAGGAGCGCCGTGAGGTGGGGTTCGTCACGACCAGCCGGGCGTGCGCCTCGTCACCGACGGCAACGCGAACCGGCGGCGGAACAAGCTGGAAGTGCAGTCGGATCCTGCCCACGAGGTAGGCGACGGCGACGATCGTGAGCGCCACGCCGACGGCACCGGCGAGGACAAGTTCCGTCCAGCCCCAGAGATACCCCGCCCCGAGCGACAGCGGCGCGACGGCGATGACGACCCAGCCGAGGGGGGTCACCACGGAGGAGGCGACGCGGCCTGCACGCGAAGCGACACGGCCGACGGCGCGACCGGCGCGCACGACAGTGACCAGAGCATCCGCCGACCAGCCCGTCCGCTCGCCGACGAGCCGGGTGCGCGCAGTGGTGACCGTCGACCCCCCGGAGGAGCCGGTGACCTCCCGCGTGACGGTCGACCGCGGTGACGACCCGTCTGTCACACGGCGACCCGGTCGCTCGGCGGGGCGGTCTCCACGACGACCTGAGCGATAACGGACGCCTGCGTGACGCCGTCGAATTCGGCCTCGGGGTCGAGAACGAGTCGGTGCGCGAGCACCGGTTCGGCGAGCGACTTCACGTCGTCCGGAATGACGTAGTGACGCCCGTCGAGGGCCGCGAACGTCTTCGCGCACCGCACGAGCGCCAGGGCGCCGCGGACGCTCGCCCCGAGCCGGACGTCGGGATGCGCGCGGGTCGCCTCCACGAGACGCGCGACGTAGTCACCGATCACCGGATCGACATGCACGGTGCGCGCCGCATCGATCATGCTGCGCACCGTGTCGAGGTCGATGACCGGCTCGAGCACCGTGGCGCGCGGCCCCGACGCTCCCGCGAGGATTCTCACGGTCGACGCGTGATCGGGGTAGCCGATCGCCGTGCGGATGAGGAAGCGGTCGAGCTGCGCCTCCGGCAGGCGATAGGTGCCAGCCTGTTCGATCGGGTTCTGGGTGGCAATGACCAGGAAGGGCGCGTCGACCGGGTGGGTCGTACCGTCGATCGTGACGTGCCCCTCCTCCATCACCTCAAGCAACGCCGACTGCGTCTTCGGGCTGGCCCGGTTGATCTCATCGGCCAGGACGACGGTCGCGAACACGGGGCCGGGGTGAAAGGAGAACTCGCCACTGCGCTGGTCGTAGACCGTGATGCCCGTGATGTCGCCCGGCAGCAGGTCGGGAGTGAACTGCACACGCTGCGTCGTGCCTCGAATGCTTTCCGCCAGCGCCCGCGCGAGCGAGGTCTTCCCCGTTCCGGGGACGTCTTCGAGTAGTAGGTGCCCCTCGCTCAACATCGCGGTGAGCCCCAGACGCACGACGTATGACTTGCCGAGGAGCACCGATTCGACGTTCGTTATGATCCGCTCGGCGAGGCCGGAAAACCACTGCGCCTGCTCGGGGGTCATCGTCATGGCGAAGTCCTTCTTCGGTGTCGGTGCTCGGTCACGGTCGGTAGATCCGGACGAAACTCGTGCCCCCCACGCTAACGGTGACCTCGAGCCGAGGGTCGGAGGACGGGGGCGCGGCGATCTCACACGACCCCGATTCGATCGACAGCGGCTCGTCGTCGGGCCGAGCGCGACAGAGATACTCGACGCCCGTGTACGCGGGACGGTTCGCCTCATCGATCGGAGTCCAGGTGATCGTCGCGGTGCGCTCGGGCGCAGGGCCGTCCGTGATGACGAACGTCGGCTGAACGTCGATCAGAACGGCGACCGGAATGGAGAAGGTGCTCGACCATGGGCCACAGTTGAGGGCGCCCACGTCTCGGCACACGCGAACATCCACGCCAAGCGAGCGGCCGTAGTGGCGAGTGCCATCCTGTGGCGTAATGGGCAGCGTTGCTGGCGTCGATGGTGCCGTGCTCACGCCGTCACCCACGTAGCGGTACTGCACGAACGGAATCGGCTCCCCCGGAGCGTTGGTCGTGACGGCCGTGATCCTCGTCTCCCACCGGCCCGGGGCGAGCTCTACTCCGCCCGCCGTCGTGATCGCCGTCACGCGACCGGGCTGGGCGACGGTCCTCGCGGTGGTCTCCGGGCTCTGAGTGCACCCCTGGCCATTGTGCGCGTAAACAACGACACGGTACGTGCGATCGCCCGCGAGTCCCGAGATCGTGTGCTGCGTCACGTCGCCTCCGACGCGGGTCGTGCCTGCCGGGGGGGACAGCGTTGGCGCACCCTCCTCGACTCCCGTCACCTCACATCGCGGCGGGGACTCACCGCCGTCCGAATGCCACACATAGAAGCGGTCGATGGGGCGACCGTTCGACCCGAACGCGCCAGCCCAGTCGACGCGGACCGTCTGACCATCGGCGGGGCTCGCGGGGTTCCCTGACTGCTCAGCGCTCGGCGTCGCCAGGCTGAGTGGCGCGCCCGCCGGCGTGCCCGAGGTCTCCGCGCTGTTCCAGTTGGTCAGCGGTCCGAACGCGTCGTTACGCGCGCTCACCGTGATGGTGTAGCTCGTGCCGTTCTGCAGAGCTCCGGTGTCCACTACGTTCAGCCAATACGGCGTGCCGACCGGGTCGCCCGCCGACACCGTGACCTCGCGCGTCACCGGCCCCACGGTCACGATGTAGCGCCGGATGGGAGATGCCGACGCGGGCTGATCGGGTTTCGTCCACCCCACCCGCATCCCGCGGTCCAGCGGCGACCGCGTCAGCGTGTCGGGTGCAGGCGGCACGAGGTCCGACCACACGGGGTCGGGAAGGGCGGTCGGCGCGCTCGGGCCCTGCGCGTTGACGGCGGACACCGCGATGCGAACGCGGTTTTCCGGCCCGTTGCCGGGCGTCGGAACGGTGCAGGGCGAGGCAGAGCAGGGCACGGTGGCGGTCACCGCGCCGTCCGCGACGCGAGTGACGACGGCGTCGAAGCGCTGGACGGGAGCGTTGTTGGAGCTGCCGGGTTGCCAGGCGAGCACGAGGGAGCGGTCGGCAAACTCCTGCACTCGCAGCCCCGTCACCGGGTCGGGGACGTCTTGCACAGAGATCCGCACGCTCCCCCAGACGTACCGCTCGGGGTCATCGGTGGCGTCGGCGACCTGGTATTCGAGCACGGTGTCGCCCGGCGATGCCGTCGACGCGACCGTCACTTGCAAGCGCTGGCCATCGGCACTCGGCTGAATGGTGACACCCGCGGGTATGCGCGCGTTGTCGAGCCCGCGAATGTCGATAACCCGCAGCGGGACGGACGGGAACGGATTCGTCGCCGCATCGTTGGCGAGCACGTCGACCGTGGTCGTCTGGCCGCGCGGGGCAATGGCAGCGTCGTCGGCGGGCCTGGCAAGCGGTCGGGTCGACGGAACGACGAGCACATCGATCCGGCCCGGGGTGCCATCAGCGGCCGCGTCCCGCACGCCCACCGTCGCGCCGAGCCTGGTCCCGCGGGGCACACCCGGTGCAACGCTGACGATCGCGCGCTGCCCGACGATGTCGATGGTGAGGCCCTCTGGCAGCGACTGCGTCAGCCGGTACTCGAGTTCGTCGAGATCGTCGGGGTACGGGTACGAGGTGACGCGAACGAGATCGAGCTCACGGCTACCGCCCGGCTCCAGCTCGATTGTCGCGCCGACCAGAACGGGCGGCTGGTTCTCGCGGGGTGTCACCTCGATGGGCAAGACGATCGTCGCGACGCGCCCGTCGGGATCGGTCGGCGACACGCCGTCTGTGACCTCGAACGACAGGGACGCCGGACCGAAGTACAGGTCGCTCGAGCGGAATCGCAGCGTCTGCGAATCGACGACCAGCGACGAGCCGTCGGAGTTCGATGCGCGCACCGTTGCGGTGTCGGTCAGCTGCACCTGTCGCCCGCCAACCGCGATCACGTAATCGTTGATCGGAATCGTGATGGCCTGCTCACTCACGACGCGGATGCGCGGCGCGCGACGATCGAGCTGCGGCAGCGCGTCGGCCGTTCCCGGCACCCAGATGAACGCGGTGCCGGTCACGGAGGGGTCCGCCGGGTGCACGAGGGAGAACGGGATGATCTGGCGCCGTTCACCGACGGCGACGCGAATACGCCGGTCGGGCAGCACCGTGCCCGCCTGTTCGAAGCCCGGGACCATGCGCACGCCGAGCGCGCCCACGTCGCCCTCCGCGAAGAACGCGCGCGCCAGCACATCGACATCCACGGTCTCGCGATCGAGGATGTCCGACAGCGACAGCACCACGTCGCGGGCTGTCGGAGCCAGCAACGGCGCGTCGGCAACGACATTGACGGTGACGAACGCCTGTGACGCTCCCCCGAACTCGTTCTCGATGGTGTAGATCGCGCCGTACGATCCGACCGCCGAGGGGGGGACGAGCCGCACGTAGCGACCGTCGACGATCTCGGCCGTCGTGCGGGGATCGGTCACTTCAGCGGACACGACGCGCAGCACACTGCCGTCTGGGTCGGAATCGTTCTCGAGCACCGGCACAAGTACGCTGCCGCCCGGACGAACCGTGACCTGATCGTCGTTGGCAACGGGGTTGCGTGCACCCTCCAGTCGCGGGCTAATGCCCACCCGGATGGTGCCGGACGCCCGCGCGCCCAAGGAGTCGACGACGGTGTAGCGGAACTCATCCGTGCCGGCCGCGTATTCACCGGCCTGGTAGTCGAAGAAGTCGATGCCGGAGTCGACGACGACGCCGCGCGAGGGCGCGGTCTCCTGGCCGACCACTTGCACCGAGTCGCCATCCGGGTCCATGTCACCAACTGGCACGCGGATCCGCACGGTCTCGCCGGCGATGACTCTCGCCGTGATCGTTCGCGGCACCGGCGGGGCGTTCGTCGCCTCATCGACCTCGCGCACGCTGATGCGCACGGTCGCCTGCGCACGCTCGATTCCGAGCGGACCGAGCACCTCGTACACGGCGGTGAAGTCGCCCGGGCGGTCGGGCGCGAGGTACCGCAGTCGGTCGCCGCTCACGAACAGCAACCCGTCGTCGCCGTCGAGCCCGCGAACGAGTTCGGGGTTCAGGGTGATCGGCTCGTCATCGGGGTGCTCGTCGTTGTCGAGCACGGGGATCGTTACGGCGTCCCCCACTCGAACCGTCACGGAGTCGTCGTTGGCGATCGGGGGCTGCAGCGTCTCAGGGCGCGGAATCTCGATGACCGTGATCGTGCCGACCGCGTCCGCGAAGCCGTTGGAGACCCGGTAGGAGACGTCCACGGGCCCGCTGAGTGGGCGGGTGAGCGAGATGCGCACGTCGCGTTGGTCGATCACCTCGGCGCGGATGCCGCTGCCGCTCGGCACGTCGGTGACCCCGGTGACGACGAGCACCCCGCCGGCTGGGTCGATGTCGGTGGTGGCGACCGCGACGGTCGCACTGCTGAGCGATCGCACGTAGGCGGTTTTCGGCACCGTGATCGGCACAGCGAGTTCGGGCGGTGCCGACACGTCCACCCGCACGAGCCCTGTCGCCGTCTGGTCACCGTCGCTGACAACGTATTCGACGTAGTGGGTGCGCACTTCGTCAGATGAGAAGCGGAAGAATCCGCGTTCGAGCCGCGGCGTGATCACGGCACCGGCGCGCTCGGGCACGGACACGAGTCGGATGACGCCGCTTCCTCCGCGGACCGAGCGCAGCGGCTCGATACGCACCTCCTGGCCGGCGAAGGCCTGCACCGCGAATGGCTCGGCGATGATCGGAACCTGGCCAGCGGGTCGGACCGTCACCGCCAGTTCGCCGTCGCCGGCGAGGGTGCCGTCGGAGACCCGCAACTGGACGGATCGCAATTCGCCCACGCCCCCACGCTCGGCGAACGTCACGCGACCGTCGGGTCGCGATGCGACCTGATCGGGGGATGCGACGCTCACCTCCTCGAGGAAGATCGGGTCACCGTCGGGGTCGACCCACTCGCCGAGCACGTTCGCCGACACGCGTCCCCCCTCGGCGACCGTCGTGCGGGCGGGCCGAACCTGGAAGGGGGCGCCGTTTTCGAACGGCTGCCGCACCGTGACGACGACGGTCGCGGAGTCCGAGCCTCCACGCCCATCGGTGATCGTGTATCCGAAACTGAGGACGCCCGACGCGTCGGGCGGCAGCGTCAACTGCACTTTCTGCGCGCTGTCGACGATGTCGAGGCGCCCGAGCGACGCATCCAATTCGGTGACCTCGCTGATCACGAGGACGTCGCCGTTCGGATCGCTGTCGTTGAGCAGCACGGGAAGAACCGTCGAGCGTCCGGGCCGGGCACCGAACTCGTCGTCGACCGCGACGGGCGGTTGCTGCACGCGCTCGGTCTCGGGTGGCACGTCCAGCGCGTCCACCACTTCGTCGCGCTCGTCCTGCTCCTGCGCGAGCAGGTCGTCCCAGTTATCGATGAGGGCTCCGGTACCGAGCACGTCCCAGACCGCGCCCGAGGCACGATCGTTCAGCACGACCCGTGTGTCGCGGACGACGAACTCCAGCGTGTCCGTGGGCACGAGACCCGTGAGCGATACGGAGGGCGGGTTCGCGCAGGAGCGCCACGCGGAGGCATCCGCCCAGGCGATGACCGTGCACCCGTCGATCACGACCGGCGCGACGGGAGCACCGGCCCGGTCGCTTACGATCGTGCGCAACTCGCCGGTCGCGGACACGGCGACGGCGCCGGAGCTCGTCGCCACGACCAATTCGGTCGCGGTGTCGCTCGGTTGCGCGAGCGCGACATCTCCCTCGCCGACGACGGCGGAGAGATCGATGGGTTCGCCGTCTCGCCACAGTGTGCGGGTTTCCGGCTCGTAAGCCCACCACGTGCCCGCCGCGATCGTGAGCTCAATTTCGCTCGCGTCGGTCGTCGGGACCTCCCAGGTCTCCGCCACGCGGTCGAGCCGGTCGGGCGCCAAGCGGTGGATTTCGCCCGTGGAGGGCGCGGCGACGAGCACACCGAACATCTCGGTCGCGGCCACCCGAGATCCTGGACCGAACGACAGCGGCGCAGCCCGCGTCGTGTCGAAGTCGTCGAACAGCACCCACGGGACCGTCCACAGCTCGCCCGTCACGCTCGTGTGGACGACGACGGTCTCCCCGACGAACTGCACGTCGGCGTCGGTCGGCGGCAACGGAACCGAGTAGTCGATCTGCGCGCGGGCAACATCGAGCACGTCGGCGGAGGCGTTCTGCTGGTCGATCACGACGACGTCGGCGCCGTGGTGGCGCACGTGGAGGTCGGCGCCCTCCGTTTCGACGAGAGCGTCGAGTGCGCCGATCTGCACGTTGGCGCGAGCGACCGCTTGCCGCTCGCCGCTCGTCACCCAGAGGGCACCGTCGTTCAGGTCGGCACGCTGCGCTTCAAAACCGTCGTACAGAATGGCGACGGTGGACACGACGGCGGCGATCAGGGTTCCGCTGACGGCGCTCAGCCACGCCGACCGTCGGCGTGACGCACGCCGAGTCGCAGCAGCCAGAACCATCGCTTACGCCCCCTCGGTCTGGATGCACTGCTCTGCACTCGCCGGTCCGATGCGACCCTCGCGCGCGACTCGGACGATGATGCAGACGCGCTGGCCGGGTTCGGCCACGACCGCGAACTCGGGAGTGCGCTGCAGAGCGGGCGTGCCGTCGTCGACGCGCACGTGGTAACTGTCCCCCGCGGTGAGGCCCGGGTCATCCCACATGAAGGTCACTTCGGAGCCGTCGGCCTCTGCACGAACATCGGTCACGCGCGGGAGGGAACCGTCTTCGTTCTGCACGGCGAGCCACGTCGCTGTCGCGCCCAGTCCCACTACGACGAGAGCGATCACGATGAGTGCTGTCGCGATGAGGTTCGATCGGCGCGAGCTCGTGCTGCGACGGCGGGTATCGGTGCCGGCTTCGGCCGAGGCCACCGTCTGATCAGGCTCGATCGGGCGCCGACGGCGACGGCGAGACTTCCCCGATGTCGGCGTGCGGGGAGACGCCGCCCGCACGACCGTCTGCTCTCCCGTGTCGCCGCTGATGGCGCGGGCCCAGTCGTCGACCGCGATGTCGGCATGGGTCGGCGCCAGTCCGAGTTCGGCTTCGATGCGCTGCAGGTCGCGGACGAGCTCGAGCGCACTCTGCTGACGTCTGGCGGGGTCTTTGCTCATGCCACGACGCAGCACCGCCTCGAGAGACGCCGGAACGTCATCGCGCCCGATGGCGGGCAGGCGGGCGCGGGTGATGCGGGCGATGAGGTCGCGCGTCTCGTTCGCGCCACCGGGTTCCTCGAACGGGGATCGGCCGGCGATGAGCGAATAGAGGGTTGCGGACAGCGACCAGATCTCGCTGGCGATCGTTCCGGTGGTCTCATCCAGCAGGACTTCCGGCGCGGACCAGGGCACGGACATCCCGACGGTCTCGCCCGCATCCGGCGCGGCCCCGAGACTCGCGGCGATTCCGAAGTCGCTGAGAACGGGGTGCCCGAAGAGCGTCGTCAAGATGTTGGACGGCTTGATGTCTCGGTGCAATACACCGCTTTGATGGGCGGTCTCGATGGCGCTGCCGATCTGCACGCCGATCCGCACCGCCTCGGCGACCGGGATGCGCTCCGTGCGGAACCGGTCAGCCAACTGCGCGCTGCACAGCTCCATGACGAGATAGGGCCGCCCATCCGCCGAGATGCTCGCCTGGTACACCGTGAGGATCCCCGGGTGCGACGACAGCTGGGCCATCAGGTTCGCCTCGACCTGGAACATGCGGCGCACGCTCTCGGTGACGACGTCGGCAAGCATGACCTTCACGGCCACCTGGCGCCTCGGCATGTTCTGCTCGTAGAGAAAGACGTCGGCAAAGCCACCGGTACCGAGCAGACGCACGTGCGTGAACCCGGGCAGGATCGGAGGCGCTGATGGCCGACGGAGCACCACGAGACCCCCCTCCCGGTGTGATTGCGATAAGTGTAGGAGGTCCGCTCAGTTCGCGGCGGCAGGGGCGCGTACCACGTCGATCACGATTAACGTGATGTTGTCGCGACCGCCCTGCGCGAGCGCCGCATCCAGCAGTGCGTTGGCCGTCTCGCGAGCGCTCAGGCGGGCGGCCAAATGCAGACGCAGCCGCTCGTGCGGGACCTCTTTCGTCAGACCGTCGGAGCACAGCAGCAGGCGCATCCCGGTTTCCAGTGAGAGGTCGACGAAGTCAATGTCGGGCTCCAGCGAGAAGCCCACGGCGCGCGTGATGACGTTCGCCTCGGGGTGCGCCTCGGCGTCCTCCGCGGCGATTTCGCCCGCGGCCACAAGCTCCTGCACCAGCGAGTGGTCGACCGTCACCTGACGGAGCTCATTGCCCGTGAACGCGTACACCCGCGAGTCGCCGACGTTGAACACGGTGAGCCGAGCGCCCGCCTCGTCGGCCGTCAGGGCCACGCCCGTCACGGTCGTGCCGATTCCGCGCTCTTCTTCGTCGAGATCGTGGATGTCCCAGGTGGCACGGTGGAGGGCGTCCGAGATCTCGTCGCGGCCCACGAAGTCGCCCGTCCCCGCGGCCTGCAGACGCCGAACCACCGCGTCGCTCGCGCGGTCGCCGTGCAGGTGACCGCCCATCCCGTCGGCGACGGCGAAGAGCGGCACGTCGGCGAGGTAGCTGTCTTCGTTGTGAGCGCGTCGGTAGCCCACGTGCGTGACGCCGTGCCAGGCAAGCTCGATGGCGCCCGAACGCTGGGGAAGCCCCACGATGTGGCGCACGGTGCTGCGGCCGATGGCGGTCACGACGACTCCTCGTGGGCGGGCGGGTAGGGGCGGAACTCGAGCACAATGCCGTCACCGAGGTCGACGGCAGTGTCGGGCAGGACGGCACACGACTCGCCCGGCCGGAGCCTTCGGGCAGGCCCAGACGCCCAGTGTACGTGCAGTCCGTTCGTCGACCCGAGGTCGGTCACGACAAGGGTCTGGCCGAGCTGCTCAATGCGCGCGTGCGTCGACGAAATGCCGGCGCGGTCGGCAGGCACCACCAGTCGGCGGGGGTCGGCCCCGGTGGGCACGCGCGATCCGCCGGGAGCGCGCCCGATGATGACCGGGCGGTCAAGGGGCACGACCGTGGTCGTGCCCCGCACCGCGAGCATCCATCGAGGGGTATCGGACGCGGGAGCCTCGTCGACACCGTCGTCGTCCTCGACGTGGCGCACCGCCCGGACGCCCGGCAGCGACCGCAGCACGTCGTCGACCGCCACTCTGATCGGACGCTCGGCCGTGGACTCGGACGGTTCGACAAGGCGGATGATCGTGTCGTCGATATCGCGCCTCTCACGGTTTTCAGAGTCGTCGGCGCGCACCCCGCCACGCTACCCCGAGATCATTCCTCGCCGAGATAACTCATCACGTGCTTGATGCGCGTGTAGTCGTCGAAGCCGTAGTGCGAGAGGTCCTTACCGTAGCCGGAGTGTTTGAAGCCCCCGTGGGGCATGTCGCTCACGAAGGGGATATGGGTGTTGATCCACACACATCCGAAGTCGAGATCGCGGCTGAAACGCATCGCCCTGGCGTGGTGGTCGGTCCAGATGGACGCGGCGAGGGCGTACCGCACACCGTTCGCCAGCGCGAGTGCCTCCTCCTCGGTTCGGAAGGTCTGAACCGTGAGAACGGGTCCGAAGATCTCCTCCTGCACCGCCTCGTCGTCTTGCCGCATGCCGGTCACGATCGTCGCCTCGAAGAAGTAGCCGCGGTCGCCCTGACGTGCACCGCCGGTCACGATCTCCGCGTGAGCGGGTAGGCGCTCGATCACGCCCGAAACGCGGGCAAGCTGGTCGGCGTTGTTGAGGGCGCCGTACAGGATTCCGTCCTCGTGCGGCGCGCCGGTTCGGGCATGCGACCGCGCCCGAGAGACGAGCGCCGCCACGACGTCATCGTGGACCGACTCGTGCACGATGACCCGCGTCGCGGCCGTGCAGTCCTGTCCCGCATTGAAGTAGGCGGCGAGGACGAGGCCCTCCGCGACCTTCTCGGGGTCGGCGTCGGGGAACACGATGGCTGGCGCCTTCCCGCCGAGCTCGAGGTGCACGCGCTTCAGGTCGTCGGCGGCGGCACGAGCAACCTGCATGCCCGCCCGGACGGACCCGGTGATGGCGACCATCTGCGGCGTCGCGTGCTGCAGGAGCGCGGCGCCGGTCGAGCGATCGCCGGTGACGACGTTGAGAACCCCTGCCGGCAGGTGTTCGGCGGCGAGTCGGCCGAGCAGCAACGTCGACTGCGGTGTCGTGTCGGACGGCTTCAGGACGACGGTGTTCCCTGCGGCGATCGCCGGAGCGATCTTCCACACCGCCATGTTGAGCGGGTAGTTCCAGGGCGTCACCTGCCCGATGACGCCGATGGGCTCCCGTCGAATGAATGACGTGTGCCCGGCGAGATACTCTCCGGCGGAACGCCCATCGAGATCGCGCGCGGCGCCCGCGAAAAAGCGCAGCTGATCAACGGACTGATCGATCTCGTCGGCCACCAGAGAGGCGCGGGGCTTTCCGGTGTCTTGCGACTCCAGGTCGGCGAACTCGTCGGCGCGAGCCTCCATGGCATCGGCGAGGCGGAACAGTGCGAGCTGACGTTCAGCGGGAGTGGTGCGGCCCCACGAGGCGAAGGCGCGATCCGCGGCGGCGTAGGCGCGATCGATCTCTTCTGCTGTCGTGATGGGAGCGTGCGCGTACACCTCCTCGGTCGCCGGGTCGATGAGGGCGATGGCGTCGCTCGCGGCGCTCTCGACCTCGGTTCCGTCGATGATGGGGCGCAGAATCGTCTCACTCATGGGGCCACGATAGCGGCGCTCACGGCACGAATCCAGAGTCTGGCAACGGATTCCGTCGCAATTATCCCCATGGTGATGCGGAATCGCTTGCCAAAGCCTGCTTGCGCTGTCAGAATCAGGAGCATGTCCGCACGCCCGAAACCGGTACAGCTCGACGAGGTGTCAAAAGCGATCGTCGAACAGCTGCAGACCGACGGTCGACGCTCGTACGCCGAGATCGGCAAGGCCGTCGGCCTCAGTGAGGCAGCCGTTCGCCAACGCGTGCAAAAACTCACCGACGCCGGCGTGATGCAGGTCGTCGCCGTGACCGACCCGATGCAGCTGGGCTTTTACCGACAGGCGATGATCGGCATCCGGGTGACCGGCGACACGACGGCGGTCGCAGAAACCCTCGCGAGTATCCCGGCCGTCGACTATGTCGTGTTAACCGCCGGCAGCTTCGACATCCTCGCCGAAGTGGTGTGCGAGAACGACGATGACCTGATCAGCCTCCTCAACACGCGCATCCGCGGCATCGAGGGCGTGGCGAGTACCGAGACGTTTGTGTACCTACGACTGCAAAAGCAGTTCTACAACTGGGGAACGAGATGAGCATTTTCACGCGCAGTAAGAAGAAGGCCCACAAGGCCGAGACCACGCACCACCACGAGCACAGCGTGGTCGCCGACGGGGCCCTCGACGGTGCCATCGCCGCGAGCGAACACGCCGAGTTGCAGCGCAAGGCGAAGGACCACCTCTGGATGCACTTCGCGCGCCAGTCGGGAATGGAGGCCGGCAACGGCGTCCCCATCATCGTGCGCGGTGAGGGTCACCACGTCTTCGACGCGGAGGGCAAGAAGTACATCGATGGCCTCTCTGGTCTGTTCGTCGTGCAGGTCGGTCATGGCCGTGAGCGTCTCGCCGAGGCCGCACGCAAGCAGGCGGAAGAGCTCGCGTTCTTCCCCCTGTGGTCATACGCCCACCCGGCCGCGATTGAGCTCGCCGACAAGCTGGCCGACTACGCGCCCGGTGACCTGAACCGCGTGTTCTTCACCACCGGCGGCGGCGAAGCCGTCGAGTCGGCTTGGAAGCTCGCCAAGCAGTACTTCAAGCTGACCGGTAAGCCCATGAAGCACAAGGTCATCTCGCGGGCGGTCGCGTACCACGGCACGCCGCAGGGCGCCCTCGCGATCACCGGCATCCCCGGCATGAAGGAGATGTTCGAGCCGCTGACGCCCGGCGGATTCCGCGTTCCCAACACGAACTACTACCGCGCCGAAGAGATGGGGTTCCACGGCTCGCTGGAAGAGTTTGGGCAGTGGGCCGCGAACCGTATCGAAGAGGCGATCCTCTTCGAGGGTCCCGACACGGTGGCTGCAGTCTTCCTCGAGCCGGTGCAGAACTCGGGCGGCTGCTTCCCGCCGCCCCCCGGCTACT
>VFQQ010001545.1_pt1 | contig 31111 bp, 54 predicted proteins | sample 3512341 | NCBI WGS metagenome assembly VFQQ01 (sample SAMN10412373, study PRJNA504923) | tailings metagenome | isolation source: Relicate 2 Philex TSF1 revegetated site | place: Philippines: Tuba, Benguet | collected 2017-08-29
TTCCAATCGAAGACTGCTGATGTCTGCCGTAGTTGTTGCCGTTGTTGCTGTTACACATTCGCTGCTGCTGCTCCGGCTGCTGGTTCCGCATCAACGCTCCGGACGTGCTGCACAGCGCCTCTGCTGCCCATTCGTAGTACCGCTGGCTGCCATCACTGCGATCGAGCAGCCGCAGCAGGAAAAGCAAGGCACCCGCCTCTGCTGCCTCTGCCGCGGCGGCCGCGGCAGCCTGTGGCCTGCCCTTCTGCCTGACCAGATTCATCAGTGCGGTGGCTGCATTGTCCAGCAGGACAGCATCGCTCGTGTTCACCAGGCTGCGCACAACCGCCTGCACTGCGCCAGCAGCCACCAGTTGTTCCAGAATAGCGTGGCTGCCAGGTAAGGCAAGGAGTCCGATCACGTTCGCTGCCCCCGCCTGTACTGCCTTGCTGCCGTGGCTCAGCAGACCCACTAGCACGGGGATGCCACCGGCTGCCACAATGGCTGACACCTGGCTTGCCTCCTTGTCAGCGGCAAGCAATGCCAGGACAAAGGATGCCCTTTGCAGGACATTGGGCGATGCTGCGCTGCTGCAGCCAAGCAGCCGCACCAGCTGGGCCACCCCATCGCCTGCACAAATGGCTGCCCGTGCAGCTCGGCTTGCGCTGGCTAGCTGGTGAATCAATTGTGCGGCGGCCAGCTGAGCTGTGTCGCTGCCACCGCTCAGCAGGCTGAGAAGTGCGGCCACGCCGCCTGCCGCGACAACCGCCTCGGCAGCTGCCTCGCCGCCGTTTTTGGCCAGCTGTGACAGCGCCTTGGCGGCCTGCAGCTGTGCTACACGGCTGCACCTGCGCAGCTGGCGCACCAAGGCAGGGATGCTGGCAGCAGAGGCCATTGGCGCTCAGATCTGCGCTAGAGGGAGTGTGGCAGGGAGGGTGGCAGCGGTGAGCGGCGGAGCAGCGGTGGCAGCGACAATGCTCTCTGGCGCCGTCCAAGGCTGCAGGAGGTGTGAGGTGCAGCGCAGGCTGCTGCCCAGGCCCACCTGACGGCCGTCTCACGAGCTGTGGAGGAAGGGCTGGGAGGGTTTGGCTGGGCCAGCTGCTGGGGGGCCTTTAGTGCTGCCTGCACGCTGTGCTGCTCAGCAATGGAAGGGCAGGGCAGCTGGAGGGGCTGCCTGCAGGGGCACAGCAGCGGCTGCATGGGCTGGCCCAGCTCACACAACCCAAGCATCTCTCCCCCTGTGAAATACGCTCACAAGCACCACAGGCAACAGGCACACACCATGGCTGCAGCCGAGCGGCCTGGGGCAGCCCTCCTGCGGCGGCGGCTGGCCAGGGCTCAGGCAGTGCCCCCAGCCGAGCGCAGCCCCGAGGTGCAGGCCTTCATCACGTCCGTGGAGCTGGGCAGGCAGGCGTGCGAGCTGCTGCCGCTGCGCCAGAGCGGCGGCGAGGCCCGAGCGGCGCTGCGGCTGGACGACCCTGCCACCACCCGCAGGTGCGGCTGAATGATTGCAAAGGCTCGTTTCAGCCCCTGTGCCTTGGCAGATTGTACCATGCTTCTTTCTGACGGCTCAGCAGCATTATTATTACTTGTGTGCAGGGTGCTGCGAGCGGCGCTCAAGTTGGTTCAGGCGGACCACCTGTGTCCGGAGATTGCTGTGTTCGACGCCAACGTCGCTGCACATCTCAGCAGCTACCACGCTGCGTTACTGGCGGCGTCGGGAAATGGCAGCTTGCGCGAGCTGGCCAGCATCCTGTTCCTCTATCTGCAGCTCTTCCGAAGCGGCGGCGTGGCAACTGAGGAGCGAGCTCGCGTCGGCAGTGCATTGCAGCTGCAGCTGCAAGCCATGCTGGGCAGCCCCACCGCAAGTGCAGCCATCCGCCGCCAGCTGGAGCAGCTGTCAGCCGAGCAGCCAGAGGGGCAGCTGCCCTTCACTTGGCTGCAGCTGGAGGGCGCATGCCAGGCTGCCCTCGTCCACACCGCTCAGGAGATGATACGCTCTCATGCAGCTTGGCAGGCAGGTGCTCAGCCCTCTACAGCCGAGGCAGCACGGCCAGTGCTGCAGGCAGCAATTGGTGCTTGGCGGCGGCTGGAGCCCGGCAACCTGAGGACGGCGGGGGCCACTGCCGTTGCGGCGCTTCTGTGTGGTGGCGGTGTCGCAGACCTCCCACCGCTGCGCCGTGCGCTTCAGCTGGCACAGCAGCAGCGCAGCCCGTACTGGGTGGTGCGCTGTGCGTCCGCGGCAGCGATGGCAGCTGCAGCTGTCCCTTGCGAGGCGGCCACTCTGCGGGCTGTGATGGAGGATTTCAGCCAGGCAGAGCCGGCGCTGCGCAGCTGCAGCCGGTTGCTGCCTCAGCCCTGGGTGACTGTCTTGAGCTTGACACACCAGGGTGCCATCTTGACCCTGTCCCTCCTGCGCTCCAGGCTGGCAGCTCTTGAGAGCGGGGCCGCAAGGTCTCCCATGGATGCTCTTGTCAGCACGGCCAGCAGGCAACAGGTCGAGCACTTCATGGCAGCCTCGGTCCAGCAGGCGCAGGCGTTGGACAGCGGTGGCAAGTGTGCCGGCTGCGGCAAGGTAGCTGTGGGTCTGCGTGCCTGTGCCCGCTGCCGCTCGGTCCGCTATTGCAGCCGCGCATGCCAAGAAAATGCATGGCCTCAGCACAAGCGCGAGTGCCGGCCTGCCTGAGCAAGTTTGCTGGCCGCTGTGCTGCTGCTGCCCAGTGTCAGTTGCCTTGCCACTTTGCTTGCCCGATTGCCCATCCAACTTGCCCTCTCATCACCTCAGCCCCTAGTTTCATACTTTTCCTGTCATCAATTCTTCCCCTGCGCTGGTTCCTGCTTGCCCTCTAGTGTCCTTATGTCGCCCCGCTGCTGCTTGCCGTTCACCACCCAGGCTTGGGCTCTCTTGCTTGCATTGTGGCAGCTGACTGCAACCAGCACAATGAAGATGGCAGGCAGAGCCCAGCTCAATGCGGCGGCAGCCTCATAGAGCTTAATCTGGCATGCCTGCAAGGTCAAGGGCAGCTTGGACTTGCGCATGCTCTCGAGCAGGGCAGAAGGGCGGTTGGCGCGTCAAGGGCCACGGCGGTAGGCGGCAAGGCAGGAGGTTTGAACAGCTCAAGCAGGTGCGCACGTGCATCGCATCCGTTATAAGACGTGGGGAGTGAAGTGGCACATTCAACGAAAGATATCACCGCAACCCCGCCGATTTGTCTTGCCACCCCTGCTGCCCGCTGCGCCAGCCGCCGTCGCAGGCCCGTCCAGAACCCGATGCCCCGGCGGCCGGCTCATCGAAGCAGCTCGGGATGCAGACGCTGAATTGCTCGGTGATAGGGGCACCCGGCGCTGCGGCGCGTCGCTGCACCAGCCGGCCCACCCGCGCGGCGGCGCTCCCCGGGCAGCGCCAGAAGGAGCAACGCGATGCAGAGCGCACGGTGTGGCCGCTTGGGGCGCTGCCCCTCCTCTTGGTGAGCGCGGCGGCGGCGGCTAGCGGGTGGGGCGTTGCTTCGGCGGCAGCAGCATCTAAACCCGACTGCTTGCTTGCTGATGGGCTTTGGCATGCATGCAGACACATCTTCCTTGAACGCTTCAGGAATCTGCCTGGCCTCCCAGGAAGCTGCAGCCGTGCCAACGCCCAACCGTCCCGGCATGCATGCAGGCTGCACCCGCGCTCGCCGCTCCGGTGCCCGGGGCCCAGCTAGCCCATGCCTTTGTAGGCGCAGCAGCTGCCGGCCCCAGCATGCAGTCCCCGCTCCTGCTGGCTGGTCTGGGCGCGCTGGTGGTACTCGCTGCCGCCGACGCGGCCCGCAAGGTGGGTGCAGCTGGGTGCAGGCGCATTCCTTCTGTGGCTTTGGAGGGTTCTGGAGGCTGCTTGCTCGCAAGCTGCATGATTGCACGATTCGCCGCTGCCAGCTGTTGTGGCCGATTGGCATTAGATGCACAGTGCATCGATCGCAGCAGCAGCTTGACTAGCATGCACCTCTTGCCGCCCTGCAGGCCAACCGTGAGCTGGTGTGGGTGGGTGCAGTGCAACACCCCGTGGGCAGCCCAGAGGCCAAGCAAGCGGCGGGAGCGGCAGCGGCAGCCAGCAGGACCGCGGCATTCAAGCAGGTGCGCAGCTGGGCTGGTGTGGGATATGCTTTGACTCCGCCCTGGAGCCTTTCAGGTTGGCCCTGCTTTCCAGCCAGCATTCATAGCTTCTGCCCGTCCCCAGCCCCCATGTCAAGTACCGTGCCAAATCATCCACATCACCGCAGGGCAAGCAGGCGGGCGAAGGGCTGGCCTGGATGGGTGCGCAGCTCGTGCGGCCCGGCAGCGCGCGCGCGACCGCCCTGGCGGCCACTGCCACTGCTCAGGCCGCAGCAGACACGACTGCGCGGCTGGCGGATGCAGTGACGCAGGCTCGCGAGCTGCATGCGCGCGCCGCACAGCTGAGGGCCGCAATGGACGAGGTGGGTTTGCCAGGCTTCGTTTTGGGTTGCTTTTCATTCGTTGCAATAGCAGGCCAGCGCCGGGTCCAAGTTAGGATGCCTGCTGTACCTAGTTTGCCTGCTGTGCTTGCTGTACCTGCACCCAACAACGCCTGGCCGCCGCCACTCTAGTGCAGGTCAGCGCCGAGCTTGCCCAAGTCAGCGAGAAACGCTGCCTGCTGTGCCTGCTCTGCCTGCATCTCACAACTGCCTGTACCGCCACGCTTATCAAATGTGCTGCAGGTCAGCGCCGAGCTTGCCCAAGTCAGCGAGAAGCGCTGCTTGCTGCAGCAGCGGCTGGAGCTGGCAGAGGCGACCATGGCACGCGCCCGGGCCGCCCAGAAAGCGGCAGCCGAGGCGGTGGCGGCTGCGTCCGCTGCGGCGGCGTCCCTGCTGGAGGCTGCAGAGGCGGAGCATTCGGCAGAGGGAGGGGCAGCAGCAGCAACAGCAGCAGAGGCAAGCAGAGCAGAGGAGGCGGCGCCAGATGCGGCTGAGGCAGGCCAGGTGCGTTGTGCGCGAGGGCTGGGCTGTTGGTTGGTGTGGTGGGTGCGAACAGCGGCAGCAAGTGATTGGGCATTGCGGTTTGTGTATGCAAGCAGTGGCTGTAAAGTAAAAGGCTGTTCGAGGCCAGCAGCGCTGCCACACATCCGCCCATCAACTGTGCTTGCCCACATCGCCTTGTCCAACAATGCAGGAGCATGCGGAGCCCTCCCCAGCGGCAGCCAAGTGGGACCATGCCTCCCGACTGATGCCGGAAGGTGCAGCGCCACCAGTCACCCCTCCCATGCACGCTGCCGCGCCGGCGCCTGCAACTGCGGCAGCCGAGGCAGCGGTTAGCACAGAGACAGCCAGCAGCAGCAGCAACAGCAGCAGCAGCAGCAGCAATGGCAGCAGCAGCAGCAATGGCAGCAGCAGCAATGGCGCCCAGGCGGGTGCGGCAGCTGAGAGCTCCGCAGCAGCGGGCAGCAGCAGCAGCCAGCCCTCCCCGGCGGCAGCCAAGTGGGACCACGGCAGCCGCGCAATGCCTGCAGGCGCCGCACCGCCTGCAACCCCTGCTGTGGGTGCAGCAGCCACGGTTGATGCTGCAGGGCCTGCAGCTGCGGTTGCTGAGGCACCAGCCGAGGCGCCCGCTGCAGCGCCGCCCGCCCGCAGCAGCAGCCCTGGTGCCAGCAGGAGCGCTGCCGGCGGCAGCAGCGCCGCGCTCAGCAGCGCCAAGCCGGCTGCTTTGGTGTGGACCGACCCGGTTTTTGCTGCTCAGACCCTGGCCAAGTTCCCGAACCAGGGGATGGCGACAGCCGAGGAGGCGCGGGTGAGAGCCAAGCCCTGGTTTTGCTGGAGAAGGGGCTACAGCAACCTGGACGTGCGGCCCACAATGCCGCTCTCTGACCCTCCTCTTCGGTCTAACTCTTTGTTCATAACCACAGGTGCTGCTGGAAAAGGGCGGCTACACCTACCTGGACGTGCGGCCCACGATGCAGCTGGAGGAGGTGGGGCGTGTGCGGCGCGCGGTCAACGTGCCCCTTGTGCAGGCGAGCCTGCCTCTGGGGTTCCCTCAAAGCTGGGGCATGGTGCGGGGGTGGTAATGGGGCAGCGTGCACCAGGACGGGCGGTGAACGTGCCCTTTGTGCAGGCGAGCCTGCCTCTGGGTACACCTGGCGCTGGGGCCGCATGCTGTCTAGCTGGCTCGCTGCGTGCGGTGTTGTCGCCTGGCAACCCCCTGATTGACCTTGCTGATTGGCCTCATTCTTCTGCTTCCGTCTTCCCATCAGATTGAGCGCGTGTTCAAGCGGGAGACGGGTGCCAAGGTGCTGGAGGCCTGGCCTAACGACTACTTCATGGACCAGGTGCGGTTTTCAACAGCTTTTTCCAGCCAGACGTGTTTTGATCCTCAAGCAGCACGTTCCTTTGATTGGCCCAACGACTACTTCATGGACCAGGTGCAGGAATGATTGATCAACCTTCTTGTCTGGATAACCAATGCTGCGTTGGGTCGCTGAAGATTGGCTGTTTTGGGCGCCCCGATGTAAGCTGGCCCGAGGGCCAAGATGTGGACTGATGCCTCGGGTATGCTCAGCGCTCATGTGCATGCATTCATCGAGTGTAGTGTGCTCCCCGCCCACCCATTTACCCCGCAGGTGCGGTGGCAGTTCCCCTCCTTGGACACCCTGCTGGTGGTCGGAGACGCCGATGGGCAGACGCTCACCCCCCAGGCACTGGTGCGTGCTTGCAGGATCTATCAAAGCTGTGATGCTGCGGGCTTTGCGGGCTGCAGGGGGGCTTGCAAGCCAGCAATTGCTGGCGGCCGGCATTGCAGCAGCGGGCATCGCATGCGTGGTTCCGAAAGCTTGCGTCTCGGCAGTGAGAGTGCATGCAGCGCATGCCGCTGCAGCTGTTGCCGCTGCTGCTTTCCCTGCCGATCGTCTCATGCCAGGACTGTTCGTCTTGCCTCCCATTTGATGTGCAGGAGCTGCTGAGGGAGATGGGCTACACCCGTGTCGTGGTGCTTGAAGGGTGAGGCACAGCTGCGGGAGCTGGCATGTGTGGCCGCCATGGACAGCCTGCAGGGCAGCTCATTTGTTGCGGGGCAGTGGCCAAGCTCGCTTGCTGCACATAGCCTGGACTTGCGCCGCTGCATGTGTGCAGCAGGTCTGCAGAAGTGCTATCTGTTTCTTGCCGGACCAGCCGACCCCGTGCCTGCCCGTGCACCCTGCTGTGCTGCAGCGGCTTTGCTGCCTGGACCGCTGTGTTCGATTCCAAGGGCCACCGGCGGCGCACAGCCTAAACAATGAGCTGCAGCTGCCTTTCATGACAGCGAAATTACTATCAGCCTACTATGAGATCGATTGCTGTGCACCAAGGCACGATTGGCACAGCAGGCAATCCACATCCTCAAGCCTTTCAACCCTCCGAACCCTGCTGCGGCACAACCAAACTCTTACCCGCCCGCCAACAAAAGTCCCCTTGCATTGTGCGCCTTGCTCCCTTCCTCTCTCATTGTCTACGTGTTGTGTCTGTTCATTCCTCGCCTAATACGTGTGTTTGCATTCGTCATTCTTGCCCTGCTTCCACCGCACTGCGCCTGCCCATTGTTTCTTGCCTCTCCCGTCCTTGTCTTGCGTCGCGCATTGCCTCTTTGATCGCCGCCTTTCGTTCATGCCATGCATTGTGATTTTTTTTCGCATTGTGACGAGCTGAATGCACAGACAGAGGGTGTGGACTTGTGCGATGGGGTTGCAACGGACAAATGCTAGGAGAGGAAGAAGTTGAGAAGGCACTGCACATTCGGAGGCAGACTTTGATGTGACAAATGGATGCTCAGGTGTTTGAGGTTGGCAACGGGCAAGCATGGGAGGCGTGGAACGTTGCAAACAGCCGAATTGGGGGGAGCGCAGGACGCTGGATGGGCGCTGAGGCAAGTACACCGGCAGGGCAGGGCAGCTAGTTGCAGCTAGTGGCAGCGCACACTGGGCGGCAGCGCCAGAGCGGCACATGTCTTGTTCAAGCGGGCCGGCACTCGTGCTTGTGCTCGGACCAATGCTGTCTGTGGCACTCAACAGAGCAATACTTTACGCTGCGGCAGCGGGAGCAGGCGCGCAGGCCTACCGCTATCTGCCCGCAGCCGGCGCACTTGTCGATGCTGTCCAACCAGTGCCACTGCTCAACCCACGCTGCTTGTAACTGCTGGGCCCCGTCTGCCCCCATGTCAAAGGCAGCCTGGGGAGAGTCCGCGGCCCCGCTCTCAAGAGCTGCCAGCCTGGAGCGCAGGATGGGCAGGGTTGTGGTGGCCGCCCGATGTGCCGAGCTCAGCCCCGTCATCCAGCCCTCAGGCAGCAACCACTTGCAGCTGTTCAGCGCAGGCTCCACCTGGCTGAAATCCTCCATCACTGCCCTCAAAACGCCTGCCTCGCAAGGGACGGCCAGAGATAGGAGCACCGCCGCCAATGCACAGCGAGCAACCCAGTAGGGGCTGCGCTGCTGCTGTGCCAGCTGAAGCGCGCTGCGCAGCGGCGGCAGGTATGCCAGGTCGCGCTGGCGCAGAGGTGCCGCGATGGCTGTAGCTGCATTGGTCTTAAGGTTGCTGGGCTCCAGCTGTCGCCAGGCATCAATTGCTGTCTGCAGCACTGGCTGCGCTGCCTCTGCTGTGTGGCGCTGGGCAGCTGTGCGCCCTGCTTCAGGAGAGTATAGCATCATGTTCCGAGCCTCGTCAATGAGGGCAGCCTGGCATGCGCCCTCCAGCTGCAGCCAGGTGAAGGGCGGCTGCCCCTCCGGCTGCTCAGCTGACAGCTGCTCCAGCTGGCGGCAGATGGCTGTGCGTGCTGTGGGGCTGGCCAGGCAGGCAGGCAGTGCCTTGGTGACATGGACCTGCTCTTCAGCCGCCAGCCCGCCCATGCGAACGAGCTTCAAGTAGAGGAGAAGCACGCTGGCAATCTCGCGGGAGCTGCCACGCATGGCTGCTGCGTACAAAGCGCCGTAATACCGGTCTATGTACCAATCAATGTCTGTGTCGAACACAGCATAGTCCGGGCACGTATGGTGCGCCTGAACGACCTTGAGCACTGCTCGCAGCACCCTGCAAACGCGATAAGCAATGCAACCGAGTTGGCATACTGAGGACTAAAACACACATATTCAGGTGCAAGAGCTAGCTAGCAGTGCTCCCACACACGACAGCACTCCGCCGCACCTGCGGGTCGTAGCAGGGTCGCCCGGCGGCAGCGCCGCTCGGGGCTGGCCGCCGCTCTGTCGCAGCGGCAGCAGCTCGCAGGCCTGCCTGCCCAGCTCCACGGACGTGATGAAGGCCTGCACCTCGGGGCTGCGGTCGGCTGGGGGCACTGCCTGCGCCCTGGCCAGGCGGCGCCGCAGGAAGGCTGCCCCAGGCCGCTCGGCTGCAGCCATGGCTTGTGCCTGTGTAGCTTGTGGTGTGTTTGCGGTGTTGAGCACAGTGAGAATGCTTGGGTTGTGTGGAGCTGGGGGGCAGCCATGCAGCGCTGCTGTGCTCCAAGCCAGCCCCCTTGCCCATCCAACTCCCTTATCATCAGTGAGAAGCAGTGTGCAGGCAAAAGGCCCACAGCAGCAGGCAGCAGCCCAGCTTCCCCTCCAGCTCCACAGCTCGTGAGTCGGCCCTCGGGTCGGCTCCCCAGCAGTCTGGGCTGCAGCCCATGCCGCCCTGCAGCTTTGGACGGGGCCAGGGGGCATGCCGCCGGCGCCGCCGTCCCGCCGCTCATCGCCGCCGCTCTTCTGCCACACTCCAAATGCAGATCTGAGTGCTGATGGCTTCAACTGCCAGCATCCCCGCCTTGGTGCGCCAGCTGCGCAGCAGCAGTCGTGTGGCGCAGCTGCAGGCCGCCAAGGCGCTGTCTGCGCTTATCAGGGATGATGGTGAGGCATCCGCTGAGGCGGTTGTGGCGGCGGGAGGCATCCCGCCTCTGCTCAGCCTTCTGCCCAGCAGAATGGCCGCTGCACAGCAGGCGGCAGTGTGCGTACTCTACATGGCAGCAAATGCCAGCGCTGCCGCACGCGCCGCAGTGTGTGCAGCTGGCGGCGTGCAGGCGCTGGTGCAGCTGCTCAAATTCAGCAGCACAGTGCGGCCTGAGGCTCTGGAGGGTACCGGTGCAGTCCTGATGGCACTCTGCCTCGAGGGCGGGCCAGACCCCACCGGCCCTTTCCTTGAAGCGGGAGGGGCACTGGCAGTGGTCAGCCTGCTGGGGCACGGCAGCGAGGCAGCGCAGGGGGGCGCCATGCGCGCAATTGCATCCTTTGCAGCACTTGGGCACTTGGTCGGCCAGCAAGCGCTAGTGGCTGCAGGCGCAGTGCAGCCCTTGGTGAGCTGTTTGCTGAGGGACGGCGGCTCGGTGGCACTTGTCTGGGCAGCGATCGCACTGGCACAGCTGGTGAGGCGGGAGGGGGATGCTCAGGCTGCAACAGAGGCAGCTGAGGCGGGCGCCTTGCCGCGCCTGCTGCAGCTTCTGGACAGCAGCGATGGCAGCCAGCGGTATTGCGAGCCGGCAGCAATGGCGCTGGCCAACATCTGCATAGGGCTGGCAGAGCAGCAGCAGCAGGAGCCATATGCGGCAGTGAAGCGAGAGCTTGTGGCAGCTGGTGCTGCAGCCACCGTCCGCCTGATCCGCCGGCAGGGAAGCTCGTCAGTGCAGAAGGCAGCGGCTGCTCTGGTCTGGTTCCTGGCTTGCGGCAACGAAGCAGCGAGTGCCGAGCTGGTGGCGGCAGGGCTGGTGCCCCCGCTGCTGCAGCTTTTGAGCGCAACCGACAAAGACCTTGGGTGCACCGCTGCACTGGCCCTGCGCCACTGGCTGCTCAATCTGCCGAGGCAGCCGCGGCCATGGGGGAGGCGGGACTCAGCAATCCAGGGCTGGGGCGGCAGCTGAGTGAGGGGGTCTACCAGGCGCCCAGGTGCGACAGCAGCTTGTTGCCTCCTGTCACAGTGTGTGCAGCCAGTGGTATGCTGCCAATGCGATGATTCACAGTGGGTGTGCAACTGTTGGCTGCCCGTTTCAGATTGCAATCTGGGCATCAGCGGCTGCTGTCCAACACATGCTGCTAGCTAGCACAGCATTGTCCCCAACACATCCCCATGCCGCAGTGGCTCAGCGAATGCGGAGCGCCGCAGTGGCCGGGACATAGGTGGAGCCAATGTTGCTTCACCTTCCACCCAGCGTGCTCCTGCGCCCACAGCACAGACACAGCCCTCCCCGCTGCCGCGCCGCGTGTGCGCAGCAGAAGGCAGCGGCGCCACGCGCTGCCTGCGCCGCTGCGGCGGCTGCGGCACCGTGCGCTACTGCAGCGAGGCCTGCTGCCGCGAGCACTGGCGGGCGCACAAGGCGGAGTGCCGCTGCCTGCAGGCTGCCGCCAAGGCTGGCGATGCAGGCAGTGTGCAGGCTTGATGCTCGTGCTTCTTGTAGCTTTATCCAGAAACAGCCTGAGTTCAACATGCTCTGGTGAATGCCCACCCTTCTTAGCTCTGTGGCCGCAAATTCTCATCAGCTGTGGTTAACAAAGGACTCTTGCACTTGACTTAGTCGGGTTGGAGAGACAGCGGTGCGGCTAGGCTAAAGAGCAGGCAGAAGTTGGGCGGGCACACCAAGCGCCCTCCATTGCCGCCCCCCAACAGGACAGGGAGCGGGCAGCAGAGCTGTGGCTAGGATAAACGTCTTCTACCAAATGGTTTGAAATCATGGATGGGTCACAGCGGGTACATTTTCAAGGGGTCACTGAGTTGTACAACTACTTGCGGAGTAACGGCGCCAACGCTGCTCGTCTACTAGCAGCATTGATAGTGCTCGGCATGTTGTCCGTGTGGACAGCAGGTGAAGCGCCCCTGGGGGCCTGATGCAGGAACGAGTGCGCCTCCAAGGGTCGAAGAGCAGGAAGATTCAATTCTCCAGATCGTACAAGTATCCCCACTTCCGCACAAACTTGCGCGGGTTTCTGAGCAGCAGCTCCATCCTCTCTGTGAGTTCCTTCCATCTTCTGTGGTAGATGCGCATGTCCTTGTCATCGCCTGCAGTGCAGCCAGATGGAATCATATGGTATGCGCATTCGCACATCGCTAAGCAGCTCGCGCCCTTGCACGCACCAGCCGCAGCTGCAGCCAGCCTCGCCGGCTTGCAAGACGTCTTGCAAGAAGTGCAGGCAGCAGGGCGGCAGGCCGCTGTGGCCCACCTAGGGGGCTGCGGGCAGCTTGCCAGAAGGACAGGCAGGCTGTGTTTGTTCGCACCTTTGGCCTCCGCTTCAGCAAACCACTCCAGATACTTGCGCTCGTCTGCTTTGAACTCCCGCAGCAGCGACAGCAGCTTGTCCTCCTTAGACCTGCCAGGTGAGGAGGGGAGAGGAAGTCAGCCTAAGGCCCTGGAAGGAACAAGAGGCTGACGCCCCAGGCGTTGTTTGCAAACCAATGAGCGTTCCGGCTGGGTGGGTAGTGCCGCAGAGGGCACCAGCAAAGTGATTGTGGCCGCTGGCTGGAGGCGAGCCGCAGAAGCTCCGTGCTGTGCCAAGTGGGCAACTTCGGGCCAGCATATTGCCCCTCCGAGGGGAGTCCCCACGCACCTGAGGCCGTACTGGCGGATGCGCTGCCGCACTTCATCCAGCGGGTCATCTGTGAAATGAGGGGCAGACGGCGGCACAACGTTGAATAATTTAAGCTTGAGCAGGCTGCCATCCCAATGCAGGCTAATGCATCGCTGCATGAGGGTGGACGGTTAATATGCAAGGACCAGGATGAGGCTTGGCTGCCTCCAAACCACTGTTGAGTGGTAGCACTGCCTAGCAAGATCCACGCAGGCAGGCGTAATCGTGCCGGCGCCACAATGCATAATGCCATCTGTTGGCCCCCACCCGGCCTTACCAACGGGGCACAGCCAGGGCGGCAGGGCCGGCTGCCGACTGCTGGGCATGGCGCCTGCCTGCGGTGAGATGGATGGATGTAGTTATGTGCACTATGTATGTTGTTGATGGCGTGAAGCCTGCGCAAGCTGCATTGCCAGCGGCCGAGGCGCCGGCGCCGCCGCCGCTGTGGCGGCGCCGGCGGAGGCAACGCTATCTCCGCAATAAACGCTGGAGCGCACCTCGACATTGATTTTGCGCTTCTCCGGTTCGGCCAAAGCCTGCGAGACAGGAACGAGAAGGGGAAGCACGTTCAACGCGCACCGCGTCGGCTGAATAGTGCAGTTTGCGGCCGCTGACACTCACCCGTGGAATCGATGATGTTCCTGCTCGAGCTCTGAGTGCCGCGGCCAGGCGCCGCCGCCCGACAGGCTGCGGAAGCGAGCAAGTGGCGCGCGTCTGCAGCGCAGCGACCGCCATCGCACCTGAAACAATTGATTTGAGAGACGAGAACAATGGCAGTGGAGCTCACACTACTGCAAGTCGCTGTTGAAGACGGCAGCAGGCGCGCCGCCACGGCGCCCACGTCGCGCGTGCTGTGGATGTTGCGCCACATGCGACTTTGCATACTCGTGCTGGGCGGCAGTGCTGATGGCGCAACAACATCATATAAGGGGCAGCCAGGCCACACCCTCCTACCACCGGGACCTAGCCAATGGCAGTCGACAACTGCAAGGAGGCGGCAGGGGTCGGCGCCGCTCATCCAGCGGCCTGCCACGTTGCACAGGGCACCCCTGCCCTGCCCCTGGAATCATCTTGCACAACTTCAGCTGTGTGCATCGTTGCCTGCACATGATTTCACAGACCTGGCCAGCTGCATTGCACATAGCGCACGTGCGTGCAACATCATCATGCAAGCGGATACATATGTTGCATGCAATGGTCTCAACGCAATTGGGTACTTAGCAGTGAGCAGGCATACAGCACTGCAGCACTACAGCAAACTAGTGTACATCAATACAGCAAGTAACATACAGAGCAACAGATGTCAGGCTGATCGGTTGGTCACTTGAACCTGTCATGCGCGGCGTTAAGGCGTTTGGTTATCTCCTCCAGCAGCACATGCTCCCGTGGGTCGACTGCCCCCTGCAAGTTGCGCCGCGTCTTGTCCGAGTGATAGTGCAGCAGCGCCTGCCTCAGCAGCCGCTTGCCATTCGCGGCGGTCGGCTCTTCCTCCACCAGACGGTGTTCGGGGTTGGGCGGCGGATGCGCCTCATACAAGTGGCGCAGCAGGTGGTGGAAGCCACGATCCGCTGCCGTGTCCAGCGCCTCCAACTCAGGCGCAAGCTCCTGCGGTGGGTTTCGCAAGGGGGCAGAGCCGTCTGGAAACATTGCCTGCCATGCAAAGCCTGGCCAACATATGCGAGCTCGCTCGAGTGGGGCCAATTTGCAGCGGTCCTATGCGCGACACGCCACCCCAACGGCAGTACGAGCATAGCTGCTTGCAGAGCAACCAGTATTACTTAAGCTTTGCTCCTGGCCACACACTGTAAGAAGAGCACCTGCAAGATGGGCTCCTGCTCGGCCTGCCGAGCCTCCTCCTCCCGCCGCAGTGCCTCCTGCTGGTACGCCAGCAGGGAAGAGGAGCAGTCCTGTCACCAGTCCTCGAAATGAAAGGACTGCGGCGCCAGGGAGGTGGCCAACTGCATCGCTCGCTTGTAGTGTTTTTTGGCACGTTCATGGTCCAGCAGCAGGCTGCGCAGCATTGCATAAGAGAGGAGAGGGAGGAAGTGACTGTGTGTTTGACTTGTAGAAAGGTGCACCTACTTGCAGGCCTCAGGCTCACGCAATTTAGCAAACGGCATGAGCCTTTTGCAGCAAGCACGCTGGTTGGCAGGCATTGCCCTGTTGGTCGTGCCGCCACAGCTGCAAGCTGGCCGCCCATTCAGCAAGAGACAGCAACCTTTGCTCACCCCAGCCCGCCCTGCTGAGCGCAATGGCCTCTCCCTCCAAGTCACCTCTCGTGTCAGCATGGCGGCTTTCATCACTGATGGCAGCAGATCCAGTGCATCACAGATCCCTCCAAGTCCAGCTGTTTTCGCTGCCCAGCACAGCTCGCTGCAGCAGCTGGTCAGCCGCCTTCCTGGACTGAAGGAGGAGAGCATGCCGCTGCGCCTCTGCTGCGTCCATCCCACAGCTGGCGGGCAGCCGAGCCAACCGGCTTGCGGTGGCGGCCAGGTTCTTGCATGCCGAAGCGCGCTCCTCATCTGCAGCCAGCGGCAGGCGGGGTGGCGCCTGCTTCAGGCAGTGGCGCTTATCTTGGGAAGTTAAACCATGATCACACGCAACTGCATATGGTGTTGTACTTGTGTGAACACTTGGCCCGGAAGGACGGATGCGCGCGCCAAGACGGCGGGCCGCTGGTGGCGGCAGCCGCTGCACAGATGCACTCGCGCGCACGCGCTCACCTGGCCGTCAGAGATGCCTGATACGTTCTGAAAAGCTTGCCGGAAGCGAGTGCGACGCACGTTTGCGTCCAGAGCTTGGCCGCCCGCCGCAAAGTACTAATTGCTCTGCTCACGCAGGCTTCGGGCGTCGGCCATGACGAGAAGGGATCGTGGTAAAAGTCAGGATGCAGCGAACAGCCTTGCAGCGTGCGCCATTGCGCCCCAAGTCCCAGCGCACAAAGCGTCGGCTTGCATTCTTGGGGCTTTGACGCACCGAACCTGGTTGTTCGCACGCTAAAAGCAAGCATCGTAAGTCGACCAGCAGTTCTAAAGCCATGAGCAACGCCGCAGTCGCTCAAGTGAGCAGGAGGGACACGGGTTTCTCTGAAACAGGGCGGCGCGCACCCCTCCCTGATCAAGGATATGCAGGACTTGGCCACCGGGCGTTGTTGCGTTGCGCAAACATCATGGCGCACACTTGCTAGCAGTGCTGCCGCGCCGCCAGCCGTGTTGGCAGTGAGAGCCGCAGGCCTGTTGCCATGGCATGCTATTCCATGCCATGTCCAATGCATAGATCATCAAAGTCCACAACCATGAATTTGCAGGCAGCACTAGTGGTAATCACCCAAATTGTTGGAGTGCACAGCTGCATGGCAGCCATGTTGCTCCTCGCCTATGTCGGCGTGGAAAGCACTGGGCGGCTTGCCTGTGTGTTTGTGGCGATAGCCAGCCTCATCTGGATGATGGAGCTGTCAAACAGCCCAATGTCGGTGCGCTTGTGGTTTTTGTGCCAACTGCTGTGACCCGCCCACCATGCCGCACTGCTGTGTATGGCAGCGACTGGGCTGCATGCGGCGCAGTACTGTGCGTCCGGTAGACAGGTGGCCCACTCTCGTGCAGAGAGAGCCAGCTTGTATAACTGTGCATCGGCCTGCTGCAACCGTCAGGACCGCCGCGCCCCTCTGCCAAATTAGTGCGACTGTTTACGGTGCATGCAGAGCCAGGCTTCTGGAGCATACATGGCGGCAGCGCTGGTGTTCGCCTTTTTGGCGGGCTTGGCGAAGAGTGAGGTGGTGATTTGCGCGTTTGCGGCGATAGCGATCTTCATTTGGTTCGCAGAGCTTGACAATGACGACGCATCGGTGAGCATGCAGTTATTGGGCCGACTGCTGTGACCCTGCCACCATGCCACACTTGCTGCCACGTGCTGCGCAGCGCTGGATGCATCCAGTGGATAAGTGACTTCTGTGCATGTGGTGCAGAGACAGCGGGCTCGTCCCGCCTTGTCTAGCTAGCGCGTTGCGCAGTGCATGGTTGCGCTCACCCACTGATTTTATCTGTCGCACACGCAGAGCAAGCTGTCCGGAGGATACAGAGCATACCAGGCAGCCGCGCTGCTCCTCGCCCTGTGGGCGGGCATGGAGAGCACTGCGCTGCTCATCTGCTTGCTGGCATCGATCGGCGGCATCATCTGGGTTGCAGAGGCTGAGAACCACAACAACTCGCGCATGCCATCGGTGCGCTTACTGTTGTTGTGCCGAACTGTAGCAGCCCCGCTGTGCATTGCCGCTTGCCGTGCTGCACAATGCTAAGCGTCCAGTGGACCCGTGAATTCTGTAACATTTGGTGAAAGCGAGGTCCACTGTTTTCAACCCGCTGCAGCTGATACACTGCTTCTGTTTGTCACACACGCAGAGCAAGCTTTGCGAAGCATACCAGGCAGCCGCGCTGCTCCTCGCCCTGGGGGCGGGCGGGCAATGCATCGGGCTGCTTGCCTGCCTGGTCGTGGCGACTTGCAGCACGCTGTTGATCGTGGCTCACTCAACCGACACAAACAGCACCCTGGTGCGTATGTGGTGTCTGCCTGCGCTTTGCCGCTGCACCTGTTATGGCATTTGAACCGCGCTGCACCAGCTGACTGAGGAGTGCAAGGAAGCAGCAGGCGCTGAATGCGTCGGGTTTGCACCTGCTGCAGGGCACGAAGGTCCACGGGAGCGCCCCCGCATCTCGCCTGTCCAGTCCGGAGCCGCAGCCGAAAGCTGCACAAGACAGCCTGGCGCAAGCGCCAGGTTGTGGTCAGGGCAGCATCAATATCGCTGTGTTGCAAGTGCCAAGCAGCCCGGAGGCATGGGCATTCGTGAAGGAACTGTTCACCAGTGCATCATCCGTCGTACATGCGGCAGCGGATCGTATCAAGTCCTCGTAAAGCTAAGCAAACTGAGCTTGCTTGTACATGTGTGAGCCAGTGACCCGACGTTCTTCCTGCCGCCCCCCCTCCCAACTGCCTCAAAACATGTCTGCGCCCTGTGGTCCCTCACTAGCCTCTTTGTCCGTATCCAAGCTCTATCATTCACTGCATTAACGCTGAGCCTGCGGACCACTCCTGTACAGCTGCAAAGTGCAACCATTCCTGCGCATTTCACACTCCTGGAGAACCAAGAAAGGAGGGAGGTGGGGAAAGGCAGGATACAGGTGCACATGCGCATGCGGCAGCGTGCACGGCGCACGCCCCGCCATCTGAGTCGGACTCCAATGCAGCCAACTACTGGGCCCTGCCTCTTGTCTGCATGGCAGAGAACCTTCACAGTCCCTTTCACATGTGTGCTGCAGCTACCTGTACTCTCCACAGCATCCACAGAACAGCATCGCACAGCTGCCTGCCATCCATCCGCTGCCTGCCTTGTGCCACCTGAGCCCAGCTCTGCATCAGGGCACGTCACGTCCAGCTTTCGCTCAAAGTGAAAAGCGGTTAAGTTGATTTGTTCTCTTTGCAACATTGGACTACGACCAGTAGAGGGTCCGGCAAAGGCAAGGAGGAAGCAATCCGAGGGTCAGGAGGTAGGGTCAAGTGCGGCAGGCCTAGCATGCAGCAAGGAACGTCAGGGGAGCAATATACAGCGCCAAGTAGTCACGGGTGCGAAATGTCAAGGCAGCGGACGACAGCTCAAATGCTGCGGCCGCTGCTTGGGCCCAAACGCTAGGGCCCACAGCTGCAGTGGCGGCACCCCATGGGTGTGCCATGCCATGCCAGTTAAGATGGCTACCTATGTCACTCAAAATGATAGTTGCTGGCGGTTGCGCGTTGGGTTGGCGGAAGGCGTTCAGTTGGCAAACAGGCCGGCCGTCCGAGTGAAGCGAGCACGCTGCTGCCGGGCGTTAGAGGCCCATGATGATTTTGGCAATCCAGAAGTAGATTGCGAGGCCGCTGCCGTCCACAACTGTTGTCTGCAGCGTGGCAAGGGAGGGAGGCAGACAGCAGGGTTGCCGCTCAGGTGGCTGCTCCGGCAGTCGGCAGCAGCAGCGGCAGCAGTCACAGGCGGCCGCAGATGAAGCCGCGGCCGCAGCGGCGCCAGCAACAAAGGCAGACAAAGCCGCAACAGCTGCTGCTGCAAGCACGTGTACGCAGCCCAAGAGCGCACCATGAGCGGGGCGCTGGTGACCGCTGGGTTGAAGCCGTAATGTGCCGACAGCAGCGGGAAGACGCCGCCCAAAAAGTTGGCCCAACACGACACAATCTGCAGGGGGCGGGGCGCACACACGAGGCGGTTCATTGGCGCTCATTCAGCTCAGAGGCTCAAAGATGAGCCGCAGGGGAGCACAGCATGGCGCCCAGCTTCATCGGCAGCCTGACCGGCATGGGAGACCCCTCCCCAGCAGCCAGCAGCAGGCTCACGCAGGACAGCACAGCGTGCCTCCCAGCTCATCCCCAGTGCAAGCGACTGGCGTGCTTCTGCAGCCTTGCTTCAGCAGCCTGCGCAGCTCTGCCACTGCACAGTGCTTGGCACAGCCAATGTAATGTGCAGCTCACCGGCAGCGCGACCGCCACGGTCAGCCCCACTTGCGCGTCGAGGCCGCTCCAGACGGAGGAGAAGGCAAGGATGAGCAGGCCCAGGCCGCCGCCCATGATGGAGCCAGCCACGCACTCCTGCGGATGTAGCATATGGCAAGTTGGGTGTGTTAGGCAAATGAGAGGCATCGGCTGAACGGGCAGGGGGGGCAGCAGCAGGCTCCACACGGCAGTGGCAGGCAGCTCTAACGCAGAAGGCTTGCAGGCATCAAGCCGGCGCAGCCAGGCAGTTTAGTGGTTGCAACCAAGAACGCCCCTCGTGTGCAAGCAGCGAGGTCGCAGGGCTGGGTTGCACCGAAAGGGACGCCCACAGCAGGCAGGGAGACCACACAGGGCTTGCCTTGTAGACCACCATGAGCCAGTCGGAGCTGCGCAGGTGGCCCAGCGCCAGCGCACGGATCACCGTTGCATTGCTCTGGCTGCCCGTGTTGCCGCCGTGGCCGATGAGCAGCGGCACTGAGGGCAGGCAGGTGGGGCGTTGGCGGCGGCAGCAGCATGAGGCGGCAGCAGAGCAGCGCATTAAGCAGTCGAGGCAACAGCGGCATGCTGTGCATGTGCACTACAGCAGCCAAGCCGGGATGAAAGGCGGTGGCCCGCAGCTCAAAAAACGCACCGCTCGCCACTGCTCTGCCTATGGGCAAGTCAGCCCACGCAACCCACCAAACCACCAGCTGCATGTGCTGCTGAATGCCCAGATCAAACACCTCCACACAAAAAAGCCATCAGCTGCACACCGCAACCCACCAAACCACGCCAGCTGCACGTGCTGCTTGCGAACGCTTCCACGACACTCCCCACAACAGCATTGGATAAGCATTCCCCAGGCTCACCAAACCACGCCAGCTGCACGTGCTGCTTGATGACCTCCTCAAAGGCCTCCACCACAAAGGCCGCCAGCACGAGGCCGCCGAAGAAGAGCAGCAGCCAGCCGCAGCGGGAGCGCACCAGGTCGTAGATGCTCTCCTGCCTGCGGGGCGGGGCGCGAAGCAAGCGATGGTGTATAAACACTGCAGTCTCCACAGGCAGGCAGGGCAGAGGAACAAGCGGGAGCAGCAGCAGGATGCATCAGCAGCAGGCTGCTTAGGTCAGGCATGAGACGGCGCACGGCGGGCGACAGGACAGCGGCACTCCCTGCACCACACCGCTCTGTGGGAAAATGCAGCGCTTAGAATTGCAGCACGCTGGCTCCTCAAGCCAGCCAGCCACTGCAGTGTTGAGCACCCTCTGACAGCCCTGCTTGCCCACCTGTAGTTCTCCTCCTGCCCCTTCATGGGAGTGACGTCGCCCATGTCATCGCCGTACAACATGCGCGCCTTCTCTATCGATCTGCGGCGGCCAGGTGGGTGCAGGGCAGCAAACGCTGGGCGTAATGCTGAGGGAGATCTGCAGCTGGGAAGGGGGATCTACATGCGGTGGCAGCGGGAGGCCGGCGGCAGGGGGGGCCAGGCGCATACGCGCGGCAGCTCTGTACAAGGCGGAGGCAGCACCCCTCACCTCGGCGAGGGCACCGAGACGTCGAGCGTCACCATGACCGTCGTTTTTGCGGGCTGCTAGGAGCGGAGGCTACTGCCGGGGGCTGCCGCAGCGCCGGAGGGTGCGGCGGCGGTGCCGAGGGGCAACAGCGCGGCGGCGGCTGCAGGGCCTAGGGCTGCTGGCGCTCCCGCGGCTCCGGGTCGAGCCGGCGGTTGATGCCGTGCGCTGCTGGAGGCTGGAGATGAAGGGAAGCGCGGGGCGCAACCCCTGGACTTTTGACGCAGCGGCCGTCTGTTGCGGGCGCTGCGGTGGCGCTGCTGCAGACCCACTGGCGTGCGGACTGTGGTGGAGCTGTCGGCGCGTGCTGCTGCGAAGCCCACGCGGTGCTTTGGCTGTCGACCTCCTGCGCTGCCTTGAAGTGCCTGTGAGCAGATCTCGGTGCTGGCAGTCGCAAGCAAGCAAATGTGGACAACTGGGGCGGGCCCACAATCCAGATTCATGCACCACAGCACTGTCGTCGGGCAGCGGCGGGCAGCAGCCGGGCAGCGGCGGCACTGGGCATGTGAAGGAAATGAAGATCTCGATGCAAAACCTTAAACTGTGCAATACAGTGCTCGCATCTATGCACATTGCAACATAAGCAGCGTGCTCAAGCAGGTCGCACTCACTCGGCCACGCATGGCGGTGCGTGTGGGAGGCCCCGGTCTGCTGCAGCGCCTGCGCGCCCTTGCAGCAGCCAACCCAGCAGCTGGAGCGCGCTGCCTGAGCGATGCGGCACCAGGCGCTGTGGGAGGCCGCCTGCCGGCCGACGGGCGCACGCTGCAGGACTTTATCCGGCAAGGGCAGGATGCCCACAGTGCTGGGGGCCATGCTGCAGCGGCCCAGGGCACCGGCGAGCACACCGCCGCCGCCTCCGCTGCCGCCAGCCCGTCGCCGCAGCCTGCCACCGCGCCCAGCCTCGAGCCGGCTCCGCAGCGCACGGCGTTTGTGGAGACGTATGGATGTGAGTCCTGTCTGCTGAGTGCCGGTATGACTGGAACGGTTTCATGCCGGCTTGCAAGCCCTCCTGTGGAGCCATCGCTGCAGAGAGGCGGCACACTCCTGGTCACCACAGCCATCCCAGCAGCTTGGCTTAACTTGCTGCCCAACCCTCCTCCTGTCGCGCCAATGCAGGCCAGATGAACGTGAACGACAGCGAGGTGGTGGCAGCCGTGCTGCGGGAGGCGGGGTACGGCCAGGCAGCGGCGGCACACGCAGCGGATGTTGTGCTGCTTAACACGTGCGCCATTCGCGAGAATGCAGAGGCCAAGGTGAGATTGGTTTGGCTGAAGGATTGACTGTGAGAGCGCATTTTTGTGATGTTCAACAAGCGCGCCATTCGGGGGAATGCAGAGGCTAAGGTGCGGATTTTTGGTTGGAGGCTTGCCGCGGCCTGCTGTGCCGCCGCACCCTCTTGCTTTGCCCCCTGGCTGCTTGGCAGCCAGGCCCTTCAAACCTGCCAGCCAGTTCCTGCTACTGCCGCTCCCTGCCCCTCTCAGATCTGGCAGCGCCTGGGCTACTTCAAAAACCTAAAGGCTGAGGCGCGCAAGGCGCGCCGCCCGCCGCCCGTGGTGGGCGTCCTGGGCTGCATGGCGGAACGGTTGAAGCAGCGGCTGCTGGAAAGCGATCGGCTGGTTGACTTGGTGGCCGGACCGGACGCCTACAGGTGGGCAATTTGGTTCAGGGTGGGGCAGGTCTGGTGTCGGTTGCGGAAGCAGTTGCAGCCATGTCATTGCAGCACGGATGGCAGTTGTGCTGCTGGGAGCTGCTGCATCGACACGGGCTGCTGCAGCCTCCGTAGAAATGGTTCTCAACAAATCCACTATGTGTCGCTGCTTCCCTGCAGGGACCTACCGCGCCTCATAGACATCGTGCAGGGCGGCAGCAGCATGGGCACGGCAGCAGATGATGGGCTAAGCAGCAGCAGCAGCAGCAGCAACAGCAGCAGCAGCAGCGGGAGCGAGGGGTATGGACTGCCGCGGCGCGGCGGCCGGGCGGCGGCCATGAACGTGCAGCTGAGCGCCGATGAAACTTGTGAGTGCTAGCTTAATCAACTCAGCCTGTTTCTGGCTGGGGTGACGCTCGTGCTTCTTGCCGCCCTGGCTTGCCGTGTGTACCCATCATGTTCACGAAGTAAAGGCCTCGCAAACTCTGTGATTGATTGGAGTGCCACTTGTCCCCCCGCTGCAGATGCGGACATTGTGCCCGTGCGCCAGCCCGACGCACTCTCGGCCTACCTGTCTATCATGCGCGGCTGCAACAACCTCTGCGCCTTCTGCATCGTTCCATACACACGGGGCCGCGAGCGCAGCCGGCCTCTGGAGTCGATTGTGCGCGAGGTGCGCCGAGCAACCTTGCTGCTGCTTGCAGTTTCGCCCCGGCTGGGTTTCACCGGCCGGTGCGTTGGGTTGCTGTGCAGTTTCGCCCCGGCTGGGTTTCACCGGCCAGTGCGTTGGGTTGCTGTGCTGGCGCATGCAGCCTGTTGCTGTGTTTTGGCGCATGCAGCCTGTTGCATGTGCCGTTTGTGTGCAGCACACCGCCTCACTCCTGCTTGCATCGCCGCTGCTGTGTATTTATGTGCATCGTCGCTGCTGCGCACTCTTGCCACTTGCTTGCTGCACCGTGCATGCCGTGCTGCATGCTGCGCTGCACGCTGCCCATGCAATCCCGGCGGAGTGATGCGAACACAAACAGCGTGAGCCGGCGGCCCTGTGTGGCTGCTCGGCGCTCCGTGAGCTGTTGATTAGTCTTTCTGACCGCCCACACAACTGCACCACTGTGCACGCACCACCTGCTGCACTTCCAAGCACATGTGCATGGACTAACGGCAAGCACTGCTTTGTCAGGCAGTCTTGCACTCTCACCCCTGCTGCTCACCCGCTTGTTGCTCTGCGCCTGCTTTCTGCAGGTCCGCATGCTGTCTGAGCAGGGCGTGAGGGAGGTGACTCTGCTGGGCCAGAACGTGAACAGCTATGCAGACTTCAGCAAGGCTGCTGTTGCAAGCAGCAGCGGCAGCAGCAGCAGCAGCAGCAGCAGCAGCAGCAGCAGCAGCAGCGCGCAAGCAGCGGCAGATGATCCATTTTCGGGCGTTTATGCTCGTGGCTTCCGCAGGTGTGGGCGGGAGAGAGGGCTGGGCTTGCTTGGAGCTCCGAGCAGCATTTGCTGGCGGCACCTGCTTGTGGCTGGCAGCTCGCTTTGCGCACAGCGGTTGCCTGAGCAACGTTCATTCATGCACAACCCTGGAACAAAAGCTGGCACTCTCGGACAATCCATTGCAGTGTATACAAGCCGCGGCGCGACGGCGCGGCCACGTTTGCGGAGCTGCTGGATGCAGTTGCAGGTGGGCAGGCTAACGATTTATGGTGTTGCCGGCCAGGGCTGTGCGTTTTTTTTTTTTGCCAGGCTGTACATACAGCATGCAGGCGGATGCGTGCAGTGAGCTACCGTGACGGCGCCATGCGAAATTTGTAACTCTGCTTGCACTGCAGATGTGGACCAGAGAGGACATCCGCTTGATCGCAACCTTCCTGCTGTGAATCTCACCGTGTGCATAATAGCAAATGAGGTTCTGCAACTCTATTTCCCTGCGCAGATGTGGACCCAGAGATGCGCATCCGGTTCACCAGCCCCCACCCCAAGGACTTTTCCGACGACGTGCTCAGCGTGCGTGCGCTGTGCATGGCCAGCTTGGGGCTGTAGGTTTTGGTTGCTTGGACCCGCAGGCGCCCGCTCCGCAGCCATGGGACCGTGGCTGCACGGTGTGGCGGTTGCCATGAGCCCTGCAGCTTGCACGCAGTGCCCCCGCCCTGCTTCACACTGGCTTCCCCCTGCCTGCCGCTCCGCAGGTCATCGCCGCCCGCCCAAACGTCTGCAAGCAGCTGCACATGCCGGCGCAGAGCGGCAGCAGCGCGATGCTGGACAAGATGCGGCGCGGGTGAGCGAGGCGTGTGTTGCTATGCGTTGCATTGTACAGGTGCTGGCTGGCTGCCGGCTGCCGGCTGCCGGCCGCCTGGCTCACTTTGGGTTTGTCGGTGCACTTGAGAGGCGGCCGCAAGCTGGCGGTGCCCGCTTCTGGCTGCGACTGCTGCACAACTTTGCTGCCAGCTGAGTAGCTCGTTTGTTTCTCTTGCAGGTACACTCGGGAGGCCTATGATGAGCTGGTGGCACATGTGCGGAGCGTCATCCCTGAAGTGGCGCTCAGGTGGGGGTGCACATTGCAGCACGCCTGCACAAAAATTTGCTGCTGACGCGTGTTGCCAACTGCAGGCATCAATTTGGTACCGCCCGCGCGTTTCTCGCCGCCGCCGCCGCACCGACATGATAACTGCCTCCCCTTTCTACCACCTACCGATCTTGCCTTTTCCTCCCTGCCCGCCCTGCAGCACCGACATGATTGCCGGCTCACCTCGCCATTGACCGGCCATTGGCTTAACACTGCCCTTGTCGCTCTCTTTTCTTGCCCCGCCCGCAGCACCGACATGATTGCCGGCTTCTGCGGGGAGACCGAGGAGGACCATGCCGCCAGCCTGGACCTGCTGCACCAAGTGGGCTACGAGCAGGTGCGGAAAAGGCCAAACCTTGCCTCACTTGTCCGGTCTAATGACACTCTGGCCTGCCTAATCTAGCCTGCCGGCTGCATGCACGCCCTGAAGCACTTTCGGCATCCACATTTGCTGAGCATCCTGCCCTGCCTGGTTTTACACGCGCGCTGTACCGCTTGTCCTGCCGCAGGCCTTCCTGTTTGCCTACTCGATGCGGGAAAAGACGCATGCTGCACGCCACTATGAGGTGAGTGCGCTGCTCTGCCCAGCAAGCATGGGTGGTGCACCCCTTGCAATTGGCATGCTGTGTGCCCGCCTGGCTGCCCGCAGCATGGGAGGGATGTGAGGCGAGGGGACATCAGGCATTGCCTTGTGGCGCATTGCTCTCGCTTGCTGGAGCAATGCGTTGCAGCTGCAGTGGTCACGACTGCCTGTTTCAAGCTGAATTTAGACCACCTTCCCATTCCTTTCAAACAGGACGATGTGCCCGAAGACGTCAAGCAGCGGCGCCTGGCGGAGCTGATTGCCGCCTTCCGCCAGCGCTTGTATGAGCGGAGCGCAGCCGAGGTTGGGCGCCGCCACTTGGTGCTGGTTGAAGGCCCCTCGCGCCGCTCAGGTGCGGCTTGAGCTGCGCAAGCTGTGAATTGTTGGCACTGGGTTGTGTATTGTTCAAACCTTGCAGCCCGAGGTTGGGCGCTGCCACTCGCGGCTGGTTGAAGGCCCCTCGCGCCGATCAGGCGCGGCTTGCATTGTGATAACAAGCAATGGTCGGCTCGCTTGCTTTGGGACACCTCAGCGCCACCCATTCACGTTGGTTGTCACCGACCAGCCTGCTTACTGCTGCCTCGCTCCTGCCGCCCCTGCAGAGTCCGCCCTGACGGGGCGCACAGACACGTTCAAGCGAGTTGTGTTTGACGACGTGCCTGTGCCGGCAAGCTACCGCTTCCACCCCAGCACGCCCAGCGGCAGCAGCAGCAGCAGCAGCAGCAGCAGCAGCAGCGAGGCCCTGCTGGTGCGGCTGCAGCCTGGTGACTATGTGGCTGTGGAGGTGACAGCCGCCGGCGGCACGCTGCATGCCCGCCCACTGGCGCGGACCACACTGCGCGAGTTCGTTGCAGCGCACGGCTCGGCGGCGCCGTTGGATGTGGTGGGCGGTGCGGCAGCAGCGGCAGCGGCTGCGGCGGCGGCAGTGGGCGAGTGAGGTGTCGCAACACTGCTGGTGTTGCCCAGCCGCCTAGAAGCTTCTTTTGCCATAGCCAAGATGCTGCCCGTGTATGCTTCTGTTTCATTTACCTGTGTCTGATCTGAATTCCCTTTCAGTACGTGTACCTAGCCTGTATGCCTCGCATGTGCCCCCATTGGCTGCGCAGCACTCGCGCTGCTCATTACTTCTGCAATTGCAATGGCAAGCGAGCTGGGCCTAGGGGCTGGGGGCTTTGGCGGCCGCTGGGACGTTGCAGGGGACCCACCACTGGTAGGAGTGCCTTATGGACTTGCAGTTACAGGAGCAATCTCACAAAGAGCACAAGTATCACTCGACATGCCAGATCTTGCGTAACGCGCTGCTTGCCTGCGCCCAGCGCAAGGTCCGCTTGAACCCCTCAAGGGCAGACGTCCAGCCTACAAAGCGGTGCAGATGGTCGCATTGGTTCAAACCCCGCCAGCAGGTTGGGGGTGGAACATCCACAGCTGCCGTGCTGCCACCATGCCTGCTCGCCTGGATGCACCGCATGCCACAACGCTACCTTGGCATACACCTCTTGATCATTGGTCAACCATTCCCTGTTGCGCTCACCCCAGCAGGCCAAATCCCAGCGTGCCCACTCCAAAGTCGGTTGCCTTGAGGCACCAGGTGGTGTCGTAGGAGCACAGAGCAGCGCAGTCGGTGCTGTACCCTTCGATGGAGCCGCAGTTGGTGCCCTGCGGTGCAAACAATGAGAGAGGGCAACAGCACATTAGTTGGTGGGGAGCTGTGGCAGGGCATGTGCACCCGCACAACTGTCCAGCTGGGTATGTTGTGCAGTGCACTCGCACATCTGTCCAGGCTGGGCATTCCAAATGAACACGTGCATGCAGTGCACTTGCCAGCTGTCCCCAGCTGGTTCGGCACCACATCCTCATGGCGATGCATCGCAGCAAAGAGTGGCTCACCGAGCCTTTGCGGCACACGTGAGCCTTCATGTCGTCAAGGTCGGTGGCCCGCAGCTGCCGCATGCCTGGCATGCTGCCAGGGCCGGGGCGGGCCCACGCGGCATGCAGAGCGGCTGCCAAGCACAGCGCCAGCAGGACGGCAGAGGTGGCAGACAGGCGAGCCATGGCTGTTGCAGAGGGAAGCTGGAAAGCAGGGCTGAAACAGTGGCGTGGCATGTCTGCAGCAGCCCTGAAGTGCGCACAAGGTCGGGCACATTCACTGAAGGTCGGGCACGTTTGCTGAACGCACCCGCCACACTGCTGCCATGTCCCCCCTTCCACCAGCTGCCGCCAGGTTGCTGACACGTTCCCCTTACCAAAGGTGCAGATTGACGGATGCTTTCTAATAAATCCGTCAGTGCCAATGCCACTGCACTCGCAATCTGTTTGGCAGGGCGGGGCAGTGCACAGCTGGATGCTACCCATGCCATGGCGTGAAGGCAGGCCCAGCGGCGGCGCGCGGCGGCGACCATTGACGCAAACGCGGTGCCCGTCTGCACTTGTCATTCAGCATTATCCGAGCTGCACTGCTGTTTGCTTCCTGAAGCGGGGCTTGCGCACGGCTGCAGCCCACTGGCCGGCTGCTGCCCGCACCCCTCCCTTGTCGCTGCAAGAGCAGCGTCGCTCATCGGCCTGTCAATCCATCGGGCAGCAATGCGGGCAATCTTCAGCAGGCTGCCCGCCGGCCTGTGCGCCGTGGTGCTGCTGCACGGTGAGCGCGTTACGCGCTTTCAAGCTGCGGAGCTGCGTGCGGCCGTGAAACTGCATCACAGACAGCTCTCGGAAGTGTAGATCATTGCTGCGCAGCCAGGGGAGCGGCGATGGCGCTGCTGCCTGCCGCCGCGTCTGCCGCTGCACGACAGCCACTCCCCTCCAACATTGCTGCCGCCCCTTCCCATGCCCGCCGCAGTTGCTGTGGCCGCCGCGCAATCCAGTGGGTGCGTCCCAGTGCTCATGAGGTGGCTGCCTTGAGCCAATGCTGCCAGCGCTTCACATGCCGCAGCGGCTTCTGCACTTGCTCCCCTGCTGCCCGTCCGAGCCGCACTCCCGCCCCCTCTGCCATACTGCAGCATCAAGGCATCGGTGGTGCCTCCTCTGAGCCCCAATTCCGCCAACCCCCAGTTCATCCTACTCACCAACGACGACTCTGTGACAAAGGGCGTGTACAACACGCTAACCTCAGTCACAAACGGGCGCAAGTCGCTGACCGGCTGCGCCGCAGCCGCCACGCTCTTTGCTGTGGGCCGCCGCGACTGGGGCCAAGGTGGGCGGGGAATATAAAATGTGATTTGATAACAATTGTCACTTGCGGCCATTGGCAGAGGCTTGTGTATCGAGGGCATGCGGCGCATCTCCGCTTGCAAGTGCTGCCTGATGCTGTCGCCAACAACCGCAGCTGCTAAGCTTGCAATGCAACTGCTGCGTGCTGCTGCTCGCAACAGTGCAAAACCAGTCCGCTCCCTTGATCGATGTCCACAGACTGTGCCCTGGTGAAGAAGTTGTACAATGCGGGCTATGAGGTGGCCGACCACACTCAGAGCCACATCAGCGTGAGATGCGGGGCCGTGGCTTCTTTGGGCGGCGCTGGACATGCTGCCTGTGGCCATGACTTGGCAAAGCAGCAAAGAATCAACATTCTATGCGCTGCTGCCTGCTTGCACGAGCATGTGCAGCCGACCTCTTAACCTTCAAAGCCATGCGGCACCTGCCGGGCGCCTGAGGGAGCAGGGCACCCACCGTTCCTGGCTCCCCTCCCGCTTTCGCCTCAATTTGCTGCAGCTCCGCGGCCTGCCCTACACCCAAGTGGAGAAGGAGATCAGCGAGGGGCGGCGCCAGCTGGCGGCTTGTGGCATCCCGGCAGCCGACGTTGTTGGATTCCGGGGGCCGCTGCTGGAGACGGACAGCGACACGCGCAAGGCGCTGAGTAAGCTGGGCTTCCTGTACGACAGGTGAGGTTGATCTGGGTTGGAGTTTGTGAGGCCAAAGCAGCTTGAAGGAGCCCCTATCTGACTGTCTGTGCCCAGCTTTCAAACTCACAGCACCCCCTCTGGGAGGAAACAAGTGGCAGCGACTCAACCTTGGCCCAGAAGGCGCAGTCTGACACCACTGCTCGACCAGAATGTAAACAGCCTACCCTTGAATACCTCTGCACCCTGTTTCGCAGCACCCTGCTTGAGGAGACGAGCGGCAACTCGGTCTCCCGCTCGCCCAGCCAGCGAACCTGGCCCTTCTCCATGGACAGCGGCGTGCCGCTCAACTGCCAGTGGTATTCCGGCATCCAATCCTGCTCAACCACGGAGCGCTGGGCGGGGCTCTTCGAGGTGCGCCGCCTGCTTGTGTGCTGTCCTGCTTCAACTGCCGGTGGTACTCTGGCATCCAGTCCTGCTCCACCGCTGAGCGCTGGGCGGGGCTGTTCGAGGTGCGCACGCTGTGCCTGCTGTCCTGCTTCAGCTGCCGGTGGTACTGCGCCATCCAGTCCTGCTCCACCGCGGAGCGCTGGACGGGGCTGTTTGAGGTGCACAGCCTGCTGTGCACGCTGCACATGCTGCGCCTGCTGCGCACGCTGCACCTGCGCGCCTGCTGCGGCTGGCTGCGGCATTTGGGGCGGCAGATTTGGAGAGCAAGGAGTGAATGCTTGCGCCTTGCATGCCTGCACTCAAGTGGCAGTGAAGGACAGGGGAGCAGCTGCTTGCCTGCCTGCCTGGTAAGCAAAACCGCAACCCCTGCCCTCTTACACCCTCCTGCCTGTTGTTGCGAGTGCTGCAGATCCCCATCTGGAACCTGTGGCTGGGCGGCACACCCTACAGCATGGACTACGGCAGTGGCTCTAACGCCTACGCCATTCTCAAGGCAAGCGCAGCAGCGATTGGAGCTGAATGTTTGAAATCAACTTGTTGGGCCGGCAGGATTGGTCCCCCTACTCAGCTCCACCGCACACTGCTCTCTCCAGCTCTAAGCCACTGTTGTTCTGCTTCTGCTCGCCGCCACCTTACTGCTGCAGGCTAACTTTGATGCCGCGTACTCGGGCAACCGTGCGCCGCTTCCCGTCTTTGTCCATGAGCCCTGGTTGAAGGTGAGCAACGCCTGTGTGTGGTGATGGCGACGTGCACTGCAAACCCGCTCTGGGGGTGCTGAGAAGGAAGCAGCAAGATCTGGAGCTCAAGTGAGGGCCGGCATGCGGTCACCACTGAAGTGAGGGCCGGTATGCGGTTATTCCACTGAGGCAGCGCAGCAGCTTGTCCACTGAAACAAATGCAACCTGCCACCGCGTGGCAGGCGGGCTCAAACCTGGCCGATCTGAAGCGCTTTGTGGACTACGCCCTGTCCAAGCCAGACACTTATTTGGTGACCATGCGCCAGCTCATCGGTGAGCTTGGTTACAGATGCACTCACTGGCATTGCTGTTTCCTGTCCAGCGGAAGCAACATGAACTGATTCCGCCTGCCTCGCCGTCCTCACATCAATGCACTCCTGCCCGAACCGGCACCATTGCACCTCAACACAAGCCACCCCCGCCTGCAACCCACCACAAAATGCAGGCTGGATGAAGAAGCCCATCCCTGCCAACCAGCTGACGCCAGAGGCGCTGGGCTGCGGCAAGCCGGGCGGCGCTTACGGTACCGGCAAGGCAGGACCTGTGCGAGCCTCCCCTTCTGCCAGCCCGGGCAGCCGCTCCCCCAGCCCATCGCCCAGCCCCAGCCCCACCCCTTCGCTGCCCCTGGCGGCCCCCGGAGGCGCCTGTGGCAAGACGGTTGGAGCGCGCTGCCCCGTCAACCAGTGCTGTTCTTC
>VFQQ010001562.1_pt1 | contig 30739 bp, 55 predicted proteins | sample 3512341 | NCBI WGS metagenome assembly VFQQ01 (sample SAMN10412373, study PRJNA504923) | tailings metagenome | isolation source: Relicate 2 Philex TSF1 revegetated site | place: Philippines: Tuba, Benguet | collected 2017-08-29
CACCAGGCGGTGCAGCAGCGGCATGTAGGTCGCCACGATCTTCTGGCACAGGCCATCCAGCACCTGAGCAGGGCCGCACAGGAGGCAGGAAGGCACATGCTGAGTGCAGCCGCAGCGGCAAGTACTCGTGTTTCACACCATGCCATGCCCAATACAACTGGTGTGCTGCGCCGGCTTTTCTCAGCCCACCTGCTCCCCAGCATGCCATGCCCAACACAACTGGTCTGCTGCCCCACCTGCTCCGTCAGCACCAGGCAGTCGTTGGAGGCGTCCCGCAGCCGCGCATTCAGCGCATTCAGCTCGCAGGTGGTGACGTGCGCCGTGCGCCCGTTGTGCTGCAGCACAGAAAAGCCCGGCGGGATGCGCAGCTGCTGCTGCTGGCTGCTGCCGCCGCCCCGGCCGCCACGCCCCGCTGCCGCGCCCCACGCTGATGCAGCAGCACCGCCAGCGGTGGAAGCCGAAGGCTGCACCGACTGCTGCGGCAGCTGGCTGTACTCAGCATCCCCCTCCTCTTCAAGGTCCCGAGGATGCTTCTGCCGCCCGCCGCCCCGTCCGCCGCGGCCACCACGCCCGCCGCCGGCACCAGCACCGCCCAACACAAAGTAAAAGCCCGTCTTGTTTGTGTAGGAGCACCGCATCTGGGGCAGGCCGTGCTGCTGCTGCAGCCGGCTGGCCAGCTCGTGCACCTGCCGGGTGGACATGGGGCAGGAGGTGTGCAAGCTGAAGTGCAGCATTAGCGGCGAGCAGACAGATGTTGCCCTTGCACACTGCTATGCTCGCCTTAGCGCCTTCAACCAGCCCAGACTTGCCTGCTCTGTGACGCGGCAGAAGGTCTGGCGCGCCACGTCCAAGAAGCCATCCACCCCGCTCTTCAGGGCAAAACACTGCTGCGTCCTGTTGGCAAGTATTGGGCGAGGGCAGCAAGTGTTTGAACTGGTCGGCAAGTCCATCGGGACAGCCAGAGTTCAAACTCTGTCTCAAGTGCCTCAGCCTCGGTATCTGCCCGCAAGCACACCCGTTGCCCCATGACTGAACCCCCACCTGTTGAGGAAGGTGTTCTTGTTGGACTGCACATCCTCCTCCAGCGAGCCCTGCAGCAGCTCCCGCAGCTTGCCAAATGCTGCGTGCCCGCACGCCGCGCCCACCGCCTGCAGACAAGCAGCGTCAACGGGCACATTGCAGGGGTCCGCACATGCCGGCCTTCCCCTGCCGACCTGGAGCGCTTTACACTGCTGCTCGTAACCAGGCAGCAGGCCTTCCCGCCTCCCTCCAATACCTGCAGCAGCTGGCAGCGTGCCCCCTGCAGCGCCTCTGCCAGCGGCGGCAGCACCGCCAGCGCCTCGTGCAGCAGGATGAGGGCAGCGATGCGGCGCTGGATGCTGCTCTCGGTGCGTGCGAAACGCAGGCCCAGGCTGCCGCACATCCTGTGAAAGGAGAGATGCAACGAGGTAAATTGAGTAAGAAGTTTAGCGCACCTGCAGAATGCCAACCGCAAGCGAAATGAGAACGTGCATGGCGCAGCGTGGCCCTGCCATGCTAGGTGCCTGCTAGGGCTGAGTTCACAGGTGCCCAGGCCCTGCACAGCTGGCTCACTTGTCCAGGTCCTTGGGCAGCTTGGCCAGGCAGGCGGCCACGTTGAAGGCCATCTCACCCTCCGCCACCAGCTCCTCCACCGCATCGTAACTGGAAGGAAGGGGCAAGGCAGGAGAGAATGGCAGATGTCTTGTAGATTAACAGGCATGTAGTGCATCTGACTTCCTTGCCACATGTGAGAAGCGCAGCACCATGCGACCCGCTCTGTCTCAGCCGCTACATGCACAGCTATTTCCCTGCCCGAGCTCACCGCGCATTTAGGGTGGGGATGTCGCGCAGCGGCTGCAGCAGGTTGGCACGCAGCAGGCGGGCGCCGCACTTGGTCTTGGTGCGGTCCAGCACCCTGCAGGGATAGGGGTGAGGGCGGGTGCATGGTAGGGATGATGGCGGGTTCATTTCGCATGCCGGCTTTGCAGTCGAACCCACGCTGGGCGCCGCCATCCCATGTGCTGCATGCACATGCTTTCGACTAGCTGCCACATCCCCTCTTACTTGAACAGGGTCAGGCCGGACAGCTTGGCGGAGCAAGTGCCCACGCGGATGGGCTGCACCAGCTCCAGTGCCTGCAGCATGAAATCCATATCAAGGTCTGAGCACTTGTAGGTGACTGCAGCGGTATGCACCCTGTGCCTGGGGCAGGCACTCTGCATCGCAGGCAGCGGCACGCTCCGCAACAAACATGTTCAAAAGCTGCATTTGAGTGATCTGATCTGCCCCAGCACCCGCCTGCGCAGTAGCCGAGTCGATGTGCATGTGCGTGTCGCTGCTCATGTGCTCCACAGCCAGGCTGCCCGCCGCCAGCACCAGGCCGCTGTCCGGCTGCTCCAGGTACCTGCAAAAATGAAGGAGGTGCGGTGGTGCAGTTTGGCAGCATGCCCAGTGGGAGGCGGAGGCGGTGGCAGGGAAGTTGGGCGGGCACACAACCTTGGGGCGCCGGGGCGCTGCTCGACCAGGTGTGGTGGCTTGGCCACGTGGTAGCACTGGTGCAAGGTTACACATAACATACCCGCTATACTACTGGCACAGCCCCTCGCCACCCAGCCTCGTGGCTCACCTGAGCAGCGCGCCCGCAGCCGCGTACGCCAGGTAGCCGCCCGCCAGGCTCTGCAGCATGCCCGCCTCCAGCGCCGCCCGCGCCTCGGCGGTGGCATACGTCGTCAGCTTGACCAAGCCGGTGCTGTCGTCCCAGAAGCCGCGCGGCACGGGAGCCACCTGCATGGGGTGTGGGTGCTGCTTTGACTGGAACCAAGCATGTTCCAGTCAAGCTGCCAATCATGCAGCCGGCCTGCCAGCAGCTGCCAAGCGCCAGCACCCAGCACCCACCTGCTCAAACACCGGCTGCGAGGCTTTGGCAATGCCATACTCTTGCGCCTCAGCCACAACCAGCAGGCGCTGCGGGCTGTACTGCGCCAGCAGGCCCCTGCAGGTGGGTGCAGGGGTGCAACGAGTGGGCAAGGCGCAGCGCCGTAGGCAGTTGGCGCAGTCGACCGGCTGAGCGGCCTCTCCCGCAGTGAAAGTTGGACGGTTGTCACTGCTCATATCAATCCGTTGGCATTAGCAGCCAACCAAGATGAATCCCCCCACCAGCTCACAATGTGCGCGTGAACGTGCGAGAGCTCTCCACATGTTGCGCCAGCAGCAAGGCGCCGCCGCCGGCGTCGAGCACCGCCAGCCCCACCTCGCCAACCCTGTTGTCGATCACAGCAGCCAGCAGCGCGCCGGGCTCGCCATCCTGAGCGTCCTCGGCCGCCCAGGGCTGCCCCCGACCGCCCGAGCTGGGCAGGGTCGCAGCCATGGGTCTCTGGATGCTCTGGCTGAGCTCACTGAGGCCTCTGGAGGCCTTCAAGTGCAGCAACGGGCAGCCAAGGCCCGGCAGGAGCACCTCTGTCCCATGCCACCATTTCGAGCGCCGCCGCCACTCATGCTGCAGCCGCATTTTGCCCGATCCCCTGCAAAGCGCTTGCAGCCTCATACACAGCTGGACAAGCAAGTGCTCTGATTTGTGGGCTAACATTGCATCAAAGCTTTTCATTTAGAACATCCACAATTCACTTTTTGATGGCGGCAAGGGCGGCCGCCTGCTGTTTGAGCCCCCACGCGCCCGGCAAATCGTTCACTCTGCTGGAGCGCACACCAGCTTGTGCTGGGCCCAATGCTGGGCCTGGCATTCCTGCGAGCAATAGCGCACACGGCGGCAGCCAGCACACTTCTTCAGCTTGACGCCGCCGCCGCTGGTGGCGCCGCAGTTGGCGCACCGCTTGCGCGGCTGCTCAGGCGGCGCAGCAGCGGCTGGCGCCGCCGCTGCCTGGTGCGACTCAGGCGCTGCCGCAGCTGCCGCAGCCTGCACTGCTGCCGCGCTCAGCACGACCTGCCGCAGAGCCGCCTCTGCCGCACCTGCCTGCTGGTGCTGGTGGTGCTGCTGCCGCCGCTGCTGCTCCCGGTGCAGCTGCCGCTGCTGCCTGTTGTGTGGCCTCTGCGCCGCTCCAGCTGCTTCACCAGCCACGAAAATCACAGGACCAGACGAAGGTGCACCACTGCCGGGCGACATGGCGGCTGCGGAGCCTCCACCAGGCTGGCTGCTGGGATGCTGCTGCTGCCGCCACCGCTGCCATTGCTGCTGCTGCTGCTGCTGTTGCCACCACTGCGGATCTCGCATGCACGCGGCTGTCTCAGCTGCTGATAGCCATGTGAAAGCATCGGTGGGCACTGCGCCGGCATCTGCAGCTTGGCCCCACAGCAGCCGCTTGGCACGGCGCACTGTGTCTGCCGTACGCTGCACAGCCAGCCACGCCGCAAGGCCTCCAAATACGCAGAAAGCTGCAGCAGGAGGACCCGTCAACGGCATATCAATGGATGAACAGCAGGCAATAGGGCAGAGGGCCAGCCAAACAACCACGACTCCTAGCCACTTTTCCTCTGGGCACTGCTGGTGGCGTGCATGGGCAACGCGCTCTCGGCCGCACAAGCTCACCTAAGAAGAGAGTCACCGCCTCCAGCACGAGGGCCTGGCAGTGGCTGCCAAAGTCGGTCTCCGCAGAGTGCACCATATTCCGAATCGACTCGCCCAGTGGCTCATTGCGTGTGGTGCTACCCAAGCCTCGGACGATCCGGCAGCTGAAAGGGAGTGGGTAGGGGCCGTTGCCCGCTGTCTCCCTGCCGGGTGCGCCCGACAGCTGCAGCAGAAGGGTGGCAGTTCAAGTGGGTCCAACAAACAAGAATGCTGAGGCTGCTTGGGATCCGGGACAGTTGAAGCAGAGCACCCCACGACATGCCAACAGCTCACCAGTGCCACCGTCAGCTGCAGCAGGCCGCAGCACACCCCCAGCGGCCACCAGCTGCTGCCCTCCAGGGGTGCCGCCGCCTCGAGTGCCTCTACCGCCTCCTGGCCGTCATCCAGCAGCGCCGTGCTGTCGATGGCAGCCTGCCGCGCCCAGGGCTCCAGCGACAGCGCCAGCAGCAGGGTGTGCGGCAGCACTGCCGGGTTCAGCAGCAGCGCCGCAGGCACGTGCCGCAGACCGCCAGCCGCCAGCGCAGCCGCGGCAGTCAGGTAAGTTGTGCGGGCTGCCGCCAGCCAAAATGCCAGGCTGAACAGCACCCTGGCTGCCAGCTGGGCGAGGCCTTGGGCCGCGCAGCGCCGCCTGCCAACCTTGACAACGAGGCTGATGAGGGCCATGCCAACCCACATCACAGCATCGTCGTCATGCATAAACCACGAGGCCACGTAGCAGGCTGCTGGCATCCCGCCTGCGCATTTGGGTGCACGCAAAAGGGGTCAGAAACTGTGTCACACGGTTGACTGTTCACATTCAACCCACATCGGCTGTGCGACATGCTGTGCGTGCCGCACCGCCCCCTTGCTTACCCAGGGCGGCCTGCAAGGAGATGACGTCCAAGTCTTGGAGCAGCCAGCCAAACTGGCCTGCTGCTGCAAGGGCTGCGCAGGCCACGGCCAACTCCGGCCACCACAGCGCATGGGCACTTGTGAAAGGCGCACGGTTGGACAGCTGCAGCATGGCCATGCCAAGCATATAAGCGTGCACTGCTTGCCTCCACGCTGCGTGCCGGTTCAGCCAGGTGGCGATCGCCAGGGCGCGGCGGCAAACGCGCAGCGTGCTGTGGCGCAGCGGCGCTGCCACCGCTGCTGCAGCTGCGCCAGCGTGCCGGCCAACTGCTGCTGCGGCTGCTCCAGCGTGCCGGCTGACGGCACCATGCTGCAATGGGCCGTCGGCAGAGTACAGCACGGAGCAGCAGGGGACTGTCCCCATCACTTGCATTGCTCTGTCGAACCCCACAAATGGAAGGAAAGCCAGCAGGCCTGTCTCCATGATTAGAGTGCTGGCCGCAACCGCCAGAACACCTGCGCCCCAATCAGCAGCACGGGGTGCAGCGCTTGAGCAGGCCTGCCAGGTCTGCGGGTACAACCTTGCATCACAGCGCTGGAACACTGCTATGCCAAGTGCGGACGTTCACAGGCCAGCAGACTGCACCAGATCTGCCTGCAAGCAGTTCCCAGATCAATGCTCAGCGGTAGCAGCACACTCACCCCACAGGGTATCGACCACATCTGTTAGCGTGTCAGCGACACTGAATGGAGGTTCTGGACACATAAGATACTTGAGACCTGCAGCGCAAGGGAGGACATCACACCCCTTACTTGTGGCAGCTGCACAGAAGCCACATTCAAGGAGCATGTGCCTTGCTGTCGGGTTGCCGCGTGAGCAAACCACTACACCATTGCATGCATGCGTGCCTGCGCACCGGTGTGCCCGCCCTGGCGGCGTGCTTGCGTTGCCAGCTCGGGGGCTCCGGCCAAAGCATACATCCTGGCCACAGTGGGGGGACGCGTGCAGGAGGCTGCCAGATGTGGTGCCGCCTGCACGCATGCGCAGCAGCAGTGGCCAAGAAAATTGTCCAGCCCAGCAGTGCAAGCACATCGGCAGCCAAGCAGCCTTGCAAGGCCGCTACCACCACCAGATGGCCTGCCGCGCACCTGTGGGCTCATCATATACAGCAAGCTCCGCACAGTGTGGAGCGGCCAGCAGCCAAACTCGCGTTCCAACTGGCGGCTGGCACGCAGCATCGGCTGGCAAGCCTCAACAGCGCCAGTCTCCATGCGGGTGGTGATGGCCAGCAGCTCGCAGTGCACCTGCCAGCGCTCGCAGCACAGTGTGCAAAGTGCCAGCGCGCGCAGGACTGGCTCAATTGGCAGCGGGGCTCCGTTTGAGGCACACCTCCAAAGGGCCGCAAGGAGTGTCCAAACTGCCCGTGCCGCCGGCAGCCAGTAAGCCAGCTGCAGCAGCTGGAGCAGCAGAACGGCCTGCAGCTTCTGCCAGCTGCTGGCGCCGCCGGCACAGCCCGCCGCCAAGGCCCTGCGGCTACAGACGGCCACCGAGTGGGCCGCTGCTGCTGCTGCAAGGGCGGCAAAGGGTACCCTGGCCGGCAACGGCAGGAAGGAGGCTGCCCAGCGCAGCAGCATGAGTAGGCCTGCAGGGCACACAGGCCGGGTTTGGGGTGAGCTGGGGTTGGCAACAAGCAGATTGGGGCCACTGGGCAATGCAAACGTGTCCAACAGAGACATTCCCTCACCAATGCGCTCTTGCAGCCAGTCGGAGCTTGAGCCTACGTGCCTCCCAGGGTACATGCTCAGAGTGAACGCACTGTCGTCCGCCAAGCAGAACGCAGAAAGCATCACCAGCAGCCGTATCTTCAACGAGAGCAGCGGGCTGTCGTCCTGCAGCATGCCCGAGTGAGCGGGCCGGCGGCGGCACCGGCAGCGGCGGTGTGGGCATCGCCTTGGCGGATGGCAGAGCGGCCGCTCCCACGGCCCGCGCCAGCACCTCCCCCGCGCGGTGGCGCCATTGCCGCTCCAAAGCAGCGAGCGGGAGGGGGGCGATGGCACGCTTCGGGTGCGGGGGCGGCTCTGTAAGTGCGAATATTTTAAAAGGGTGGAAACACGGATCGTTAGCCGCCGCCGCCGCCAGGAGGACATGCTGCTCATGCTGCTGAGCGGCGGCGCTAGCCAGATGGGGCACCGTCGGGCGCCGTCCCAGGCGTGGTTGTTGCTGGATATGCGCCTTGATTTGCCATGCTTTCTCCTTTGCAAGTCTCTGGGCACGCTGGCAACCCCAGAAAACTGTGAATGGAGGGTTCACCGACGCGCTGGCTTGTTGACCTCCTGTGTGAGCAGCGTGCACCAGGGTGGCCTTCACATGCTGCCGCCTGGTGCACCCTTTTGAGTCGAGGGGCTGCATGACAACCCCCAAGCATTACATCATGCACAACAGGCAAGCTGAAAGACAGAACGAGACGTGGCTGTACATTCAGGGAACAAAGCTGTCAAGGTGCGAGTGGGGGCACCAGGCGGGTGTGGGAGCAGTGCATGTGCATCTGTAAACGTTGGGTCATGCATCGCCATCAAAGAGCAGGTCCATGCCAGTCTCACTGCCAACCACAATCTGCAAGTCGGCCCGGCGGCGCTGCACCTGCTGCGCTGCATCGCTGGCGTGGGCCCGCAGCTCTGTGTGAAGCAGGACCAGCAGGCGCAGGCGGGGGCGCTCGACAGCAAAGGCAATGATGCCAGGGAGGAGGAGCTGGTCAGCGGAAGTGCGGTCGACAGTACCCAGCCTCTCCAGCTGCTCGGCTGCCGACAGCGCTGGCAAGCTGGCCGCAACAAGCTGCGCCGTGAGCAGCAGCGTGCGCAGGCTGCGCACCCAAGCGCCCGACGGCAGTGCTGCGCCGGCGGATACGGTGTGCGACTCCCACCGCATCGTGTGCAGGTTGGTCAGGGCCGTCAGGGCTGCGGTGGGCACCTCATGGTCGATATAAACATCAAGGCGCGTCAGCTGCTGCAGGCTGGGCAGGTAGGGTGCCAGGGCGGCCGCCTCGTGCGCCGGCATGCCCTCGTTCCAGCTGTAAATGCGCAGGTCGCGCAGCAGCTTGAGCCGCGAGAGGCAGCTGGGCAGCGCGTGAACCTCAACTTCTAGCATCAGCCGCGTCAAATCGGTGAGGTGGCGCAGCGGCGCATAGCCGTCGCGGCCGCACTGCGGGAACTGCAGCGTCAGCTGCCGCAGCCCGGTGAGGCGGGCCAGCTGCGGCAAAGGGGGCGGAGGGCCGGGTGGGTCAGCTTGAGATGCGCTTTCAGTAGTACTAATTGGCATGCATCATGCCCGGCAGCTGAGCAGCCAACCTGCTGGGGCACGCTGTGCTGGTCATCTGGCTGCTCGGTGTAGAGGTTGAGGAACAGGCAGGTGAGGGAGGTTGGCAGCTGGGCACCCGGGTGAAAGGTGATGCCGTCGCACCGCTCCGCCAATTCAAGTGCTTGGAGGGCGGTCAGGTAAGTCAGTGACCCAGTGACCTCCACCGCCGAGCGCACGTGGCAGCTGTAGCTGAGGTGGCGCAAGCTGCCGGCCAGCGGACGCAGCCAGCTGCTGAGCGGCAGGGCCATGCAGCCCAAGTCAAGCTGCAGGTCCTCCACTTCGCTGCAGGCCGTCACTGCTGCTACGCATAGGGCTGCGCATTCCACCGCCATGTTGCCTTCCATGGGGTAGTGCGGAGCGCTGAGCTGCAGCTGCAAGCGCCGCACACAGGGGCCTGCCCGATGCACCATCCAATCGCAGAGGGGCCGCAGGCGGCGCAGGATGTGCCTGCCCGCTGCTGCACCTGTCTGCCACTCCTCCATCCGCACATCCAGGTGGGTCAGCAGCTGGGGCGCGTGCACCAGCTCTGCCCAGTGGCGGCACACCAGCGCCAGGGTGCGGTGCCTGGGGGCAGGTAGGCGCAGGTGCCCAGCGGTTGGCGGGCAGAACGGTTGGTGGCAGTGGGCAGTACCCTGCCTGCTGTGGCAGTCTCGTGTGACGCACTCACACCCACTGACCTGTCCAGCAGGGGCACCCGCTCGAAGACGGCGAGCAGCAGGTCGTCAGACAACATACTGGAGTGCCGACACGGCCGCCCTGGTCGTCCAAGGGACGCTGGCTCGACAGCTTGAACGGCAAAGTAACTGGGGAGTGGCCCCGACTCGTGGTGGCTCAAGGAATCCAGACACCTTCACAACGCTTGGCGGCTGCCACCCAGGCTCTTGGATGCGCAGGCAGGAATAAATGGAAGCTGTGTCCATTCTACCAGTACACAAGCATCAACAGCATACCTCTCCGGCAGCACATAAGTGCACTTAAGAACTTTGTGTGATGTTTCGTGCAAGAAACGACGCCAATCAAGTAGCATGCTCGCCAGCGGCAGCGAGGGCCGACGTGTGGCAGCCTTCCAGAGCGAGCGGGACGCTTGTCGCAGCCTGATTGCTGTTGAGTTGCTCTGAATATTGGCCCCATGTTTGATTGAAGTGCACTGCCCATTCACACCTCCAACGGATTACATTCTCCCTGTGGCTAGTCGACTTCGTCGGCGGCGGCCGCCGCTGCTGCCATAGTGACAGCGTCGTGCCTCTGGCCGCCGGCCATTCTACAGAACATTATCGGAGTGCGGGTCACACTGGGCGAGCCAACGGCGCCTCTGCATGCATGCAAGTTGACGAAAGGGGCGGGTCCTCGACGGCGATGCACTGCGCCGGCCGCTGCCACGCGGGCGCCGCCTGACCACAGCCTAACCGCAGTGCATCCCTCGGAAATCGCGCCTTTCGCCCCACTTTTAACTTCATGACAACCATCGCCGCTCACCCAAGCAATCGGAATGGCAAACACAGAGCTGGCCTGGCGAGCTCCGCTCGGCTCGGTGCGAAACAAACTGGCTGGCGGCACGTGGCTGCTCACCGGCGCGACCGGGTTCCTGGGTGAGCGCGCCGCGGCCGCGCCGCTGCGGCAGCAGGGTTTGCAGCTCCAGCGGCGCCGCCGCCGCCTGCCGCCACGCCGCCACCGCCGCAACGTGCCGCCAATCCGCCGGCCACCAGCGCGGGCCGCGCTTCCCTTTGCGCTTGTGAAGCGACCACAAACTGATTTGCCGCGGGTGCCAGCCCAAGCTCCTGCGCCTGCGCAGCCGCTGCCGCCCGCGACCTCGCCTGCCCGGTGCTGTACCACATTAGATCACCACGGCCCGACCCAGGCATACCCTTGATAACGGGAAATAGACACTCGAATACCCTTTCACCGCCTCCCTGTGCCTGCCTTCCTCCCCAATTGCAGGCAGCACCATCATTGAGCAGCTGCTGCGCAATGCATCCCCACGCAAGCTGGTGCGTGCTGGTCATGCTCGCATGGGCCAAGCGCCGATTGCTGCCTGGCGCTCCTGCGTGGCAAGAGGGAACCAGGCGCATCCGCTGGCAAACCCAAGCCAGCCGCCTGCTTCAACGACCCGCTTTCCCTTGTGCTGCTCCTCACAGGTGCTGGTGGTGCTGCCAAAGAAGGGCACACCTGTGATGGACCAGGTGCGGCCTGGTTGCCTCACTTGAAGGCCCGGCTCGGCGGGTTGACCATAGCACCTGCTCTCGAGGCTCGTTAGGGTTTTCCTTTGCAGTGCATGCTTTGTAACCGAAGCTCACCGCAGCTGCTCACGATCGCAGGCCATGCCCAGCCTGCATGCATGCCGCACCCAGCCTGAGGCGTGTCCCAACCACACCGTGTGTCCTGTCTTCATACCAACCCGCAGGTGGCCAAGCTGCTGACGCGCCCGCTGTTTGACCGCGTGCGGCAGCAGTACGGCGGCAGCGAGGAGCTGCTCAAGCGGTGGGTGGGTGGGGGCTGGGGTGGTGGGCTGGGCAGTAAGGCTGGGGGGTCTGGGGACATGTCAGCGGCATCTAGAAAGAGGGGGGCCATCGTCGCTCCTGGGTGCTCGCTGCTGAGCATGCCATGTGTGGGCGAGTCGCCTGGGTGGTGCAAGTGGCATGCACCACCCATGCGTGCATCTGTCAGGCGTGGCGCAGTGCCTTCAGGGCACCCATGTCTTACCGCACCCATCCCTCCTGCAGCTTCGAGGCGGTGGAGGTGGACCTGTCGGAGGGCAAGCTGCCACCGCTGCCGGATGCCGACTTCGTGGTGCACGTGAGCGGGTCTGGGCTGGGCTGACTGTGGAGCTTTGTGGTGCGCAGACCTGCTTCCGTGCCACACACGCGTGCCGGTGCCTCGGGCCATGCATGGCCTGCTGCTTTGTCGAGAGGCAGGTTGCCAAGGCTGCCGCCCATGTGCAATGGTCTGTGCAGGCGGCCGCCTCCATATCGTTCAACAACCACATCCACGACGCACTGGCCGCCAACTACAAGGCGAGCGGCGCAGTGGAATGAATTGCAGCAAGTTTTTTCTCACGGCTTGCAGCACGGCAGTGGGCCAACGGCATGTGCCGAGTGCAGCCTGCTATGCCGCGGCTCTCAGCAAACCCCTCCTTCCGCCCTGCCCAGCTGACGTGGCTTCTCACCCCACATCCCCACCTGCCCGGCAGGCTTCGGAGCTGGTGTCCTCTGCGGCGGCCGCCATGCCCAACCTGAAGGCGTACGTGCACGTCAGCACCTGCTACGGTGGGCGGTGCTGCATGCCGTGCTGCACCTCGTCAATGCTTTGGCAGCTTTGCGGGTTTGTGTTGGTTCACAAGCTGCCGCATTGAGCTTCTGCGAGCCTGAGTAGCAGCTGCTGGCAGCCTATCCATGCCCTCTTGCTCACCTGCACTGCCTTGCCTCATGTGTGCTCCCCTGCAGTGAACGGCAACCTGCCGCGCGGCACGTTTGTGCCCGAGGGGCCCGTGGGCCCGCTTGTGGGCCCCAACGGCGAGGTGCGCAGCAGCAGGGCCATTGTGCAGGGCATGGGCAGCGCATGCGCAGGGTGGCATGGCAGTGCACTTCACATGCAAATGCAGGCAGAGCCGCTGTGCAGACTGCCTGCTGAGCCCGTGCGTGCAACTTCATGCGTCCACACTGTTACTGCTGCATCTCCCCCCCCTGCAGGGGCCCTTTGACCACAAGGAGATGGTGAAGGAGCTGATGGCCCTGCCGCACGACGAGGCAGAGAAGCGGGTGAGGCTTGCGGCAGCAGACGCTTTTGGTGGTGGTGATGGGGACAAAGCGCCAGGGCAGGTCGCCGAGCGCTCTGCCGACTGTGCTTCATGCTAAACACTGCCCCCCTCTGCATGGGTACAGGCTGAGTACTATCGAGACCTGTTATCGTTTCCAAATAACTACTCGATAACTAAGCGGATGGCCGAGTGCCTGATGTACGAGCGCGCCAAGGAGGTGGGTGATGCTCCCGCTGGGTAGGCGGGTTGAAGGTGGGGTGGGCAGGTGCTCGGTGGGGCTTGCGAGCCTGTCCATAAGGTGCCTGGCTCTGAGAAGCAGCTTCAAGGCACTAGCTGAGGCATGGTGTTACGTAGTGCTACCCATGCTTACACCTGTTGTCCCATCACCGGAACCCCCGCCCGCCTCCCGCAGGGCCTGCCGCTGCGCATCCTGCGCCCCAGCATCGTGGGCGGCGCCAGCCTGCACCACATCATGCCTGGCTACATCGGCAACGCGGGCGGTGAGGCGCAGCATGCTTGAATCCACTGTTGGCCACGCGTGTTGCAGATTAAGGTGCAGCTACGTCCTGCTGCTGGTGCTGCTGCCTCATGCCGCCACCTGCCCTCACGCGCCCGCCAGCTGTCCCCAACAGAACGTGCCGGAATCAGATGACACCCGGTCTTTACCTTGCCCTACCCTGCCCACAGGCTCCACTGCCTACGCCCTGGGCATTGCCTTTGGCATGTTTGCCTGCACCGAGTGGAAGCCCGAGCACATCACCGACCTCATGCCCGTGGGTGAGCTTAATAGTGGGCTGATTTGGCGCACGCGGCGTGCTGGAGGCGGAATGCCGCTCAGTTGCTGTGCCTCATCATCGCCACATCCTCCTGGCTGCGCAGACTATGTCACCAACGGCATCATCCTGGCGGCGGCCGCCGAGCCAACGGAGAAGGTGCGCTGCCGCCCAGCTGAAGGGGGAAAGAACTGCTGTGCAGCTGAACAGGGAGCTGCCGCGGGCGTGCTGATCTTTTCCATTCAGCCTTGAGCCTGCCGCCTGCCTCTCCATGCCCTGCCGCAGGGCGCGCCGCCGCTGATCCTGCAGGCCGCCACCTCAGCTGTGGACCCCATGCACAACGGGCAGGTGAGGGCACAGTCACTTGAAGTTCAGCAGCTACGCCACTTTTCGCAGTGCGGTCAGCAGCGAAGCTGAGTGCTTTTCAGTTGCACTCTCAGCAGTTGCACTCTCAGCAGTCATTCGCCATGCCCTGGTGCCTGCCTTCCTCGCATCACTCCGCCTTACCGGCACCACCTCCATCCCTCGCAGTTCTACTCAGCGGTGACGCGCCGCGTGGCGGTGCAGCCGCCGCCGCTGGCTGTGTTCCGCGGCTGCCCCAAGCCCAGCATGAGCGATGTGCACTGCAAGACGGGTGAGCCAGCTGCAGCTGCTGTCCCTGCAGTGCTGCTGTTGCTGCCGCTGGAGCTCAGACCTGCCCCCCTCCCCACTTCCCCTGCAGCTACTCACATTGCGTCATTTTACAACACTTTATCACCTGTGCAGCGGAGGAGTACCAGGCGGCGCTGAAGCGCAGCGATGCCCAGATCGCGCTGCGCGGCATGCTGATGCGCCTGATGGGCCAGGGCGCCACCGCGAGTGCCATTGCCACGCGCTTCAACGTGAGCCGAGCCTTTGGGCAGCTGGGGGGCTTGTGTGAAGCGCCAGCGTGCCACCTTGCCTGCCACCCTGTCCAACGTGTGACAGTCCCACCCGCCTCCCATCAATCGCCCCTGTTGCAGGTCTTCAAGGTGGTGTCGTGCACAGAGGTGAGGGGGCGGGCATGCTGTGGCTCTTGGTGGTTTGCCTTGTGCATACGGAAAGTATGCACAAGTAGAGGCACTTTTGAGTGCCAGTGCAACAGCAGATGCCGCAGTTTCCGAGCCCACACTTTGGGCCTCTCCTCACAGCCCCTTGCAACCCCTGCCGCTCCCTCCACTCAGATGGACTTCTGCCTGCGCTTTGGCTGCGCCAACCTGCGGGCCATGTGGGAGGGCCTGTCGCCCGAGGTGGGCTGGGGCTGGGGCTGGGTTCAAAAGGCTGGGTTGAAAGGGCTGGGTCTAGAGGGCCGAGGCGGGGCACGCCGACAGGTATGTCTGCATGTTTGCCAGCGAGGTACTGTGCCTGCAAGTCCGGCTGCCTCTCACTTTGCCACGTGTTGCGTGGTGCTCACTCCTGCCGCCCTGCCCCACCTCACTCCTACTGCGCAGGAGCGCCGCCTGTTCCGCTGCGTGTGGATCCCCGGGGAGGACGAGTGGGAGCCGTACCGTGAGTTGGATGGCTGAGTTTTTGTGCAGCTGTGTGCAGTTGTGGATGCTGCCGCCAGCTGGTATGCCCGCCAACTGCTCCCCTTCTCTGCACACACTCCACCACCTTACCCCTCTTCCGCCCTGCAGTCGACTCGTACATGGTGGCGGTGTGGGAGCGCTACGTCACCCCCGCCGGCCGCGCACGCGCCGAGAAGCGCGGCCGCGCCGTGAAGAAGGCAGCCACTGTGGCGGCCGTGGCGGCGGGTACAGTGGCAGTGGCCGCCGTTCCGCTGCTGGTGGGCGTGGCGCGGGCCTCCAACCTGCCCGGCTATAGCTGATTATAGGGGAGGCGGAGGCTGCTGAGGCGGAGGCTGCATGAGATATGCATGCCACCGCACAGTTGGAGGTTGAGAGTTGGCCGAGGAAAGCAGCCTTCTATCGTTTCGGCCGCACGCCTGGCCGGAAATCGAAAGACAACTGCACCTGCGTGTTATCATGACTTGCTCTATCTTTGCCCCAAGTTGCTGAGCGCCTGCCCTTTTCACGTCTTCTTCATCCCCTTCTGCGCTGCCTTTGTTCATGCACACACTCTCAGCCTGCATATGCCATCCACATGCTCATTCCCCTTGCTCCAGTATACCGTTGCTCCCCGTTTATTTCCAGCACCTGCCAGGGCCAATATAGCACTGCTCACTGCCAACCTGCCAGCGATTCCGCGTTGCTGCCGATACGTCCAACGTTGGACGTACACGTTAACGCAACTGCCACCCTGATACCGCCATGCCCTTTTCCATCTGCTTTTTATGCTCCCACCCCAAGCGTGCTGTATTGGCCCCAGCCCCTTCCTGTAAAGCCCTCGCTTCATGCAGAGGAGTTGCAGTTGGGCTAGCATGCATCAAATGCAGAGCGGTGTCAGAGGGAGAGAGAAAGAAACAGGATGGCACAGCAAGTCAGATGCAAGGTCAAGCAGGCAAGGGGTGTACAGGAGTCGTTTGAGGGTCGGTCAGATTGGGCAGCGTTTGTACAGGCAAGCGGGTTTGCAAAAAAGTGTCATCAAGCTATGGATGGAGCGGGCGGCGGGCGCATGGGCGCCGTGCACAGCCAGCTCTCCAGAGGGGGGCTTGGGGCAGTTGCTGAGTGGCCCATTGGTCACACTGCTAAGGCTAAGCTAGACCATGCTAGGCCAGTGTAGGCCAAGCTGAGCAGCTGCCACTCGCTCACTCGTCGTCTGCATCCACCATCTCCTCATCAAGCACCTCCTCATCCGCAGGCAGCTGCTGCAGCGGCGCCTTGCCCTTGCGCGCGCGCTGCGCCGCCGCCGCCTCGGCCGCCGCCGTGCGCTGCTGCTCGCGCTGCGCCGCCGCCATGCGCCGCTCCTCGCTGCAGCGGGAGGTGTGGTGGGCGGGACAGGGGGTTGATTCAAAGGGGATGCATTCAGATTCATCAAGGGAGGAATGTATTGTGCCTGGCTAGGCAGGCAACGCACTGCTTTGCAGTTTGGCTGCACCACTTGAGAAAAAAAGTTCTGATGAAACACCCCACCTGGCCAGGAAGGTGAGGGCGACGTCGCGAGCGGCAATGCAATGACCTATACTACTTTGACCAGAGCAATACAATGGGCACAAGGCGCACCTGGACAGGAAGGTGAGCGCGTCGTCGCAGCGTTTGATATTGCAACACGTTCAATCAACTGTGTTGGTTAAGAACGCACCTGGCCAGGAAGGTGAGGGCGTCGTCGCGGGTGATGGTGTCGATGCGCGACAGCCGGTTGGTGTGGCTCACGCCGTACACCTTGTCCGCCACTCCCACCAGCTGCGGGTGGGGAAAGGAAGGGATGGTTGAGCGAGTATTTGAGCAAGTGTTGAAGCGGAAACATGGCTCACGCCATACACCTTGTCCGCCACTCCCACCAGCTGTGGAAGGGGCGGAGGGGGTTGGGTTTGGGAGGCGTTAAGAGGGATGGAGCAGGGTAAGCAAGCCGGCCGGTTGGCAGCAGGCAAAGCGTGGCCGGCAGCGCAAGCAGTGCCAAACTTTGGCAGCTGACCGTGCCAGCCCCTCTGCAGCAGCAAGCACCACCGGCAATCCAGCTGCCTCCCAGCCGCCGAAAGCTTGCGCAGCGCACCTGCGGGTGGAAGGTGGTGATGATGAACTGTGCCGCCTCGCGCTCCCGGTTGGCCAGCCGCCCCAGCATGGCCGCCACGGTGGTGCTGTGAAGGAAAGGGGGGAGCAAGCAGAGTGAGATCGATTAGGGGTTGCGGGGTGGCTCGCAGCGGGTTGCAGAGGGAGGGCAGGGCAGGCAGCACGGGAGGCGAGGAAAGCGTGCTGGGGTTGTGCTTGGCTTGGCTCAAACCAGCCGCACGGCGGATCAGCGCCAATGTTGCATAGCATTGCATGCAGATCCTTTGTGCTCACCGGTACTGCGGGTCCAGGGCCGCGTCGATCTCGTCAAAGAGGTAGAAGGGGGCGGGGTCGCAGCCCTGCGGGGGAGGAGGGAGGGGAGAGGAATTGTGGGTGGGGAGGTGGCAGGGAGGGGCACTTGGTCAAACAGGTAGAAGGGGGCGGGGTCGCAGCCCTGCGAGGGGACAGGGAGGGAGGGGCGAGAGGTGGCAGACATGGGGCACTTGTTGGGGTGAGACCCCAGGGCAGGGCAAGGGCGGGACGCTGGTGAGTGATGCGGGCTCGCAGGCAGGCAGGCGGGCCGCCATTTCAGAGCCACCGACTGTCCCAGTCCTGCCTGCTGCCTGCTGCCACCGGGGCGCCGCACTTGGATGGCAAAGATGAGCGCCCTGCAAGCCGGCAGGCTGGCAGATCGCAACCAGCCACCATCCCTTGAGCAATGCTCCCTGATGTCACCCTAGCGCGCACCTGGATGGCGAAGATGAGGGCCAGCGCCACCAGCGTCTTCTGCCCGCCGCTCAGCTGCTTCATGGACATCGTCTCGTTGCCGCCAAACGACACCTGGGCCGGATGGGTGGGCGCGGAACGGAGGGTGGCGGTTAAGGTGGGGTTGTGCAGTTGAATCAGGAGTGCTTGTCCAGCCCAGCCCGGCCGCCCAATGAATCATGCCTGTGTCAGGGCAATCCAGAGGTCCAACGCATTGCAGCGACCACCCACCTTGACCTTCACTCCCGAGTACTTTTCCAGCGCGCCACTCGCCGGCTTGGAACCACCCGCCGCCTGCGCATGATATAGTACAATCAGCGCGGGTTTAGAGGGCAGCAAGAGGGAAGCAGGTGGGCCTGGGATATCTGCTAGCAGCTGTCGCCAGCCCGAGCCCGCAATTCTCAGAAGGAAAAGCATCACATCTCAAGCCACCTCACCCGTAAACCCACCTCTGGGTCGTCGTTTTCGTCCTCGGGGCCGCCCACCCCTGGCAGCCGCTTCTGCATGACCAGCTCGCCGCGCCCGCCCGGCACCAGCTGCGGCGGTGAAATGGGTGGGCAGACGGAAGGGGTGGGCATGTGAGCGGGCTAGCGGAGTGAGGTTAGTTAGGTGTGGAGGAGTGGCAATCAAGCCCAGGAAGGAGCACATCACCAAGCATTGCTTGCATGCAGCAGCACGCATTTGCAATTCAGCATATTCAACCCACCTGCGCAAAGATGTCTCAGAACTGCTTGGCCGCTGCCCTGGATCCGTCTCACAGCACAAGGCAACCGATCAGCCAGTCATGGCAGCAAATACACCCACCTGCGCAAAGACGTCTCGGAACTGCTTGGCCACGCCCTTGAAGGTGCGCTCAATGGCCTCGTCCTTGCGCATGTCCAGCGTGTCGATCAGCTGGCGGATCTTGTCGTCGCCGCGGTCGTTCTCCTGCAGGCATCAGGGATTGCAGGGCATGCTTGGGTGACAGTTGGATACCGCGCAGGCAAGGAGGCGAGTGCTGCAGGTGCCCTTTGACATGCAAAGTTGGGGCCTGCCCAGCTGCCTCGTCCTGCTGCCACCCTTGTGCGCACCTCCTTGCGGCGGTACAGCGCGTCCCGCTGCTCGCTGAAGTTGACGTACCTGCAAAGTGGTGTAGGGGGCGGGTTGCTGCTCAGCTTTCCAGCACAGGAAATGGAGACACCCCTTGAGTTCCCAGCTTAGGCAACAGTGGCGACCAGGTACCTTGCGAGGGCTTAGCGCATGCAATGCCCACCCCTGGCAAGCTGCCCCCAGCACAGCAGGACCACCACCGATTCGCTCACTGGTCCAGCGCCTTGCGGTTGATGTGGCCAAAGCGCTTGAGCTCCGCATTTGCCGCCGCCAGCTCCGCCTGCAGCTTCTTGAGGCCGTGCCCCCGATACTTCTCGAATGCATCGTCCGGCAGGCTGCGGTGGAAGGGCAGAGGGAAGAGAGAAGATGGGACTTGAACGTGGGTGAGTCACACAGCAAGCAAGTGTGATTTCCCCACCCCGCAGGCGCCGCTTACCCACCGGCCACATGGCCCAATTGGACCATGCCGTGCAGATCAGACATTCACTCTGCAAACGCTTCCCACCGGCGTAGCTTGCGGATGCGCTTCTTCCAACCCAAGCAAACAGAGCAAACCGTTGTTGTTGATTCACTCCCCACCTGCCCAGCTCGCGGATGCGCTTCTCCAGGTCCCCCTTGCGCAGTCGCAGGTGCGCCAGCCGGTCGTTCAGCCGCTGCAGGCTGCTCTGCTCGTCCTGCAGGAGGGGCGGTGGGGCGAGGAGAAGAGGCACACATGTCAAACCACAGCAGGCAATGGGTAATTGATGCCGTCGCCTGCCAAGCTGTTGTGCTCCTTCCTCTGTGCCTACTCATCGCCCTTGGCAGCACACCCCAGCAGCATCACTCCTACCCAAAAGCGGCAGCGCCCCTCCCCCCTCCCCACCTGGATTGTTTGGTCCTCCGCCTGCGCTGCGCTGCGCAGCTTGTCGCGCTCGGCAGCCAGCTCCTTGGACTGCGAGGCACGAGCAAGTTGCGGTGGAGTGGCTGAGTGGGGGTTGTGGGGTGGTGTCATAATCGGCGTCTCCTGCCCAGCGCCCAGCCGTTCACAAACCAACACACGACTGTCCAGCAACCAGCAGGGACCGCGGCTGTTGCAGCGGTGATTTCCCACCTGGCGCGTGGCTGCCTCCGCTTCCGCCTCCAGCTCCTTCTCTCGGGAGGCCACCTCAGCCACAGCCTCCTGGGCCTGCACAGACGAGAGTGAGACAGACAGCAAGGCAGCGAGCCGGTGAGCTGGAAGGTTCATACAACTTGGGTTAACAGGCAGAAAAAGGTGTGGAAGGAAGCTTGCCGGCTCCTGGCTGACGCAGCAGCGCTGAATGCAGTCGGCAGGGCGGGCGAATCGCCTACCTGCTGCAGCTCGCGGCGGCGCGCCTCCAGCGTGGCTGCATCCACGGTGCTGCTGGCGCCCTCCAGCTTGTCCTGTGGCAGGAGGAAGGGAAGTTGGGCTGACACGTGGACGAAGCAGGCACACCACGACAGAAAACTGGGGTGGCTAATGATAGTGGCTAATGACAGGCCAGCCAGCACATGCTGCCTGTGCCGGGCGGCTCAGCACTCGTGCTCGCTCCCTGCCCTTGCCTGCAGGTCGCGCCGCTGCTCGTGCAGGTTCTCAGTCAGCTCGGAGCTGAGCGCCTGCGGCAAGGAAAACAATGGCATCATATTAGTATGCAAGAGAACGCACATTTGTGGCAGAAAACGGCGCGTGGTGTGAAGCGCATGTGCAGATGCAGCAACGTTGCGAGCGTTGGCAAACAGGCAGGCATTGTGCTGCCGCACCTGGGCCTGCGCCTCCACATCCAGCAGCTGCGCCTTCACTCCCTCCAGCTCCTCCTGTGGGGCGGACAGCATCAGCAGCAGGTGTCTGGAAGAAACTTCTGGCAAGGTTAGGACGCCTTAGGGAAAGCCAGGGGGCCAGCGGCGGCTGGGGCAAGAGCTGAGACACAGCACTGCTGCGAAAGCACAACCTCAAGCCACACTCCAAAAAGCACAAAAAAAAGCGCTGCACCACCACCCAACAAAGCCTGCCCTCCTAACCCTCCCTCCCCCAGCCGCACTCACCTGAAGCTGCGTGACCTGGGGCTGCAGCTGCCGCACCTCCGCCTGCTCGGCGGCGCTCAGCTGGCCCAGCAGCGGCGTGCCAATCTCCGCCTCCGTCTCAGCGATGCGTGCCTGCACATGGTTGGGTGGGCAGGCACGTGTGTTGGTCCATGCAAGTTGTAAGCAGTACAGCACACAGCTGCATGCTGCGGCCCCACACATGCAGACACGTGTGCATCAAAGTGTAGCCTGGCAAAGGTGCATCGCAGTGCACCACCGAAGCGCAGCACAGCACAGCGCAGCGCAGCGCACCTGCAGGTTGGCCAGCTCGCGTTCGATGGTGGCCAGCAGCGCCTGCTTGGCCGCTGCGCGCTTGGACGCCTCGGCACCCTGCGGGCCAGGTGGGCAGGACTGGAGCTGTTGAGCTTGTGCAGAGGGTGTGACGCGCCACAGCGCCTGCCTGCCTGTCCAGCAGCACATTCCACTGCCCCCTGATGAAACAATCTGTCCGCCCCCACCCACCCCAGAACTGCTGCAGATACCGGGACACCAGCAAAATCGCTACAGCAAGCAGCGCACCTGCGCCTCCAGGCGGCGCAGCTCCGCTCGCAGCGGCGCGCTGCCCTCTGCTGACGAGGCGCGCTGCGCCTCCAGCCTCTGCAGCTCCGCTGTCACCTGTTTGCAGAGGAAATGCCGATGGAGCAGTGATATGTGGATGGTAGGGAGCAATGTGTGCACCTGCGGCATCTGCAGCTCTGTCCCAGATGAGTGCTTTGGTCCAGCACCATGTACCACAGCCTTGGTGCTGTGCACGGCCGCTCCCAACCTCAACAAGAGGGGCCTTGCCTGTGGGATGCGCTGCTGCACGTCCAGCAGCTGCTTGGCCACCTTCTTTGCCTCCTTGTGGTGCTCGCCCAGCTTGCCGCGCAGGTCCTGGGCAGGGCGGGTGGGCAAGACATACAGCAAGTTTGGTGACTAGGTGTAGCAGGCGCGGGACTGGCCAATCCACATAGAGTGCCGGAACGAGCAGGAGAAGCTGGTGAATGCAAACTGGCACCGGTGCACACGGCGTGATGGCATGGTAGAGGCTCGTCTTGCATGAGGTGCCAGCAGTGACAACACGTCTCTTTGCAAGTGCGGCCCCTGTTCAAGCACCCACCTTGATTTCCTTCATGGCCTGGATCTTGGAGCGGCTGGTGTCATGGAAGCCGCCGCGCAGCGAGCCGCGGCGCTCCACCTGGAGGGGGGGGAAGTGGGGCCGGGTGAGTTGATTGTGGGTGAGGTGGGGTGGGTGGGCTGAACGGGAGCATCAGGGGCGGTAAATGGGGCAGGAGCACCGCATGTCAACCACCGGTAGTGGGCAGACAACACACCTGCTCCTGGCAGCCGTTGCGTAGCACACTACCAGCCCAGCCCAGCCCGCCCCACCTGGTCGCCCTCCATGGTCACGCAGTTGAGGTCGCTCTCGCGCGCCGCCCGCGTCGCGATGTCCAGGTTGCGGCACACCAGAGTCTTGCCAAACACCTGCGGTGAGCGTGCAAGCGTTGAACGCGTGCTTTAAGGGGATTGATTCCAAATACCTGCCCGGGAAGATGGAGGCCGCGCGAAGCTCAGGTGGACTGCTATTGCTTTGCAGGTATACACCAGGTGTTGCAGTTGCGGCAGCCCACCAGAGCGCAACTGCTGCGGCTCAGCGTGCACCAACCATCCAGCCAACCTGTCGGAAGGCGGGCTCGAACTTGGGGTCGTACTTCAAGCGCTTGAGCAGCGGCACCACGTCGCTGCCGTACTACAGGCACATGTGCGAGTTGGCAGTGGAGAGGGATGGAGCTCAGCAAAGGGCGGGAGCTCCCAGGAGGGTGGGATGTGCGGCGGGTCACACCGCCCACTGTTGCTGCTTTCCGCTGCTGTCCAACCCCAGCACTATCACAACCGCCTGGGGCCTTTTAGAGCACGAACAAACCCTATCATCAAAGCGCACCTGCTCCGGGTACTTGACCTCCTGCGGCTTGAGGCGGTTGAGGGGCATGAAGGAGACGCGCCCGCACTTGCCGCGGCTCAGCTCCGACGTCAGGCGCAGCGCCGTGTCATCGTCCTCCACCTGGCATAAGATTCGGGGAGAACAGGGCGATTTGTCACTCAATGCCACAGAGCTTGCATGCGGTGCGCTCTGACCAGCAACATGCCCCTGCTGTTTGGGCCACATCCCCATGCAGTCCCCAAGTGCAGCCAGCCCCGTCCAGCGGCCCCACAAGCTCACCACCACGTGGAACAGGCTCTGGTTGGCCACCACCTCTGTGGCGGTGTACAGCTCCTTGCGGCAGTCAAACAGCTCGATCAGCGTGCCAAACACCTGCGGCGGAGGGCAGGAGCAGCAAGCCGGAAATGATTGGTAGGCAGGTGGATGGCGGCAGCACGATGCAAGGTCACTCTGTCCACCTGTTGCTCTCAACTAGCAGCACCCAAGTGGCACCTCCACTCCCCGCTCCCCCTGCCCCCACCTTGTCCTCCAGCTGCTGCTCCTGCGTGATGCGCTTCACCGAGTTGAGGCCGCGCATGAGGTCACGCCCCAGCCCCTCCAGCACACGCTCCCGCCCGTGCAGCTCCTCCTCCAGCGACTTGCGCTCGCTGCGGAAGGAGTAAGTAGTTGGTCAGGTGGAAAGTGGATGAGCAAGGGCAGAAACGAGAAGCGCCCCGAGCAAGGTGATTGTCAACGGGAGGCCAGGCAGGCAGCATCCGCAGGCTGACAAGCAGCCCGGCGCACTGACGGCAGCATGGCTGTTCTAGAATGACGGCGGCAGCCCACCACCACAATCACCCACATGCTCAGCTCCGACTCCCGCTGGAACAGATCTCGCTGCGTGTTCTGCAGCTCGCTGCGCTGCTGCCGCAGTTGCTCCTGCGGCGGGCAGGGCGGGGCGCGGCACAGAAGAGCCGGCAGGTCGGGAGCGCGGCGGCTGCAGTCATGGGAACATGTTAGCCTAGGTGGAGGTTCAAACAAGCCTAATGGAACTGAATTTGCACACCTGCCGCTCCAGCGAGGACTTGGCGCTGTCTTCTCGCTCCGCCAGCGACTGGCGCAGCTCCCCCACACGCTCCGACACCTAATGGGCACCAAAGTGGGCACGGTGTGGGTGACGAGCGCGAGCAGGAGCAAGGGCGCGAGCGAGCAGGTGGGATAAGCCAAGACACCAGACGTGCAAGCCAGAGCAACACAGAAACTGGCAAGCATCCATGCGCCATGAGATTGTCGCGCACCACCACCCACCTCTGCCTCCTCCGCCTGCGCCGCCGCCAGCTGCTCCTGTGCGCCCCGCTGGTTCTCCTGCTTCTGCGCCACCGTGGCCCGCAGCTGCTCAGCCTCCTTGCGGCACCACTCGTCCCGCTCCCCCTGGCTGCTGAACTGCGGGTAGTGAAAGGATGAGTAGTGGGGCGCACGAGGGGCGGTGGGGCAGGGGAGCTGGCTGTTGAAATGGGGGTGGTGGAAACTGGCAGAAATCGCAAAGAGAAGCGGAGGTGCGCAGCAATGTATGCACACTTCATGCACGGCACCTAATGCAGGCATCCCACAGCTCTTGTGCTCAGCACATGAGAGCAAGGCTGTGAGCTACCATCAGCGCACCTGCTGCCCGCGCCCCGACTTCTCATACAGCGCCTTGAGGCGGCGGTCCTTGGCGGCCAGCTCACCCTCCAGCTGGCCTGCGGGGCAGCGATTGGGTAGGGAACAAGCCTTTGTTTGTGGGAGCCGTGCATGAAGCTGCTGCTATGCATGCGTCTATCCAACGTGCCTCCGGCCACCCTTGTGCCCATCTGCCCTCTATCCCTCCATCCTGCCACCCCACACCGCCTAACTCCCGCCCGCACCACCCACCCTGCCGCGCCGTGGCCTCAGCCAGCTGTCGGTTGACGCCCTCCAGCTCCCGCTCCTTCCTCCCAATCTGCTTGTCCAGCTTGGCGAGGTCCGCCTCGCACCGCTGCCGCGTGCCTGCAGGAGAAGTAGTAGAATGATGCATTGCTGCTTTGGTGCTTTGGCGAAAGCCACACAGCCCCACCGTGCCCGCCCAGCCCCTGCCCTTCCCTGCCGCAGTGCAGCAGCAGAGCCGCGACCACCCCTGCCTGCTTCCTTGCAGTGGCTGGCTCCTCCCCCTTGGCTCCCACCCTAAATGCAACCCCGGATATTTCGCACCCTGGTTGCCGCGCAGCTTCTCCTCCAGGTCGGCCACGTCCAGCTCAGCACCCGCCTTCTTGCGCTGTGCAGTCACGCGCTCGTCAGCCAGCTCCTGGGGAGGGGAATTGAAGGAGGAAGAAAACAACATGCTCTCTTGCTCATCGCAAGAAAAAGTGGGCAGAGTGACACCGCTGCTGTGTCGCCCAGTGCTGGGCAACCAACATACCAGGAATGCATCGAAACGGAGCCTGCGGCATACCACAGCAAGGGCATGGCAAGCAACTTGCCGCCTGGCACATCGTGCGCAGCGCACCTGCTTCTGCGCCGCCAGCGCCTTTTGCTGGGCCGCCAGCGTCTTAAGCTCGCGCTCCACTACTTTGAGGCGGGCCTGCGGGGGTGTGTGCGAGGGAATAGGTAGGCGCATCAAGTTCGGGAAGGGAATGCATGCTGAGATGGCGGGAGAGAAGCACTCAGACCCTGCCCGCCCATTGACATGCGCGGCTACTATTCCCCCTCAGCACACCTGTGCCTCGCGCAGCTCGTCGTGCACCTTGCCCTGGCGCTCAGCATGTGCCGCCTTCTCCTCCTCCAGCTGCAATGGAGCACAAGGTGTGGCAGGGTGAGTCAAGAGAAGCGTAGAGATATCGGACGGCTGCCTGTTGTTCCTCATCAGCTGCACGCGACACATTGCCAGTTGAAGGGTTGACAAAGAGTTACTGGCGACTGCATCGCCTCGCCTGCTCGATTTCCGCCTTGATCTTGGTCAGCTCCTTGTCGTTCAATCTTTCCACCACACTTCAGCATAAAGAGAACTTCAGCATAAAGAGCAGTAACGAATTTTCCTCACGTTCTCGATGTCCGCCTTGATCTTGGTCAGCTCCTTGTCGTAAATGGTGTACTCCAGCGAGCGCCGCGCGCGGTCGTGCCGCTGGTACTCCTGCGCGCGGGAGAAAGGGTGTGGAAGGGCAGGCAGCACAAGAGGTGGGCGGGCGGTTGCGCGGCCGCAATGCTCCCTGTCGGCATGGGCACGGTGTGGCAGCAAGTCTGCAGCGAGATGTCGCGCAGTGCAGCTACTCTGCGTGGCCAGATGCCGCAGTGCGGCATGCCCCACAACCCTGCTGCAGTCGACAGCACAGCACGGCACAGCACGGCACTGCACAGCACAGCACAACACCTGCAGCTCGGCACGCTCCGCCTCCAGCTCCCCCAGCTTCTCGTCCAGCTGGCCAATCTGCAAAATAAGATTAGCAAGATATCGGGTAGAGGCAGGGCAGGTACAGATAAGACTAAATTGCTGCCTGCTGGCGCTGTTTTGACAGCCGCGCCATGGCGCGCCGCAGCACAATGCTCTGCACCGCTCCCAGCCAGCCCGCCTTGCAGTCCCAACATGGTAGCCGGCCCACATGCAAGCCCCGGCCCGGCGGCGGCGCACCAGGTCCTGGATGTGGGTGCGCTTGGACTGGCACTCCTCCATCACCCGCACCGACTCGCGGCTGCCATGGGGCAGGGCAGGGCAGCAGCACTTGGACAACATGGGAGCTTTCGCACACCAGGGGAGCCGGGTCATGGCAGCAGTCGATTATAGCATACTCCCTTGCTCAGCAACAGCAACTGACTCAGCAAACAGCACACGCCTCTGTCCAACCGCGCCCCTGCGCACCGGCGGTCCTCATACACGCGTGTGCCGCCAATCTCCTTGAGCAGCTCCAGCCGCTGCTCGTCCTGCGGCAGGGGAATGCAGGAACATGGCAATGTAGAGGAACGCAGGGACACGCAATGCGAGTTTAGAGGTTCCACGTGCTGCGACGCGGCTGCCCCCTTGGCATGGCTGCCGTGCGCCCGGCAGCATGCGCTCTTCAGCCTGCTGCCCCAGCTGCCCCACCCGGCGGCTGAGCACAGGAAGTACCTCTGCCAACAATGCTTGCAGCGTCCGGGCCGCCGGCGTCTGCTGCCACACAGATGCATGCCTGCACCCCTCCCAGCCCAAGCGGCCTGCCTTCATGTTGGCCATCTGCGCAATCTTGCCCTGCTGCACCACGTAATAGGGGTTGGAGCGCGAGAAGCCTGCGCTCTCCAGCAGGTTGGCCACCTCCTTCTTGCTGCACAAAGTGTGAGTGAAAACAGTTGACCACCATTGAGGGTGATGCAAATAACAGGCCCGAGATGTGGCAGCAGGTTGGCCACCTCCTTCTTGCTGCGGGGATACAGGGGCAGGATGCATCACTGTGAGCTGCATGGCAACAGATGTCGCTGCTTGCGAAACAGGCACCCCATACCAACGTGAAGCCTTCCAGTGCCACGGCATCTCGTCCAAGCGCAGCTGCTCCCTCCCATTTGCAAAATGCGAGAAAACACCCCCTGATCAAACAGGACTCCCTCACGTGATGTGCTTCTTGGCCAGGTGGTAATCGTCCTTCTCGAACAGTTGCAAAAGCGAAAGAACCAAAACACACAATCCCCTCACGTGATGTGCTTCTTGTCCAGGTAGTAGTCGTCCTTCTTCATGCCGATCGAGCGGCGCAGGCGCACCTGCGCGCAGCGGTACCAAGCAAGCAGGGGGGAGGCGGTCAGTTGGGAGGGCACGGCAAGGCATGGGCAGCTGCCAAATGCGAGCTGCGGCAGCCTGCTGCGCATCGCTGGCATGTCAACAGGTAAATCAAAGCCAGCAGCTCAGCAAAATGAGGCATGCAGTGAGTGGTAAGTTTGTTGGCCTGCCGCAGCTGCCCAGCACCCACCTCGGTCTTGTCCACCGGCAGGCGGCCATCGGAGTTGTCAAACACAATCTCCACATACGCGCTCAGCACGTGGTGGCCCACGCTCTCCTGCAACAATATGAGAACAGAGCACCCACACCAAGGCTTGCTCGAGTCGAGAAGGCGGGGCGGCAGGTATGCCCGTAATGCAACACCGGAGGTTGGCTTGACGTCGCCGACGCCACCCTGGCCGCCCCGCTGCGGCAGCTCACGTGCAGCAGGCGACGGCGCTCCTCCTGAGACAGGCTGCTGTTCAGGTCGTCCAGCACGAAGCGGATGGCTGCGGGGCAGGGCGGGGCAGGTGCCAAGGCCGGTCGCTGAGGTGTTGCAATTCGCCCAAGCAGCGGCGTCGGCGGCACGGCAGCACGCATGGGAGAACAAGCAGCTGCTTTGTGATAGGACAGCCGAACTCTCGATACAACCGCACACGAAACTGCTGTATGAGCAGCAAGTCTCACCATGGAAGAAGTTGGACTTGCCGGAGCCATTGGCGCCGACTGCACAGCAGCAGCGGCAGCGGGCGGGAAGCATGAGAGCTGAGCAGGCATGGGTAGCCGACAGGCAGCAGCCTGCTGGCTCCGGGTACTCCCCAGCTACTGCACATCCTGAACAGACTGCCGGCTGCGTGCTGCTGCACCTCGGCTACAGCCAGACAGCAAACTGGCACCGCGTGTTCGTGGTCGGCGGCGGGAAACGCAACTGCAGCGGGTGGTGTCAGCGTCGGCGGCAGCAAGGGCAGGCGGCGACGCTCACCCACGACATTGATCTTGTTGGAGAAGGGCTCCAGCACCGTCTGGTCCTTGTAGGACTTGAACCCCTCGATGATCACCTGAGCGAGCGGGCGCCGGCAGCGGCAGGCGGCGGCAGTGAGCGGGCGGCGGACCTAGTCGGGCGCAGCGGCGGTCGGCGGGCCGTAGGGCGCGCTGGTTACCTGCTTGATGTACATGGCGCCCGTCGGATCACTTCTGGGGGCCTCCCGTGCGCGCTTCAAGCGGCCATCGGCGGCGGGGACAGCTGCGCCCCTCCCTGTCGCCCAGCAGCGTTGCTGAGAGTCCACCAAGAAGTGGGAAGACGCGATCGCGGCCCTCAGAGTCCCGCTGTTTAATCGCGGCCGACGTGGAAATGCCAGAGCTGTAGGGTGCATGTGCGCCTTTTGCCGGCACCTTGCAACAAAGGCGAGTGCACGTTGAACGCGATTCGCCACCCCAAGCCCCTGCGAACCGCTCGGCCCTCGGATAGCCCTTCTCTGCCAGCCCGTGCGAGGCTTGTAGCCCGCCATGGCGGCCCCAGCAGCTGCAGTGGTCGCGTCAGCATCACTGATGACGCACACTGCCTGCGCCAGGCCCTTCACCAGCGGCGGCGCCCGCCCCGCGTTTGCCGCCCAGCGGCGGCGGCAGGGCGCCGGCGGCTCCCAGCGCTTTGCGCTGTGCACAGCGGCAGCGGCGCAGCGCGTCCCAGACTTCATCCCGGCCGAGTTTGCAGCTGAGATTGAGGAGCTGGCGGCACGGGCCATGATGGCGGCGATGCGGCGGGTGCCACTCGATGTGCCGGGCTTTGGCAGCGCAGAGACGGCATACGTGGGCCCTGAGGCGCCCACCCCGGGCCGCCCCGCCTTTGTCCTGCTGCACGGTGCGAAGTGTAGCACGCTAGCAACAGCTCTGCCTTGCCGCGGCCTGCCTACCTGTCTGCCTGCCTGCCTACTGCCTGAGGAGCATGCCGCTATGCTGCCATGCCCACCGCCACTCCTTGCACCATCCCTTACCGTGCTGCCCTGCAACCTGCAGGCTTCGATAGCAGCTGCCTGGAGTTTCGGCGCTTCCACCCGCTGCTCAGCCAGCTGGGAGACACATATGCAGTGGACCTGGCAGGCTGGGGTGAGCCTGTGCGGGGTTGCAAGGAAGCAAGCATGCGACCCTGCGGCACACAACGCACAGGTTGCTTGGAAGGGGCAACTCAGCCCACTGGCACTGCCGCTGCGGTCCTGCTGAAACACCGCCCTGAACCCCTGCAGGCTTCACCGACTGCGGCTTTGGCAATGGGCGTGCCGACCAGAAGCTGGGCCCCGCACAGAAGCGGGCGCACCTGCGCGCCTTCGTGCAGCAGGTGGTGCGTGGCGGCGGCGCCAGCGGGCGCCCCGTGGTGCTGGTGGGCACCAGCTTGGGCGGTACCGTGGCCATCGATTATGCCACGTCACACCCAGAGGATCTGGAGCGCCTGGTGCTGATTGACGCGCAGGTGGGCTCAAGTGAATGACAGCAGGGCAGCTCTGGCAGCTCATGCTGGTGCTCGTATGCAGCTGCTTGGGTTTGCTAGGATGCTACCCGGCGTGCTCAAGCTGTGCAAGCTGTCTTGAAGCTCGCTGCCTGCAGCAAGGCATTCTGCCGCAGCTCGCTGCAGCTTGCCACCGCTGCTTCACCTTGCAGTCCCACCCTGCGAACCCTTTGCTGCTTGCTCTGCAGGGTTTCATCGACGGCATCGGCCCAATGGCCTCCCTGCCCCGCTTCCTGGCCACCCTGGGCGTGAAGGTGCTGCGCTCTGTGCCGCTGCGGCAGGCCGCCAACCAGGCAAGACGCGGCCTGGGGGGCAGGTGGCTTGAGCCTGCAAGCTCCGACTATCGTATCATTACCCGTTGGCACGTCTCCGCAGGCTGCATGTTTCGGGCTGCTGCATGCTGGCCATGCTTGCTAGCCAAGTTGGTGGCAAGCTCCTTCCTCCCCTGCCCACCCACAGATGGCTTACTTCAACAAGCAGAAGTATGCCACAGACGACGCCATGCGCATCGGCCGCCTGCACACGCACCTGCCGGGCTGGACGGAGGCCAATGTGGCGTTCATGCAGGTCCGCTGCTGGCTGCACTTGGTTGCCGAGCTCACCTTGGTCGGCGGCTGCTTGCTGACTGCCCACTCTGTGGGGCGCTGGGTATTGAACTGCCACTTAATGCCGGTGAACCCAAACCCGCCATCTGCCTGCCTGCCTGCCTCCAAACCTGCAGTCGGGCGGCTA
>VFQQ010001563.1_pt1 | contig 30739 bp, 53 predicted proteins | sample 3512341 | NCBI WGS metagenome assembly VFQQ01 (sample SAMN10412373, study PRJNA504923) | tailings metagenome | isolation source: Relicate 2 Philex TSF1 revegetated site | place: Philippines: Tuba, Benguet | collected 2017-08-29
GAGGCAGCTGGTCAGATTGGGCGATCCGCTTCGGCAGGCGGGGTGCTGGATGCAGCGCCGGCGGAGGCCCAGCTGTCTGCTGGGGCTAAGCCAGGCGGCTCATCTGTGGGGCGTGGCGACAGCAGCCAGGAGGTACCGGGCGGCTGGGGCGGCGGCGGCCAGAAGAACCGGGTGCGCCTGCTGGATGTTGTGCATTGTTATTCGCCTGGAGTTTGAGTATTACTTGTGCAGCGCTTGCTTTGCCATCCCTCGCTCTGCCAGCCTTCTGCCTGCTGCACACTTCTCTGGGATTGCTCGCTGATGCCTCTGCTGCCCTGCATGTTTGCCCTCGCCGCCCCAACAGCTGGCAAATGCGGCCAAGTCGTTCCGCACCGCCTACCAGGCGCACCTGGACAAGTTTGGCAGCAAGCAGCAGCAGCTGTACGATGCAGGTGGGTGGGTGGGGTGCTTGTGTGGCATGTGCTATTGGCGGCCTGGGATGCAGATAAGTACGAGGGGATTGGCCATCCTCAGCTCGTGCTGTCTGTGCCTCTGCCATGCCCTGTCTGCACAGCAGTCAACCCACCGATTCGCCCAACCTCGCAAGCATTGGCAGCCGGACCTAAGCCTCCCCTGCTTGCAACCCTGCGCACTTTCCACTGCCGCAGCCATTGTGGCCGACCAGAACGCAAAGCTGAGCATCTTTGCAACTCGCCCCGCCATCTACACACCGGTGTGTGAGCGGGATGGAATGTGTGGCATGCTGGGTATGTGGAAGTGGAAGCCGTTTTCCCAACTGTGCCTCATTGTCCCCATTGCCCTGCCCCTGCTTCATTGCCTCACCACGATTACTCTGGCTCTCTTCTTCCTCAGGTGTTCAACTTTGTGTGCGAGCTCATGTGCACCGCAGCGCTGGTGTTTGGCGCCCTGATGATGGTGAGGCAGCTCACAGACGTTGCAGCTGGGGGTGCCGTATGCTGAACTGCGAATCTCAGCCTGCGTCGACCCAAACTGCGCATGTTGCATGCCGTGCAAATTCCCGCTGCTGCTGCCGCCCCTCACGTGCGCCACTGACCAGTGCGCATGACCTTTGCACGCCTCAACCTCCATGCCCTCCTGCAGTACGAGCGGCGGCAGCACATCAGCGGCGACTTCCGCGGGCTGTTCCAGGCTATCGAAGGTCAGCTGCTGCTGCTGTGTGTTGCACTTGTTGTGCAAATGCATGCAAACCAGCCTTGCAATCGCACTTTCTGGGTGTGTCCTTCACACAGCCGTGTTTCGAACAATTGACACACAGCTTCTGCCCTCTTAGCGTCCCTTTCATTATGTCCCTTTCATCTTCCCAACCCAGGCTTCTTCATCGGCTTCTTTGTCTTTGTGTGCATCCTGGGGCTGGGCGGCCCCACCGGCATCGCCGCCAACCCCGCCCGCGACATGGGGCCGCGCGTGGCGCATGCACTCCTGCCCATTGCGGGTGAGTGAGGCAGGGGAGGGTCATAGCTATGGCACACGCGCTCCTGCCCATTGCGGGTGAGGCATGTGGGTTGGGATTTGTGAATGGGGCCCGCGTGCATGGGGTCAGAGTTTGTTGCATGCATGCTGGTGCTTTCCAACAAGGCTGATCTGGCTGCCCCCACCCCCCCCTCCCACTGTCCTCCTGCCCATGCAGGCAAGGGTAGGAGCGAGTTCTTTTACTCCTGGGTGCCCTTTGTGGCGCCGTTCGCAGGAGGCGCCATCGCCGGCGGCTTCTACCTGGCTGTGCAGCTTATGAACCAGTCGGCGGTGCCCTGAAAGGGAGCACCAGCGGCCCTGCACCTGTGGCAGGTTGGCAGGTGGACGCTCCTCAGTAGGAAACAAACAAAGGCACAAGGCGTAGGTGTCGCAAATTCTGATCGCTTCACATTCTTTGCGTCGTGGCAGCTTGGCTGTGTTTGTGTTTTGCTCGGCAGGCAGTGGACCTCTGATAGCCTCTGATCACAACCCGCGCCACCATGTGACTCTGTGTACCTTGGGGGAACCATCCAGACCGGCTGGCGCCATGAATGTGGATGGAAAGCTGGTGGATGCCACCGCTCTTTGGCCTCCCCTGGGCCGTGCGCATTTGTGCCCTGTGGCGGCGGCGGCAAAGGCCCTGATGGCCCTAGCTGTACGCCTGATCGCAAGTTTTCAAGCTCTCAACATCCATAGCCAGCGCCCAGCGCGTTGCACACCGTCCAAGCAGTGGCCGAGCCAAGAGTGCAGGCCCTCCAGGCGCAGCGCCGGGCTGTGGTGAGAGCGTCCGGGCGATGTGCAGTCGTAAGGACGCCAACCGCTCGCTTGCAGTGCGCTCTCGCCACCGGCTCAGCTTCACCGCCCCTCTGCCCGCCGCCGCTCGCCTGCCCGCAGACATGGCGTCTCTGACCGCAGCGGAGCGGCTGCAGCTGCTGGCCCGCAGCTGGACGACAGTGGCAGAGGGGTACCGCTCCAACTTTGTGCACCGGTTTGCCCCTTGGACGCAAGACACGCTGCGGGCGTTTGTGCAAGCGGGGGCCAGCCTGCCGGGCGGCACGATCGCAGTTCCGGCCTGCGGCCCAGGTAGGCCGGATCTTACTTTTGCTGCACAGCAGGCTGCCTGCCTGAAGTGTCTGGTTGCCTTGCTCAGCTCCGATGAGTTGCATGTTTGCACATCCCTGGTGCTTGTGGTGTCTCGGTGAGCACCCAAAGCAGCAGCAGCTGGTGGGACTCTGTCCTCACTGCCTCGCCGCCCCTGCTCCGTCTCTCCCCAGGCCAGGAGCTGCCCCTGCTGGCGGCCGCCTTCCCTTGGCACCGCATCGTGGGTGTGGACCTGTCCGAGGGCATGGCTGCACTGGCCAGGCAGCTGGTGCAGCAGCAGGGGCTGCAGGGGCAGGTGGAGGTCAGGTGAGGCTGCTGAGGGGGGGGTCGAGTGAAATGGTTGTGCGTGTTACACGCATGCTATGTGGTGGGGCCGCAGCCTGAATGTCGTACCGCCTGCGCCTTGACTGCCCAGCTTGCACAGCATCCTCTTCTCTGTATATATGCAGCCTTGGTGGGTCAGCGCACCTCACCCACCAGCTCACTGTGCCCTGCTGCCCGCGCTGTGATCTGCCCGTGTATGCAGGGTGGGGGACGCCAGCAGGCTGGATGAGTTGGCGCCGCTGGCGGGTGTTGTCTCCGTGTTTGGCCTGCAGCAGATGCCTCAGCCGGCGGCCGTGCTGGCCAACTGGACGCGGGCCCTTGCGCCAGGTGGGTGAGCAGCAGTGTGGCGGGCTTGCAGTTTTATAATAATGGAAGGTGGCGCTGGCGCCGTCAGTTTGAAAGGAAAAAGGAATGAAGGAAGGTCAGATGCTTGAGCAGCCGCGTGTGTACGCACACTCCAGGGCGGCACCACTCCCTGATGCCCACATGCTCAACTGCTTGCCCGCCCTGCCCTCCATGCCGCAGGCGGCGTGCTGTGCGTCTGCTTCTGGCCGCAGGTTGTGGAGGAGCGGGGGCCATGGCAGCTGCTCACGGCGCTCACCGCCTCGTTCAGGCCTCAGACCGACTGGGAGCAGGGCATTCCCGGGGACGCGCTGCGGGAAGGGGCGCAGCTGCTGCAGGTGGGCAGCAGGCACGGTTTGGGTTGGGTCGGTGATATGTGAGGGAGCAGGCTGGTGCTTCTGGCTGTGGCATTGGCCGCCATGCTGAGCAAGCTTTGTATCGCCACAGCCCCCCAGGCTGCTGCCTAGTCACAAGCTATAAGCGTTCTGAGCTGGCCCACCGACCAGCCTGCCTGCATGCTCCGGCGCCCACATTGCACAGGACGAGCGGATCAGCCACGATATGGAGTGGCCCAGCGTTTCCTCATTCTGGGACGGCATGACCCGAGCAGGGCCGTGGCACAGGTTTGTGGCACATTTGGGCCGCATACAAGTGGCTGCTGCCATGCACGCCGCATGTGGGCTGTTCAGGTGGTGCAAACATGCACTTAGTGGCTGCAGAGGAGTGCTTCGGTTGCGCGCCGCCTGCTGCCTCTCATACTGGTTTTGCGGTCCGTGAACCATCCCACCCTGCTTCTTCCGTCATTCCTCTGCAGCCGGCGGCTGGCCTTTGGGGACGAGCACATGGAAGAGCTGCGCCAGAAGTTCATGCAGCAGCCAGAGTACAGCAACTCTGATGCGCCGGTGCAGCACACCGCCACCGCGCGGCTCGTCTGCCTGCGGCGCACGCAGGCGCAGGCCGCGCTGTGAACCTGCTCATCTGTGGCCTTGCTGTAACCTTGCATGGTTGCAGACGCGCAGCAAATGGCAGAGCAGGTGACAAGCATGGTTGCAGTCGAGCAGGATTTCTGCACATGAATGCAAGAAGCAGCGCCCTACGGAGGAAGGGGCGCATTTTGAGTGCGCTCATTTGCAGCGCAGTACGCAGTGGAACAAGCATCATGCGGGGTGGCATGCAAGCTTGTGGCGGGGGTAATCGATGCGCTGGCATGTGACGCCGCAGTAGCTCACGCTGCGGCAGCGTGCGCACTTCTTGCTCGGCAGCCTCGCCTCGCTGCACCCCGCTACGTTGGGGCAGCGCAGGTTGGCGCAGTGCAGCAGCCCCAGAGCGCTCTCCAGCTCAGCATGCGAGGTCTCATCATCCATGCTTTGCCCCTCGCCAGCTAGCACCGCCTTAGCCTTGGCCAGCAGTGCCACTGCTGCAGCTGGCACAGCAAGGCTTGCCGCCTCCAGCTGCCGCGCCTGCTGGTGCCAGCCCAGCAGAGCCGCGCCGCAGGCTGCTGGCGAGGGCAGGCAGCGCAGTTCGTCTTTGAGCGAGCACAAAATGATGTCCAGCAGCTTGCCGCTGTCAGGATTCTGAGGCAGCATGGCTGCGCATGCCAGCAGAGCGGGGCCGGCCTGCAGGACCATGCTGGTCAGCCACCTGCATGCTTGGCAGGCGGAGAGCAAGCAACCTGAGTATCTGCATGGCACAAGAGCGTGACGGCTGCACACAGAACGCAGGAGATGGAGCCGTCATGCCTGTACAGGTTCTTACCTGCGGCTGCTGGCAGCATCATCGCGCTCCGTGCCCATTGGCTCTACGTACACCCGCTGCAGGATGTCCTTACCAAAGGAGACACACATAGTCACTCGGGTCAGCACAGCGCGGTCCAGGCGCAGTGCAGTCTGCCCAGCCTGCCCAACCGCGTGGAGGGCAGGGTTGCTGTGCAGCACACCAACTGCGGCCAGCTGCTGCCGCGGCAGCTGCGCCAGCGCATGCGGCACCTTGCAAGCGCTAACAAGTGCGTAGTGCAGCGCCTGCTGCACGGGGGCAGGCACGGGGCCATGCGCAGTCCTGCACACAATAAGCAAGGAGCCATGTTGGTTGCACAGTTGCAGAGTGCGCCCAGGGGCTGGCACCCAGCTGGCCATGCACATGGCCATGCTGCTGGGCGTGCACGCTCAGCAGCTGGGCATGCACTGAGAATGACATGCAGTGATAGCGTCAAGCCAAGCACGATGTACACAGCAGTGAAAACTGTTCTCACTGCTGAGTAAGCTCACCCGCAAAGAGCAGTCAGCAGCTTGCTCGCCAGGCTCAGCGACTGCTGCATCGCCACCTCAATCGGGTGCGGGGCCGGCAGCACTGCACCCTGTGCAGCCTCAGCATAAGGGAGCAGCCTGGGCAGCTTGGGTGCCAGGCGCAGAAGCGCCTCGGCCGCCGCTGCTGCGTTCAGGCAGGCGCCGTCGTCGGCTGTGCAGGCCAGGGCCAGTGTGCCCCAGCAGGCAGCGGCAGCTTTGCATGCCTCGCCAAAGCGCAGCAGGCACAGCAAGTACAGCCCTGGCCCCAGGCCCGCCTCATCAGCAGCTGCATCGGCTGCTAGCGGCTGGCCAGGCAGCAGGGCCTCGAAAAACTGGGCCGCCGCCGGCACAGTTTGCAGCCAGGCGGCCAGTGCCTCGACAATGCCGCCCGCAGCTGCCGCAGCCGCTGCAGCCTGCGCCTCAGCGCCCCAGCTCTGCATGTCAGCCTGCGTGCCAGGCTGCAGCACTGTCAACTGGAACTCGGTCAGTGCGGACAGCAGCCACACCGCCGAAAGCGGCACTTGGCAGTAGGTGCCGGGCACTGCTTTGATGGGTGGCGCCATGGGCAGGTGCGTGAGCAGCTCCACTGCTGGCTCCCGCATGGGCAGCGCCGCTCCCAGCAGCGGGGCCTGCACCTCCAGGGTTCCGTGCAGGCCCACCACAAAGAGGCAGGCGCTGCGATAGTTGGCGATCCAAGCATAGGCAGCGGGCTGCGCCTCGTCAACCAGCAGGGCATGGCCCGCGGCTAGCAAGTGGCCCAGCTGCCGCATTAGCAGTGGATCGCTGATGAGGGCATCCATTTGCTGGGACAGCTCGGCTCCACGCAGGCCAGCCAAGCCCAGGAATGTGGGCAGGGCGTGCACCAGCAGATCGCGGAGGTTACTGTCCGAGGGGTCTGCATGGCGGGCATTGGCGTAGAAGCTTGTGGAAATATGGTATTCAGACCTTCCTGGGCAGACACCGAGGGCTCGCTTGACAATAACCCATTTCACATGCACCTTAGGGATCGATCCTGCAGGCCGCGCTAAGCATGGCTGCAGTCCTCACCAGCAGCAGCCAGGCAGGCGTGCCCGCCCCGTGCCACGCTCGCCATCCAGCTGTGCAGTGCAGCGGGCACAAGCATGGTTGAGTCTGCCGCTGCCCGCCAGCGGGGGTCGCTCACAGCTGCTAGCAGGGCCAGTGTAGCGGCACGAGCCTGGGCAGCCATGCCATGCGCCAAGTATTCGCCGGCTGCGCTGGCCTGTTCAGCCCGGTCCGGCTGGCCGAGGCCCCACCTGCAGAAAGCATCCAGCGCCCGAGTGCCGCAGCGCATGAGTGCAGCTACTGCCCGTGCAGCCGGCGGCGCCTCCAACACGCCAGAGCTGCGAGGGCCATGGAAGACACCCAGCACAGCCTCCATGGCCTGGCATGCTGCGGTGGTGTGCTGCAGCAGGGCGGCTGCCCATGCTCGGGCATCGGCTGCGGCAGCAGGCGGGCCGCGCCGCAGCTTGCTCCGCACCCGATCGTCCAGCTTGGTGCAGGCGGCCACCAGCTGGCGGCATGGACTGCAGGTAACAGCAGTGATGACTGTAGATTTGCACACACACGTAAGGATGCCCAAAACATCCGACATCGGCTCGGTGGCTTGCCATGCCGGCTCAGCACCTGCCGCGCACCTGGCTGCCTGCCGCAGGCCCCTGGCATCGGGGCTGCTGCTCAGCGCCTGCAGATCAGATCCCAGCTGCTGTGCGGCCTCCTCAAGCCGCCCAGAGGCAGCTAGGTTCAGCTGGAGCGACTCCAGGCCGCCCAGCAGCAGCGTGGCCAGGGTTTGCAAGTGCTGAGCGGTGGCCATGGCCGTCCAAGGGGCTGTGGACAGTTGCAGGAGGCGTGCACAGAAGGCGGTCTTTCAACGGAGTGCGGGGCTGTCTCTAGGTCACACCTGTCTTGATTGGGCTAATGGCAGTGGTCTACCGGTGTGATTGGAAGCATGCCTGCAGTTGGCAATGCCCCTGGTGCCTGCACCCTCGACCGGTGCTGCCGCGCACAGGGCCTCCCATGCCAGCCATTTTCAGCTTGGTTTCCAGTTCTGAGCTATAGCTACCTTGTGGACAGGACGACCTTTGTGCACAGTGGGGTCCATGGCTGATTGGGTTGCGGCCAGGCTGCGGCCAAGTCGTGTGCGGCCCAGCGCTCACGCCGCCGGCGCCCGCGGCATTTGGTTGCGCCCGACCTGGCTCTCTGCGCTTCGTTTCGCAACTCACGCAATCATCATCACGTTTCACTCACTGCAAAGCCGCCCCGTTATCTCTAGCGCACGGCCCACAGCAGCGCTCTCCTGCGCAGGCAATAAGGGCGCTGTTGAGCGCTGCCTGCATCGTTTGTCGCTTGCGCAGTCTGGGTTTCGCAGTGCCGCGTCCGCCGTTGCCTCCCCTGGCCAGCTACCGCCGCCGCCGCCGCTGCTCTGCCGCCGCTTCATTCCCTAAGCCCAACTGCTTTGCGCATCGCGGTCCCGCAGGTGGAGAATGCATGCTGGGCCGCCTTGGCCCGAGGTTCGCCCGTGCGTGGCACTCGCTTAGTGGACACACCCCGCGCGCCGCAGCGGCCGTGCTCCTGGTTGCAGTTGGAGGCGGAGTGCTGCTGTACAGACAGGTAGGGCGGGGCGGGCATTATCGTGGTAATGTGGCACCTCTCCGAGCCGGCTGGCTTGTTCAGCAGCCAATGGCACTTTCCATGGTGCACTGACAGTGCCAGCCATGCAAGTGCATTCAGCTGCTTCCCGTCTCCACCCTGCCCACCTGCAGCCCGAAACACGCTGCCTTCTGAAGCGAGCCATGGCTTATAGGTGTGAAACTATTCCATGTGCTCCCCGTCCGCCCGCTGTCTTCCCAGCTCACCACCCCAGCCATCCTTCTGTTGTGGCCACATCCCCATTGCTGGCACATCCCCATATTTGCACACAGGACGTTTGCCTCGTCGCAGGCGGGCCTGGTGGACAGCCTCGTTGGTAAGCTGGGCATCATCAGCCTAGGAGGCGACTCCGCGCATTTGACCACTCACAATTGCAGTGCACGGCGGAGTGCTGCAACTGTGTGTAGCGCTGCTGGTGCCAAGCGGCTGCTGGCGTTCTTTGCAGTGCCAGTCCGGCTGGAGTTGCGGCGGCCTGTGACACGCTCCCTGCTTCTGCTGCCTACTGCTCTGAGGCGAGCTGCAATATGGCCCTACCTGCCATGGCATGCAGAGTATGGTGTGGTGCAGACGCCTGAGGTTGAGCAGGTGCTGAGACAGGTGGACCGCGGACTCTTTGCTGAGAGCTCCGAGGTGAGTTGTGGGCCGGGCAAAGTTGCGGTTGGTTTGCATGCGTGGCGGCTGATGGGCATGCAGGGCAGCAGGAGCCGTGGCATGCTGAGCAGTCTGCATTTGCCCATGAGGGTTCCTTGTGACGCCAGGCTGGACCTGCACTGTGCCGCTTTCTGTCCATCCCTTGCCTACAGTTTGCATACTTGGATGCGCCGCACGGCATTGGCTACGCAGCAACCATCTCTGGTGAGCGCAGGGTGCAAGCGCTCATGGCCATCATGGAAACAACAAAGCACATCTTGGTGCAGCACGCTGCTTGCCTGCGCTTGACCCGTCGCCTACCCTGCCTCTTGCAGCACCCTCCTCCACGCCTGCCCTGCTCTGCCCCTGCCCCATCTCCCAACAGCACCCCACATGCACGCATATGCGCTGGAGCTGCTGCTGCCGCAGCTGAGGCCCGGAGGCAAAGCGCTGGATGTGGGCAGCGGCACCGGGTGGGTGCTGGGGAGAGCCGGAGTGGATTGAGCAGGCGTGTGTTGCCTGCATAGTTTGTGTAAACCCCTGTGGAACTGCAATGCAGCTGAGCCGCTCGGTCCCGGTGGTCGCCTGGATTGCATGGGCAGCAACCTCTGTTCCAGGCTGCCATTTGTTGCAGGTACCTCACGGCCTGCTTTGCCAAGCTGCTGACGCGCGACGGAGCACACGGCAAAGCGGTGAGCTGCCCTGAGACCCAGCACGCGTGCGCGTGCTGCTACAGCATTCCCCCCTGCTGCACAGCTTGCATTTTGGCTGAGCACATGTGGCATGGGCAGTGCCATCTGCCTGCGCATGCATGCTCAGCTTGCATAACCTGTCGTGCAAGCTGTCCTGGTCTTCCCCAACACACCCACATGGGGCAGGTGGGCATTGAGCACATCCCCGAGCTGACAGCCAAGGCGCGGCGCAACCTGGCCCAGGACGCCGCCCTGGCGCAGCTCGTGACTGACGGTGCGCCGCTGCAGCTGCTGCCTGCTTCAACTGTTTCCTTTAGCTTTTCTGCCCATGACGCTCTAATCGCCTTGACTGCCGATTAGGCACGCCACTGCGTTGTATGGCAGTCCCGGCTGCAATGTGATCCAGTGGCTGTGTGGCTGCTGCTGATATGTGTCTGGCCCTGTGGCAGGTGCACTGGAGCTGGTGGTGGGCGATGGGCGCAAGGGCTGGGCGGCAGAGGCGCCCTATGACGCCATCCACGTGAGTGCACAGTGGACCGGCCGTCTCTTGGCGTGCCGCTAGGCCAGCATTGGCTGGCGGATGGGTGGGCGGAGGCTGGCTATGTGCACCTATCTACGGCCATCAACTCACCATCAGCATTTGCGTAGTGGTGCTGGCATGCCCCCCACCCTGTCTGCCAGCTGCTTCTCGCTGCACACAGGTGGGCGCCGCCGCGCCCCGCCTGCCGCAAGACCTGGTGGATCAGCTGGCCCCCGGAGGCCGCCTGGTGGTGCCCATCGGACCGGAGGGCGGCATGCAGGTGTGCATTCAACTGCTGCCTTCCACATGCCTGCATGTGGGGATCACGCCACCTTGACTGAAGCAAGGGTTGCTGTGCTGCAGCTGATGTTGCAACCAGCCTCTTCGGCTGTAGGGTTCTGTGGCTAGAACGCTGCCGCCATTCACCCCCCGGCCGTGCTGCGCCCAGGTGCTGTCCGTGATTGACAAGCGAGCCGATGGCACCGTGCACCGCCGCGACGCCATGAACGTGATGTGAGGCTTTGCTGGATACTGGTGGACGGGGCCGTGCACAACCAAGCAGGGTGCTTGCCGGAGTGGGGTGCAGCTGCCATACCACACGTCCTGCTCCCAAGCAAGCAAGCAACCAGCTGCTGCCTCTCCCCCTCCTTCCCAGGTACGTGCCCCTGTGCAACAAAGACTACCAGCTGGCCTCCGCCTCGCCCTCCAGCAGCGAGTAGTCAACCATATCATGTCAGCTGGTCTCTAAGCTCTGAAAGCTGAAACCCACGAGCCATCGCGCCACGCAACATACCTCGCCTGCCAGCGGCTGCCGTCGTCGGCCGCGGCTGCCGCGCCGCCTGTGGCCGCACCAAGACGCCTATCTATCGATCTGCCTGCCATTTAATCCCGCCTGCCTGCCTTCGTTTGGACTGCTTGCGATTGCCTGCTTGCCGTTTGGGTCCCTGCTTGCTCCCCTGCCCCTGCCTCCCGCCCGCCGTTGGGCAGCCCAGCCTGCCCTTGCTCGCTGCGCCTGCGCAGGGCGCAGAGCGATCCTGCAAGTGCATTCAGCGATCTGGGTGACGGGAAGGTTGGTTCCTTGCATGGGCCGTGGGAGTGCTGCTGCACCGTGCTGCCCGGGGCCTGCGATGACACCCGCCAGCGGCGCGCACCCACCCATTGCTCACGCGGCCATCACCCCTTGCTGAAGCCATCCCGACGACCAGCAGCCCTCCCCCGCAAGCGGTCAAGCAGCCAGCAGCGCAGTTGTAGAAATGGCGGCTCTGGCCCTCAGCAGCAGCGCAGTGGCCGTGCAGCGGCCCTGCAACCGGCGGCAGATGCAGGCGCAGCGGCTCAGCTCCAGCAGCTCGGCCTTCGCGGCGCCGCAGCCGCTCGCAGCCAGCAGCCTTTCGCAGCCCGCCGCAGGTGCGTGCGCCCGCTCCGGCATGGCGCATTGGGCTTGAGGAGCGGGTTGAGAGGTGGAGGCGGGCTGGGCCCTGGGCCCATGACGTGCCGAGTGGTGCACACTGCCAACACCCGGGCCGTGAGCCACTTGCAGTCGCTTGCAGCCAGTCAACACGCCTCGCAGGGCAACTCCAGCATTGCTACAGCGCCGCGCCGCCGCCCGACCGGCCCTGCCGCCGCTCCCGCCCCCGCCTTGCAGGCCGCCGCAGCTTGACGGTCGTGGCCGGCAACAAAGGGGCGGGTGGCCCCTTTGCGCCCCTGGTGGTGGTGACCCGCAACATCATGGGCACCAAGGAGTTCAACCAGTTCCGCGGCAAGATGATTTCGCTGCACTCGCAAGGTGCGCAGGAGGGCCCGTGGCCGCCGCCGCCGGCAGAGCTGGGCGCGGGTGCTGCGTGCGCAGCCTTGCGCAGCCTGTGTGTGCCACACAGCGCCCTTGCAAATGCTTCCCAGCGCTATTCAGCTGCTGGCGCTGCTGCGGGTGTGGCGCTGGCTGGGCGATCGCGGCCGCAGAGCCCGGCCGCGTGGCGAAACATGCCGCTGAGTCTACCACCTGCGTCCGTGTCTCCGCCTCTCCCTGACGCCACCTGCCGCCCCGCCCCGCCTGCCCATGCAGTCATCAAGGACTTCTGCAAGCAGCTGGGCGCTGACACCAAGCAGGTGCAGGGCCTGATCCGCCTGGCAAAGAAGAACGGCGAGAAGCTGGGCTTCCTGGCGTGAGCCGGCTGGCACAATATATGCCGCCCCACGGCACACAACCGCCTACGGCCCCTCCGCCCAGCCATGGCGCCTCGCCAGCCACACAGCCTGCAGCAGCGCTGGACAGCCGAGCCACGCCTAGCAGCAGTGGAGCCCCGGTTGCTGGCTGGCAGGCACGTGCAGCTGGCGCTGATAGTTTGAAAGTAGACGGCGCGGCGGCACGGCTGCCGCCCCCCTTGCGCCCCCTCCCCCTCTGCCGGGCCAACCTCTCTCTGTTCACCTTGGCGCCCCGCTGCCACCACCTCCCACCTTGTTGAGCGCAGCAGGCCCTCTTACTCTCCTTCTCTCCCTCCGCCCGCCCCCAGCATTGGCATGCTATTCACCACAATTGAACCCATGTGTTCCCGCATTTCATTCCGGTTTAGTCGCACTGCAGCACGAAACCACGACAGCTGCTGTTGGGTTGCCCTCCGGCACGCCTCCCCCCTATCAACCAAATGCACTCTGATTCAAACGGCCCCCCTCAGTACACACACAGGGGCCACCCGTCTCCCTCTGTCTGCGCACTCCTCCCCCCACTGCCCTTGTACTGCTGCCCTTGCGGGCACCGCCTGTAAGAGCCGGACCTCTCGCATCAGCAGCGGTGTGTTGGCGGCGGGCAAGTGGGCAGCTGTGGGTCACATAAAGTGGAAGTGAGTTGAGCTGAAACCCAGATGCATTGCCAGCCCATCAGCGCAAGTCCATGCGTTGGTACGCGGCTCGACAGCAGGGGCAGGCGGGCGCCAGCTCAGAGGCCAAGGCGAACGCCTCGAATGCAGACAGGCAGTCGCTGTGGAATGCATGGGAGCAGCTCAGCACCGCAACCCCGCTGCTGCCACTGCTGGTCTGAACGCTACTGCAAATGCCGCTGCCACCGCAGCTGCCACCTCTCTCGCCTTGGCTTGCTGCAAGCCGTGGGGTGGGGCCCGTGCCCCGGCCCCTGCTGCTGAGTCCCCGCATCTGTACTGCAGGGGCTGCTCGTACTGCTTTTGCTGCCCCCTTTGCTGGTGCGCTGCTGCATTCCTGAGGGGCCGCCACTGCCAGGGAGCACAAGCAAATCGGGCACTCGGCGGCTTCCCGCTGCAGGAACCGGTCAATGGCTGCCTCCCAGTCAGGGGCTGCTGGCGAGTCCTGCTGCGCTGCATTCTGCGCCGGCTGCATCCCACCCCCTGTGCCTGCCCTGCTGCTGCCAGCGCTGGTGTTCGGCTGCTCCGTTGCCTGCACTCTGCTGTTGCCATCGTCTCCTGCCCCCGCTGCTGCTGCTGCCTCGCCGGGGCAGCGGGCCGCCAGCGCTGCATAGACACCCTGGCAGGCTCGGCTGGTGGCATCCAGCTCAGCAAACAGCGCCTCAATGTCTGCAGCGCCCTGATCCACACTGGCCACCAGCCCCTTGCTGCACTTTCCCAGCTCCTCTGCTGCCCAGCGCCGCAGCACCGCTGGGTGCGTGGGTGGCAGCAGGCGCCGCAGCGCCCGGGCCTGGCGGCGGCCCAGCACGCCGCGCCACGCTGCCTGGATGCGGGTTGCGCAGGCGTGCCGCCACAGGACTGCCGCATCCTCAATACGCTTCTTTTCACAGGACGCGCAGCGGCAGAGCGGGCAGGAGCGGTGGGTAGCACCCGCTGTCTGCCGCGAAAACCGCTCGAAGGATGCCAGGCAGGCCGCGTGGAAGGTGTGGCTGCACGACAGCAGCACCTGGCGGCGGTGTGGGCAATGGGCGGGAGGGCGATTGAGGGGCGGGTGGAGCCAGGAGGGGACGAGCCACTGCATGCAAGGTGCCCACAGTGTTGAGCCCACTGCAGCCAGCCAGCAGCATGCTCCAAAGCTGCACTGCCACGCTGCGTCGGCCCACCTGCTCCTGTGCCTTGAAAGCGCGCAGGCAGATGGGGCAGGCGCCTGCCGAGTCTTGCCGCCGCTGGGAGGCCTGCTGGGGTTGGAAGTGGGCGGCGGTGAACGGACAGGCGATTGCGGCAGCGGAGAGTTGATAGCCAAGCCGCCCACGCATCATGAGCCGCAGATCGCCTCTTGGAGACACCTCGGCTGGCGGGTCAGCGTGCGCAAGCACGCTGAGCGCACCTGCTGCCGCTCGAGCCATTGGAAGGGGGTGAGCGGCGCCGGCGGCGCGGGCGCCAGGCCGAGGCGCTGGGCCAGGGAGGGTCCCCGCCGGGTCCCTGGATCGGCAGGCTCGATTCTCAGCAGTGAAGCGCGGTGGGCTTGCAGGGCGCAGGCAGAAACGGCCGTGGAGGTGCCGGCGGAGCGCTGCCGTCGGCCGGGAGCCCTGCTGCTCATCGTGTTGGTGCAAGTCTCTGAGACGCCAATTGGGTTGCTGCCAGCGGCCCGGGAGAGGAAGGAAACGACAAGCTTTGCCAGCTGGCCGCCCATCTTTGAGAATACTCCCCGGGCGCCTCTGCGGCGGCATTCGATCACCACCCGACTGCGATCAGAGCGTGAATTCTATCTGCGATCAGCAGCAGCGCACCAACCCCCAACCTCCAGTCGCTCGCAGCACCAGGCCGCCTCTTGCAGCGCGCAAACGACTCGGGCATGCTGCCCGGTAGCCAGGTGGGGCTGGCGCCGCGCGCCGTGCAGGCGGTGGGCAGGTTGCCAACCCTCGAGCCTGCTCTCCTCTCCTTGCTCTTCCCTGTTGCCGCTACGGGCCCTCTGCGTGACACCCGCATTGCTGATCACCCCTCCTGCCTGCAGGGCGCCACCCCTGGTGGCAGCGGCGGCGCGCCGCCAGCTGCCGACCTGGGCCCGCTGCCGCAGGAGCCGACGCCAGCCGCCACGCCAGGGCCGGCCGGCACGCCAGCACCGGTGGCAACTGGGTCGGGGGGAGCAGCTGGGCAGCAGCAGGGGGAGGGGGAGTTCCCGGCCTTCACGCCACGTGCCGATTCGCGGCCGCTGCCCGACGTGACGGCGGAGGAAGTTGTGAGCACCCGCAGCGGCGACGTGCTGCTGCGCCACACCATCCTGAAGGTAGGGATGGAGTGCAGCAGGGAGGAAAAGATGTTGTTATGTAAATTTCTGGGGCTGGGCGGAGCAGCCGTGCAAGCCGCCGCCGATGTGCAGGCACCCCCCGCGCTGCCGCTTTTGCGCGCGGGTTGCCGCGCTGCTTGCAAGAGCCCTCTTTGCATCGCGGACCTGCCCGCAGTCGGACCACTTTCCTGGATGCCAGAACCTCAAGCTCACGCCGCTGGTGGAGGGCGCACCCAACTTCCGCCAGGTGCGGCGCACAGCCCCCCAACACTGCCATTGCATAACAATTGGGGCTTGGACAGCTGCGGCTGCCGTACTGGCGCGTCTCCGCTGCATGCACAGCCTGCGCATGCACCCACCCATCCCACCCACTGCTGTCAACACTATGCGCCAGGTGGCGGGGCTGCCTGTGTTCGGCGTGGCCATCCCCACCGTCTCCGGCCTGCGCCTGGTGCTGGAGCGGCTGGGCGCGGCGCACGGCCGCCGCAAGGTGCTGTGGCACAACCAGCGCGAGGAGCCGGTGATGTGAGGAGGGGGGTGTGGCTAGTTGGTCCTGTGTTGTGACCGCTGCCTTGATTGATGCCTGGTGGATGGAATGCCTGGCAAGCAGGTGTGGGGTGTCGGCTGCTGCCGTCGCGCCTGGCACAGTTCAAGCACTGGTCATCACCGTGTTTCTCGCAACCCCCTGGGGTGCAGCTACATCAACGGCAAGCCGTTTGTTGTGCGCGAGGCGGAGCGCCCCTTCTCCAACCTGGAGTACACCGGCATTGACCGGGAGCGGGTGGAGAGCATGGAGGCGCGGCTGAAGCAGGACGTGCTGGCAGAGGTGGGTGGCCGTGGCAGCTGGCCAGCAGGCGCACCCTGCTATGAAGTGTAGGAAAAGCGGGGGGCAGCTACGCACGCCGGCTGACTTGATAGGAAAGGGCGGGGTGCACGGGGGCGCCCTCTGATATGCCTGCCTCCCTCGTCTGGCTGCCAATGCCCACCAAAAATTTACCTACATATGCAGGCTGCGCAGTACGGCAACCAGATCCTGGTGGCGCACGAGGACGACGCCTTCCAGGTGCGGCCGCCTGCCTGGTAATCAACAGCTGCTGGGTGTGGAGTGTAATATGTTGTTTTTCTCTGCTGCCGCCTGCGAAGCACTAGCTGGTAGCCGAGAGGCTGCTGGGGGCCACTGTTGTTCGGTGGCCGCGGTGGCAAGATGCGCACAGCGGCTGCTGCATTTCCCCACATCCCTGCTCCACCTGCTGCCGCCGTGCTGCTGCTGCTGCTGCTGCCCCTCAGGTGGTTGAGGAGTGGGAGCCGGTGACAGAGGCGGATGTGCAGACGCCACTTGAAGTGTACCAAGAGCTCATAGGTGGGCGGCAGCTCGGCTGGGCCATGGGCTGTGGTGCAGCACTTGGGTGTTGGGCCAGGGCTGCGTGTTGCTAGTGCGTCACCTGGCCATTCATTCACGGCACCCTGTTTATGCATTCAGCACCTGTGCATCTATGTGTATGCCCTGCAGCCGATGGATACGACGTGGACTACCTGCGGGTGCCGGTCACAGACGAGAAGGCACCCAAGCCCAGCGACTTCCAGCTGCTCATAGAGGTGGGTGGGGGGTGAGGTTTGGGTGGGTGCTGGACCCTGCGTAGTGATGTGGGGATGGTGTTTGGCTGCCAGGCTTGAAAACAGGAGGTCCTCCTGAGCCGGCAGCAAGATGCAGTTGTGCCACCGCCAGGACAGCTCTGCACTGCTTGCCCGGCATGACCCTATTTCAAGCCTGCCCTGCCTCTGGCGCCCCTGCTGCCGCAGCGGTGCTGGGACCCGCCGCCCGGTGCTGCCCTGGTGTTCAACTGCCAGATGGGGCGGGGGCGCACCACCACTGGCATGGTGAGCTGGATAGATCAAAGTGCATGTGACGGTTTGTTGTGCAGGGGCTGACCACTTGCCTGCTTGTGGCTGGATTTTGTCGAGCAATATTCTGATCCTGCTGCCGACATCAAGCCGACAGCACGCCAACTGCCGCCGACGACTTGCGCCTTCTGTCCAGGTCATTGCCTCGCTGCTGTCGCTGCGCCGCGCCGCGCCGCCCGGCGCCATGCCCACGCCGCCGGCGCAGCCGCTGGCGGGCCTGCCCGAGTGGTGGGTGGCGGGCGACCGTTACCCTTCACCCAGCAAGGTAAGCGCTGTGCATGGCGTTGGCAGGGCAGCCGGGCCATGCCTGCATGCAGAGTTGTGTCATAATCGCCCTGCTTGACAGAGCAGCGATGAGCCAATTTCTATCGAGCGCCACTGCCCTGAGTTGTTGCCATCTGCCGCACGACTTTTGCTTGCCCGCAGGGTGCGCTTTCGGTGCTGGAGGAAACCGAGCTCAAGGCGGGCAAGTTTGGGGTGATCCGCTCGCTGCTGCGTGCGCTGGACGGCGGAGCAGCAGCCAAGGCGGCTCTAGATACGGTCATAGACGCCTGCTCCGGCATGCAGGTGGGTTGGGAAGAGGGTGCATGTGATGACCAGGCAAGAAGTGGACGTTCCTGGCAACTAGCACTGCTGACCAGTCCTGTTCGCAACCGCTGCAGCCTAACATGTTTCACTTGAATCGTTTCACTCTGCGCAGAACCTGCGCGAGGCCATCGCCTCGTACCGCGGCCGCATCTTCTACGAAGCAAATGACGCGCGGAGGCAGAGCCTGCTGCAGGTGCGGCCAGCACCGACCTTGAGAACAACGTCCGGTCGCGGCTGCCTGCGTCGTGCCGCTGTGCTGCTGCCTTACGCAAGCAGTGCTTGCTGCCCGCTGTGCAGTGCCATGCCATGCAGCTGCTGTAGTGAGCGTGCTGCCTTGACCTCATTGCTCCGGCACATTTTGCATGTGAACACATGCAGGTCTGCCTGAAGTACCTGGAGCGCTACTTTGTACTCATCTGCTTCGTGTCCTGCTTGCTCATCTGACTTGCTTTTGCACTCCATAAACAATGCAATGCAACGCAGGTCTGCCTGGAATATCTGGAGCGTTATTTCGTGCTCATCTGCTTCGTGTCCTACGTCTGCGGCGCGCACTTCCCGCCCGGCTCGCCTTCGGCGCTCTCCTTTGGCGAGTGGCTGGCCGCCCGCCCTGAGCTGCGATCCATCCTGGAGCGGCTGCTGCGGTACAACCCCGCGGCCGCGCTGGCGCTCAACCGCTCCCCCGGCGCGCTGGCGGCCAGTGAGTGGGGCTGGGGCATGGGGCGCGTTTATGAGACGGGCAGGGGCTGGTCTGCAAAATAAGGGACACGCTGCCATCTGCTTTCCATGCTGGGATCTGTCTTTGTTTGGCCACCGCCCACCTGTGTGCCGTGTTTCTGTACCTCCACACAGGCGACGCCCAGGAGTGGGAGGACAGCGCTGAGCTGGACGAGCACGCTGCGCTGGTTTCGGAGCGTGCGGGCGCGGTGCTGGGGCCGTACACCATCCTGAAGGAGGACCACTTTAGAGGTGGGCTGGGCAGGGTGCAACTGAGCTGGGAGTGTAGTGTTAGGGCTGTACAGCATCCTGAAGGGGGACCACTTTAGAGGTGCGCGGCCTGCCCCCGGGTGGGGGAAAGCTTGTTTGGTACCGGCTGCTCATGTCTGCCTTGCGCTGCTGCTGTGTCCCAGGCAACAGTGCGGATCAACAGCTGCCTTAGGAGGTCTTATTTGCTGCAGTGCAACCAATGCTGTGCACATTGTGCCATGCTGCCCTGCAGGCTGCCAGTCGTCGCGGCTGAACGCCTGCATACCGGGGGCGCCCAACTTCCGGGACGTGCCAGGGGTGAGCGTGCAGCTATAACTCTTTGCGAAAGCGGGGTGTATTCATGGCTGAAGGGCGCCTGCCTGCGGGCAGCATGTTTGCCCGAGCATCTCTGGCGTCTGTGGTAGGCTGGTGCTCTGTGGGCCTATGCCTTGCGGCCCCTAAACCCAGAAACGCTCCTCCAATCGCTGGCCCACAGGTGAACGTGTTTGGCGGCGCGATTGCCACAGTGGACGGCATCCGGCGGGTGCTGCTGAGCGTGGGAGCTGCACCGGACGCCCTGCCCGTCAACGGCCGCCAGGTGCAGGCTGTGTGGCACCTGCAGCGTGAGGAGCCTGTCATCTACGTCAACGGGCGGTGAGCCTGATGGACATTGTAGTTTGCTCACAAGCGCCCCAGTTGCAGAAGCTCGACCGCTTGCACAGTTCGCTACTTCCTTGGAGCTGCCTTCCTGCGTGCTACTAAAGCTGCCCTGGCATCCCTTTCTAGACCGCCGCTTCCCTCCTCCCACCTGCTCCTGCCTGACCCGGTATCCTGCAGCCCCTACGTGCTGCGCGAGGCGTCCCGCCCCTTCAAGAACCTGCTCGAGTACCACGGCATCACCGCCAGCCGGCTGGAGCTGATGGAGGCGCGCCTGCGGGTGAGGCGTGGGCAGGGGCGCCGCGCAAATGCATTGCGGGTGCTTCTCAGCAACCACGTGGCTTCTTGCTTGTTGGGGAGTTGGTGCTCGTTAGTGATTTCCTAATCAAATTTTCCAGTGCTACTGCATGCGTGTGGCGCATGCTCTGCCGGCTGGTCTAGCCCCGCTAGATCAGCAAGCCCAGCCAAGCCTACCAACCAACCGTCCTGCCTGGCCTCACAATTTTGCTCCACAGGAGGACGTCCTGGCGGAGGCGGCAGCCCACGGCGGCCGCCTGCTGGTGACGCGCGAGGCGGAGGCAGACAGCCGCTACGGCAGCAACGGCGGCAGCAGCGCAGCCATGGCGCGGCAAGTTGTCGAGGCGTATGAGCCTGTGGCGGGGCCGGACGCGGTGCAGACGCCCAAGCAGGTGACTCGCTGGGCGGGTGGGCAGCTGGAATTAGAATGCGAATACCCGCGTCAAATGTGGGTGTGTGGGCGGCCGGTCTCCAGCGCCTGTGCTTGGGCCCTGGCGCCCTGCAACACTTGCCCTCCTCGGCACTATTCCCGCCAACTGGCCCCATCGTGCTCCCCCCACAAACCTGCAACATCAGGTGTACGAGGCGCTGCAAGCCGAGGGCTACCGCGTCACCTATGTGCGCATCCCACTCACAGACGGCACCTGCCCGCTGCCCCGAGACTTTGACACCTTCTACTCGGCGGCAGCGGCGGCGGGCCCTTCGGACGCGCTCATCTACACCTGCCAGGTGGGCAGGGCAGAATCGGATAGCATCTTGGCAGGGAGGTGGACAGGCAGGCACAGACACTGCTTCGCATGTATGTGGGCAGGCCGACGGCCGCTGGGCACGTGCTGTGCCGGGCGCTCAAAAGGCAAGTCAGCTGGGCCAACGGCGAACCGTTTCTCAGGCTCCCTTTTTGTCCTGAGCGCTTGCAAATACCAGTTTGCTGCCCCATTCGTCCCTGCTGCAGCTGGGCGGCGGCCGCACCACGATGGGCATGGTGGTGGGCTCGCTGCTGCGCATGAACCTCAATGGGGCGCGCATTGGCGGGGACGGCGGCATCCAGGTAAGCAGCTGGAAACAGCTGCCTGCTGGAAATGGTTGCCTGCCTTGCATGCGCGTACAGCGAGTTGGTGGTGCCGCACTCGGTTCTCACTGTCAAACTCCTCTCTGGCCACAAGGCCACCTGATGCTGCTGGCTGCCCACAGCAGCTCTCTCTGTGCACTTCTGCCCTGCGTTCCACAGGAGGCGGGAGATGGTGCTTCCACGGCCAGCCACCATGCTGCTGCTGGCTGCAAACGGCACCTCCCTGCACTGCGCCCTTGTCTTATTTCGCAGGAGGCGGGAGCGGGCGCCTCCACGGCCAGCCACTTGGACGAAGATGTGGGCGGCGCCTCGCCTCGGGGCGCCTCTGACGATGAAGACACGCAGCTGGTGGGCGGGGTCGTTATGTTATGCTGAGGCTGTTGAGTGGGCAGCACGAGCTGTTTCTGCTGCTGTGGTGCTGGTCCCCATGTGTCCCTGAGTTGCAGTTGCAGCAAGCTGTCTGCAACCCTCAAGTGGAAACCCCTCCTACTTCCGCCCCTTGCATTTCCAGACGCTGGCGGGCAGCAGGGGCGTGACCGCCCAGCTGGTGGCGGCGCGCCTGGCTGCCACACCTGGCAGGCGGCGAAGCGGGCCGGGCGAGGGCGAGGTACGCTTGGCAGGGCTCCGAGGAGGTGTTGTGCTTCCTGCTGCAGCATACAGCACAGCAATGGTGTGCCTATTGGGGTTTCCAAATGCACGAGGGGGGCAGGCTAGACCTGGAGCAGCAGGCCCAGCCGCTGATCTAGGCATTCCCTTCAACACCCAACGCTCTGACCTGGCCCCTCCCCTGCAGGACGACGGCAGCATGGATTTGGAGCAGCGCCAGCTGCGGGACGGCGAGTACGTGGCGGTGCGCCGCTTCACACGCATCCTGGAGCGGGGGCCTGATGCCAAGGCAACTGTGGATGAGGTGGGGGTAGGGTGGGGTCGGGGTGTGAGAATCGAACTGCAGTCAAGGTGGAGGGTGTGGTCGAAGCCTCGGATGCCAGAGCAAGTGAGCGTAATGGTGAGGTTGGAACGTGGGCATGCATCGCTGCATGCTCTCGCTGAGGATTGCCGTGCACATCGCGCTGGCCTGCAGGTGGTGGACGCCTGCGGCCTGCTCATCAACCTACGGACTGCCATCATCCGCTACCGCCAGCCGCGCTCGCTGGACCGCTTCTTCCGGTGCGTGCGGGCCAATGGGAGCTGGAAGGGTGGGTGAGGTGGGGTGGGGTTGGTGGTCCCACTCTGGCCAGGTCCAGCTCTGGCCCCATTACACTGCCTTTAGCCGCTCTGGCTTCTCTCGAGGCGCCTTCCTTTGCCATGCCCTCACTGTTTCCACTGTGCCTTCGCGTGCCGCAGGCCCGAGATCAACGCGCGGCACAATGCATTCCAGCTCTGCGTTGAAGCTGTTCTCAACACCCTACATAATGCAGGCCTGAGATCAACGCGCGGCACAACGCGTTCCAGCGCGGCTCCGCCTACCTGGAGCGCTACTGCATGCTCATCGCATTCACCTCGTACCTGCAGGCAAGCCCTGCTGGTCGAATGGTTGTATACGGTGGTTGGGCCAAGGCCGTGCCATGTGTCACTGCACGCTCAGCGCCTCCTCCTCGTGCCTGCCAGCAAGTGCTGCGTGCACCAGTGCTGGTTTGGTGCCGTGTGGAATGCTGGGATGCTGAATCATGATGCCGTCAAGTTGATTGTGAGTTGCGATTCTCAGAAGCCCCCACATCCCTTCCTGGCCTCCTACAACCCCACCATGCTGCGCAGTACTGCCAGGCGCGCGGGCGGCGGCTCACGTTTGAGGAGTGGATCGCGGCGCGCCCCGACGTCTGCCAGGTGCGAGGGAGAGCAGGAAAGTGAATGCTTTGTTGTAGCTTCACTGCTGCGCTGCCACTGGTTGTGGTGCAGTACTTTTAGTCGTGGCCGCTGTCCTGGGCACTACGAGAGGGTTAGCCACTTGCGCGTGTACTGCTGTGACTGAAAGATTCCCATATGTACCATCTTCCCACCTGCCTGCAGGCCCGCGACTTCATCCACCAGAACCCCGCCTCGGCGCTGGCGCCGCTGCCCCTGGTGCTGCCCCTCACGCCCGCGCCCTCGCTGCTGCCCACGCCGGTGCCCTCCGGCAGGTGGGTGCCTGGTGTGTGCTCTGTTGGGAGGCGGATTGCAATGTGCGAGAAGGCGGAATGCACGTGATTTGCTGGGCGTTGCCGCTCACCAGTAAGCAAAATATTCACAGCCCCCTCCTCTTCGACTGACTTTCCCTGCACCTGGCTCCCCTTCTGTTGAGCAGGAACGTGAGCATGGAGGAGCAGCGGCACCTTTCCGTCCTCCCTGAAACGTCAATCGTTTTTTGTTTGTCCTTGGTGCAGGAACGTGAGCATGGAGGAGCAGCGGCGCGTGCTGATGAAGCGGCGCGGCTCCGTGGTGGGCCGCCGCTCCATCTTGAAGTCCTACTCACTGCCGCCCGGCCAGGCGGCGGCGCAGGGGCAGGCGGGCGGCGGCCGCAGCCCGCTGGCGGTGGAGGGAGTGACCGACATCAGGTAACAGGGAGACCATGGCATTAATCTGTTGCTTCGCAGCGCAAATGGCAAAGGCATCGAATCATGGCGCAGCGAGTGCTTGCAGTTGTCGGTTGTGGATACGCAGTCGGCTGCTGCGTCGAAGGGCCTGACTGCAGCCTGCTCCTCATCCTTTGTGCCCCGCCTTCCCTCCAGGCACGTGGACAGCCTGCCGGTGGCCACCCTGGGTGACGCCACCGTGGACGGCCTGCGCCGCTTGCTGGCTGCGGCGGGCGCCAAGCCGGGCGGGCCGCGCCACATCGTGGTCACGGATCTGCGGGAGGAGCTGGTGCTGTGAGTGTGTTGGTCTTTGGGTTCTTGGTCTTAGATCTGGCTATTCAGAGTGGTCATGGGGGTTTGCGCAAGGAGCTGGCGCTTGCCCTTGTGCACCTCTGCTAGCCAACTCAAGCTCTCGTTTCCCTTTCTGCTCCGTTTCCCCGCGCAGCTATGTGCGTGGCACTGCGTACCTGCGCCGCGAGCTGGAGATGCCGGCGGCTGCTCTGCACCATGCAGGTGTAGCATGTCTGTATGCATTTCTGCCAGCCCTTGCTGCTGGGCTGATGCAGTAATCGCCCTGTGCGCACAAGTGTATCCGGCACAGATGCCCGGCCAGCCATTCCCAGCGGTCAGCTGCTGCTGCGCACCTGTGCTCAGGTTCCTGCAGGCATTGGACCCCAAGCGCCGGTCCCCTTTGATCAATGCATGTCGTTTCTCACCTCAAAACCTCTCACGTGTTTTCCAAACCTGCAGGCATCCAGGCCGCCAAGCTGGAGGACCTGGAGCGCCGCCTGCGCGCCGACATGCTGGCCGAGGCCTCCAACTGGGGCGGCAAGGTGCTGCTGCACCGGGAGGTGGCGGCGGGGCCCACCCCTCTGAAGATGCGCAGCGCCAGCGCCCTGGGCGGGCCCACGCCGCGCCCCTCCCGCCCGCCATCCCGCCCGCCATCCCGCGGCCCCGGCGGCGCCCCAGCAGGAGCAGCCGCAGCCGCAGGAGCAGCAGCTGATTCTGGAGCCGCGGGTGCCGCCGCCGCAACAGACGCTGCTGGCACGGCCGGCGCCGCAGCGGGGCTGTCCGAGGCGGCGGTGGAGGCGGCGGCGGCGGCGGCGCAGGCGGCTCAGCAGGCGCAGCAGGCAGAGGGAGAGGACATTACGCGCACCACGCAGTACCAGCCCACCATGCAGGTGCAGGCCTTTTGGGAGACGTGCGGCGATGTGGGCGACATCGACCAGGTGAGGAGCAAGAGGGGAGGGTTTGCTTGAAGTGCCGGCACCGGTCCCTCGTATCTGCCGCCGCATGAATGTCCACTCTGAGCAGCAGCGCCCTTGGCTGTCCCGCCAGCCTGAGGGTGGCCGCGTCACAGCGGCGGCACCAGCCCTGTGCCTTCTGCCCGTGCCTAACAATGCTGCCGCACTTCACCCTGCAGGGCCTGTGCACCCCGCGCGAGGTGTTTGTTGCCATTGCGGCCGAGGGCTACCAGATTTCGTACCGCCGCCTGCCCATGTCGCGCGAGCGCACGCCGCAGGTGGGCAGGGCTGCTGGGCAGCAGCTGCGTGATGGCCGCCACTGGGAGAGGTTTGCGGCATGAAGTGCCGAGGGCCGCTGCTGGCTCAGCGTTGTCTGCCAATTGGTGCTCTGCTAGAGCTAGCTAGGAGCAGTGCGTGCGCGGGGCAACTGCTCAGCTGGTGCAATAGTTACTTTGAGTTACCTGCTGCTCAATGCCTGCTTTTCCGGGTGCAGGCTGCTGACCTGGACCACCTGCTGGCACAGATGGGCAACCACCCCGCCGGCAAGGAGGTGCGCTGGCTGCTCCCGGTTGGTTGGCGGGGCAGGGCGGCAGTGCGGCAGTATGGAACTGCTGGGGGCAACATAGTGATGGGACTTGTGCAAGAGTGCCTGCTGGACTTCCCACTGCCCACACCACCACTCCTGCTGCACCCGCCACTCCTCCCCTTCTCCGCAGGTCACGTACGTGTTCCTGTCCCGAACCGCCACCGGCTCCTCCGCCCGCTTCTCCTCGGCAGCGGCTGCCGTCTACTTGCTCATGCAAGCAGAGCTGCGGGCAGCAGCCGCGGCGGGCGGCGTCAGCCCCACCGCACGGGTGAGCGCTGCATGTTGCAGAGGGCGGGCATAGTGTAGAGGTCAGAGCTGTCTGAGCGTGCGGTTTGTAGCATGCCCAAACATGTTTGCTGAGCCCTGCTGTGCACAGCCTCCCACTGCTCCATTCCAACCACTCGGCCTTCTCTCCCTCCCGCAGATCCCCTCTGTGCCCTCGCTGGCCACTGCCAGCGGCGGCGGCGAGCGCGAGCGGGAGGAGCGAGACGCGTCCGACTACGTGTCCCCCAAGCGGCAGCGCCTGTCCGCCTCGGCTGGCAGCCTGCTGCGCGTGGAGTCTGATGCCAGCGACCTGGTCAGGTGCGGTGATCAATGATTGGGGTGGACGGTACACAGGCAATGGCATGTGTGGCATAGCTGCAAGTTCACAGGGTCCGAACGGAGGACAGCTGCAAATACCACCTGCACGTGCGATGCCGTCGTCCTGCAAGTGGCAACGGGCCCACCCAGCAGCCTCAATCACCCGCCCTCCGCTCTCCCTGCCTCCCATGCAGCCGCTCCGCTCTGGCGGGCGAGTACCGAGGCATCATGAACCTGTGCCGCGTGCTGCCGCTGGGCCTGGATGCGAAAGCGGCAGTTGACGATGCCATCAACCGGTGAGCTGAGAACTGCTGTACTGTGGGTAGGGGATGTGTTGCTGCTCGGCTTGAATGCTACAGCCGCGGTCGAAGGTGCCATCAACCGGTGAGAGGAGCGCTGCAACCTGCTGTGATAGCATGGCTAGGATGCTGTAGGTTGCCAGCTAAGCCCACAGCCGGGCTTATGGAGCAGGCTTGCCGAAGCTTTGCACTCACCTGCTTGTCCGTGTTGCAGGTGCGGCACCATCGGCAACCTGCGCGCTGACATCCACGCCTGCAAGGAGGCGGCCGAGGGCAGCGGGCTGGGGGAGGAGGAGGGTGAGCATTGCTTTCTGCAGCAGCACCAGCCAGCCACCAAGCAGCAGCTTGCACCGCAATGCACAAATGAAGCTGGCATTTTGGTTGCCGCTGTGGCCTGCCCCGTCCTGCTCTTGCACAGCGTCCCTGCACACTTCCACAGCCATCCACTGGTCCCGTTGCCCACCCTTCTGCCCCGCAGCCACCAGCCCCGTAGCCGGCGCGGTGGTGCTGGGAGAGCCTCGCGCAGCAGCAGCAGCTGCCGCCCGCCGCCTGGGCCTGCACTACCTGCAGCGCTACTTCTTCCTCATCGCTTTCCGGTGAGCTGGCTTGTTTTGTTGATTACGCTGGGCGTGTGCCAGGTCTGTTCTGCACCTGCCGATATGTGTGCCAACCTGCTGCTCACATGCGTGCATACATTTCGGGCGCACCCACCGCACATCCCATCCCACCGTCCTTCCCCAACCCGTCCACCCCACCCACCTGCCTCCCCACCCCACCCCATGCAGCGCGTACCTGGACGCGGCGGGGGGCCCGCGCCCGCTGCTGGCCGCCTCGTTCAGCGAGTGGGTGCAGGAGCGGCGGGAGCTCAAGTTCCTGCTCAACACCCTGGACCTGTCCTGAGTCCGTTCCAACCATTTGAGAAGCGATGGCCGCTCCCAGCGGCCCCGTCTGCCCATCTGCGAGTCTGGTCGTATAACGATCAGAAGGGGAGCCCACCCAGGGCCCCGCCTCAACATGCCTAGCCAGGCACCTGCCGCAGCATCGAAGCGGCGCCATGTGCCTATTTGTACCAACACCACAGCGCAGCTGTTACCCAACTTTGAATGCCTTCCACGAACCCCAACAGCCAGCCAGCCAGCCTTGAGCACCGGCGCTGCACAACGTGCAAGCAGGCGCTGCACAACGTGCAGCCGTACCACTCCATGCCACTCCATGCACCCTGCGCTGCCAACATGCTACCCATTGCATCCCTTCAGGACCATTCTTTTGCAGCCTCAGCCTCTACACCTTCCTGCTCTCAGCTGACTGGCCCTGCCGCTGTGACACGAAGCTGCACTGCCCGCAGAATGCTAGCACTGCCTTGTTCAATGTGCGCTCTTGTTTTGTGCTTATATCGCCTCCCGCCTGGCCTGACTTTCCGCCGCTCCGCTCCCGCCCGCTCTGTGCCTCGCGCTCGCCCCTGTGCCGCTGCGCTTTTGTTACCCTCTTTGATTGACCTCCATTTATGTACATGCCCCCTCTTGTAAACCCTTTGGCCATTTATGGTGGAGAATGGGCCAGGCATGAAGGCCGGAGCAGCTCGAGCGCACCTGCCCCGTCAGCGCCCATCTCCTGTGGCCGGCCCGCACACTCTTGCACTCTTGTGCGCCTCCCAGTCAACATGCAGACGCGCTCCAAGGCAGCCTGTCCACCACCCGGGGCCCTGTTTGACGCTCTGCTGGGGCGCAGCCTTGAGGATGGCCAGCGCCTCCCCACCGTGGCCCGCCTGCTCCAGGGGCCGCACAGCGAGCTGCAGCTGGAGGGACCAGGCGGCCTCACCATCCTGCATGCGGCTGCCCTGGGCGGCGCAGACGCCGCCGTGCTGCCGCTGCTGGCCGCGGCGGGCGCCCCGCTCAACCAGCCTCTGTCCAGCAAAGCGTGGGGCGTGCGTGGCAGCCAGGAGCGCGCCTTCCTGGAGAGCCATGGCATCCAGCGCCGCAGCGACGGCGTCTTTCTGTCCCTGCAGCGCGGCATGACGCCGCTGGCGGCAGCTTCCAGGCAAGGGGCGGTGGCTAGGACTCCCATGCTTGAGTCCTCAACTTGCATTTCCATGTTGGGCAGCGGTATTTGAATGGCGCAGACTGACAACCGACTCATACCTCAATTTTTCTGCCTTGGACGCAGGGCAGGCAACCTGGAAGCTGTGCGGTCACTGCTGCAGCTGGGAGCCGAGCCAGAGGCGGGCAGCCACAACACGACTGCCCTGACTGCCGCGCTTGCGCTTGCACGGCAGACAGCTGCCACTGGGCAAGGCACGGCTCACGCCATTGTGGCATTGCTGATGCGGGCAGGGGCTGACTGCCTGCGGCCTGTAGAGCTGGACGAATCACTGTTGGAGCAGGCACGTGGCGACTGGCCAACTGTCACACACTTGCTGGGGCTGCTGGAGGAGCGGCGGGCAGCGGGCCAGCTGCAGCTGGGCAGCGGGTTTGGTGCGATGCAGCTGCTGATGGGTGCTGCAACCTACTGCCATGCACCGCTGGTTCGGCATGCAGTGACGGCCCTGGAGCAGCATTTTGCAGAGGGTTTTGAGGATGTAGCAGCAGGTGGAATGTATGAGGCCCTGTGCCGCTTCTTTTATGACCGAGACGGCACAGCAGAGGTCCCGCAAGCCGACCGCCTAGCAGCACTGTCCGCTCTGCTGGCCAGCTCCCTGTCTTCTCAGCAGCCGGGATACAGTGGCCTCTTTGGCTGCCTGCTTGGCAAGGTTGCCAGCGTGCCTTGGGGTGCAGCCCTGGTGCCGGCGCTGCACGCGGCAGGCGTGCCGCCGACGCTTGATGCGCTGTGCACAGCCGTGCAGCAGCTTGATGTGCAGTGCTTGGAAGCGCTTCTGGCCTGCGGCTGCCCTGCTGTGGACGCCGGCGATCCCAATGGCTGCCATCACCTGCGCCGTGGTATCTTGGGGATGACGTGGAGCAACCCCACTTTCCACCTGCTGAGCCGCGCACAGGTGAGCAGCTGGGGTGTGTTAAGGACTGTTGAACATTAGCATGCAGCCTTGCGCCAGAGTGGACATGCAACTTCAAAGCAGCTCATCAATCCTGGTCACACCGCCCACGCCCCCCTTGCCCTGTCGCTGCAGGGTATCTCTGCTTGCCACAACCCAGCTGAGCTGGACACTGCTGTCCGTGTGCTGGAGCTCCTGCTCTCTGCTGGCTACCAGCCTGCGCCCTACCGCAACGTGTGCCTGCCCCACCATCTCGACAGCCCTCACGGCCGCTTTGGCGAGGCTGCCCGAATCGCAACCCTGGATCCATTCGACTTCTACCAAGCTGGTCCAGAGGAGGGGCAGGTGGATTACAGGTGAGGCGCTGCTGGCTGCTGGTTATGGGGAGTGAGCAGCTGCTTGAGTCTGTGCCAAGATGGGGCAACGCTGTGCATGCCAACTACTAACCTGTCATCTCTCTCGCTCTCCTGTCCCCTTGCCATCCTTCCTTTGCAGGCTGATGCACATTGTCAAGGGCGGCAGCTGGAGCCCCGCCACCCACCGCCTGTGGCCGCCCAAGTTCAAGGCAGCGCTTCGCACCTGCCTACTGGCGGGCCAGCGCCCGGCTTCTCCCGACAGCGAAGCCTGTGGGCTGGGGGCGCTGCCGCCCGGCGTGCTGCTGCACATTTTCCACCTGGCTGCCCTGCCCATGACGCCCTGGCTGTAGAGCCGTCTTGTTGTTGCTTGCCTCATTGCAAGTTGTTGTGTCTGCATATCTTTGTGCCATCTGTGTGGCTACTTACAGGCATGCGTACGTACGTTGGTAGCAGGCATGTGCACAGGCGTCAAAGGGACTCAGTAAGAGCAGTTGGGCTAAGCGCGTAGTTGCAGGGTTGATTTGCACGGGGGATGCTGAGGAGAAGGCTCGGTGGGAGGGCGCCCCCCGGTCCCCACCTGCCTTGCGAACTGGTCACCGCTTGAGCAACGGGCGGCGGACAGTGCGCAAGGGCAGGCAGGGCGGGGCGGGGCCAAGGAATCAAGGCATGCGGAGCAGAGGGCATGCGGAGAGCGAGGGGGAGGGATGCAGGGCAAGGCTACGGAATGAAAGGGTCAGTGCTGGTGCCTGTGCATTCACTTGAGCCGCAGGCGGCGGCCAGACCAGGAGGAGGAGGAGGAAGAGGAGAAGGCTTGCACCGTCTGCTGCCCGCCCGACTGCTGGCCAGAGCCGCCGCCGCCGCAGCGGCCGCAGGTGGAGGCGCAGTAGTTGCCGGCGGTCATCCAGCCCTGGCTGCAGCTGCCCCACTGCTTGTGCTGCCAGCAGCCCTTGCCATCAGGAGGGGCGGTGTCGGAGCAGCCGCTGCCGCCACTGCTGCTGCCGCTGCTCGAAGAAGAGGCAGAGGACCCAGAACCGCTCGACTGCTGCTGCGGCTGGCCGCAGCGGCCGCAGGTGGCGGCGCAGTAGTTGCCGGCCACCAGCCAGCCGTCGTTGCACTTGCCCCAGTCCTTCTGCTGCCAGCAGCCGGCGCCGCCGGGAGGGGCGGTGTCGGAGCAGCCGCTGCCGCTGCTGCCGCCGCTGTTGCTGGTGCTGGAGGCTGAAGCAGAGGCGGAGGCGCCCGACTGCTGGCTGCAGCGGCCGCAGGTGGCAGCGCAGTAGTTGCCGGCCACCAGCCAGCCCTCGCTGCACTTGCCCCAGTCCTTCTGCTGCTGGCAGCTGGTGCCGTCAGAAGGGGCAGTGTCGGAGCAGCCAGAGGAGGAAGAGGAGGAGGCGGAGGCGGTGCTGCTGCTGCTGGAGGCGCCGTCTGGCTTGCAGAAGCCGCAGGTGGCGCGGCAGTAGTTGCCGGACAGCATCCAGGGCT
>VFQQ010001564.1_pt1 | contig 30660 bp, 51 predicted proteins | sample 3512341 | NCBI WGS metagenome assembly VFQQ01 (sample SAMN10412373, study PRJNA504923) | tailings metagenome | isolation source: Relicate 2 Philex TSF1 revegetated site | place: Philippines: Tuba, Benguet | collected 2017-08-29
AGATCGTAGTCGCCGCTCGTCTGCCGCTTGGACACGCTGCCGTGGTGGGTGAAGGGCACGTGGCCGGCGTCGATCACGTTCTCAATCAGGGTGGCCCAGTCATCTGAACAGGTGCAGACAGGGTGGAGTGGGCAGGGAACATGTGAGCAGCCCAGGCGAGCTGGCCAGGCAAGGTGAGCAGGCAAGGTGAGCAGGCAAGGTGAGCTGGCCGGCGGATGAACTAGTTAGCATAAGGTGGCCTTTATGCACAGCATCAGCCTTCCCTGCACCGCCTTGGTGCTGTCCGCTGCATGCGGACTCACATGGAATGTCGCGCCACATGTCGCCAAACGCAAACCAGCCCTCCTCTTCGAGCTCCGGAATGATGCGGATGCCGCTGGTGTCGGGCTCTGTACGGGAAACAAACAGACACACAGCTGATTTCAGGCATGCGGGTGCAGCAGAATGCAGGGGCAGGTGCCCGCGGGAGGCGGCAGAGAGACGGCTGCCAACTTGGCACTTGATCGTGCAACACGGTGGGGGGGGCTGCATACGCAAGGTGCGCGCCTGAGCCGTCGGCTGGGGCCGGCTGCAGCTTGACCCACACCATGTCCTGCTTCACGGCGCACTGGACTGCAGCCCGGGGTGGCATCGAGGCGAGCAATCCGCTTTGTTTGGCATGCAAGCAGGGCGCTGGGCCGCAACACACGGCCATGCAGCAGCCACTGGGCAGCACGCGCAACCTGCACAGTTGAATCAGCCGTTCAACCTGGCCTACAAGCCCCCCAACACAGCTTGAAAGGTTAAGCTTACATGCAGTGGCGCTGGAACGGGGGGCGGAGGGGTCACCGCCTTGCGGCATGCTGGTGCACGTGCCGCAGCCCTTGAACTGCCAGCCGTGCTGCAGGCGGGGCGGCGGCAAAGACAGGCAGGGTTACACATTTGCAGCTGCACGGTGGTCAGTGAATGAGGAGAGCGAACGCTTTCCACAACCGCACAACCGGTGTTGGCAGCAGCGCGCCATGCAAGCCCGGCTGCTGTGTACTGCGACCCAGCCGAAGGCCCAGTTTGTAAGCAACTGCCTTTTTGCCCACCCCCATCTTACGTATGGGCACTCCAGCTTGCCCTCTGGAGTAATGCGGCCGTCAGACAGCGGCACCTGTACAGTTCGGGCATGGTGCAGCAAGGCAAGTGTGCTTGCAGCCAACGGGCCTTCCATCTGCTGCACACCCATGCACGCCAGCCATGCAAGTTTGCAATGGTACAGCGCAGCTTGTAGTGGCCCTGTGATGCAAAGCCACAGCCACACCATTGCCGACTCTGCCGCGGCTATGCAGCTTACCAGGCGATGGGGGCAGGCATCGTAGAAGCAGCGGCACGTGCCCTGCTGGTCCCGCCAGATCACGCTGCATCAGTGAAGTCCAAGTGAGATTGGTAAGCAGGCCGGGGACGGACGGGCAAGCGGGCACAGCTGCAGGCGACAAACCCACAGCAGGCAGGAGGGGGCAAGGGCACGAAGACCTGGGGGGCATGCCTGCAACACCTATAAGTACAGGTGCTCACATGGGCTGGTCCAGCAGCTTGAAGGAGTAGGGCTCTTTGTCGGGGATGTCCCGCACAAAGGCCACTGGCCACCAGGTGGCAAACCAGTCGACCCGGCCCCTGCTGGCCTCCTCCGCCGCAGCCACCTCTGGGGCGGCAAGCTGCGCGGATGGCGGCGGCGGGCGGGCGCAGCGCCTGGCAGCTGAGCGCCGGCCGGTGTGGGCATGGGCAGGCACGGAGATGCGTGCACCAGCGAATGCATGCCGCCTGCAACATGGGTTGGCAGGATGAGAGGCAGCGGCGGCGGCGGCGGTGGGTCCGGCGCCGCCGGTGCTCGACCTGTCAACATCGGCCGCTGCCGTCCCAGAAATTAGCACATCCGCTCACAACCGTGATGATGCCCGCACCTGGGCAGCGCTGCTGCAGGGCAAAGCGGCGACAAAGCCCCAGCGGCGGGAGTGGCCACGGCGCGCATGATCGGGGTGCCTGAAGACAGCTTGATGGTCCACGGCGCCAGTTGAGCGCTGCTAGGCGCCCTTCTGGGTCGCCCTGACCGCTCCCTCCCATGCTGCATCCATGCAAGACTCTGCAACTCCGATCGGCCTGCTGCTGGCTCACTGCGCTTTGGCACATCACCTGCAACGCGTCCTGGGACGGTCAGCTTGGGTCGCCGCCCACAGGTGCGCAGAGCCGACGGAGCTCCGCCGTCTCTTGCCAGAGCCGCCTTGGGGCAGGCTCAGCGTGCATAGTGCCTTGACTAGAAGCAGGGTCGGCCTGCACAGGGGCTGGCGCCTTGCCGTGGGTGCGCCATCGCCGCTGCCGCTCATGCCGGCTGCCCTCTCGCACAGTTCTTGCACCTGCAGCTGAGCCTTTCCTCAACCAGCTTTCTTGCCACTGATACCACACTGCAGGCATTGCTCCGCATCAAGGCTTGTAGCCAGAGCGCACCGCCAGCAGTGGCGCCGACGGCAGCAGGAGGCAGCGGCAGGCAGGCAGCGGCAGATGGCGGGCTACAATTGGAAGCGGGCAGAGGCGTGGCGGGCGCACCCGCTGCTGAACAACACCATGCGGCACTCCATGCCCGGCCTTGGCCTCGGCCTGGCGGCCTTTGCGGTTTATGTGGCCTATGACCAGCTTGTTGTGAAGGGCCAGAGCGGCGCCAAGGGGCACCACTGAGCTTTCGGCTTAGCTGCCCAGGCACGCCAAGCTGCGGCATGCTGTTGTAGCAGCACCCTGCTGCGCTGATGCTCGGTTCTTTCCATTGTGGCATGCTTGATGAGTAGCACCCGCACCACCCCTCCCTCGCATGAGCTTCCCCCTCGTCCCCGCTTCCTTCACTGCGCTTCCCACTGATGGCCTGAGGCCACCCTGCAAGCTTTCCCCGCTTCCTTTGCGCTGCATCTCACGCAATGCGGATATTGTTACAGAGCTGGGCCGCAGCAGCAGGACGTGCTGTAACTGCCGCCTTTGCACAGCCAGCAAGGGTGGGCAGAGCTGGGTGGCGGGCGAGGAGCAGGCAACCGGGCGGGTGAATGCTTACGCAATGGTGGTGCTGTCCGCTGTGAGTGCGACATGTGCTTTGTGTGCCATGTGCTGTGCACTGCGTGCGCTGCGCAGCAGCCCCTCCACTGCGCTTCAGCTGGTAGCAGTTTGGCTGGGCTCAGTCGCGCTTCAGCTCCAGCCGGTCGGTGCGCACGCCCTCCTTGGTGATGACCAGGATCTCCACGTCGTCGCCCTGCAAAATAATATGTGAGAAGCCTCGGCTATTCCCCCGTTGTGGCATATGAAAGCTGGGGCGCACAGGCAAAGACAGTTGGACGGCGGCCAAATGAACGCTGCCGCACCGTGTAGATGTCGCGCTCGCCCGCCGACACAAAAGCACCCTTCACCAGGTCCACAGCCTGCTCCAGCGGCAGCGAGCTCAGCCATTGCTGCAGGTTCGTGAGAGCAGGGGAGGTCTGTTGGTGAGAGCAGGGTCTCCCTAGCGGCAGCGAGCTCAGCCATTGCTGCAGGGCGAGGGGAATGAACGGGGACTACAGGTGAGGGCAGGAGTGAGCGACTGCGGCAGCAAGCTCAGCCATTGCTGCAGGTTGCAGGGAGTAGGAGAGGGTGCGAGGGCAACAGGCCAGCGAGGGCAGGTGCTGGGGGTGTAAAGCCGGGCGGGTTGCGAATTCACCAGCAGCCAGCGCGCACCTGCTGCGGCAGCACCAGCGGGGACGCTGCCTTGAGCTGGTTGTCCAGCACCGGCTGGATCAGCTCCTTGCCGCTGCCCTGGCAGCCTGCAGGGACAGCACCGGAGCAGGGGAGGGGCAAGTGAGTAGGTAGCTGCAGCAAACTAGTGAGCCCGGGGCGCAGCAGGTGCCGAATGTGGAAGGCAGCTTGGCCCGGCACCTGCACTGCCAGCTTTCCCGACCTAGTGCTCACCGTAGCCCACTCGCTCGTATGAGCCGATGGCATCATATGTGTACACTGCGCCCCGCCCTGCTAAAGGGCAGCAGGCCGACTGGTCAGCGCAGGACAGGTGAAGGCAGGCACAAACAAGCAAGCAGCAGGGCGTATGGCCCGCCCAAATGCACTGCTTGCAAGCTACGCTGGCGCAGCCGGCAGCGGCAGGCGCCGCAACAGCACACAGCACAGGCTTTGCGGCCGCAGCTGCCACAGACATTTTTTCCCTCATCATCCACCCCCACGTGAGAGGCATCGCCACGAGCAACAAAAGCGCTCTTGAAACGGCAAGGTTGACTCACCCTCCTCGTCCAGCCCCGCGCACAGGTTGAAGGTGTAGTACGGGAAGAAGCGCTTGTAGTAGAGCGTATTGGACAGCAGCTGCGCGGTGGCGGGGCAGCTCATGGGCCTGCGCAGAGCAGGGGGGGCGGCGTGAGCGGGTGGGAGGGCGGCCGGGGCATGTGGCCCTTGGGCGGCCGGGGCAGCGCGCAGTAAGCAGTGCTCTGGGTTGCGCCAGCAACTGTGGAGGCAGGGCACCTGCTGGGGGCCAGTTGGGAGGAGGCAACACGGCAGCGCAGCAGCAGTGGCCTGGCAACTACCGCACAGTTCCGCAGCTCACTTGCGGTGGTTGAAGTGGTACTTGACGTGGTGCATGTGTAGCATCTTGTGCAGCGTCTCCATGTCAGCCTGCATTGCAGTTAGGGGAGCAGCAGCAGCTGGCTGCCTCGTACACGCATCTGCCAGCGTTAATGTTTCAAGCCGGCGGCTAGGTGAACGTGCAGCCCCGCGCTTCCATGGCATAGCTGCATAGCTGCGTGCTGCTGCATGTGACTTGCCTGCATGCCTGCGCTCGCCACCACACACTTGGGATTGCTGTGATCCAGGGCAGATGGGGATGCCAGCACAGCGTTGGTCAGCAAAGAGCGGCATGGGCATAGGTGCAGCCGGCATGCGAGCGCTGGCCAGGCAACCGGCAAGTCCGCTGCGCGCTCAAAGCTACAGCTACAGCTTCAGCGGCGGCCGTCCACTCCCTCGCTGCTGCATCTCACAGCCGCAGGATCTTGGTCTTGTCACGTGTGAGGATGGAGTAGCCGGTGGACATGCGGGTGGAGGCGGCCACGACGCAGTAGTCGTCGCCCGCCACCGCCACCACCGTGCCGCCGTTGTCGTCGTATCTGCGGGTCGCAACGGGTGTGGATCGTCATGCGGAGAAGCTGGGGGCGCCGGCAGGCGGACGGGAGGGCCCACAGAGGGGAGCGGGGGGCCAGCAGCGGCTGCGAGGGCTTGCAGGGCTGCACGCTGCAGCCCACACTTGTGGATCGACGATCGAGCATCGCTGCGACAGCCTCGGGGCACTCACGGCGACCAGGTGGCGTGCTGCCGGACTTCCGCTCCAGCCGCGGGCACCTGGGCCCGCACGGGCAGTGCTGCCGCCATCTCCAACCAGCCAGCTGCTGCTCGCTAAGCCGAGACCCCCAGCTCGCGCGATCGGTGCGAAGTCAAGGTCTCGGTCGCTGTGCAGGGCGCTTCTCTTCGGAAACGTGGCGGGGAGTGGTGCGAATGTGGGAGCAAGCGGTGATCGAGGATCGCAGCACTGCCTGATGCCGCCGGCGGGCTGCGGCGGGGCTGCTGTGCCGCGGCATGCCGCGTCAGGGAGGCGGAGCTGCTGCGCGTCGGCACCATGCCACTGCTTGCACAATAGGCATAGCACTCGATCGAGACTGGAGCCGACTGTTGATGCAAGATGCCTAGTGCACGAACACTGGCATACGCATCCGCATCAGCAGGGTCTCGCCGCCCAGTCAGAACTGCATGCGTGAGAAGACACATTTCAAGTGCAACTGCAGTATCGAACGCATCCGCCCGGTCAGAAGCTGCCTTGCGCATGAACAGCTACTGCCGTGACGTCCTCACGTAGCAGCTCTAGGTTGGGCTTGAACCCTGCCTGGCAGGTATGTGGCGCCATGTACTTGTACACCACATGTGTGCACCGGCTGCCAACAGCGGCAGGGCGAGCCCCTGGCATATAGGATGGATTGTTGCTCCCAAGCGGAGTCACCCCCTCCGGGAGGTGCACAGCCCACAGCACTTGACTGCGCAGCAGCACTGCGGCAGGCCCCGTCAGGTTGGGTGCGGGGGGTCACAAGCGAAGCTCTGGCAGGAAATGCCCACCAGTTGGCTCCATGGTGACGCAATGAAGGGCTACCATGCCTAGAACCACAATGGCAGCTCCAGGGGTCTGCAAGGCGGCAAATGGGGAGGTGACCCAACAGAACGACCAAACGAACGTGCACGCCGGGACGGCAACGCGTCCGGGTGCGGCCGCACAAGCTGCTGGGTCGCGGTTCCGCTCCCCCGCTGGCCCACGGCTCCCAGGCAGTCTCCAAGCGCTGAGGAGCGGCGTATGCGTGGGTTGCGCTCGCATTCCCCGTGTCCTTGCGAATGCGGGAGGGCCGTCCCTCACAGCGCCCGGCCGCCCGGCACCCCTCACAAAACTTGCATGTGTCCCAACACACAATCGGCAATAGAATCGTCGCCCCCGCCCCCGTCCTCTGCCGCGCCCAGCCCTGAAGTCCCGTCGCCTCGCCGGCCCGCGCCGTCCCGCCTCGCTGGCGACATCTGATAACATCGCCCGACGCCCTTGTGGTGCGCTGAGGCTGCGCTGGCTTCTGCCAAGGGCGTACAGCTGCTGGGAAGCGGCCACTCCCGGGCCCTTGCACGGCTCCCGCGCGCTCCAGACCCAAGCTCAAATGTGTCGGGCAAGGGGCGGGAGGGGCGCACAGGGGCCGAGCGTGCCTCCTCTGGCCGCCCCGGCGCTGCCGAACGGACTTGACGCTGCTGGCGCCGTCTCGCCTAGGGCATGAACATCGCGGAACGCGCGTCTCTCTGCCCCCTCACCTTGCAGCCCCAGACCCTCGCAGCTTCCTACCGCAAGCCGAAGAGCCATGCAGGCAGCCGTCCCCAGGCTTGGCAGGCCGGTGAGCTCAACGTTGCCGTGCTTGCCGCCACCAGGACACGCGTGTGCGTGGCGCTGTCGCCCGCGGTTGCTGTGTTGAGGCCAACCCGCGGCCCACCCATCCCACCACGGTCCACTCACCCGTAAACTCTTTGCTCCATTGCCACAGGCGGGGCCATGCCAGCTGTGTGGCGCCAAGACATGCAGCAACTGGCGCAGGATACCTGCGAGCGTGGGAACCGCCGTTGGGCAGAGCGCTTGTGAGCGAGCCGCGGCTCTTGTGGGGCGTGTGGGCACGTCACTAGTCGCACCAGGGTCTTTCGCCCTGCCTGCTTGAGCCACATCTGCTGCACAGCTCATGCCCTCAAGGCTGCACGACACATTTTCTGCAGGTTCGCTCAGTGCTGCGCCCCTGTCTGCCGCCATGCCTCCCCTCCACAGGCAACCCGTGCTACGTGCGGCTGCTCAAGCAGGTCAGGGAAGACCCCACCCAGATCGACAAGGCGCTGGCTGCGTGCCGCGTGCGCTGGCAGCCCGATCCCACGGACGTTGTGGCGCAGGTGGTGGCCTTTGACAACCAGCTGGTGCGCTATTGGGGGGGCGTGAAGCATGGGCTTAATGGAAAGACCCTTCTGCCCAGTTAAGCATACGCCACCCACCTCTGGCTTTCGCATCATTCCCCAACAGCACTGCATCAATCCGTCTGCGCGTTTCTGCCAATGCAGATGGAGGCAGCAGCCGCCGGCATGCTCATTGACCCGCCCAGCGCTCCAGCAGGCAGCCCTGCGGTGCCGCCGCTGGAGTGCCTGTCCGCCGCTTGGGCAGCTGCCTGCCCCCGCAGCCCGCTGACAGCCGCATCCACAGCACGCTCTGGCGAGTGGGTGTCCACGCCCATGGCAACAGCCTTCGCTCCTGGAGCGCTGGCGCCGTACCGCACAGATGCCCGGCAGCCGCCACCTTTGCCGCAGCCCCTGCCGCCACAGCAGATGGCGCCGCTGCAGCAAGCCCCGCTGCCACAGCAGGTGCAGCAGCAGCTGCTGCAGACGCACGGCGAGGGGGTTGCGACAGGCAGCCCCGTCTCCCGCTCCTCACAGACCCCTGCGCAGCAGGCCGCGGTAGAGCAGGGCGAGCCCGACCACTTGTTTGCCATGCAGCAGGCAACGTGGCGCCAGCTGGACAGCTCACATGACGCAAGCCTGGCGCTGACCAATGCGGTGAGTGCGCAGTTTCACGCCACCAAGTTGGTAGGGTATCCCAGCTTAGCGGCTTGCTGTAAGCTCACTTTTTGCTGGTTTGCATGAAGCATGCTCCACAGCAGATGTGCTCTGCCCGTGTGCTTGATGGTGGCAGCACGCCCGTGTTGCACGTTGCGGCACGCACATCACATCTCTTCCCTGCCTGCTGCCGCTCCTGCCTGTGCAGTACAACGCTGCAAGCCAGCTGCCGGGGCTGCAGCCGCGCCTGCTGGCTGCTCTGCCTGCCCTGTGGCTGCTGCTGCCTGGCGCATACATGAGCCCACTGCCCGTGGGCGCGCTGCTGCTCAGCGTGGACCTGCCCCACCCCAGCCTGGCGGCGCCCGCGCAGAGCGTGCTGCTGCGTGCCAGGGAGGGCCTGCTGCCCGCGCTGCGCCTGGTGGTGTTCTGCCGCCGTACGGGCCAGCTGCTGCAGCAGCGCGACTGGGTGGAGCAGGAGGAGAGCACGCTGTACCGGCACCCGCGCCACCACGTGCCTGCCTGGGACAGCAGGTGAGGGCGGGGGGCACGGCCGAGAGGCATCGCTGTACGAGCTGCATGGCGGCATGGTTGCACTGCTATTGTTGGGGTAGAGCTGTGTGCACCGGAGCCATCAGCAATGGCTGCCACACTCCCTTTGATAATCAGGCTGCCGGCTTACCCTTAACACTGCCCCCTGGCCCTCTGTCGCAGCTGCGGCTGGCAGCTGCTGTTCCCCGAGCCGACCAACAACACCGCCGAGGCCCGGCTCTTCCGCAGTGAGTGCCGCCTTTGCCTGCTGGCATGCACGCGTGGCGCACCACAGCGCCTACTGCGCTGCGGTGCTCTGCTGCACAGCGCTTATGTATTTGGGGTGCCGGCTGCCCTACTTTGCTGCTGAGTCTAGTCTGCAGGGTCTTCACCTACACTGAGCAGCATGTCCTGGCCTGGCGGCTTATCTGTGCCTGCACTGCCTCTTCCCCGCTGCTTGTCAGGAGTGGTGGAGCTGGCTGGGGTTGCCCCACCGGCACCCCCTACCGAGCCCTCCTTCACCGTCAGCTCGGTGAGCGGGCAGCAGGCTTCTAGTGCCAGCCCCTTTGCCTCACCTGCGGCGCTGACGTTCCCACTGGCAGCAGGGACCACAGCGGGCCAGCAGCTGCTGCTGTGGCCGCTGCAGGCTCGGCAGCAGCATGAGGCGGCTGTCATGGCAGCTGCCGCCCTGCCTTTCAGCAGCATGCAGTTTGGTGCCACGCAGGTGGCTGCTGCTGCTCCCCTGGTCAGCCTCGGCTCGCCTGCTGCCCGGCCGGGCACTCCACAGCAGCTGCCCAACTTTTGGCCAGCTCCGGGCACTGCTGCGCCCCAGCAGACGCCGGCAGTCGCCAGCTGCCTGCCGCAGCTGCCCTGCAGCCCGCAGGCGGTGTGGGGGCAGGTGGCCCCGCAGCCGCCACTGCTGCAGCCGGCAATCAGCCGTGCCAGCGTCTCCATCCCACCCGCCAACCGCGCCAACAGCCTGGCCGGCATGTTCCTGCCCCCCTTCGACCTGCCCACCTCCCCATCTGTGGATCTGATTGACGAAGTCATGCTGGACTGGATTGGCGGGCTGGACAGCAATGCGCGGGGCGCAGGCGGCATCAATCTCACCACGTAAATGCATACAAGCAGGCCCCGTCACAGCTGCACCTCTTGTGATGCGGCTTGCTCCGCTGGTTTGAGCATCCCACCATCCCCATACATCGTGGCCTGCCCATCTCCGACTGACGTGCGCATGCCACACTAGGTACGCAGTCTCCCTGCGGCTGGCTCTCAACTTTTTTTTCCAATCCAATCAAACCAAACGAATGCAAGAGGCGATAGCGAACACCCGCTCGACCTAAGTTTCATCCAACCGTCTTCATCTCAACTGCATAAACGACAGCCTCCCTGCCATTGCACCATTGCATGATTCATCCATCACGCCTCGTCCTCCCCCCCTCGCCCTCATAGTTTTCCATGCGTTTCCTCCTCCCCTCGCCCTCACAATTTTCCATGCATGGCTTGCCCACCAACATGTGCGCCTTGCCCACCCGCTTTTTGTGCCTTGCCCACCCTGCATGTACCAACACACCCTCGCATTTTCCGTGATTCACACCCAAGCCTTCTGCCCTTGTAGCACGAAGACCGTCCGCACTTGTCGATAGACAGTTTAGCGTGAACCGCCCGGCTTGCTAGTGCAAACCCGCCAACCGATCCAATTCCCCATTGCACAGGGGTCACGCTGTCACTGCACCCCTGCTGCCTGAGCAATCTGCTCAACCTGATCTTGCACCGTGCCAGCTTGTGCCGCCCACCTTGACGCGAAACAAACATCGCGCCCTCCGTCCATAACTGCTGCACCTTGTGGACTGCATATGTTTCCGCTCCCTGCTGAACCATGCGGGGCCTCGATCTGTGTGCCCCGTGATCCACTTGCATCCCAAATGCGCTGCCGGCAGCGCTGGGTCTTCCCTCTCGCTCTGCGCCCAGCCAAACCTTAACACACGTTTCTTCGCCACTCCATGTTTGTCGCACCTGAGACAGTGCATATTCCTCATAGCTGCCCCACCCAAGTTCTGCCGCAACACAAGGCAGTTGCGCAGTAGCACCCCTGTCGTTTTGCACGACCATCGCCGATGTTCCCTCGCTCCTTTTTTTTCTTTGCGCATCTGTAAGCTGGGCTGAAGCTGGACAGCGCCACTAGCAAGATGCAGAGCCATCATGCAGGGATGGTTTACGTTCAATGCGCGCTCTTGCGGTTGCCATATACGCTCACATTGTGACATTTACAATGTTGCTAACCCCGCTGCGTTTGGTCTGAGGACAGAAAAACACACACGATGGGACGACAGCAGTTTGTTGGGCATGGTGATGGAAAGTGCCTGCAGAAGCTGCATGGACACAAATGCACTGCAAAATGGCAGTGCTGGCAAATACGCAGTGGGGTGGGGTGACATGGACACAACCGCAGGCTGCCATTTGACAAGCTTGGGGTGTGCAGCTGCACTGTTGCAGTTCATCAGCATAGCAAGCTCGAGAATTAAACACCACAGTATGGTGCAGCTGGAAACAAACACACTCGAAAAACCATTGTTTATGCAATATCAAGCCAGCCAGCCAGCAAGCCAGCCAGCAAGCCAGCAAGCCAGCAAGCCAGCCAGCAAGCCAGCAAGCCAGCAAGCCAGCCAGCCAGCCAGCCAGCCAGCCAGCCAGCCAGCCAGCCAGCCAGCCAGCCAGGAGGCAGCGCAGTATGTGCTGGGCAGCAGCTGCGGGCGGCCTGTGCAAGAGGGCCGCTCACAGCAGGTGCCTGTTGCGGTGGCGCTTGTGCATAGCCTCGTCCCTGGCATCTGTGTGGCCAGAGGCGGGAGCTGCCTTGAGCGGGGCTTGTGCGCCGGCGTCCTGGGCCTCAGACAGCAGGCGGCCCGGCCTGACGGTGCGTGCTGCTGAGCGCCGGGCCTGCACCAACACATAGTTGCTCCTGGCTGACTCCGCACTCCAGCCGTGCTCGCCCAGCGCCATGACGCCGGCGCTGTAGGTTCCCGCCGGCAGGCCCAGAGTGGCCAAATTGATGGGCTGCACCGTCTTGGCTTGGTCGGCCGTGAATTGCACGTACTTGACAAAGGTGTTGCCGGTGGCGGGCCCGCTGTACAGGCGCACGCGATATGTGGTCACAGCGGGCGGGTTGGTGATCTCTGTGAGCACCAGCCCGGTCCGGATGTTGACGTTCAGGATGAGCTGCGCAGGGGGGAGGGGGCAGGGGGAGGCGGCACAGGTCTGAGGCAGCCGAGCAGGAGCAGCCTGGGTTGCAGAAGCGTATTTGTGCACAGCCCAAGTACAACAGAGCGGCGGCGGGCTCAGCCTAAGTGACTCACCCCGGCAGCTGTGCTCTGGGCAATGGCTGGTGCCACCACTTGGTGAGGCACGCCAACTGTGACCGCGGGGGTGACAGCTGAGAAGGCCGACTCGCCGCCCGCCCGGTTCCTCTGCAGGCAGGCACGTACAGAAAACGGCCATTGTTTGGCAGCTGACCGAACAAGGAAGCACATGCCTCACACATCAGGTCAGTCAATGAGTGTAGCTATAGCAGGCTCTGTGTGTATCGGTTGAGCAGCACTGCCTATTTCACACCATGTCTGCAACTCGTAGGCCAGTCTGTCCAGGTGGCACTCACCACAGCAATCTGGAAGCGCCAGCTGCCGGCGTGGGGGATTGGCGATCCCCAAGTGCCCACTTGGTTGGCGGCGTTCCGGATGATGGCGTTCCACCGGTTCGCGGTGGCAGCTTGGACAACGTACGGGGCGGTGGTGGCATTTATTGTGTATGGCAGCAAACCATCGGCACCGTCATAACCCTCCTCTGCCAAAGTCACGCTGTTGATGATTTTCACGCGCACAGTCGCGCCCTGCAGGTGGGAGCCAAGCCAGAGCCCGAAAATTACAATCGGGATATGGTCACTTCCGCCCCAACACATCTTCACGTGCTCATGCCATGCTGTTGCTGCGCTGTGATATGGGCAACAAGCACTTTCCCACGCAGCACGCACCGTGTTCCACCAGGGAGCCGAGGTGAAGGTCACGTTTGCATAGGTTCTCGTGCCATCGGCCAGCAGTGCTGTCGCCACATCGGGCACGCCTGCAGCAGCAGGGAAGGAGGGTTTGCGTTGCGGCAATGCAACTAACAAGCATGTGCAGCTGCCCTGCATGGCTGCACCATCGACCTGGACCGAAATGCACACTGCATGGCGACCAGCGGTTCAGCCCACCTGTCGGGACTGGGGTCGCCCAGTCGTCGGCGTCCGAAGCGCCATTTACGTTGCTGCCTGTCACAGCCTGCACAGTCCACTCCGACCTCTGAGTCACAGGCACCACAAGGACGTATGGGTTTGCCGTGGTGCCGGTGCCGCTCGCTGCCTTGATGCGGCGCGTTAACGGCTTGAGGGTGGTGCCCAGAGTCGGGCTGCAGGGAAGAGAGCAGGGCAGGGATGTGGTGTCCGGATAAGCATTGGTGGCCGATAGTTCGGTAGGGTTCATGTCAGCTGGAACTCTGCGCCGTGCTGCAAGGCACAGCCATGCAACCCAAGGGCCTACGCTTGTTGCTCACTTGAGGGTCACGGTGAAGACAGTGGGCTGGCTGGCCGCGGTCGTGCCCGCTCTGATGCTGATGCTCTTGGTGGTCTTAGCAGCCCTGGCAGCTACAGTCACCGTCTGAGGCGTGGTAACCTTGATGGTTACGTCTCCAGGGTGGCTGACCACAGAGGCGATCGTGGGCAGTGGGGGCGTGCCCAGCGCCACTTGCGGCGACCAGTTGGAGGTGGCAGAGCCAGTGGCGGTCGTGGCAGTCACGGCCACAACATAAACGCCATCAGGGATGTTGGGGATGGTCAGCGTCGCTGTGTATGGGTCGGTGGTGCTGCCATCGCCGTCGGTGGGAGTGAAGGGCTGGTTCAGCACGAAGGCAACGGTCTTGGCTGTGTTGGCTAGCGAGTAGGCCCAGGCGGTGACGTCACCACCTGCAGAAGAAAGTGAGCCGATGTGGTGCGGGTGTGACCAGGGTGTGATCAACTGTGCAGGTGCGTGCCCCCAGCTGGCAAGTCCATGCATGCTGGTGGGAGGTGCCGGAGCGCGCAGCTGGCACACCCACCAGCTGTGGGCTTGAGCACCGACAGGCTGATGGTCTGTGTGATGGCGCCGCCCACAATGGCTGAGTCGGAGCCCGAGATGGCAGCAATGCCTGGCTTGGTGGGCGGCACGTCTGTGGTGAAGGAATGGGGACCGCGTTTGTGGGAAATGGGGCTGGTGTTATGAGCAAGCTGGCTCAGCAGACAAAGCAACTGCTATCGTGTGTTGGTGGTGCACACGGCTGAGGAGCAGAGACACATTCCTCTCGACACTAAACTCACTTTTGACGACAATGGCCGCCGTGAGGGCAGCCGCTGTTTTCCCGTTTTTGTTGACGGCTGTAACCTCGAACGTCCAGGTGCCGGGATCCAAGTTGGTGAAAGTGACCTTGAATGGACGGGCGGCAGTGCCGTCCGTCTGCAGCAGCAAGGGCAGCGACAGCGGCGACTTTTGCGTGCATGCCAGGAACACCGTTGCGGCTGGGAGGAGATTTGCCAGCGGACAAGAAAAAGAGCACTCTGCCGCCGAAGCCTCACCACGCCGGCCTTGTACAGTGAGGAGATGGGGTAGGGCTTGACGCCGTGGCTGCTGTTCTCATGGAACATCTCCACCTCATACCTGAACCAACAATGCGGTCGAGGGGAAGGCGGAACTGTTGGAGGTGTGCCGCAGCCCGTGAGGCATCGGAGAGCTGCTGCAGGCAGAGCAATAATGCAGTGCTGCAAGCTATGCGCGTTTGAACAGGGCCTGCAGCTGCCACACTCACCCAGTGATGGGCGTGCCGCCGTTCAGAGCGGGTGCCTGGAAGGACAGCGCGGCGGTCAGCGGGGTGGCCGAGGCAGCCACTGCCGCAAGGGGCGCGCTGGGTGCCACCGTTCCCAGGAGGAACGATGCTGACGAAGCGGAGCGGGCGCCCACGTCGCCGTTGGCGTTGTAGGCGGCCACCTGCAGAGAGATGGAAGTGATGGGGCGCGGATGGCGCTGCCGACAGCAGGCTAGACAGCGCAAAGATGACATTCTGTGCAGAATGCCCTGTCCTGTGGGGTGCAGTCAATGCTGCGGCATGCTGGCGCAAGCTTGCACTCTCTGCCCTGCACTCGCTGCGCTGCATCCGTGCGCTGTTCAGCAGCCCCCCACCTGCAGGGTGTAAGTGCCGCCCTGGGGCAGCTCCGGAGGGTCGGGGGCCACCAGCGCAAACAGCTGGGTGGTTGAACCGGTGACTGGCTTGACCGCCAGAGGCACCTCCACTTCGTCGCCGCCCGTGTCCTTGACAAACGCAGAGTACTTGACAGCCGTGGTGTCTGCCTTGACAAAGGTCACCCGCACAGTTGGGTCCACCAGTGCAACTGCTGGAGTGCCTGGCGCCTTGGGCGCGCCTGCAGCAAGTTGAACATAGGTAGCAACTTGAATGCGCTTCACGGATTGCTGGCATGCCGCCTCAGCGCACAGATTCTGAAGCGAGCATTTGCAAGCTGTTAGCGCCCAACTGATTGGCGTGTGATTGCACCTGGGCAAGATGACCAACACCGCCAGTGCTCACAGCTGTTGGCAGGCTGCCCTGCCTGCTTTGTGCACGCCCTAATCAATCAGCCCACACAAGCCGAGGCTCACCATACACAGCCACTTCGGACAGCGCCGACCAGGCGCCTGCGCCGTTGGGGTTTAGCCCCGCAATCTTGACCGCATAGCGGTTGGTCTCTGGCAGGTTGGCGGCCGGAATGGCGAAGCTGAAGGGGTCTGCAGCCGTGCCGGCGGCATCGCCCAGGCTTGCCAGGGGCACGTCCACGACAGGAGCCACAAACACACCAGCCTTAAAGACTGCAGGGTAGTGTGGGATGCAGGTTTAACCTTCAGTGGGGTGTTGTGCATGGCGGCAACATGGGCGGCAGGTCAAGCAAATCTCACACTGCCAACAGCTATGATTTCATGTCCATGTGTTATCCTGTGACTGTCAGCTCACCCGCAATGCGGTATGCGGTGGCAGTGGTGTCGTTCTTCAGCCACGTCAGCCGCAGCTCAGTCTTGCTGCCGGTGAGGCTTTCGATTTGGGGCACCAGCGGCAGGCCTGCAGAAAAGGCTCAAATCAAGCTTGTGTATGTGCTCATCCCAGTATGGAGATTCCGTCTCAGCTGGGCAAGCCATCCAGCCGACCCTGACCTGCAGGCATTGTGATATGGCTTTGCATATGAACAGTCTGACTGACACAACAGCAGGATCCGTTCCCGTTCAGCAACTCACCGACCACCACAGCGGGAGAGGCCGGCTCTGACAGAGCGGTGGAAACGCTGCCCGCTCCGCCCGTGGCCTGGACAGCAACTGTGATGCGCAGGGGCTGGGCGAAGGGACCCAGGCTGGCCACGTATGGGTTTCCAGTCACGCCGGCGCCGCTGACGATCTTGAGAGCCACAGGGTTGCCCAGCTCAGCAGGCGGGTCGGAGGATGCGTCGTACAGCTGCAACGCAGGGGGAAGAACAGGGGTGGGATAGATGAGCACATGACATATCCAGGCAGACGAGATAGGGACAACAACGATGCACGCAGCGCCTCTGGTGCACTGCCACGCTGAACAGGTTCTGGTTCTAAGCGCCGGGGCTGCCACAGCCACTGCCTGCACCTGTGCACGGTAGGTGATGGTGTCCTGGTCGGTGGCCGATTCCGGCTTGATGAAGCGGAGTGTTGCAGTGGACACACCTCCAACAAGGCTCTGGATGGTGGGTTTGTCGGACAGCGCTGCACACAGGAATTGGGGCAGGGCCGCAGGGCCGCAGCTACGTCAGCTTGTGTCAGCAACCCGTTCGTGGCCATATATACTCAAACCGTCCATAGCATGTACAGCCAGTGCCGCCCCTGCTGCGCCTACGCACGCTGGCCAACAGGATCAGTCTTGGCCGACACTCCGCCAGCGCCCCAGGTGTTGTTGGTGAACAGCTGGTACGACCAGGAGCCTGCAAATGAGGTAGGCACACATCGTATTTAGCTGCTGTGCATCTTAGCGTATGCATTTATGCCGCAGGCAGCCGTCACAGAGGTTGACATCAGCGTCAAGCATTCACAGCGGGCCAATGCTGCTGCTCACTGCTGCCTGCTGCTGCCTGCTTTTTACCCCATCTGGACCCACCTGCTGTGGTGTTGATGGTGGCTGTGAAGGGCTCTTGCACCGTTCCCTCTCCAGCCTGTGTGGGCGCCAGCCCCACCAGGCCTCCAAACTTGGTGGCGCCTGCATCGCGCCACAGCTGCACGTAGTAGCGCGCGCCGATTTTGGCGTTGTAGGCGGGGGCCGTCCAGGTGAGCTTGGTCGTGCCATAGGCCACAGTGACAGGATTGGTGGCTGCCCAGGCCGGGTCGCCAGGGGTGCCGACAATCAGTGCTGGGGTGCTGACATCATCGCCTTGTGTGCCATGCTCGTTTTCAGCCACTACTGAGAAGGCATACTGGCCGGGCTCGCCGCCCAGGTCGGACAGGGTCCACACTTGCTGGCCTGCAGCTGCCACCTCCCTGGTTCTGCAACGGATGGAAGAAGGACAGCAGAGCTGGCATCCAACAGACTGCTTTAAGGCCAGCCCTGTCGCGGCCAGAGAAGTCCCACTGCCACCTCAGAAGGCTCATGTTATTGGCCCATTTGGCAACACCGACCACAGCTTACTTGGCTGGTGACATTGCCGCGCCGTCCTTGAAGACCGTGGTTGTGTACTTGACTGCCGTGGGCACGGCGGTGAAGCTGAAGGTGGCTCCGTCTTTGCCGCCCAGCGGGCTGACCAGGCGTGGGGTGGCGGGGGTGCCTGCAGCCAGAATCCCGGAGTGTTGAAGCGCTCGTTCGGGGATGCCTTGCCTCAGGGGCGCAAAAGTTTCCTGCCTGCCCCAACCACCTCAAGGCCATGTTGGGCAGCGCACCGCGTGGCTGCACACTTACCCACAACAACGCCCAGTGAGGAGAGCTCAGAGGCATCGCTGCGCGTGCCGCCCATGACTGCTGTGACCTTGAACCACAGCTTGGCAGCAGCGGTGTAGGGATAGGGGAAGACAAAGGCGGATGCCTCGCCCTTGCCATCGGCGTTAGAAGCCGTGTTGTTGCCGCGCACCTCGCTGCCCACCTGCAGGCAGGCGTGGCGGTGTGCATACAGAAGTTGCAGTTTGCTGGTGGCATGGGTTTAGACCTAGATGCTGACACATGCATCAACCTGGCCGCCCAGTCACATCCACGGAGGTCCCGCATGAAAATAGCTCAAACTGTGGCGGACTGCCACCTCTGATCTGCAAAAGGAAGGTCCCACCTTCGTGGTGGCCTTATCATCAGCATACGCCTGGATCAGGTAGGTTGCCACAGCGTCGTCCGACATGTTGTCTGGGCGCATGACGCGCAGTGTGGCGCCGCTGGTATCGCCGCTGCCCCCAACGATGGTGGCGCTGCTGGAGATACCTGCATGGTTGAGTGATGAGACAGCAGAGCAGGTGAGGGCGGGATCACAGGAGACACGACTGGCATAAGGTGGCATCAACCTCCTGCTGCGCAGCCTACTCTTTGCATGCCACCCTCTGTCACTGATGCCTCACCAACGGTAAACTCTGCCGTCAGTGCGCTCTTGGCACCAGCGCCGTGCACATTGGCGGTGGCAATCTCCAGCTTGTAGGGGCCGGCAGGCAGGGCCAGCTCCTCGCTGAAGCTGGTGGTGCCGGCCGCCTTGAGCGGCAGGCTGAGGTAGGGCGCCGTCAGGTTCTGGGGGCGGTACAGCACCGCGGTGTACCTGCGTGGCAGGGTTGGCAGGGATGACCGTTCCGTTAGCGGTGCAAAGGCAGCCCCCCTGCGCACACCCACAAAGGGCCAGAATGACGGTCAGCTGGTCAGGGCAGCAGCGCATGAGGCAGGTGCGTGCGCCCATCACCTGGTGCCGATGTAGGCGTTGCTCTGTGCCGCGCTCCACTGCAGGGTGGCCCTGCCCACATCAGCGGTCACGCCAACCTGGGTGGCTGCGTCTGGCAGGCCCACCACCACATCCTCAGAAATGGCTTCCTCAGACAAAGTGCTGTGCACGTTGGAGGAGACGAGCTGCGTCGGGGATGTAGGAAGAAGTGTTCCTCACAACGCTGGTTCGTCATGTTGGAATATGAGCTGCACGCTCCCCACCCTAATCGGTGGGGCCGGTTGCCCAGCCCTCACCATCCCCTGGCCGCAGCCCTGACTGCCTCCGCTGTGCAGCCCAGCAGGCCCTGCAGTTACTTGTGCAGCGCACCTTGAAGTGGTAGGTGCCCTTGGCAGGCACAGGCAGTGTGCGCGTCCAGGGGCCTGCCTCACTGTGTGCCACATCGGTGAGGGAATCAGTGACAGCCTGGGCCGAAGTTTGGTACACGTTGGTCAGCTCGATTGCATAGCCGGAAGCCGTGTACACCTTGGCAAAGGTAATGTTTGCTGTGTGCGGGGCGTCAGCGGATGGGCTGCCGCTGACCAACGAGATGATTGGTTTGCTGGGTGTACCTGCACGAGGGGTGTCAGCATGTAGGAGGTTCAACCAGAACCATTTTGCAGGCAGGCAGGCTCATCCAAAGCTGTTGGGCAGAGTGGGCTCGTGCACAGAGACCCCGTTCGCACGGTGCAGCTGTGCATGCAGTGAGCCCGCAGCACTTTGGGAAACATTTGATCCGCTTGCCCCACTCACCCACAACCACAAGTTCGGAGCGGTCAGAGGGTGGACTACGAGTTGAGCCGGCATCAGCAATGACCTCAGCCGTCAGGCGCTGGGGCTTGGCAAAGGGCACCTCGAATGAGAATGCACCGCCGGCCACCGTGCCATCGCCAGTGCTGCTCTTCAGGCGGATTTCATTGCCGAGCTTGGCATTGGTGTCGGCATCGTAGAGCTGCACCAGACGGTTTGGCAGAGTCATAAACTTTAGCATCTGCACACCAGCGTGTGGCTGGTTTTGGGAGCAGATGCAACGTCATTGCGCTGCATCAGTTTGCGCGTCGCTCCACATTGGCGGAGCCACCTAGCCCTCACCTGGACCAAGTAGGTGAGGTAGCGGGCATCTGCTGCCGAGATGTCGCTGGGGCGGTACACTCCCAGGGTGAGGCCATTGGGGCCGCTCTGAAGGTGTGGGAGATTGCAGCGCACACAGTTCATTGCAGTGCAACCCGGCAGGTTGGGAATTACAACTGCAGCTGTGAAGCCAGTGGCACCCAACTTTGTGGCAGGAGCGCCATCCATCATGGCATGCACAAAGCGTCCAGGAAGGCCCCTCACCTGCACCGAGTCAATGGTGGGCTTGCTGGTGACCCCAATTGTGAACTCGTCCGACGGCTCCGACTCCGTGCCCTCGCCGTGCATGTTGGAGGCAGCGATAGTTGCCTTCCAAGTGCCTGCACAAAATGGTGCCGCATTGTGTGCTCCAACTCAGCTCTGTGCAGGAGAGCACCGCTGCATGCACTCACATCTGCAAGCATAGCTGCCCCAAGCAGTGCTGCCACAGCATCCTTGCCCAAAACAAAACCACGGTGCACGTCTAGCCACAAGAGCTCACCAGCCACCAGGGTGACAAGCTTGGTGAAGGGGGCGGGACCGGTGCCTTGGCCTCCCAGGCCAGACAGCTCCTGGGTGCTGACCAGGGTGCTGCCATCAGGGGTGTACACCCGCAGGGTGTAGCGGGTGGCATCCACTACACCAGTTGGGTCAGGGTTTACGGCAGGAGCCTCCCAGCTGAAGGTGGCATTGCCTACACCAGGAGTGACCGTGGGCTTGGCAGGAGCGCCAGGCTTGCCGACCAGCAGGATGCCAGTGGTGGTGGCATCGCTGGACACACTGTTGGCGGCCGTGGCCTTCACCTCAATCACATATAGGCCAGCAGTGGTAATGGTGCTGAAGGTGTGCTGGCCAGCATTGGCCTCAGATGGCTTGCTGCCCGCGTCCTCAGTGCAGGTGTCCTTGACTGTGCCGGTGCAGCGCAGCAGGCGCAGGCTGTAGCCGGTGGCAAATGGAACCGCATCAAAGTTGACGGTGGCAGAATCCAGCAGACCCTCTGAGGCCCGGGTGACGGGCGCAGTAGGCTTGCCTGTGAGGCAGGGGAATGCAGAAACACAAAACCTGTGAGTGAGAGTTGTTTTCTGCACTGAGAAACAGCACCGTATCGCTGGTGACTGACACAAACATCAGATACCTCCCCAGGCTGGCCAATTGAGCACGCTACTCACCAACAGTGACGACACTGGTCTCAGCTGACCAGGCTCCGGTGAATGTGCCGTCGGTGGCGGCCACCTCGAACTTGAGGCGCTGTGGAGTGCCGCTGGACCAGTCATACGCCACTTGCAAGTCGGCGGCGCTCTTGGCCACGGCTGTTTCAAGCGTGAAGCTCTGGGGAGCCCCAACCACCAGGCCATCCTCCCGGATGGCTTGCACCACGAATTTGGACACCTGCAGTAGATTGAACAACACAGTGTGACGACACACACTGATTGGCAGTCTGCATCAGCTGGTCTGACCGGATGACCTGCCAGCATGACTGGAGCGCAGTATCAGCACCGTCTGTGTGCATGTGAGCGCAGGTGCCCCACCTGAGCAGTGCACAACTCGCTGGGGGCGGTAAACGTGAGGTTGGCCTGCTTGTATGCTCCCACTGCAGACACCGCAGTCACCGCATTGGCGAAGCCTGCAGGCAGTGTTCGCAGGTGGTGGATGGGTGCTCAGGCAGAGCAGCTCAAATCCACAGCCTGCCAATGCAGGGATCAAGGTATGGTCACGCTGCCAAATATTTACACGCACCGACAGTGACGGGGTCGCTAATGTCAGAGACGGGGCCTTCGCCATTGCTGTTATGTGCAAACATGTCAAAGCGGTACACTCCAGCGTAGAGCGTAAGCTCCGCTGGGCTGGTTGTGACTTGCACAGCCTCCCCCTGCTCAGCCGAGGTGCCGTCAGCGGCATTGATCAGGTAGGTGCGCTGCCAGTACGTGGTACCCGCTGCGCGGGGTGGTGCAAAGCAAGGGAGGACTCAGTGGGCAGCCAGAGGGGCTGGCTGGCTGGCTGCTGTAGTGGGCAACAATATGCCAGCAGCATGAACGCTGGTAAAGCCAACCGGGAGCCTGTTTAGGACCAGCTGCCATCATGCAGAGGAATGGCCAGCCTCTGCGGCAAACATGCCCCATCACACTTTCCCTTCCCGCACCGGCACCATCGGCAGGGTCGAAGAGGGGCTTCTGCCAGGCAATGGTGGCTTTGCCCACTGAACCAACAGCCGACTGCAGGCGCGGCTGGCCTGGCAGGCCCACGATCACATCTCCAGATGTGGCCGCCGTGCCGGAGACAGTCGTGATGGACGGGCTGTTCCCATTGATGGCTGTCAGCTTGAAGGTGTAGGTGCCCGCGACCACGTTGTCAAACGTGTGGGTGTAGGAGGAAGTGGAGTCGCTGCACAGGGTGCGGGGCGGCAATGTTGCTGTTCATGCGGGGCCAAATGCATTAATGCTGTTGTGTGACACCAACTGCTGACTATTAAAGTGCACTTAGCGGTCGGGCGATGGTGGATGAGAGTCAAAAGCACGTCGAACAAAGGTGCGGAGGTGCCAGCTGTCGCTGTCGCTGTTGCAACCTCCTACCATACAGAATGGCTGCAGGCCTCGGCGCGACCACACAGCCGTGGAATAGTTAAAGCCGCAAGATAAACAGGGAGTACAGAAAGCTGCTCAGGGAAACCGCAGCTACACACCTGTGCGTCACACGGGCAGTGTGCTTCTCCACGCCTGATGCAAGCAGCTCCACCAAATAGTAGGCCGAGGTGGGGCTGGCACCCCAGGTGATGGTGGCAGAGGACAGGCCGCCGCTGGATGCGGTGATGGTGGGGGTAGCCGGCACGCCTGTGCATCAAGGGCGGGGGGAGGGAGTTGACAAGCAAAGAATGAGTCGGTCTGCAAACCTGGCAGTGTTAAAGTTAGTACTGCTGCTCCTGGGCACGGCATCCGGCTAGATGCACAACCAGCCAGGCGATGCTCACCCACGGTCACAGCCGGGGTCAGCTCGTCCGCCGGCATGTCTGTGGGCCCGCCCACTGCGATCACCAGGAACTTGAACTGCCCTGGAGCGGTGCCATCCGTCAGCTGGCTGCGCTTGGAAAGAGCAGGGCAAGGCTCAGGCTGTGCATTTGGCCAGCATGGGGGGATGGAAGGCACGGCGGCTACACTGTTGCCCAGTGGCACATCCCCAAGCAGGACAGGTGCCAGCCATCAGCTTCAACGGGCGGCTTCAACCCGCACTTGAGAGGAATGGTCAGGGTGGCGGGAGTGTAGATGGTCCCCGTGCCAGACATGGTGGGCACGACTGCCTCCTTGCCGGTGATGGGACTGCCGCCCGGCAGGGCGGCATCCTTGGCGTACACAGCAACCTGCGGGGGCATTGATTTTGGGGCAACTCTCAGTCAGTAAGGAGGTCTGCTGATGCGCTGCGGCATCCTGTGTTTGCCTCTCTAGCAACATGTTGGCCCACCTGCTTGCCAATCGCTGCCCATCTTCACCCACCTTGTACGACAGGAGATTGGCGTCCACCAGTGTCTCCGGCCGCAGCACCGTCAGCACGACGTGGTTGGCATACCCGGTTGCAGCAATGACTGCTGGCTTGTTGCTCAGCTCTGCCGGGGAGTGAAAGTGGGCTCAAGTGAGGGACTCTTCATGTGGCGATCAGTGCATGGTCATATTTGATGACGGAGGCTCAGCGCGGATGAGCATTGCACTGCCATCCTGTTCTGCTGCAGAAGGCACTCACCGACTTTGGTGGCAGGGTCCGATTTGTCGGACTCCAACCCATCACCATTGGTGTTGTGGCCATAGATGGCCACCTGCAAGTGCGGCCATGTGCGCAGGCGTGTGCGCAGGGATGGGGCTGCTGTCAGCTACAAGTTGTCAAGTGGCACGGCGGTGACCCCTGGTCCACACTCCTGCCCCTTAATGCTGCACCGATCAGCTCACGACGTGCACAATGCTGAGTGTGCTGCAACATGGAGCGCACCTTGTATTCACCAGACGGCAGGTTGATCGTCTTGGTGAATCGATCCTGAGGAGAACCGGATCCTGAGGCGCCCGCCAGAGGGACGCCTGGCCTCACAACCTCGGTACCCGCGGCGTTGTAGATCTGCGAATGGGTAACGGTGAGGGTCATCCACCTTTGTAGCCATGGATTGCAGACATCTGGTGTTTCTAGCCTGGTAGCAGCATCGATTCCCTGTCTTCCACTCACATTGGCGTAGAATGCGGTTCTGGGTGGGTCTGGGTCCTCCTCTAGCGCCTGCCACGTCAGCATCAGAGTGCCAATGCCGCCGGTGGCAGAGGGTGCCGCCGGCAGCTTGCCGGGCCTGCCCACGGTGAGCGGCCCGGCGCTGGCCGGTGCACCTGCCTTGCCATTGGCATTCACAGCCGCCACCTTGACGGTGTACATGCCCCAACCCAGGCCGGTCTCGGTGTGGGTGGTGGCGCTTGGAGTGCGTGTGAGCACAGGGTCCTCGCCACCGTTGCGATATATGAGTACCAGGTACCTGCAGCAAGCGTGCAGGTGCAGTTTGTTTTTGGCTGCCTGCAGATAAGCCTTGAGCGAGCACAGCAACCGGATGTGCAGATTGCGGCGAGCTGAACAGTGAATACCCACTGTGTTGCAGTGTAAACTTCGCTCCAGGTCAGGGAGAGCTGGCTGGCTCCGCCAGAAGAAGAGGCGATGATGGGACTGGCGGGCGTGCCTGCACCGGTGATACAGCAAGCAGGTTGGACGCGCCCCAGGGAGCGGCAAGTCAACTTGCGCCACCCCCATACAGCCAAGCTCGTCTGGCTCGAAGAATTCCTCAAGAGTGCAACGGCTCGTCAGACCGGTCAACTGGCAGGCATCAAGCATGCGTCTCCGTTGGCGCTGCCGCTCACCCACGGCGACAGCGTCGGTCAGGCCGCTCCATGGGGAGGTGACGGTCCTGTCCTCGCTCTGGGCCGCCACCTGGGCGCCGGCTAGCAGCAAAATGTCCAGATCAGCCAGCGAGCTATGCTGAATGCCAGCCCCGGCAGCATGCGCCACCATGCATCCTGTGTGTCACTCTAGCTGCCAACCCGCCAATGCAGTGCCCAGCTGTAGTGCATGCCTGCAATCAGTCCCAACCGGACCTTGAAGCGCAGCAGCTGGGGGGCTGTCTGCGGCCAGGTGACAGTCCATGGGCCAGCGCTGCTGGACTCGGCAGCAACCACCTCGATCGGCTTGCCAAGCTGGGTGTCCTCAGTTGAGTGATAGGCCTGCGCACGGTCAGAAGAGGCAAAATGGGCGCAGACAGAAAAGGCGAAGTTTGCTGCGGACACATAACCTCAGCTTGCATGTGTGGCATGTGCACGTCCCCGTAGCGGGAGCAAGGAGCAAAAGACCACGCGCGCTGCTGCCGGCCGTGCAGCCTGCCGGCCGTGCACCCACCTGGATCAGGAACTTGCTGAGCACAGAGGTGGACATGGAGGAGGGAGCAGTCACTGTTATGGTGGCGCCAGTGTCAGAGCCCACCACGCCGTTGGTGGTTGCAATGCCGGGGGCAGTTGAGAGGGTCACATCCACCTCATCGGACAGGGCCGACTGCACAACCACCGAGTATGTGGCTGTGTTGGCGTTGCTGGCCTTTATCTGAACGCGCTTGGTGCCCGCCACCAGGCCGGTGAACGCTATGGGTGAGCCGCTCAAGGCCAGGCCTTGAAGCGCAGCAGTGGCGGGGCTGCGCCCGGCAGTCACATCAGTGATGGTCAGAGTGTAGGTCACGCCCAGGTCGGCGTTGATAGCGGGGGCACTCCACTCAACAGCCAGCTGCCCAACACTGCCCACCACTGCCGTGACAGTTGGCGGCAGCGGCGCGCCAACAGCCACGCTGCTGGCAGAGGTAGCAGCCACCGAGCTGTCGCCGTTGGCATTGATGGCTGCAAGTGGGTGAGAGCGGCAGACGGGCCAGGTTTGCTTAGCAGCGCACGCAATATATGCAGCCGACTCCCAACCGCAGCTGGGCTGCTGGCTGTCATGTGGACACCTCTCCAAGGGTGCCCTGCTATCTTGACTGGGGACTCACCATAGACAGCCACCGAGAAGCTGCCTGGAGTGAGGCTGTCGAAGGTCTTGGTGAAGGAGGTGCCGCTGCTGCCGTCCACGACTGCAACGCTCACGTCCGGCTTATCAGAGGTGCCCGTCTGCGACAGCCTGACCTCGTAGCGCACAGCTGTGGCGGCTTTAGCCCAGGTAACGCTTGCACGTGTGAGAGAAGCAGTTGCGAAAGAGGTGATGGACGGGGCCGGCGGCAGGCCTGCAGACAGGAGGGGCGGGGCAACGGCAGCGTGCATGCGGCAGCAGGGATACAGGAACCGAGACTACTCATGTGTTCGCGGCATGCACACAGGTGGGCTTTTGCAGCAGCCATTGCACCAAGTCTGTGTTTGCGCTCCTTCTCCCGACCCTCACCCACGGTCACAGTAGCGGAGGGGTCTGAGGTCGCTTGGAAGCCACCAGTCGTGTTGGCAGCCACCACCACAAACTGAGCCTGCAGGCAGCCATGCCGGGCAGCTAACTGTTTGAAACTCAGCAGTGCTGGCGAGACGGTGCATTTGCGGTGTGTCGCTGCCGCTGCATCCAGCGCCTCGAGCAGAGCACGCAGACTGCTGCAGGTCACCGGACAAGCATCTCACACAGCCCACCCACCTGTGCAAATGTGATGCCACTGCCAAAGTTTGCGGCCGACAGTGGGATGGTGATCACAGCCGGGTCTTCCAGCGTTCCCTTGCCGCTGTAGGTCTCCAGAGCAGCCTCACGGAAGGGGGCAGTGTCCCCAGCCACAACGCTGTCGCCAGCCTTGAGGATGGCCACCTTGTATTGCAGGTTGTCGGGCTCGGCCACGGAGTCGGGGCGGATGATGCGCAGGGTGGCCTGGGTGGCGGATCCCTGCACGCTCCAGAAGCGGGGCTTGGTGGAGAAGGCCACCTCCACCTGGGAGCTGACTGCGGTCAGCTCGCTCTCGCCGTTGGCATTCCAGGCCGAGAGCTGGAAGGTGTAGTTGCCGGCTGTGGAGGCAGGGGGTGGGAGGGCAGGGACCAAGGGGGTGGGTGAGCCGCCCATCCCGGTGCCCGCAGGCTTGCATGGCAATGCCTGGGCAAACCATCATCCAAGAAAGAAAGAAAGACAAACCATCAGCCAGCCACTGCCAATAGCAGCAGCGCTGCCCGACAGCATTTGCAATGTCAGCACGACTTCTGCGGCCAGCTGACCAGGGCTGCTCTTCACGCCGCTTGCGGCACTCACCGGGCAGGTAGGCTGTGGCATTGAAGGGACTGCCTTGAGTGCCAGCGCCGCTGGTGGGTGTCAGCGCAATGATCGCTGTCTGAGGTGCATCCAACAGGCGGCGCCTGCCGCCGCTGGCGGGAGTCGCATACAGGCGATACTTGGTTGTGCTGGGGTCCGGGTCTGCCGCAGGCGACTGCCACAGAACCGTGACCTTGCCGACGCCTTTGGTGTAGGTCACAGAAGTGGGCACACCTGCAACCAGGCAGCAGCACCTTGCGTCGCAGCGAGCTTGGCAAAGCAGGCAGATCAGCGTCGGCCGCGCATTACCAGAGTGCTGGCAAGTTCAAGTTAGGCACAGCTGAGATGCATTCACACGCCAGCGCCGGCAGCCGTGCACTTACTGGGCTTGCCAACCAGCACGACATCAGACATGATGCCTGAAGGGCAGGAGGGGCGGAATAGGCTGCAGCTTGGACACCGCATCTGTGGCAGCCAAGACGCGGCGCGTGCACGAAGCACGCAGCTGAGTGGACACGCTCGAGCGGCACAGGCTGATATCGAAAAGCAATAGGATGCCCCTACCTGCACTGTTGGTGTTGGTGCCCAGCGCCTTGATGCGGAACTTGTACAGGCCGGGGGTGTCGATGGTCAGGGGTGCCACATAGCTTGCTTGGTCACAGTCGAGGTTTCCGGCTGTGACACTGATTGCCTCGAGCAGGCGGCGTGCCGACTGCCCCAGATTGATGTCGACGGCGCCCAGGGTGGGGGTGCCGCCTGCCGCCGCCAGAGGGCTGCAGCTATGAAGGGTGCCTAAAGCTGCCAAGAGCAGCAGGGCCAGAGCGGGGCCAGACCCCATGCCGCCTGCGGCAGCGGCAGGGCGGGGCAGCGAACCTGCCTTGAGAGGCCGGCAGCAGCACGACGAGCTTGCAGGGCAACCAGCAAGCAGCTCCAATTGAGCAGAATGGCAGTGGCAGGCAAGGGGCCCGCGCCCCCACTGGCAGCCCGGCCGCTCGGCGGTCCCCACCTCTTGCGTCGTCACTGTATCGTGCCGAGGCCGCTCAATCTGGCTTGTGGAAATGCAGGAGCCTCGCTCCTGAGGGCGCCTTGAGTGGGGGGTGCCTTGCGGCGCCTCCCTGTTGGGCTGATCGTGTGTTTCGCAAGCTGATTGTCGTCGCTGGACCACAATTGGCTGGTGGAACGCGCCGCAGCGGCGCCTAGAGTCGGGACCCGAGTCGTGCGGACAGCATGGTCGGTGGACCACGCTGCAGCGCCCGGGAACCTAGGCTGCGGCGCGCCGAAACGTCTCCTGGAATGCTCCTGCAGCGATCAGGGTAGCGAACGGGCGGGAACCAGCCAGCACCGAACGCTGCCCCACTCCGGACTTGGGGAGGATTCCGACACAAACCCAACGAGAACCTCTGCTATTGCCCTCGGTTCGGGGTAGTCGGGCGGTTGGGGGGCCTTAGAGATGCAAGGTCCACATGGTCAGTGCGGCGGACGGGCCGCTTTGACCTGCACCTGCAGGCCCAGCGGATGCGCCGCCGCCCCTGCCACGCTGCTGCCTCCGCCGTGCTGCCCGCCCATGTTGAGCTAATGCCTGTTTGCCAGAGCACCACTGCCGTGCACGGTGCACAGCAATGGGAATCAAGGCAGCCACTGCATAGCTGCGGCTATTCAGCACACTGGTTGACTCGGTGCTCTCATTCGGCTCATGCGCATGCGCCACTTCGGCGCAGAAGTGGCGGGCGGCTAAGGCAACGAGCGGCAACGGCTGCACATCATGCGCAGCTGAACGGCTCCGCCTCAGCTTCCTGCGCCACTTGCTGGGCGTGCGGCAGGGCACCCCCAGACACTCTGCTGCGGCAGGCGGTGCTGGCCAGCACAGCAATGGCAGCGGAAGCAGGCAGCCGCAGCAGCAGCGGCAGTGCGGGCAGGGTGCCAACAACGTCAGCATGCGCCCGGGCTGGGCAGCGCCTGCAGCACGCGAGCTGCCACTGCCAGTCAATCGATGTAACTTACTCCCTCATCCCTTCACTGGACTTAAGCACCGGTCATGATCATGCTGCTGGGTGGCACTGGCGGTGACACAGCGCTTGGGCGCCGGCGGCGATAGGGCGGCTAGCGATGGCAGCTGTGCATTATACCTCGAGGGTTGTCACATGGGGGAGCCTAACGCAGCCTTCGCACCTCCATGAGCACCACACGCTCTTCAAGTCAGTCCCGGCTGCTGCGCTGTCCTTCCAACGGCACGACAGCGTTCAGCACTGACCCTTGTGCGCAGCACATGTGCTGCATGCAGACACGGCACATGGCAACACAGGCAGCGATCTGTTGGGCGGCTAAACGGGCATGCCATTACACGCCATTGACGGCGAAACAGCATTGTTGGGATCACGGGCGATGCTATGAAGGTCACATGCACCATGCCATGATGGGGCGCTGTGGCGCTGCTCAAAAGCGGGGCTGTGCAGGGGGCGGGGGAGAGCCGAAGTGCATAAACATATGCTGTTGGGAGGGACAAGATGCAGTGCCCGTTGCAGCGCTTCGAGATGGGAGGGGGCAATGGCATTGTGCACGGCAGGCACGGCGGAAGAAACAGATACAACACGGAGCTGTGGCGGGCTTTGAAAAAAATGTGTGAAAAATATGCTCAAGGCATGGCGGAATATGAAGCGGCTGTTGGCAGATGGCGTGTGTCGATGAAGGACACCAGAACAAGGACACGCATAGCAACAAAAAAAAAACGCCCAGCAAGGGATCATTGGCGCATGGCGAGGCAAATCTAAAGCACAGCAGTGCAGGGAGAACACACATGGGGCCGTGTGAGGTGTTTTCACAAGCAGGGCAACAACGCTAAAGGCCCATGTCGGAAGTCCCAGACGAGGGGTGCAGTGCACTGGGTGCTGAGGGGGAGCAACAACAAACTCAAAACTGCAAGGAGCGGTACCAGTTTGCAAAAAGTTGCGCGGCGCTGCATGTCAGGATGTGTGGGCGCATTAAAAACCGTTGGGAGGTTGAGTGGGCATGCGTTGATTGTGTTGATGTTCAGGGGATGAGAGATGCGGGTGTGAAGCAGCCCCGCTGCCTTGCAGGCCCAGGGCCGCCTCAGTTTACGCCAGCGGGGGGTAAGCTGTCGTTCATTGTATGTTCAGGGCAGGTCAGGGGCCGCCGGGCAGCGGGCGGCCAGGCGCTGCGCCGCTGCCCAGGCTCAGAATCCAGGTCAGCATGTCCTCATCAATCATTTCTGGCGGCAGTGCATTCAGCACCTCTGCAGCCAGCTGCTGGTTGCATAGGCCGGTGGGTGGTGCCCGCACGTCTTCTGGCACAGCCAGCAAGGACGGCAGGCTGGCGGCGCGCGCAAAAGCGCCCTGCTGGTGCCGCCGCTGCTGCTGCTCCGCCAGCTGCTGCTGCAGCGACACCGCAAGGTGGCGAATTGAGCCAGGCCCTGGATCGGCCGGCGGAGGGGCAATGGGCGGCGCCGGCGCTGCCTGCTGCCCCTGCTGCCCTGCGCCCGTGGCGTTGTGAGGAGGCTGCCCAGCATCACGGCCGCCGCGCGCTGACTGGCGCTGCTCCACAGCGGGTTCAGGCTGCTGGGGCTGCTGCTGCTGCTGCTGCTGCTGCTGCTGCTGCTGCTGCTGCTGCTGCTGCTG
>VFQQ010001565.1_pt1 | contig 30658 bp, 34 predicted proteins | sample 3512341 | NCBI WGS metagenome assembly VFQQ01 (sample SAMN10412373, study PRJNA504923) | tailings metagenome | isolation source: Relicate 2 Philex TSF1 revegetated site | place: Philippines: Tuba, Benguet | collected 2017-08-29
CGGCTGCCGCTACAGTGGCAACCATGAAGGCGGACGAATTGGTGAAGGAGAAATCGACACCGCCGACTTCGATCGGAATCCATTTCGTGATGTGAAACTGATGGATCGGATCGTTGGCCACCTGGACCCCCTCGGCAAGAAGCGCCCGCAGGCGCGATTACGTATTGTCTGAATCCTTGGAGCCCTTCTTCGGCACCCTTGGACCCGCATCTGCAACGACGCCCGCGGAACGCAGGACATTGAGAACCCCGGCGCCAAATCCCAGGAGCAGGAAAATGATCAGTCCCCATGGCGAAGTTCCCGCCATGCGATCGACCACCCAACCGAGCCCGACACCGACCGCTATCCCGGCGATGAATTCGCTGGACAGCTTCAGCGCCTGACCATAGCCGGCAATACCGCTCGACTTAGCACCCTCTCGACTGTCGCTTCCACCCGGCCTTCTTGTCGCAAGAGATGCTTCAAGCTGACGCCGGCGGCGCTCCAGATCGTCGTCGCGGAATTCAGGTTCGTCTTGATCTCCAGGCCCGGTTTTTCCGGTTTCGTCTGGCCTTTTCGTGTTGGCCACCGCAACCCCCTGCCTGGATAGAACATCACCGTCCATCCGCTTCAAAGTCGCCGGCAACATAGTTAGCGAGGCCATCCCCGTCAAGCCACGGAGTGGGTGGGCAAACCATGTATTTTATGAAGTAAAATCAATCGTTTAAAAAAGTGCGACAACCTGCCCGACATATATCGCGCATCGCCGCGCGCGAATCCGCGGGGAATCCTCCTCGCGGGCTACCCGGCTCCATCGCCGACAGGAGGCTGGCCTGCGACTATCAGCTCCAGCCGCCGCCATAGGTGCGGTAGAAAATATGCAGACCGATTTTCTTCATTTTCTCCATCGTGCGTGCCCAGCGCGGGTTCACATAATCCGCATAATAGTGCGTGGAGGAAGCAACCTCCGGAATGAAGATCTTTCCAGCCGTCACCGCCATCGCGATGTCTTCGGCGATCTTGTAGTGCTCGCGGCTGGTCACAACCTTCTTGCGACCGTCGCAAGCGAAGGAGAACTGGCAGCGGTTGAGCCAGTTGTCGTTCTGGTAGACTACACCGCAGATCGTGCCGGGATAGGCGGGATTGCGCACGCGGTTGAGGATGACCTGGGCGACAGCCGCCTGCCCTTTCAGGCTTTCGCCGCGCGCCTCGAAATAGATGGCCGTGGCCAGGCACTTCTGCTCGGGCTTGGAGAATACGCTTGCCGGCAGAGGCTTGCTCATCCAATTGTGATCTCCCTCCGACACCGGCGGAATGAAGCGGCCGTCATTCGGTGTTTCATCCTTGAGCAGGCTCTCGAAGGGTGAGGATTTCGCGTAGTCGGGCTCGGCGGGCGCGTAGGCTGTCGCCAGAATGTCGGGCGTGTCGTTGTTGACCAGGTCGGCCAGCATCGCCGGAACGCCGGGGACCGACTTCTTTTCTTCCTTGACGTAGAAGGCGGTCGCGATCTGGATTTCCTTGCCCTTGATCGTCGACTTCACGAAGGCCTGCTTCAGGCCGGCATCGAATTGCGGGAGAATGAGAGAACTGGTGCGATCCAGCACCGAGCCGGCATTGAATGCCTTGGGCGGTGCGACCGGCGTGACGTTGACGATGCGTCCCTTCTTCTCGCTGCGATTTATGCGCTCCTCGTCCGGCACCTCATTGGCGGCTGCACCCTTGCCCTTGAAGGCGACGGAGCCGATGCCGGGAGCGTTGACACCCGAACCGGAGATGGAGCCCGTGGGCATGTTCGCGTCGGCGAAGGGCATTTCGGCCGCATGTACGGAACCCGCCACGGAAGTCTGGACGAAAGCATTCCAGCGCGTCTGCGATGTTTCGACACCGGACACCAGGCTGCGCATGTCCTGATAGGCCACCGTGGTCGGAAATCCGACCCAGATACCCAATCCGACAACAAGGGGAGGCAGGAACGAACGCTTTTTCAGATTGGCAACAACCATCTGCAGCGTCGGTAGACGTCGATGCACAGAAACTCTCCAGAACGCAACAGAAACCCTCTGGAGAGAAAATGATGCATTAACCTTGATGGAGGGTTAACAGGCAGCGTGCGGCGCGAATATGGCGCCGACGGAATTGGGATTTGAGCAAGTGCTCAGCCGCGCTTCTTCGCGCGCCCGGCAAAGGGGTTTTCGGAAGCCCTGAGCGCCATGCGGATCGGCACGCCGGGCATGTCGAAAGATTCGCGCAGGCTGTTGACGAGATAGCGCACATAGGACTGCGGCATCGCGTCCGGCCGGGAGCAGGACAAAACGAAACCCGGCGGGCGTGTCTTTGCCTGCGTGATGTATTTGATCTTGAGGCGGCGGCCGGCGACAGCGGGCGGCGGATGATGGGCGAGAATGCCCTCCAGCCAGCGATTGAGACGGCCCGTGGAAATGCGGCTGTTCCAGACGCGATGCGTCTTGAGAACCGCATCCATCAGCTTGTCGAGACCGCGTCCGGTTTCAGCCGAGATCGGCACCGCCTGAAGTCCACGAACCTGCGGCAGAAGCCGCGTGGTTTTCTCGCGCAGTTCGGCAAGCGTTTCCTGCGGATTCTCGATCATGTCCCACTTGTTGAAGGCGATGACCAGCGCCCTGCCCTCGCGGATGATCAGGTCGGCGATCTGGAGATCCTGCTTCTCGAAAGGAATGGTCGCATCGAACACGACGACGACAACTTCGGCGAAGCGGATGGCGCGAAGCCCGTCGGCGACAGAAAGCTTTTCGAGCTTTTCCTGCACCTTGGCCTTGCGGCGCATGCCGGCCGTGTCGAACAGCCTGATGAGACGGCCGCGCCATTCCCAGTCGACCGAAATCGAATCGCGGGTGATTCCGGCCTCGGGGCCGGTCAGCAGCCGCTCCTCGTCGATGAGCGCATTGATCAGCGTCGACTTGCCGGCATTAGGCCGGCCGACGACGGCAATGCGCATCGGCTTGGTGTCGTCATATTCGTGCTCGGCGTCCGGGTCGGCGATATCTTCGCCGACCAGCACTTCGGTGACGGCGATTTCGTCCTCGTCTTCCTCGTCCTCGCCGAAGACGCGGGCATGGCCGAGAGCATCGACGACGGCGTCGCGCAGGTCCGGCAGGCCCTGCCCGTGTTCGGCCGAAATCGGGATCGGCTCGCCGAGCCCGACTTCCCAGGCTTCCAGCATGCCGCCCTGGGCGCCGCGCGCTTCAGACTTATTGGCGACCAGCACCACCGGCTTGCCCGCACGGCGGACGATGTCGGCGAACGCCTTGTCGTCCGGCATAAGGCCGGATTTCGAATCGACGACGAAGAAGATCAGGTCGGCCTCGTGAATGGCGATCTCGGTCTGCGCCCGCATGCGGCCCTGCAGCGTGGCGGGCGCGGCCGTCTCGAAGCCGGCCGTGTCGATCACGTCGAAATGGAGATCGTAGAGCTTTGCCGCATGCACGCGGCGGTCGCGCGTTACGCCCGGCGTATCATCGACCAGTGCCAGCTTCTTGCCGACGAGACGATTGAAAAGCGTCGACTTGCCGACGTTAGGCCGGCCGATGATGGCGACTTTGAAGCTCATCTCGCGGCATCACGACGCAGCGCCCGAACCGCGGATCAGTTCGGACATGAGGGTGGCACGTTCGCGTGCGTTGCGCGGCGCGGCGTCGTCGGATGAAATCTGCTCGAAAAGTTTCAGTGCGTCGCCGGACTTTCCAGCTTTCCAGGCGGAAAGGCCGAGCGCCTCGCGCGCTGCATGGCGCAGCGCGTTGGTGTCGGCGGTCAGGTCTTCTACGCGCTTGGCGACATCTTCATAAGAGCCGTGATCGACCAGAACCAGGCCGGCGCGCAGGCGGGCCATGTCGCGGATGACGGCGGGAATGGCAGTGTCCGCCGCAACGGCGTCGAACGCCTTCACCGCGCCGTCGAAATCGCCCTTGTCGACAAGCACGGTGGCCGAGCGCATGCGCGCCAGCACCGGATAGGCGCCGTAGCCTTCCGTCTCCAGAGTCTTCAGCGCTGCCAGCGCCTCATCGGGCTTGCCGGAATTGGCGAGCGTCAATGCCTGCGAGAATTCGTCGCCGGAACGGTTTGCCCGGTTGCCGGTCCAATATTCATACGCCACGAAAAGGGCCGTGCCGAGAACGACCAGAACCGCAAGCACGATCATTGCGGGGCCAAAACGCTCCCACAGATCCCTCGCCCGCTGCTGGCGGATCTCTTCATTGACTTCGCGGAAGAAACTGTCGTCCGACATTCACTCTAACCATGTTTGCCCGCTGGGGGCTGTTGTGAGCCAGCGTTTTAGCGATATTTCGCCGGCATGGAAGGGGCGCGGAGCCAAAAATCAAAGAAACCGGCCCGTAACGAGGCCCGCAACCCGCCGCACATGGCCGCAGCTACCGCTTTGCCCGCATCCGTGCCATATTCGGGGCATAGCCCTCCTGGCCGATCCCGCATTCAGAATTGTATCATGTTTGTAGCCTTCCGCGTTTGTCTGCTTGCCAGCGTCTCCCTGTCCCTCGCAATGCCCGCCTCGGCAAAGCCTGCGGAAGCGCCTGATTCACCCAAGCCGCAATATGTCATCATCTCCTTCGATGGCGCGCACGAACTGGCGCAGTGGCAACGCAGCCGCAACCTTGCCGCATCCACGGGTGCAAGCTTCACCTATTTCCTGTCCTGCGTTTTCCTGCTGACCCGTGAGAACCGCGGCCAATATGTTGCACCCGGCAAATCGGCGGGGCGCTCCAATGTTGGCTTCGCGCAAACCAAGGACGAAGTGCGCGCGCGGCTCGGCCAGATCTGGCTGGCGCGCTCGGAAGGCCACGACATTGCCAGCCATGCCTGCGGCCATTTCGACGGCAAGGACTGGACCAAGGCGGACTGGCTGAAGGAATTTTCCGCCTTCTCGACCATCCTGCGCGACGCCTACACGATCAACGGCATTTCAGGCGAACCGGAAGGCTGGCGGCAGTTTGCCGAAACCGGAATCAAGGGCTTTCGCGCGCCCTATCTCTCGACCAGCAAGAACCTTTACGCAGCCCTTGGCGAGGCCGGCTTCTCATACGATGCGAGCGGTGTTTCGCGCGGCCCGGCGGAACCTGCCACGGTAAACGGCATGACCCGCTTTTCCCTGCCGCAAATCCCCGAGGGGCCGAACAAGCGCCGCGTCATCGCCATGGACTACAATATGTTCGTGCGCCATTCCGGCGGCTTCGAGCGCGAGGACAAGGACGCCGCATTCGAGAATCGCGCCTATGACGCCTTCAAGACCGCCTTCAACGGCGAATACAAGGGCGGACGCATTCCGCTGGAAATGGGCTTTCACTTCACCCTGATGAACGGCGGCGCCTATTGGCGCGCGCTGGAGCGCTTTGCGGGCGAGGTCTGCGTGAAGGCCGACGTGAAATGCGTCAGCTATGCGCAGTATCTTGGCGAGGTCGGGCAGAAGCCCGACCCGCAGCAGACATCCGCGCCCGGCGGCTGAACTTTCCCTACTCCGCCACGGCCGCGTGTTCGCCGTGCTCGGCTGCCTTCTCCAGGAAGCGCTTGTCGATGTCGGGCAGTTCTTCGCCCCGCAACGTAGCTTCGAAGGCGCGCAGGCGCTTGTAGACGGACTGCAGTTCGACGATCGTCGACCAGGAATTGATCAGGAACTGAAGCGATCCGCTAACGCGGCCGAAGGCATTTGAAATCTGACTGAGCGCCCCGAAGGTGATCTTGTGTGCGATAAACGAGGGCGCAAGGATGATGAAGGAGAATATATTGTCTGCCTGCAAATAGGTGAAGCGCACCACGTTGAAGTAGACGTAGTGGAAATAGAGACGGAAATAATTCTTCCGCACATTCTCGAACAGTGTGGCAGTCGTTGCGGGTTGGGCGCGATCGTCGTGATCCTCGCCATAGACGAGTTCCTTGCGATAGGCCGCCTCGACGCGCTGGTTGCGGAACTGCAGGCCCGGCAGCTTGATACCGGCAAGCATGACGGCAAACGTTCCAAAGAGGCACCAGCCGACCGCCGCCACCACGAGCGGCTGCGGAACGGCGCCAACGATCGGCAGCTCCGTAATATGCTGCTGCAATGCGATCATTACCGGCAGAAAAGCAATCAGTGTCATGATCGACTGAACAAAGCTCGACCCCAGATCCTCCATGATCTGCGAGAAGCGCATTGTGTCTTCCTGGATACGCTGGGAAGCACCTTCGATGTGACGCAACCGGCTCCAGTTTTCCATGAAATGGTTGTTCATCGCGGTTCGCCAGCGGAATATCCAGTGGCTGACGATGAAAGCGTTGATGACCGAAACATTCATGCCGATCAGTGCCAGCCAGACAAAGCTCGACTGGCCTGCATAGAATTCACCAACAGTAGAGTTGGTAGTCCCTGCCATCAGGCCCTGGACGTAGTCGAAGAACGGCCCATACCAGTTATTGACCGCGACGCTGACCTCCACATTGAAATAGATCAGGAACAGGATGACGGCGGTGACCAGGATTGACCAGTTCTGCCAGGGATGAGGCGAATACCAGTTCCAGAACAGGTAGAAGAGAGCCACGGCAACCGTGAAGTAGATGTAGAACCACAAAAACGGCTTCGACCAGAACACGCTGATGCCGATGATTGGCGGGGTGCCGGGAGCGTCCGGCCCAAGACCGAAATGCGCCCCGAATTGCGCGCCGCCAAAAAACCACAACAGGATCAGGAAAAGGCTCCACGCCGTGGCGCTGGTGAAAAACAGCTTCGGCTTCGGGAAGAACGATACGAACACTTGTGCGATCTCCTTGTGGAGCGCGAAATGGCGGGCGTGCTAATCATCGGCATGAAGTCACAGTTCGTGGCGAAAGAAAAGGAAGTCCCTTTCTTCAGTGCTGCCTGCGGAGAAAACCGACAATCATGGCGATTTTGGCGTTGGCCCGGCCGACCATGCGATGGCGCCGCAAAGCAGCAACGCCAGCGCCGCGCCGATCGAAGGCACGGTAAAGCTGCCCGACCATTCTGCCGCGTAACCGGCAAAGATCGGCCCGATTATCTGGCCCACCCCAAAGGCCGCCGTCATCAGGGCCAGCACGCGGCGCGGTGCCTCTGGCGCAAGCAGCCTGCCGGCCTGAAGGCCGATTGCCGTGACTGCAATAAATGTGCCGCCGAGCAGAAACCCTGCCAGCAATGGCCCGAAATAACCGCCGATGCTTACGCTGGCGATGACGCCGACCGCCTCGACGACGCAGCCAACAGCAAAGGCAACAGTGAGACCGCGCCGCGCGGAAACCTTGTTCCACAGCCAGATCGAAGGGATCGCGGCGAGCCCTGTGACCAGCCAGACGACGGCCTCGAATATGCGGCCGGCCTCGCTTTGCCGCACGATGGCGACGAGGAAAGTGGCGGTCACCACATAACCGAAGCCGAATATGCCGTAAGCAAGGATGATTTTCGCGAGCGGCCGGCTGTTGGGCAGTTTCGCCTCGCGACGGGCGGTGCCGGTGACCAGCGGCCCCTCGTCGATGAGAAACCAGACCACCAGAAAGCCCAGACCCGACAGGAAGGCCGAGCTGAGCCAGCCGTCGGGCCACGCGGCATGCGCGCCGATAAGCGCGGCCATCATGGCCGACGAAAGCGCGATGCCGGAGCCTACGCCGCCGAAATGCAGCGCCTGGAGATCGTTGCGCCCAGCCAGCGCCAGATGGCTGAAAACGATGGTCGAGACGAACACCAGGACGAAGGCGCTGGCGATGCCAGCCAGGAAACGGACAGCCAGAAACGCGAACAGGCTGTCGGTCAGTCCCATGGCTGCCGCAAGAACGGCGGTCGCACCAAGCCCGGCCAGCATCACACTACGCTCACGCTCATGCGCCCAGCCGCCGGCAGCCACGACCGCGCCGATCAGATAGCCGACATAATTGGCGGAAGCGATAAGTCCGGCGTCGGCCGCTGAAAGGCCTAGCTCATCCATCATGCCGGGCAGGATCGGCGTATAGACGAAGCGGCCGAAACCCATGGCAACAGCCATGGCGATCATGCCGCCGAAGGCGAAGCGAAGCGGGCGCAGAGTCTCTGGTCTCATTGCGCCGAACCTTAGAGGCGTGCGCCGGCGGCGCAATCCCAATCCAATGGGCCAGAGCCGACATTGCAGGCGTTTACCTTTCGTGCCACGGCGCTTACAGATTCTGCAAAATCTTGCGGAGGGGGAGTTCGTGAACCAGGCAGCTATCGCCACAGTCGGCATCTACGCAGCGCTGAATGCTTTCATTCTTCTGTGGTTCGTCCTTACGACAAGCTCGCTTCGCAATCGCCACAAGGTATGGATCGGCGATGGCGGCGTAGAGCATATCGCCCGGATCATGCGCGGGCATGCCAATGCCATAGAAAACATGCCGATAATGTTGATCCTGCTCCTGATCGCAGCACTTATCGGAGCGCCGGTCTATGTGCTGCATGCACTCGGAGCGGCTTTCACGATAGGCCGCGCCATCCATGCCTGGCATTTCATCGTCGAACGCGGTCAGCAGTGGCAGCGCTTCATCGGCTTTTCGCTCAGCGCATTGGCGATACTCATGACTGCGCTGGGTGTGCTGGCCCACGCAATATGGTCGCTGTTCTAGCCGCAGGTAACGCTCCGGCTGCGAAGCGGCTGATATCCGCGATTGAACGGCAGGTCGCCAAGCTCGCGCTGGGACATGGTTTCAAGCGCCGGGTGTGCCAGCGGATCGCGCACCCAGATAGCGATTTCGTCGGTGGTGGGTTGACCGGCAACACGCTCGAACAGGGACTGAACGAATGAGAGAAACTTCATCTCCGTTTTCCTCGACTTACGTTGTATGCCTTTAATTTAGGCTATCACCGTCATTGAGCAATCGACATTTGCGCACTCCTGCTTTAGAAAAACTAAATCGTGAATCTCAACGGCATCCATCTCAACGGGCTGCGCGCGGTCGAGGCCGTCGCGCGATGCGGTTCGCTCATCAAGGCGGCCGAGGAACTTGGCGTTTCGCCGAGTGCCGTCAGCCAGCAGATAAACCGCACGGAAAAGCAGATCGGTCGAACCCTGTTCGAGCGCCGGCCATCTGGGCTCGTTCCCACCGAGTTCGGCGTCGTTTTCACGGCGCGCCTCAGCATCGGCTTTCGCGAACTGGCGCAGGCTGTCGCACTTGCCGACGATCGCACGTCGAATACGCTGATCGTCTCGATGGCACCGGCAATCGCCGCGCGCTGGCTGGTGCCGCGACTGAGCAGCTTCTTTTCGCGATTTCCCGAAATCCTCATACGCATCGATGCCTCGACCCAGATCGCCGACCTCAATCGCTCGGATGTCGACCTTGGCATCCGGCTGGGCAAAGGGCGGTGGCCGGGCGCGCGAGCCGAACTGCTGCTGCCAATGGAGATATTTCCCGTCTGTTCCCCGCACGTCGCCCGCAAGCTGAAATCCATTCCCGACCTCGCCAAGGTCTGGGAGATCCGCGACGAGAACTCCATGATCTCATGGAAGGACTGGTTCAAGGCAGCGGGCGTCGAGCCGGTCATGCCCATTCAGGGAGCCAGCTTCACCGATCCGATCCTGTGCCTGGAGGCGGTGATCGCCGGCCAAGGCATCATGCTCGCGTGGCAGTTTCTGGCGGCGGACGCACTTGCTGACGGGCGCCTGGTCGCACCTTTCGACATAAGGGCGCAGAGCGGACTCGGCCACTACATCGTCACGGGCGAAGACAAGCGGGCAAGCCGCAAGGTCGAGTGCTTTCGCAAATGGGTGCACGAAGAAGTGAGCGCAACCCTGGCCAATATGCAGTCCCCGCGAGCTCATGGGCCTGCCGGCAATGGTGTTCAGACGCTTCAAACGGAGCTATGACTTTCGCGGACCATCAAGGGAGCATTTGTAAATGACCTCGCATATCAGCGCGATCGACGCCGCCAAACTGGACAGGTTGGCGGAAGTCGCGATCAGGATCGGCCTGCAATTGCAGCCCGGCCAGGACCTCGTCATGACGGCTCCGACTTCCGCGCTCGGCTTCGTGCGCCGCATCGTCGAGCATGCCTACAAGGCAGGCGCCGGCATCGTGACACCGATCTTTTCCGACGACGAGCTGACGCTGGCCCGCTATCGCCACGCGCCCGACGCCAGTTTCGATAAGGCCGATGGCTGGCTCTATGACGGCATGGCCAAGGCTTTTGCGGGCGGTGCGGCGCGGCTGGCGGTGCGCGGCGACAACCCGATGCTGCTTGCCTCGGAGGACCCGGCAAAGGTCTCTCGTGCCAATAAGGCCACCTCGATGGCCTACCGGCCGGCGCTGGAAAAGATCACCGGGTTCGACATCAACTGGAACATCGTCGCCTATCCGAACACCGCCTGGGCAAAGCTGGTTTTCCCCAACGAGCAGGAAGATGTGGCCGTCGCCAAGCTGGCTGAAGCGATCTTTTCGGCGTCGCGGGTGGATTCGGAGGATCCGGTGAGCGCATGGAAGGACCACAACGCGGCCCTTGCCCGCCGAACCGCCTGGCTGAACGGCAAGGCCTTCCACGCGCTGCATTACACCGGCCCCGGCACCGATCTCACCATCGGCCTTGCCGACGGCCACAAATGGAACGGTGGCGCCGAAACCGCGAAGAACGGCATCACCTGCAACCCCAACATCCCGACAGAGGAAGTGTTCACCACGCCGCATGCACGGCGCGTCGAGGGCCACGTCAGCAGCACCAAGCCGCTCTCCTATCAGGGCACGCTGATCGACAATATTTCGGTGCGGTTCGAAGAAGGGCGCATTGTCGAGGCGAATGCCTCAAAGGGCGCGGACGTGCTCGGTAAGGTGCTCGACACGGACGAAGGCGCGCGCCGGCTGGGCGAAGTGGCGCTGGTGCCGCACTCCTCGCCGATCTCGCAAAGCGGGCTTCTGTTCTACAACACGCTGTTCGACGAGAATGCAGCGAGCCACATCGCGCTCGGCCAGTGCTATGCAACCTGCTTCAACGACAGCAATCTGTCGCCGCAGGAAGTTGCCGCGCGCGGCGGCAATTCGAGCCTGATCCATATCGACTGGATGATCGGGTCCGGCAAGATCAATATCGACGGCGTCAACAAGGACGGCAGCACCGAGCCTGTCATGCGCGCCGGCGAGTGGGCCTGAGCATTTTTTTGCTTTGCATCGCGCGCCACGGTGCGCGGTGCAACGCCCCTGCCCGACATCAAGGCGGCTATTTTGCCGCAAACATTTCCGCGTAACGCTCCGGCTTGAAACCGACGAGCAATTTCCCGCCGACATCAAGCACGGGTCGCTTGACCATGGAGGGCTGCGCCAGCATCAGCGCCATCGCTTTTTCTGTGTCGAGATCCTGCTTGTCGCCCTCGGGAAGCGCACGGAACGTGGTGCCGGCGCGGTTCAACAGCACCTCCCAGCCAAGTTCCTTGCACCAACCCGCCAGACGTGCGCGGTCAAGCCCCTCGGACTTGTAGTCATGGAACCGATACACAACGCCATGGCTTTCCAGCCAGGTGCGGGCCTTCTTCATCGTGTCGCAGTTCTTGATGCCGTAGATGGTGACGGTCATTCGGGCCCTCGGTCTATTGCGCCCAATGGTCTTACCCGCGCAACGGCCATCTGCCGAGCGTTTCGTATTTGGTCTGGCCCAATTTGCTGTGGATGAGGAAGAACTCGTCGACCTCGAAACTGACGGGCTGGATCGGGCACATCGGAACGGGAACCGGTGCGTAGAACAGCGTCATATGCGGGGTAACCTCCAACGTTGCCTTCAAACCATTCTTCCGCATCGCAATCGCAAGGTGCTGGTGAAGCTCGAATACTGCGGCGTTTTCGTCACCGCAAAGCACACAGGGATGCTTCCCCGGCCGGCCGCCGGTGAAGGACAAAGCCCGATTCAATGATATGCTGAAAGGCTTGCTCGCCACAGTCTCCGCCGCCCGGCATGCGGCCCAGATGTATTTGCTTTTCAGCCGTGGAAAATCCCCGACATGCTGCAGCGAAACGTGCAAATGATCAGTGGGACGCAGTGGCACCAAGATGCCATGCAAGCTTTTGATATAATTTCCGATTTTCTCGAGTATCGCCTTCGCCATCCCACCGGGAAAAAAGGTGAAGAATACGCGGTCCGGCCGTCTCCGCAGCGGGATATTTTCCGCCATGAACGCAAATTGTTCCTGCATGGCACACCTCCTTGGAATGCCCTCACCCTTCTGGATTGACAGGTAGAACAAAACAAGAACACATGCAACGCAAATGATTCGCGGATGTGTCGCAGAGATCGGGACGCTTCTCACGTCGGCGGCATCCTGTCGAATTTGGGCAGGGCCGGATCGAGGTGGTCCCATGCGTGGCCGCCGGCGGTCCAGAAAACCATCTGCGGCTTGTATCGGCCTGGATCGTCGAGGCTCGCAGCGCTGACGATGAAAAGATCGGGCATGTCTGGAAACGTCATATAGACAGGCGAACCGCAAGTGGGGCAGAAGGCCCGCGCTTTCACAGTTCCCCCTTCGCCCACCATGTTCCAACGGGTCGCTTCGCCCTGCACTTTCACAGGCGCGCCGTTGAAGGTCAGGTGAGATTGGTGCCCGGTGCCGCTGTCATATTGACACTGGCGACACTGGCAATCGTTCATTGCGATCGGTTCGGCAGAAATCTCATAGCGGATCGCGCCGCAGGCGCACCCGCCGGTGTAAGGCTTGCTCACGTTTTCTCTCCTGATGTGAAGCGGTTCGGCCGAGAGACTGCTCAGCCCTTGCCGTACTCGTCGTGGCGGCGCCACCAGACGCTCTGTTCGTTGCGCCCCCTGGGCGCGCGATCGAGCCATTGATACATGCCCCAGAGGCCATCCAGCCCGCGCGAATAGGCGGAATAGGTGTGGTAGATAACGCCGTCCTCAAGCACGAACGCGCTTACGCCCGGCCTCTCTCGCGCATAGGTGGCCGCGTCGGTTCCGGACATGGCGGCGAACGTGGTGGCCCCGTCCGGGGTGGTGCGCGAGGCTATCTCGGGCTCGTCGCTGCCGCGCAATTGCGATGCCGGTTCGCGCTGGTAGTTGTATTCGATCCCGCCATCACGCTGCTGTTCCTCGGTGAACCAGACGTTGAAGTCGGCGTTGAAGTCGCTGCCGAACGCCGATGCCCAGGGAAAAGTCCAGCCCATCCGCCGCTTATAGACCTGCAGCTTTGCCAGAGGCGCTCGCGACACCGCCCAGAATGCGACGTCGTGGTTTTCCAGATGAACGAAGACGCCGTTGAAACCATCGGCGATCCCCGAGCAGGACGGACATCCCGCCTTGTAGTCGGGCCCGAACATGAAGTGGTACATGAGAAGCTGCGAGCGGCCTTTGAAGAGGTCCGCCAGCGTGGCGCTCCCTTCATCGGTGTCGAAGCTATATTGCTTGTCGATCCGAACCCAGGGCAGCTCCTGCCGCTGCCGGGCCAGCGCGTCGCTGCGCTGCGTCAGCTCCTTTTCCTCCTTGAGCAGCGCTACTCGAGCCTTCAGCCACTCATCTCGCGAAACGACTTGATGCGGCATGGTCAACCTCCTCTTGTCGAAATGCCCCGTGTCTTTCCGGTTTTGACACCCTCGCCAATTTCAGGTCTTCGACCGCGTCAGTGCAATTTCTTCGAAGAACCCTGTTCCGCAGCCATGACATCCAGCCTCTGGAAGCACTTCGGCCAGCCTTGGCTCATATTGTTGAAAGCCGTGTCGTTCTTCGGCATGACGAAGCCGGAGTGGATGAGGCGAAAACGCGTTCCGCTTTCAACTTTTGACAGGATAAACGTGACGACCGTGTCCAGCCGCGAGCCGTATCCGACATTTCCGTCATCTCCGCCTTTCCAGGCATAGACGAGGCGTTCGTTCGGCACGACCTCCAGCACCTGGCAGCGGATGACACCGTCCCACCTGCCTGCCGGCGTCGTCTGAAACGTGAATTTCTTGCCCTCCACGGGCTCGAACCCTGTCGGCTCCATCATCCAGCGGGCGATCAGGTCGCCGGTTGTCAGCGCTTTCCAGATCGTCTGCGGGGCATGCGGGAAGACCTCGTCGACCACGATGTCTTGCGTGCCGGATTTCAATGCGGCGTCATTCATGGATCGATTTCCTTCAGCAATTCCCTGAGATCTGCAAAGCGCTCGCGCCAGAAGATGCCGTAGTGGCTCATCCAGTCGGCCAGCGGCGCGAGACCTTCTGGCTGGGCGCGATAATAGACGTTCCGCCCCTCGGGTCGCTCGACCACCAGACCGGCCTGCTTCAAGGATTTGAGATGCTGGGAGACGGCGCCTTGCGTCACCCCACTCCCCCGCGTCAGCTCGACCACGGTAATCTCGTCGGACTTAACGACCCGCTCGAACACGGCGCGCCGCGTGGGATCGGCAAGCGCGCGCATGACAGCGTTGATGGCAGCAGCTTCAGTCATGACAAGAGATTAGTCTACACTAATTGATTAGTCAAGCCTAATCAGTTGTACGAAATCAGACCGCTGACGCGCCAGTCGCATCCGGCACGACCTTTCCGGCCGCACGGGGGAGCGGATGATACAGGAATTGCGCGAGCGGCAGCCGGGCGGCGTTTTCGACGCCCGGCATCTCGTTCTCACGGCGTCAGCGGTGCTTCCGTCAGGCGGCTCGCCTGGGCGGGGTCGCGGAGAGCCACTCCGGTCGCTTCGTCTCGATCCGATCGACTGACTTCAAGTGCGAACCGATCAGAGGATCAAGGATATGCGGATCGGTTAGTGGCGCCATGTGTCCGGCGTCGGGAATCATGACCAGACGTGCTCCGAGGATTGCTCCGGCGACAAGTTCCGTGGCACGAAGGCTTGCTGCAGGGCTTTCCAGTGCCATGACAGCGAGTGTTGGACACGACACCCGCCTGCAGCGTGACAAGGGCCAGTATTCGGCCAGAGATGCTGCAAGGTTCGTGACCACCTGATCGACCTGGCGTGTGAGACATGCACGCAGGCTCCTGCCTGTTCTGGACCAGGCGCCGGCTCCATGCCAGAAGTCGATATAGGCCTGCATTGCATCTGTCGGCCTCATGGCGGCGATGGCTGCCGCCATTCGCTCGGCAAGATCGACGAGTTCGCTAAACAGCATCCGATCAGCTGGATCATCGGCGCACAGCAGGTGGAACGACGCCGGCTCAACCAGCGTCAGGCTTCGCACCAATGTCGGCCGCGACAGCGCGATTTCGAGCGCCACCGCGGCACCGTGTCCATGGCCGACAATATGTATCGGCCCCGCGACTGTGACGAGCGCTCCGATGAGAAGCTCGGCTACATCGCGAATATCGTTGGTTGCACGCAACCCGACGTCGACATGGCCGGGGAGATCCGGCGCGATCAATTGATATCGACCGCGGAGATAGTTCGAGAGACCTTGCCATTGCCGGCCGGAACTCGCCGCATCATGCAAAGCGAGTACCGGCAGGCGGGTATCCTCCGGATCAAGCTCGATAGCGAACCGATCAGTCTGTCCGGTTTTCATGATCGCGCATCCTCTCTTTTGGCGAGCCATAGGCGATCGACATGATCTCGGATCGCGTGATCCCGATGTCCTTGAGCATGTAGTCGTCCAGCTTGGACAGGTCCCGCACGGTCCGGCGCTGACTCTGACCCGCGCGAAACGCGTTGTAGGCGATGCGCACTCTCTCCATCAGAGACATGTCCCGATTGTCGGGTGAGAGTAGAAGGGTGATTGCAAACACAGCACACTCCATTGATTGAGGCCGCCGATCGGCGGCTTGGTTGATTGCGGTCTGGACGACGGCGCAGCTTTGCGCCCGCTGACTAAGCCGCCGTCCGATCCATCGAAAGGTCGTCAGTTGCTGCCGTAAAGAATGCGCGGACTGGCCCCGATGGCTGTTCCCCGGCTGCCGGCGGATATCGATGCCGCCGAGGAAAAGCCGAGTGCACGCGGCGCGTTGTAGACGGTCGATGGCATCGAAGCGTCGCCATAGGTGTAGCGGGATGAAAGCTTCCCGCTGGCCGCAGGCGCGCCGATCGAAGCGCTTGACGAGAAGCTGAGGCCGGTTGGCACCTTCTTCACGATGGAGCGCGGCGCGGCGTCACTGTAGCGGGTGGACGCCATGCCTTCACCCGGAAAATGCAGGGTGGAAAGGATATCGTTGGCATGCGTGGTGCCGACAGCCGGCAGCATTGCCGCGAACGCAAGAATGATCTGTCTCATCATAGTCTCCGTTGTTGTTTCGATTTTCTGGCTTCACTGTCGTGCTTCACTGCAGCGTTGTTCCGCTGACACCTGATGAAGCTGACGACACCGATCGGTTTTGAAAAACCTGTTCGGCAACGATCGATTCAATCGAAGTCGATGCCACCGTTTTACCGGAGCGTTGTTTCATCTGTTTTTCTGGCGGGAAGCAGAAGTGTTTCTTTTGTTTCGAGATTCGGGCTTGAGTTGCTTGATGCGACTGAAACAATTGAAACAAAACACCGGAATCTTGAATGAATCCTGAAAAATAGAGGTAGTATTCCTTCGGAAAATACCTCTTCCGGATGTGCGAATGGTCGCAATCGATGTTCGGTGGGGATGGAGACCGCACATGCTCGATGAAAGCCAAGTCGTGAACGCGCAGACAGGCTATGCCTTGTTCAATGGCGAGAACGTCCTCGTCGAGGCCAATGCCGAGATCTTCGGTGAAAGCGCCGCAAGTGCTGCTGTAACAGGTTCAATGACCCTGGCGGCTGTGAGCGCCAGGGTTCTTTCCCGATTCAAGAGTTTCGACGGCCGAAATGTCGAGCGGAACGATAGTTTCGCCCAAAGCGCCGCAGCGCGCTGGAAGGAAACCGCCAAAGCTCCGGTCGAGGCCGAGACGGTAGACGGGCGCTGGAAACTGCTGACGACGCACCCCCGGCCCGACGGTGGTATCGCCCTGGTCAGCATCGACATCACCGATATCAAGCGGGCGCAGATCGCCTATCAGGACAGCGCCGAGATATTCCGCTGCATCACCGACAGTCATCCGCTGCCGGTCTGGGTGGTCGACGAGAAGAGCATGGAAATTCTCTATGAGAGCCTGGATGCCTCGAACCTGCTCGGCAGAAAATGGCGGCCGAATGAAGCGCAATTCATAACCGACCATTCCGTCGAGCCCAACGAATTCGAGAGGATCAGCGAACTTGTCGGCACGACCGATATCGTTCGCGACCACGAAATCCAGTTCAAGCGATCAGATGGCACGACTGTCTGGTGTTCCGCCAACTGCCGGCGCGGGCATTATCAGGGGCGTCCCTCGCTCGTCATCGGCGTTCTGGACATTACCAAACGCAAGCAGCGCGAAGACCTGTTCGGTTTCCTCATCAAGCATCACCCGCTGCCGGTATGGATGAACGATATCGAATCCGGGAATTTGATTTATCAGAGCCGCGCCGCCGAGCGGCTGTTCGGCTGGCCGAAAAACACGAGCACGGCCCGGAAGATGCCCAAGCTCTGTGACTATTTCGTCGACCAGCGACAGTATCGGAAGATCAGTCGCGAGCTCATGCACAAGGGAAGCGTCGAAAATTGCGAGGCGCTCCTGAAGCGGGCTGACGGTCAGGAAATCTGGGCGACCGGCAATCTTCGAGTCGTGGAGTATCAAGGGCGGCAGATGATTCTTGGCGGCATCGCCGATGTCACCAAACAAAAGAAGCGAGACGACGAAATCGCACTGGCGCGCGAGCTGCTTTCGGACGCGATCGAATCCCTGTCCGAAGGCTTTGCGCTTTACGGCGACGACAACCGGCTCGTGATGTGCAACCGGCTCTACCGCGAAATGAACCATCTGGTCGAGGAAATGGTCGAGCCGGGCGTCGAATGGGCGGAACTCCTGCGCGAAGCGGCAAGACGTGGGGCCTACCGCGCCGCGATCGGCCGCGAAGACGAGTGGTTCAATGAGCGCGTTCTGGATCGTGTCGGGTTCCTCAGGGATGCGCCCGTCGAACTTGGCAACGGGCAATGGCACTCGGTGTCGGTTCATCCGACCCGCCTCGGCGGGTTCGTGGTGACCCGCGCAGACATAAGCGAGCGCAAGAAGGCCGAGACTGCCGAGCGCGATGCCCATGCTTTGCTGCGTCAGGTTCTCGATGCCTGTCCCTCGCCCACGCGCATGTCCACCATTGATGGACAGACGCTTTATCGAAATCCCGCATGCGCGGATCTCTATGGCGACCGCGCGAAGATCACGGACTACTACGTCGATGCCGAAGACAGCCGGCGTCTGGTCGAAACCCTTCGAGAGGACGGCTGGGTCGACGACTTCCGGGTCCAGCAATACACCGCGGACGGGCGTGTGTTCTGGGCTTCGCTTTCAGCGCGCCTGATCGATTTTCAGGGCCGGTCGGTCATTGTCTCCAACTCGACGAATATCGATGACATGATCCTGGCCCAGGCACAGACACGGCGGGCCAATGACCGGCTGATCGATGCCATCGAGTCGCTGGCGGAAGGATTTGCGCTTTATGGCAAGGATGATTGCCTGATCCTCGCCAACAGCCGATACCGCAAGATGCATGCGATAAGCGCGGATGTCCTGGTCCCCGGCGTGAACTGGTTCGACTTTCTGCGCACCACTGCAGAGCGAAAGCAGTTTCCTGTCCCGCCGCAAGGGATCGACGCCTGGCTGGCCGAGCGGGCGAAGGACCGGCGCGAGTTCCGGCAGCAGGAATTCCAGCACACCGACGGCAGCTGGTATTTCGTTTCGACCTGTCCCACCCGCGAGGGCGGCTTCGTCGTCACCCGGGTCGACATAACAGAACGCAAGCGCGCGGAACTGGCGGCAAAGGAAGCCGACGAACTGGTGCGCAAGGTTCTCGAAGCCTGCCCGGTCAATATCCAGATGACACGCGCCCACGACGGCAAGGTGCTTTACCGCAGCCCGGCGACGGCCGAACTGCTTGGCAATGTCGCTTACGCAGCGGACTATTATGTCGATCAGGGCGACCGCAAGCGATATGTCGAGAAACTTCTGGGCGAAGGATCGGTCGACGAGTTCGAAACCCAGCTCAAACGCAGGGACGGCGGAACATGCTGGTGCTCGATCTCGTCCCGGCTCATCGACTTCCATGGCGAGAATGTCATCGTTTCACACGCCTATGATCTCACCGACCGCATCAGGATGCACACCGAACTGGAGCGCCAGCGCGAAACGCTGCACCAGAACGAGAAACTTTCCGCTTTGGGCGAGTTGCTGGCAGGCGTCGCCCATGAACTGAACAATCCGCTCTCGGTGGTGCTCGGCCTTTCTCTGATATTGAAGGAGACGGCCAAGGATCGAACGACCGAGGAGCGTGCCGACAAGATCAGCAAGGCTGCGGAACGCTGCGCGCGCATCGTCAAGACTTTTCTGGCGATGGCGCGGCAGCAACCGACCCGGACCCAGAACGTCCGGATAGATGATGTCATTGCCTCTGCGGTCGAAGTGGCCAGTTATTCCATCACGTCCTCCGACGTTGCCTTCTCGGTTCACCTCCAGCAAGGTCTCCCGCCGATCTGGGCCGATCCGGATCAGCTCAGCCAGGTACTGATCAATCTCCTGGTCAATGCCGAGCAGGCGCTGCACGGCTGGGAGGGGCGGAGAGAAATTACGATCTCCGCACAGTTGCACCCCAGGAATGGCAATGTGACCGTCAGGATTGCCGACACCGGCCCTGGAATTGCAGGCGAAATCCTGTCACGCATCTTCGAGCCGTTCTTTACCACCAAGGAGGTCGGTGCGGGAACGGGGATCGGATTGTCGTTCTGTCACCGCATCGTCCAGTCGCATGGCGGAAACATCGAGGTCGAAACCACCGCCGGGCAAGGGTCGGCCTTCATCGTGTCGCTGCCGGTTTCCAACCGGCCAGGTGTGAAAGTCGAAGTCAAGCCGGAGGAGCCGGCCAAATCCAAGGGTCTGGCCTGCCTTGTCGTGGATGACGAAAAGGACGTCGGCGACCTGATCGCCGAAGTGCTGCGGCGTGACGGCTTCAAGGTCACCGTCGCCCGGTCCGGCGAGGAAGCCGTTCGTCAATTGAAGAAACGCACTTTTTCGCTGATCCTGAGCGACCTGAAGATGCCGAACATGGATGGCCGCCACCTGTTCAACCATGTCGCCGATTTTCACCCGGCTGAGGTCGAGCGGCTCGCCTTTCTGACGGGTGACACGATTAGTCCGGACGCGCAGGTTTTCTTGCGCGCAACGAAACGACCATATCTCGAAAAGCCGGTCAAACCTGACGAACTCCGTTCCTTCGTGTCCAAATTGATGAGCAAAAATATCTGATTGCATGATCGGATATTGTCCCAGCTGATTTGCCATCCGAACCGAACAAGAATAATTTCTATTTGGGGCAAGTTGCTTGTCGACCGATGTCTTGATGGAAGCTGCTCACATCGTTGTTTGCGACGACGAGCCGGATATACGTGACATTGTCGCGGAATATCTGGAACGCCATGGCTATGCCGTCACGCCTGTCGATGGAGGTCCGGCTTTGCGCGAACTGGCCAATGCGCGCCATATCGATGCGATCATCCTGGACATAAGGATGCCCGGCGAGGACGGGCTGTCGCTGGCGCGGTATCTGCGCGAACGCTCCGACGTCGCCATCATCATGCTGACGGGTTCCGCCGACACCATCGACCGCGTGGTCGGCCTCGAAATGGGCGCCGATGATTATATCGCAAAACCGGTGGATTTGCGCGAACTGCTCGCCCGGTTGAAGGCGGTGTTGCGCCGGACGTCAGGCAGGGCGCGATCAGATGAGACAGTCGGCACGCCTGGCACTCAGGCAATCAAATTCGGGCGCTGCAGCTTCGACCGCGAGGCGCACAAGCTGTTCGACGAAGGCGGTGTTGAAATCGCAATCACGGCGATGGAGTTCCAGCTTCTGAAAGTATTCGCCGATCACCGCGGGCGCGTCCTCAACCGGGATCAGCTGCTCGAACTGGCACACGACCGGGGCTGGGACCCGTTCGACCGCAGCATCGACATCCGCATTTCCCGACTGCGCAAGAAGATAGAGATTGATCCTTCCAAGCCGGAAGTCATCAGAACCATTCGCGGTGTCGGATACCTGTATTCGTAGAGCGAACCGACGCCAGGTCGCCTGACCGCGTGTATTGCCACTCCCTGACCTGTTTTGATCGTGATTTGGGTGGCCAAGCCGTGTAGAATGACCGTCACATTGGCGGGAGGACGAGCATGCGCATTCGCACGTTGACTGTCCTGATGGCGCTGCTTGCTGGCACCTGCGCATTTGCGCACGCCCAGCAGACAAAGACGTCAATCGAAGTGTTTCCATTCGAATTGGAGGACAAGAGCGCCGGGGCAGGAATAATTCCGCCGGATGAATACGATAGGCGCTATCTGTCCGAGTCGGCTCAGGTCGCCAAGGACATGCTCTCCCGGTCCGGGCGTTTTACAGTAGTTGAAGCGCCCGCAGAGAAAGAGCAGGCGGCCGCACCGCACGGACTGCGCAATTGCGGGGGCTGTGAAGGACAGATTGCCAAAGAACACGGCGCGTCTCTTGCCTTGCTGGGCGTGGTAACGCGCGTCAACCGGACAGAGCATACCATGTTCATTCGCATCCTTGACGCTGAGACCGGAAGACGCGTTTCGGAAGGCTTTACCGATCTTCGCATGGGCGCAAACTACGGATGGCCCCGCTCCGTGAAATGGCTGATGACAAACAGAATTCTAAGGTAGACACAGTCAGCGGCCCAAGCCCGGCGCGGGTTAGACAGCGCCATCAGCGCAGTCGCAAATAGCGCGTAAAGATGGTCATTCGCGACCACGAGCAGCGACCAGGTTCCTTATCGTCGTCACGATCAGCTCGGCCCGCGCTTCCTGCGCCACGATCGCGTCGAAGCAGCTGTCCCACAGCGCTGCATAGTCCTGCTCGGGAATAACGCCACCGGCAACGACGAAGATGTGATCGGCTTTCTGCTCGCACAGGCAGCGGCCCAACTCCCTGAACAGGGGAACATGGCAGCCGGAAAGGAGGCTGACGCCGATGACGTCCACATCCTCCTGGACTGCTGCCACGACTTCGTGCGCACCATCCCGTAGTTGACAATGCTCTTGAGCATCCGATCACCGATCTGGTTCGGCACGTTGCTTCTCAACATCGTTGCTCGATCGATTTGTCGGGAGGGCGCTCGCAATAACATTAAAGAGATGATCGGCCCGTGGCGCGAATGAGGGTTGGCCGACGAGCCAGCCGAGCGCCGACATCAGGGCGAACAGGTCCTCCCCATCCATATCGGTGCGCGCCGTTCCTTCGGCCTGAGCACGGAGCAGTAGTCGCGCGCCTGCTGAGTGCACCGCTGCGCATGAAGCATAAAGAGCGGAGTCCGGGTCCGCGTGGGCGGCCGCCAGCAGGTCGACAACGCCCCTATAGCTTTGGACGAATGCCACCCCTTCGCGAAACCAGAACAAGAGCGCTTCGTCAGGTGGATTCGACGCTTCGAGTTCACCCGCCCTCTGCGTCAGTGCATCCAGCTTCGTACGAAGCAACGCTTCGAACAATGCCTCTCGCGTCGGGAAATGACGAAACAGCGTGGCCAACCCGACGTCGGCCCTGCGGGCGATATCTCGCATGGACGCATCAACACCATGCTTGGTGACGACGTCACGCGCGACCGCAAGTAGGTGGCTGTAATTTTTTCTGGCGTCGGCTCGCATAGGGTCCCTTGATAAATGGATCGGCGATCCGTATATGTGGATCGATGATCCGTTTGTAAAATCGGATCAGTGTTCCACAACGTATAGCGCATTCGCGCAAATGGGAACAGAGGCGCTGTTCGACAAAAGGAGAAGTCATGGGAAAGCTTGACGGTAAGGTTGCAGTCATCACAGGTGGATCGAGCGGCATGGCACTGGCGAGCGCCATGCGGTTCGTTGAAGAAGGCGCCTATGTTTTCATTACGGGCCGGAGGCAGGAGGCGCTTGACGAAGCCGTCAAGCTGATTGGCCGGAATGTGACCGGCGTGCGCGGCGACGCGGCCAATCTCGACGATCTCGACCGCCTGTTCGATACAGTCAAGCGGGAAAAGGGCAAGATCGACGTCCTGTATGCGAGCGCCGGCACGGGCGAAGCCGTCCCACTGGGCGAGATTACCGAGCAGCATTTCGATGCGACCTTCGGCCTGAATACGCGCGGCACGCTGTTTACGGTCCAGAAGGCGTTGCCGTTGTTCAACGATGGCGGATCGATCTTCATGACCGGGTCCGTTGCTTCGCTGAAAGGTTTTCCTGGTTACACCGTGTATGCGGCGAGCAAGGCGGCGTTGCACGCATTCGCACGCGGGTGGCTCAACGAGCTGAAGGGCAGGAATATCCGGGTGAACGTGCTGCACCCGGGGCCGATCGCCACACCGATGCAGGACCAAGTCCTCACCGAGGAGGCGAAGCAGATGTTCGAATCCCTGATCCCCCGGGGAAAGATGGGCCGTCCTGAGGAAATTGCGGCGGTCGCGCTGTTTCTTGCCTCAGACGATTCGAGCTTCGTGAATGGGGTGGAGTTGTCTGTCGACGGCGGCTTCTCGGCCATCTGAATTCGCGCCGGATCGCGGGAAGCGGCTGACCGGCGGGAACCAGCGTGGTGGAACGACTACACAGCGGAACGGATAACCCAGCGCCATAGAAGGCCGGAGAATCAACATCAACACGGATCGGAGAAGTAATATGAGCTATGCGATTGTAGGATTCGGCAAGATAGGTCAGGCCCTCGCCCACGCCTTCGCCCGTAAAAACATCGACGTGACTATCGCGAGCCGCCGGCCGCCCGAGGCGTTGGCGCCGCAGGCTCGGGCGATTGGACCCACTGTCGTCGCCAAGTCGCTGCAGGATGCACTAGAGGCCGACTCAATCATCTTGGCGGTCCCGTTCGGGGAGCATCGCGAGGTTGCGAAGGCCCTGCCGAGCTGGAAAGGCAAGACGATCATCGACGCGATGAACGCGTTAGTTCCCCTTGAGGAGCTGGATGGTCTCCCGTCCTCCGCCTTCGTTGCGAAGTCGTTCACCGGCGCCAAGCTCGTGAAAGGTTTCAATCACCTGATTGCGGCCACCCTGGCTGCCGATCCGATCGTCGAGGGCGGGCACCGGGTCGTCTTTCTGTCGAGCGACGACGAGGACGCGATCGCTCCCGTGGCGGCCTTGGCCAAACAACTCGGGTTCGCACCCGTCACGCTGGGAAAGCTCAACGAGGGTGGCGCGCTGGTGCACGCACGCGGCCGCGTTTGGGGCCAGCTCATCTTCCAGGATTTGTTCAAGAAGGAGCCGTAATCGATCCACGACCGTGTGATTTGGCCCCGAGAAGTACGATCCCGAAACGACGGTCATCCATGCGCTCAATGACATAGACGTGAAGGCCCCTCAAGCGAGGTGATGCCCGACGGAACGGCGGATCGCTTAGCATCTATCGACTGCTATCGATGGCCTGGGATTCGCCCGTGCGTCCTCTGCTACTCAACGGTATTCCCTTCACTCCCACTCGATTGTGCCGGGCGGCTTCGACGTCACGTCGTAGACGACGCGGTTGATGCCGCGGACTTCGTTGATGATGCGGGTGGCGGCGCGGCCGAGGAAGCTCATGTCGTAGTGGTAGAAGTCGGCGGTCATGCCGTCGACAGAGGTGACGGCGCGCAGGGCGCAGACGAATTCGTAGGTGCGGCCGTCGCCCATCACGCCGACCGTCTGCACCGGCAGCAACACGGCGAAGGCCTGCCAGATCGCATCGTAGAGGCCGGCCTTGCGGATCTCGTCGAGATAGACGGCATCTGCCTCGCGCAGGATTTCGAGCTTTTCGCGGGTGACGCCGCCGGGGCAGCGGATGGCCAGGCCCGGTCCGGGGAATGGATGGCGGCCGATGAAATGGTCGGGCAGGCCGAGCTCCTTGCCGAGCACCCTCACCTCGTCCTTGAACAGTTCGCGCAGCGGCTCGACGAGCTTCATGTTCATGCGGTCGGGCAGGCCGCCGACATTGTGATGCGACTTGATGGTGACCGAGGGGCCGCCGGTGAAGGAAACGCTCTCGATGACGTCGGGATAGAGCGTGCCCTGCGCCAGGAACTCGGCACCGCCGAGCTTCTTCGCTTCCTCCTCGAAGACCTCGATGAAAAGGCGGCCGATGGTCTTGCGCTTGGTTTCCGGGTCGGCTTCGCCTTCGAGCGCGCCGATGAAGCGGTCCGCGGCATCGACCAGGATCAGCGGCAAATTGTAATGCTCGCGGAACATGGCGACGACATCGGCCGCCTCGTTCTTGCGCATCAGCCCGTGATCGACGAGGATGCAGGTCAGCTGGTCGCCGACCGCCTCATGGATCAGCAGAGCCGCCACCGAAGAATCGACGCCGCCGGAAAGCGCGCAGATGACCTTGCCCTTGCCGACCTGTTCGCGGATCGAGGTGACCGCCTTTTCGCGATAGGCGGACATGCTCCAGTCGCTTTCGATGCAGGCGATCTTGTGCACGAAATTGCGCAGCAGCTTGGCGCCGTCGGGCGTGTGGACCACTTCGGGGTGGAACTGCACGGCGTAGAATTTGCGCTTTTCGTCGGCGATCGCCGCAAAGGGCGCGCCGGACGACGTGCCGATGACGCGAAAGCCGTTGGGGATTTCAGTGACGCGGTCGCCGTGGCTCATCCAGACCTGATGGCGCGTGCCCTTGGCCCAGACGCCTTCGAAGAGGGCGCTGTCGTCCTCGATCTCGAGGAAGGCGCGGCCGAATTCGCGGTGATGGCCGCCCTCGACCTTGCCGCCGAGCTGGGCGCACATCGTCTGCTCGCCATAGCAGATGCCGAGAACCGGGATACCTGCCTGGAACACCGCTTCCGGCGCACGCGGGCTGCCGATGTCGATGGTGGAGTGCGGGCTGCCGGAAAGGACGACCGCCTTGGGCTGGACGCGCTCGAACGCCTCGCCCGCCAACTGGAACGGCACGATCTCGGAATAGACGCCAGCCTCGCGGATGCGGCGCGCTATCAGCTGCGTCACCTGGCTGCCGAAATCGATGATAAGGACGGTGTCGGGATGATTGTTGATTTTCATGGCGAGCATTTAGAGAAAAGTGTGAGTCGGCGCAATGGGTTGCGACGAGGTATGAACGATCTGATTCATCGACCTCGCGAAATGATTCATCGCCTTCACGCAGATGGTGAGATCAAAGGCGCAGCGCGCCGTCCGACAAGGCGTCTGCCAGCTTGCCGACTGCATCGGCGAGCTTTTCGTCGATGACGTGAAGATATTCCGTCCAGTCATTGACATGCTTCAGCTCGGCCGCACCGTCGGATATGCCGCGCAGGCCGATAAGCGGCAGGCCGAACAACTGGCAGGCGCGCAGAACGGCGAAGGTTTCCATGTCGACCATTTCGGCATCGATCGCATCATAGGCAGCGCCCGAAACGATCGCCGCGCCGGTCGAGAGGCTCGCTTCCCGAATGCCTGGGACGCGCAACGGCAGCGGCACGGTGACCGACAGATCAAGAAACGGCGTAGCACCCTTCTCGAAGCCAAGCACTGAGGCGTCCATGTCGCGATAGGAAACGGATGTGGCCTGATAGATTTCGGTCTGCTCGAGGCTCCGGCTTCCGGCCGAGCCGAGCGAGACCACCAGATCGGGCAGCGCGTCCGATGCCTTCAGCCGCCCCAGTTCCGCACCGAGCATGACGCCTGCCTCGACCGGACCGACGCCCGTCATGAAGGGCACGAACAGCTTTTTCAGATGCGGCCCGTATTCGGCGTCCACCGCCATCACGAACAGGATTTTCTTGCCACCCAAACTCGTCAGCGTCATCGGCTCAGCCTTCGATGCCATCGCGGCCGGTTATGGTCATCATCGTGCCGGTCATGGTGGCGACGAGCTTGGCCTCGCCATCGGCAGCGAAGGCATAGGCCTGGCCGTCGGCAACGATGATGGTGCGGCCGGGCTTGGTCACGGAGCCTCGGAACAGGAAGCGTTCGCCCTTGCCGGGCGCCAGGAGATTGACCTTGAACTCGATGGTCAGCACGGCGGCGTCTTCCGGCATCAGCGAATAGGCGGCATAGCCGCAGGCCGAATCCAGCGCTGTCGAGATGATGCCGGCGTGGAGGAAGCCATGCTGCTGCGTCAGCGCGTCCGAATAGGGCATCTCGATTTCGACAGTGCCCGGCGTGACGAGGGTCAGCGTCGCGCCAACGGTTGTCATTACATTCTGGCGGGCGAAGGATGCCCTCACCCGTTCTTCGTAGTTTGGCGAGGATTCTATCTTCGTTGCCATGACGCTACCTTCGCTATCTCACGTAGCTTATTGCAAAGCGTCCGTCGTCAGGCAATCGGCAATGTTGCACTGCAACGTTCTTGAGCCGGCTTCAGTTCAGCCGCCAGATCGAAGCGTTCAGCAACGAGGCGAATGCGACCCACGCCGCATAAGGGACAAACAGCAGGGCTGCGATCCTGTCCCGGCTCCAACTCAGGGCGATGAAAATGAGGATCGTTGCCAGCAGAGCGAGGATGACGATCAACGCAATCCCGATCTGCCGGGCACCGAAGAATATGGGGGACCACAAAAAATTGAGGATCAGTTGCACGATCCAGACCTGCATTGCCGGCTGCGGCGCAGCGCGCAACCACGTTCGCCAGCCGGCAATAGCAATGAATATGTACAGCAGCGACCAGACCGGACCGAATATCCAGTTCGGCGGGTTGAACGGCGGCTTTGCAAGTCCTGCGTACCAGTCGCCCGGAAGCGTGGCGTAGCCTATCAGGGTGCCACCGCCGAGCACGAGAACGATGAAACCGGCCAGGACAAGATAACTGCGCATGTGGACCGCCACCTCATTACGATGGCGATTCAACTGGCACACAGTCGAAGGAAATCAATAGAAGCCGACCGGTTGCCGACAAGACACCTTATGAAGCGCGGCGCATGGCGGCGAAGAAAAAGCCGTCGGTGCCGCTGCGGGCCGGCGTAAGCGAAATGCCCATCGCCTTGTCGATGCGGGCGGCATCGGTCTTGCCCGGAAAACCGTTCTGCCAAAGCTCGGCATGGTCTACCGGCGCAAAATCCGTTTCACGCGCGAGGAAGGCCTCGACCTGATCGCGGTTCTCTTCGTCGAAGACCGAACAGGTGATGTAGACGATGAGCCCGCCCGGTTTCACATAGGCCTTGGCCGTTTCGAGGATTGCCGCCTGCTCGCCCTTGCGGACGTCGAGCTGCCGCTGTGTCAGCCGCCATTTCGCGTCTGGGCGGCGGCGCCACGTGCCGCTGCCGGTGCAGGGCGCGTCGATCAGCACGATATCCATGTGGTCCTGCAGGCCGGCCAGTTCGCCCGGCTTCGTCACCACCTGGACGTTGCGGTTTTCGGAGCGGCGGATGCGGTCGAAGATCGGCGCAAGACGGCCCTTTTCGGAATCATGGGCGAAAATCTGGCCGCGATTTTCCATGGCAGCCGACAGTGCCAGCGTCTTGCCGCCGGCGCCGGCGCAATAATCCAGAACCTGCATGCCGGGTTTCGCGCCCGCCAGTTCGGCGGCGATCTGCGAACCCTCGTCCTGCACCTCGAACCAGCCCTTTTGAAAAGCCGGTTCTGCCTGGACATTGGGGTGACGGCCGCTGCCGTCGATCGGCGCGATGCGAATGCCATTGGCGGCAAGCATGGTCGGCGCGGCCCCCGTCTCGGCAAGCTCTTCCAAGACCTTGGCGCGGCTGGATTTCAGCGTGTTGGCGCGCAGGTCGAGAGGCGGGCGAGCAGCAAGGTCTGCCCCCTCCCCGACCCATTCGTCCCCGAAAGCACGCTCAAGCAATGGCGCGCACCATTCGGGGCAATCGGCGCGCACAGCGTCCGGGGCATCCTTGAGATCGCGCGCGGCGATTGCGCTCAATTCGTCCGCAGTCAGCGGCGACGGGGCGAATTTGTCGCCATCAAGCGTCTGGTTGAGGGATTGTGCGGTCTCACGCCACTCGAGCAGCAGTGCGCCAAAACCGATGGCGCGCGGCGTGTCGTCGCCGAGAAGCCAGCCGGCCGAGCGCTTGCGGCGCAGCCCGTCATAGACGATGTTGCCGATCGCGGCCCGGTCGCCGGCACCGGCGAAACGGTGGGAAAGGCCCCAGTCTTTCAGCGCATCCGCGGCCGGGCGATGCCGCCGCTCGATATCTTCAAGCACTTCAATGGCCGCAGCCAGTCTTCCGCCAAGTCGCATATTGGTGATCCCTATTTCGGTGTACCCGAGAGACGGCCTGACTAGCCTTGGTAACGCGCAAGCACAAGCTGCACTTTGAAAATTGGTTTTCCGCGTTCGCGCCGAACCCGAACCTAAACTTTCTGTAATGCAGGAACGGTCATGACCCGCCGCTTGTTACAGCGCTTGTTGAACTCACAGAGGTCGAAATGAAAAACTTCCTTCTCGCGTCCATCATCGCTGCAAGTGCGGCATTTTCAGTGAACGTGCCTGCGCAGGCAGCCAGCACGACGGTTACGACCACGACGACGGAGCGCATGGTTACGCGCCATCACAAGCCCTACTACCGGCACCATATGGTCCGGCATCATTGCTACACCAAGCTGGTCAAGCATCATCGTCATGGCCGACTGATCGTCGAAAAGGTCAGGGTCTGCCGCTGATATCTATTGGTGATAAAACAATTCAGGCGCGGATTGCTCCGCGCCTGAGATAGCTGTCTGGAAGGACGGTCAGTTCCGTCCTTCGGCGATAGTCAAAGCTACGCGGCCTTCCGCAACGGTTGCGCGGCGTCGAAACGATCCGCGTTCATCACCTTGGTCCACGCCGCCACGAAGTCGTTCACGAACTTCTTCTTCGCATCAGCACTGCCGTAGACTTCCGCATAGGCGCGCAGTTGCGAGTGCGAACCGAAGATCAGGTCGATGCGGGTACCGGTCCACCTGAGCTCGTTGGTGTTGCGGTCGCGTCCCTCGTACACGCCATTGGAGCCGGCCAGCGGCTGCCACTGCGTGTTCATGTCGAGCAGGTTGACGAAGAAGTCGTTCGTCAAGGTTCCCGGCTTGCTGGTGAAGACACCGTGCTTGCTGTCGCCGGCATTGGCGCCGAGAACGCGCAGGCCGCCGACAAGAACCGTCGTTTCGGGGCCGGTCAGCGTCAGCAACTGCGCCCGATCGACCAGAGCCTCCTCCGGCTTCAGGAACTGAAGCTTGCCGCCATTGACGTAGTTGCGGAAACCATCTGCGCGCGGCTCCAGCGGAGCGAAGGAGACGACGTCGGTCTCATCCTGCGAGGCGTCCATGCGGCCCGGCGTGAACGGAACCTTCACGTCAACGCCGGCGTCCTTAGCCGCCTTCTCGACAGCCGCGACGCCACCCAGAACGATCAGGTCGGCGAGCGAGACTTTCTTGCCGAACGCCTTCTGGATCGCCTCCAGGCTCGAGAGCACGGTCTGGAGCTGAGTTGGCTGGTTGACTTCCCAGTCCTTCTGCGGCTCGAGGCGTATGCGCGCACCGTTGGCGCCACCGCGCTTGTCGGAGCGGCGGAAGGTCGAGGCCGACGCCCAGGCGGTCGAGACCAGCTGCGACACCGACAGGCCGGAGCTAAGAATCTTCGCCTTAAGTGCTGCGATGTCCTGATCGTCGATAAGCGGGTGATCGACAGCCGGGATCGGGTCCTGCCAGATCAGCGTTTCCTGCGGAACCAGCGGGCCCTGATAGCGCACACGCGGACCCATGTCGCGATGCGTCAGCTTGAACCAGGCGCGGGCGAAGGCGTCGGCGAACTGGTCCGGGTTCTCGT
>VFQQ010001566.1_pt1 | contig 30657 bp, 55 predicted proteins | sample 3512341 | NCBI WGS metagenome assembly VFQQ01 (sample SAMN10412373, study PRJNA504923) | tailings metagenome | isolation source: Relicate 2 Philex TSF1 revegetated site | place: Philippines: Tuba, Benguet | collected 2017-08-29
TCCTTCTCGCCGTTGGCCTGGGCCAGGGTTTCCTGCAGGCCGGACAGCTGCTCTTGCGACTCCTTGGCCTCAGCCCTCAGCTGGCTGACCTGCTGGCGCAGCGCCTCTGCGCATGGGGCGGGGGCAGGGGAAGACAGCACGACAGGGTAAGCAGGAGCGGATAGAGCAGGTGATGGGCCCCTTTTCAAACAGCAGGGCTGCACAAGCTCAGAGCATGCACGCCTGTTTGGGCCACATTGTTGCCCGCCACACTGCAGCCCGCCGGCGGGCCCGCTGCTGCGCCTCACCGGCGGCAGTCTTTGCGGCGTCGCGCTCCTGGACGGCCTTGTCGGCCAGCGCCTGGGCGGTGGCCGCCGCCTTGTTGGCTGCCGCAAGGTCGGCCTTCAGCTTGGCAACCTGCTGCAGCGCGTCCTCCAGCTGACCCATCAGGCTCTCCTGCAGTCCGTCCACCTGGGAGCTGGCCTGAGCCAGCTGCGCCTTGCAGGCCGCCAGGCTGGCCGCCGTGGCGGTGGCACTCGCAGCAGCTGTAGTGCTCTTGCTGCAGGTGTGGAGGTATGGGGGCAAAGAGCAAGCTGAGTGAAGATGCTTTTTTTCTGCCGCTGCGGGCGGAATGGGTCACATAGCGGCCGAGCGTACCGCACGCTTCGCATCCCTACGACAACCGATCTACCCCGCCCACCTGACTTGTTGCGTCATCGACGCCTTCGCGGTGGTACAGGTTTTCAGCTGGGTGGTCAGCGCCGTCACGCTGGCCTGTGCCTTTGTGAGGCTCGTCTTAGTGGCCGCCAACTGCTGCGCGCACGTGGGCGGAGGGGCCGGGGACCCCGCCAGCCGCCGCCGCGGGGCTTGAGCGGCCGCCTCTGCGCATCAAGGTAGGTAAGTGGAGCGGAGAAGCGGCGTGAAAAGCTGAAGCGCTTCACTGGGCGAAGCCGGGACGGTGCCCCGAAGTCGAGTACGCTCCCCTCCCCTGCACGGCAGCGCCGCTGTAAACGCCTCTGGGAGCCGGTCCGAAAGCAGTCACAGCAGCGCGCGGGCCGGCAGGGAACGGGGCTGCTTGGGGCGGGAATATGGGGGCGGGCGCAGCCCATGCCGCCGCCGCCAAGCTCCCTCCCTCCATGTATCGCTCTGAAAGCCGCTCACCAGCGGATAGGACGGCCAGCAGCAGCACCGCCACTGCCGCATAGCGCAAGGTGCCTTGAGTCATACCGGCGGGCCGCCTCCCGTAGCTCTTCTGGCGGAGATATGGATGCGAACTGCGCTTTGGAGGCCGAGCAGGAGCCTGCGGGCGTAATCACGAGTGTGGGCTGGCCCCCGAGCCAGAGCAGCCACATCAGCGAGCGGGCGGGGGGACCGCCTCAGCGAGACCGCCGCGGCATCATGCACTTTGGTCAACAGCCGCACAAGAGCGGGTTTGCCCAACAGGGAAAGTCCTGGGAGTCTTCAGTTTGCTACAGGGTTGTTTCAGAGACACGGGAGCAACAGGCACTGCAGCGATCGCACTGCATGCAGCGCGCGCAGGCTCGCCGCCTCATGCCGCCTCGGCGGTCCCATCGTGGGCGGCGCTGCGAGACAACGCACAAGGAGCAGGGGGCTGTGCCTTTTTCACAACACAATCAACCTTTTATCAGTCTGAAGATGGATCGAGTCTCTCGAGTCTCGAAATTCGGCCAGCGCAGCGCCTGAGCTGCCTTTAGTAGCGGCGTACCGGACTTCTGCTCCATGTTTAGGCCCACGCAGCCCAACGGCTTTAATGCCTCTTCCAATCCAGCTTGTCTGAAATCAAACCACGATCGAGCTTCAAAGGGTTCGTTCAACTTGCTGGCATTGTATTGATGAGCAGTGCCTCTGGCAACAGGTGGCACGGCAAACCTGAAAAACAAAGCTCCAATAGAAATCCCTAGGATGTACTGCGCATAAATGCTGTTGGGGTGCAACATCACGGGCGAGTGGTGATGACAGGGGCTACGGGAGGTGAGGGGTGGTGACAGTGCGAAGAAAGGCACTAATAGATGCAGGGCGGTCCAAGCAACCCACTCACGGCCGGATGTACCGAGTTTGGACACAACGGTGCCTGCAGGCTCACGTCCAGGTGGGTGCAAAGGGTGGATGGCAGCGCTCGGGTGGGAGCACGCGTGTGATGCAAAGTGGTACGAGGTGCAGGCAGGGAGGGTGACAATGGCTGAAAGGGTGACAATGGCTGGATGAGTACAGGATGATTGGAGGGCGGCCATGTGGAAGGACGCTGGTGCGGCTTTGTTGAAGGTGCTTTTGGATGTGGTGGCCCCCCGTGCCGATCGAGCATGCTCAGACCAAGGAGCGGGTGGGATCACAACTTACGAGCGTACTTAGCGCGCGGTGCAGCTGCTGGACAGCAGCCAGGAGGTGTGGGGCCACGCGCCAGCATGCGTCCAGCGGTCAGGCGGTGGTGCGGGCCAGCGCCGGCCGGCCGCCGGGCAGCTTGAGCAGACGGCGGTTACGGGACATACATTCTGAATAAGAGCGCTCAACGTCCGCCAGCTGGCTCTGGCACTCCCCCGCCGCATTGGCGAAGGTTTCATTGGCAATTTTCAGCGTGATCAGCTCGTTCGCACAGGCCACATACTCGGCTGTAGCAGGGGTTGCAGGTGCGGGGCTGGTTATCTTGCAGGTGTGGGCCTAGTGGGAGGCAGTGGCAACCTAGCCAGAAACAGCACACCCTTGTACCATCCCCTGCACGGTCCCGCCTGGTGCATCAAGCACACCATCGACGCCACAGTCATGCAGAAACGCGGCAACCTCATCAAATGGAGCCTCGAAAGCCGCCGCTGCTGCGATGCAGCCGCACCTGGGGGGAACTGCTTGGCTGAAGCTTCCAAGTACGCCTCCTGCAGGCTTGCCTTCTCCTGGGCACACGCGCTGCCGGCCAGCTGGCAGGCCGCCAGCTCCGCCTGAGCATCCTCCAGCCTGGCCCCTTGGTTGGACAGCTCCACGTGGCAGGAGGCTGCGCAAGCGAGAGGTGTGGCGGCAAGGTGCAACAGTGGGCTTAGTGTTGGGCAGGGGAGGTGGACTGTCCACTACCCACGCACATCCAGCTGCTCAGGCGCCTGGAAGCCGCAGCACCAGCTGCTGGCTCACCGTTTGCGTCACGCAGGCCCTCCACCTCGCCAGCCACTCTATCCAGGTCGTCCCTGGTCTGGTTGAGCAGGCCTTCGGTCACTGTGTACACCTGCTGCAGCTGGCCGAGCTGCCAGCGGACAGCCGCCAGCTCCGCTTGCTCCTCGCCACACTGCTGCAGCTTCTCTTGCAGGGCTGCACCGTTTGGGGCAAAGCAGGTGACCATTCAGGCATGCGCCCATGTCAAAGCAGCTGGCAAATGTGCGCAGGGCAGCATGAAATGCCAGGCGATGAAAGCGCTGTGCTAGTAGGCAGCGGAGGCAGCCTTGCACCGCTGCTCCAATGCAAAGCAGACTGGACCCCTGCACCAACTGCACTCAAATGCACCCTCACCCGCCACGTCAGCGTCTCGCTGTACCAACGCCGCATTCATGCTGTCCAGCTCAATCTGCGTGGCATCCAGCGCTGCCTGAGCACCTGCCAGAGAGGCGTTCAGAGCATCGACCTGGGCCTGCAGCGCCGCCACCTGCTGCTGGCACGCCGTCAGAGGGTCGGGTTCCGCTGCCGCAGCCGCCACCTTGGCAACTGGCGCAGCACGCTTGGCAGACGATGCAGCCGCCCTGAGCTTTCTGTGGAAAAGGGCAAACATTCCACTACAGCCTGGTAAGGGAACATTCACCTGCCCACACAGTTGCACCCTCCCCCTCCCCCGCTGGCAGGATGCAGAGCCTGCAGGCTGGTGGTGCAGGCAGAGAGGCCTACCTGTTCTCCTTGGCCAGCGCGTCCTTGTCCACAACGCAGCGCTGCAGCTTGGTGGTGGTGCTTGCAGCCTTGCCATTGTAAGCCGCGCCCCGGCGCTGGCAGGCAGACAACTGCTTGGCTGTGGCCGACTGTGTGCAAGCGGTCAGCTTGGTGCTGCACGCCTTCTTGGCTACCGTGGTGGCGTTGAGCTGCGTCTTGCAGGTGCCCAGCTGCGCCTTGCAGGTGGCGAGCTGTGTCTTACACGCCGGCAGCGTCGCTGGGATCTGCTCTAGGCGCCGGCCATGCTCGGGCATTACATCATCGGGCGAGGCAATGGCAGATGTGGGTGGAGATTGCGCACCTGCACGCAGCGGAAGGGAGGACAGGCGGCGCTTTTGTCGTAGTACAGGATGCTCTTACACGAGGGAACACCTATCCCTCTGCGCACGGCCGAGCTGCATGGCGTGCAGCGGTTGCAATTGACTGCGGCATTCCAGTTGCAGCCGCTACACCGTAACACGCACCGGCCGACGATATGCAGAGCAGCAGGAGCAGCGGCAGGGTTTGGCGGAGGGCGGCGGTCACCGGGCCGCACTGGCGGCGGGCCTTGGGCATGGGTGCGTGGCTCCCCCTCGTTGTGGGGATCAGGCCTGCATCGTTTGAGGGGATGCATGCGCAGCCGACAGTGGTTCCGAGCTGATCGGGGAGGGGTGGTCCAGCGGGCCTTGACAAACTTGTGGAGCTTCGGCGCTGGGCTGCGGGAGCCAATCGCGGATTGTTGCAGCACTGTGAGAGCGCAGGAGGGCCCCTACCTTGCTTGCAGCAGGTCCTTGGGGCCAGCTTGCCTCGGTTTTCTGGTTCTGTGCAGCCGCCTCGATTTTGGGGAGCTAGAGGATAGCTATAAGTGTCAATTAAAGCGCAGACAGGCCCGCAGGCTTTTCACAGAAGTGGGGGAGCTGGGTACGGCGCTGCTAGCTATCGTTGCGAGCTTGCAAGTTGTTGTTCCAGACTGTAAAGGGCGCGGGAAACAGTGAAAATGCTGCAAGTGCGACGGCGAGCAAAGCTGTGATGCAGGCTGGATGCGGGCGGCGCCGCCGCACCCCTGCAGGGTTGGCCCTTCCGGCCGCTGGCCCGATCGCATCCTGGTGTCAGCCAAGGGTTTCACGCCCCTCGCCCCTCATCCATAGTAGTGATGTTTGCACATGGAGTACCGACCTTCTCAAGGGCCAACGGAGAGCGGGCGGCCTTCCAATTGCGACGTCCGGCCGCAACCTGCAGCCGCACCCCACCTCTCCAGTGCTGCTCCCATACTATGGCCACTAGTGGATCAGGCTCAGTTTACCTCCTTAATCATCTACCATCTTGAAAGGGTAATCAGTCCCCTACCCTCAAATCAGCCGGGTGGTATAATTACCCCTCCTGCAAGTGCGGGTAATGCAGCCTTTACCCGGACTGTGCGCACAACGCGGGTAAGAAGGCGCCCCATGCTACTGCCCCTCTGGCGCACGGCTTGCCCTGTCTGCGGTTAGACAACGCCGTTCATTGCAACAACAGCTGCTACAGGCAGCGAGCTGGCTGCGGCAGGGCTTCCTGGGCCAGACCGGTTCCTGAAACTCGCGCTCGCGCAGCCTCTCGCGCTCGGCCGACCCGAAATGATAGATCGCATGATTGGAAGGCTAAGCTAACCGCTCCGGGGGCCGATCATGCACCCGCTCTGTCGAGCTGCGCACATGCGTCTGCCATGGGCTGCGCCCAGCTGCTCAACCCGGGCGGCGCCCCTCGCCGCCCTACTACTTCGATCACCGCCTGCTGGCTTTCCGCCTTACTGCCGATCTCTGCAAGCAACGCCGCCGGCCACAGACAGCGGACCGTTGGCGGTCAGAGCTGTTGCCGCTCTGCTGCCGGCAGGCGTGGGACTGAGGTGCGCGGGCGCGTGCAAGGATCGCAAAGGCGAGCTTGCAGGGCGCGGAACGCTCTCCCTGGGGCGGCCACCAACCGCCGCCGATGGCGCCGCCGCCCAACGGCCGTTGGCCGCGGCCAACAGCTGGCGAACAGCTAACTCCCCAAGTCCCCTTCCCATTGCCGCAGCTCAGCTAAATCCCCCTCCTCGCTGCCTCCCTTCCCCTTGCCGCAGCTCAGCTGATACCCCTTCCCCTCCCCCTCCTCTTGCTGCAGCTCAACCAACTTTCCTTTCCCTCCCCCTCCCTTTCCCCTTGCCGCAGGTCAGCTAACTCCCCCGCCGTCGCCTTCCCACCCCCTTGCCGCAGCTCGACTAAGTCCCCTGCTTCTGTGCCTCCCCTCCTGTGCCGCAGTTCAGCTCATGTACCACTTCAGTAAAACCACTCAACACAAGAACACAAGAGCTAGCATTAGGAGCACCAGAACCAGCAAACCAGTGCTATTCAGCACTACTACCGATTCCGGAAGTGGGGTGGTGGGACCAATCAACAGCTGCATATTTGCCCTAAAAACAAAGAGGATAATACTGCAGGAGAATGCTTTTGGCCCTTTGTCGCCCGCCCATCTTAACCTGCTCACTTACCCGCTTTCCCATTTTGGAAGCAGGGTAAAAACAGACCCTATCGAGGGTTGAATAAAAATTTTAATGGGTAACAGGCCTTTGCCTACCATATTTGGATGGGTAATCTTTTGAGGGTAATTGCCATTTTGGCTGGGCCAGAAAAGCGGGTAAAGTTGACCTGATCCACTAGTGGGCGCCGCTGCGCCCATGATGTTGCTTTGCCCAGTAGGCATCCGCTTTCGAATAGAAAGCCCGCCTCTTCCAGCCAGCTGGGTGACACAGCTCACACTACAGACGCTCCGCGCGTACCGGCAGGCCTTCACACCAAGGCTGGCGCCGCCGGTGCTTGTCCCAGCCGGATACCGTGCCGCATGCGCCTCTACCCTGCCCAACCGTGTGCCTCCCACTGCCGCTGCATTGCAACTCGTTCATGCGCTCCTTAACAGTGGTCCTGATGATACTATGCGGCAGCTGAAAACACAATGCACAAGGCGGCCGTGCTGCACAGCACTCTTGGTGTCGCCGCTGTGGCACATTTCCGAGCACGACCTCGCGCCGCTGCTTCCAAGCGGCTGGCGCTCACGAGGAGGGAGCCACCTCGCTCATATCCGGCACGTGTACATTGCGCAGCAGCCTGCGAGATTGGGAGGCAGTAACACGTGAGCTGCCTTTCGTAGGCAGAATATGCGCAGTTGCACCGTTGCCCGCCTCCCCACCCCACCCCCCGCTGCCCTCCTGGCGCCTGCCACGCATAATGTATTTCCTGCCAACGGGAGGACCCTCCGGATCCCCTCCATATCCCATCCCTGCTCGCCTGAAGGCGGGGCCGTACTGCAGCCCGCTCTCGCGCAGCTGCTGGTACAGCTGCACCGTGTCGCGGGGCACCGTGGCTGGCGGAAGCGGAAGGGGGAGGGGCAAGCGGCGGACTTGAGGGTGTACAATACAGACAGTCACTAGGGCGGGGCCATACAGTGCTTAGCCCAACTGGCAATGTCGGCTGCATCCAAAACCCGACCGCCGTTGCTCACCGCTGACGCGCTGCGCGTCGATGGTGCGCTCCGCCATGCCCTTGTTCAGCTTGTCTATGCGCTTCTTCTCTGCCTGCATGGGACAGACACTTTTTTACAGCATTCATTCATTCCAGTTAGGTGGCTCGCAACCACCCTCCGGCTCCGCTGGCGGCCGCTCCTGGCGGCGGCGCAGGCTGGGCGGCGGCAGCGGCAGCATTGTGGCCCCTCGCCTTCGAGCCGCCCGCAGGCTCGCCGGCTGGCCCGCTCGCTGCCCAGTGCCCTGTACATCCCCATTAACCCTCCCAGACGCGCCTGGTAGACGCTTTTGATCAGCTCCTGGAAGGCGTTCTCGTCCTCGCCCAGCACCACCGCCGCGACCTCCGGCTCCTTCTCCAGCGCCTCCATCCTTACGGGGTCGGCACGTAGCGCCGCCCGAAAGGCGGCGGGGTCTTTGGCGGTGCCGTCGTCATTCAGGGCGTAGGGGTCGGAGGCCATTGCGGGCTTGCAAGCACTGCACCTTGTGAGAATGATGAGTGAGCGCGATCTGCGAGCCTGAAGGAAGCCAGCGAGAGGCGCTGTGAGCGTTGACCAGGGTCAGCACTGCCGCTGTGCCACAGCATGCGCCGGCATGCAATTGAGTGCAGCATGTTGATGGCTAAGTTTACATGGATCAATCAAACACATTCAACAAGTGACAGCAGCACGTTCAATGAGTCAATAGAAGCGGTGCGTATGTGAGTGTCGGTATGGCGGCAGTCGGAAGCAGCAGGTCTTGTGGGCCCAACTGAGGAGGCGGTGCCCATCCATCCAGAGAGCCGATTAACTTGGTTCGTCAGGCGAGAAGTCCCCCAGCAAGCAGGCGGCCTGCATTGAGCATGCAAACGGGGAGCAAAAGGTTGAGGGCACGGACGCCGGCACTACATCCGTGGCGGAGCCGCCAAGAGGCGGCGCAGGCTGGTTGACAGTTTGCACCCGCATTCTGCCAGCCACGTCTCACCTGCCAACCAGTAGCCGTGGCCCACTGCCACCACAAGGATGCCCAGGTTGATGAGGCTGGAGATGCCATGCCACTTGCCAAACTGCTTGGCCAGCTTGCCAATCTTCTCTGCACGGCCGGAGCAAGTGGAGAGCCGTTGGCACCAGGGCGAGATAGGCAGCATGCAGGAGGAGCTGACCAGGCTGTGTTCATGTGCTGGGTTGGTGGCAGCAAAAGAACGCAGCATGGCATATGGCCTGCAAGCATCAGCAAGCGCACCCTCGTCCCGCTCGGCCGCATTCTCCAGGTCATATCGCCTGCCATGGATGGTGATTTGCAAGGTCATCAACACTTTCCACCATTCCCTGCTGCCGTGATGGTGCAAACAAGGCTGTCCGCTGGTCGCCCAGCAGTTGCAGTTTCAGGCACCATGCAAACTGGGTAGCAGCAGCAAGCAGCTGGCTGGAGGCGCAGGGGGCAGTCAAGACTGATGGCGTCGGCGCCCCGGCTCACTGGAACATGATGCGGGTGCAGAGCGGCTCCACCACCAGGAAAGACAGCAGGGAGGAGGCCAGGCCCCAGCCTGCGGGTGTGAGCAGAGCAAGGCAAGGAGGGTGGGCATGCTGAGTAGGTGCATTTTGTGCCTGCAGGTAGGGGCCGCGCTGAGGCAAGCGTGGCCATGGCAGGCCAGGCAGCAGCCCCTCTGTTCTCACCCAGCAGCACCAGCTGCTTCTGCGGCGCGGCGGCCGCGCCAAACAGCAGCACGCCCAGCTGGATGGCGGAGCACGCGCTGCTGAGCCCAAAGTAGATGGGGAACAGCTTGCTCTGGACCCGCCCGAATGTTTGGCGGGGCAGGTTCTTGAACATCACGATGCCTGCGGGCGCAGGTTGGACATGCGGCAATATTGGCAACGCTGCTACCGTGCCGCACTACTGGCCCACCGCAGTGAGGCAGAGGCAGTAGAAGGCACCAAAAGGCTCCCCCGCATCCCTGTGCTCTCCACAGCTCACCAGCGACAAATGTAACCCACAGGATGGCACCCAGCCACGTGCTATACGCCAGCAGGTGCACAAATGCAGCCCCAGTGGCAGGCAGGTAGGAGGTGCCCCGGGAAGCCGCGGCCACGGTGGCTGCATGGACGGCAGCACATGGAGAGAGGCAGAGTGGGCTACTCGCAAGACAGCCGGGCACGAGCCGAGGGGCAAGAACAGAGAACAGCCCAAGTGGCTGAAACCCTGCTGCATCAAGCATACCATTGTGCAGCAACGGCACCCGGCTCCGTGTTGCACCCCAGCCGGCTAGAGAGCAGAGCGCACCCGCCACAGCCGCCACGCGTGCCCAGTTCTTGTTGGCCACGCTCGGCTTGTCCAGCATCGCGCCCTGCGCCGCAGGATAGCGAGGTGCGCCGTATTGTGCAGGGAAGCAAGATCCACAGTGGCACAGCAGCAGTCGGCAGCATTTGGAGGGTGGCATCGCGGCGCGCTGGACAGAGCTGGCCGCAGGCCGCGGCGGCCCCGCCTGAAGCCCAGCCAGCCAGTTGGTGCTTTGCCAGGAGGTGCAGCACATCCGTGCTGCATAGTGCAGTCCTGGAGAGACTGCTGCAGCCAGCGCTGCGTCGCACCTGCACATCCTCGTTGGCCACTGAGGCAGCGGATGCGTTCACTTTGTGGCTGGCCGGGCTGGCTGTCGCCGAGCGGCGGCGCACGGCTGCCTGGCTGCTGGACATGGACCTGCGCTCGCACAGGGGGCGTGGATAGCACAGCTGTAAGAGGCCGAGGCAATAAGGGCGGCGAGCACTTGGCAACCCGATGGCCCAGGCGGCGGCGGTGGGCAACCCGATGGCCGCTGGCGGCGGCGGTGGCGGCAGCGCAGCTGGGCAGCGGCAGCCAGTCCACGGCGGCCAGCACAGCGCCCAGCGTCTCGCCTGAAGTTTGCGCTAAGCGTCCTGAGCACTGGGTTGGCGGGGCGGCGCGCTGCGGCTGCCTGGCTGCAGCTGGTGAGCGCAAGCGGGCGAGCGGTGAGGAGCATGTGATCGGGCTTCGGAACAAACTTGCACGGGTCTGATCGGCTGCAGGAGCCCGCTGAGAGGGCAGATGGCGCTGCTTGCCCCACAACCCTTTCTCATGCTGCCCAGCATGGATGCCGGCGGGCTCTGAGTCGCTGTCCGCTTTCTGTTTCGACATCACTGCTTGCCTGGATAGCAGGGAGCGCCTGTAAGCACGCCTGCCGCGCACCGACTTGCTGGCCGCCGACAGGGGCGGCTGGGCAGGCCCTACAGCAATACAGAGCGGCATTGCATCTGCAATACCTTCTTCAGAGATAGACCCAGCGGCCCACGCAACTCTGGAGCCGGCTCCCGCCACTCGCTCTCCCTCTTCTCTGCCTGCAATGCGGCAGCACCTTGCCCCTGTGAATCAATAGAACTTTCTAGAGCATGTCTACTCGACGGCGCTCGCAGGTGGGCAGCAGCGGGGCAGGTGTGGGCGGGCGGCGCTCAGCTTGCGGTGTTTCTGGCCCACCTTGGGATGAAGCTGTTGCATGATTGCAGGGCCGGCGTTCTTTCGCACCATTGCATGTCCTATCATCACAACTGGGAGCACGTGTGCTTGCAGGAGCTTGGCATGGCAACGCCGGAGGGCGCCACAACCGCCGGCGACGGCGGCCAGACGCCCGCATGGTACGACGTGGCTGCCGCCATGATGCAGCAGCAGGGCTGGCCAGCTGCAGCTGGTGCTCCCACCGCTGGCATGTATGCGCAGCTGCAGCAGGGCGGCGTCCAGTCTCAGCAGCAGCAGCAGCAGCAGGCGGAGGGCGGCCCCCAGCAGCAGCAGGCGCAGCAGGCGCCTGAGCCGCCCGCCAAGACACCTGAAGAAGAGGCAGCAGAGCGCGCTGCTGCCGAGCAGCAGCGTCGGGAGGAAGATGCTGTGCTGGCGCAGGCCAAGCGCATACGGGAGGTGCTCAGCGCAGCAAAGGTGCGGCCTGGCCTACCATATATGCCGCTGCAAGCGTGCACCTGTTGGTGGCGGTGGCCTCAATGTGGGGCAGCGACGCGTGTCCATGCCGTAGTCTGCGCAAACAAGTGCCACAGCCCTGGTTGGGTGCCTCCAGCGCAAGCTCTGAGAGCTGCACCCCTGCTCTCCTCTGCAGGTGCCGCCCTGCCCCGAGCCCAAGCGCGGCAAGACGCACTGGGACTGCGTGCTCGAGGAGATGGCGGTGGGTGCCTGCGCTTGCCCTGCTGGCTGCGTTCCTGTGCTAATTGACTGCAACCAGAGGCTTTGGACGCCAGGCACAGGCGATGCCCGCAGACGGTAGCCCATCCTGAGCATTTGCTCTCCCTCCCACCTGCCCCTCCTGCCCAGTGGCTGGCCAAGGAGTTTGCCAAGGAGCGCACCTGGAAGCTCAAGACGGCCAAGAAGTGCGCTGTCGCAGTGCAGGTGGGCGCGCTGCTGCCCACACAGCCAAGCTGCGGCTGCTGTACCTTGGCCTGCATCGTGGGGTGGCCAGTGGGTCTCTCCATTGGGCATGATCGGCAGTCTGCAGCCCTGCTGCAGCAGGTGCTATTGCTTGCGCACACCTGCTGACCACACGGCTGTTGAGCAGCAGCCCGGCATTGCTTCCCACCTCTATCACCGCTCCCTTTCCTCCTCTGAATCCACACCCTCACCGCTCCCTCCCCCTGCCGCCGCAGCGCTCTAACTTGGACCTCGAGTCGCGCGTGCTGGTGCGGGCCCAGAACGAGGAGAAGGAGCGACGCAAGCGCGCGGCCTGGATCGCCAAGGAGGTGCGCTGGCGGGGGAGATCTGAGCATCTCAGGGCGCTGCTGCCTGCGTTCCGGCAGCCAGCAGGCTCACCTTGGTCTGCTGCCTCTGCCCCCGAACCGGTTGTGTGTGTGGTGCAGGTGATGGGGTTCTGGAGCAAGGCGCAGCGCGTGGTGCTGTACAAGGTCCGCACCGAGGTGGAGGCGCGCAAGAAGGAGGTGATGGACAAGCAGGTGGGTGGGCGGGTGGGGGCGCCTGGTTCACTGCACATAAATGCTGGCAGGCATCATTGCAGAACAGGCAATTAATCGCATGTGGCATGGGGTGGGCGGACCTGGACGACTGGCTTTGATGGGTCGTGAGTGTCAGGCCGCCTTGACTATCATCCAATGGGCTTTTCACTGCTCACTGCCCTGCCTCCTTGCACGCCGCCCCTGCCGCGCCTGCAGCTCGACTTTTTGCTGGGCCAGACTCAGAAGTACAGCACGATGCTGGCAGAGCGGCTCAAGGGGGAGGGCCCCACGGCCATCGCAGCAGAAGCAGCAGCAGCAGCGGCAGGAGAGCCCAGCAGCAGCCAGCCGCCGGCCAGCTGGGAGCCCAGCGCCGGCCCCGGCGGGGAGGCGCAGCAGGGTGGTGTGCGGCAGCGCCCGCGGCTCGCAGCCCGTGGCACCTCGCCGGCCCTCCCCGCCTCGGCTGCCGTGTCGGGCACCGCAGGTGCGCTGCACCGCCTGCTGCCTGTTGTTGCATGCTGGCATCATGCAGCACTACTGCTGCACAGCATACAACTTCCGTGCGTGTGTTGGCTTGCAACATTTTGTATCTGCTGGGTGGCTGCTCACGCAACTGTGCCGCACTCCACGTCGCCCATGCGCTCTGCAGAAGGCGAGGACTCAGATGAGTACCGCAGCGGTGAGGACGATGATGCCGACAACGAGGGGACGATTGAGGAGGAGGAGGCACTAGCGGCGGCAGAGGGGCGCGATGTGAAGGTGCGGCTGAGGGTGGGGCTGCTGCGGAAGTTGAGGTGTTGGTGGCGCAAAGGAACGCGCCTCTAGCGCGCCAGCTTGGTCTGGCGGTTGCCAAGGAATGAACTATGTGGCGATGCTGTGGCTGTCGCTACGCCGGTGCCGTTTTTGAATAATGCGACCCAGTCTATGTTGCTGGCATCTGCAGCCCGTTTACAGTCACTGCCTCACCCCCACACCGCAGAAGGAGGAGGTGGATGAGCTGGCTGGGCTGGACGAGGAGGCAGACCTGCCGCTTGAGGAGCTGCTGGCACGATACGGCAACTACCACCTGGCGGCAGAGGCGGTCAAGGCTGAGGAGAGCGCGGGTGAGCGACGGCGCTGGAGCAGGGCCGGGGCAGGGTTTGGTGGAGCTGTTGGCCGCTGGGCAATGTCGAATGCGCAGAGCAGTGCAGCGCTGCACACAGCTGCCGCACGCCAGCCGATCTGGCGCCTTGTACGCTGCACTGCCGGCACACAGCTGCAACTGACCACCTGCCGCCCTTACTCGCCTGCCTGTGGTCACTGTGCAGGATCGGGAGACGAGGGAGCAGCGGGAGCCGGCTCTGATGCGGAGTCTGAGGAGGGCACTGCCGCCCTGCTGGAGGAAGACGGTGCAGCAGCAGAGCAGGCACAGCCACCTGCACTTGACGGCCAGGGCACAGCGCTGCTAGTCAAGGCGGAGCCCCAGGAGGCGGCAGCGGGTCCCTCTGGGGCAGCCGCAGCAGCAGCAGCAGGGGACGGTGCGGGGCCGAGCCAGCCTGCAGCGGAAGCGGCAGCGGACGCGTCCGATGACGAAGGTGGGTGCAAGCTGTTGGGTTGCAGGGAAGGAGGGACCAGCAGCCGTAAATCCAGCGTGATCGTGACCCACCTTGGGTAGGGTTACATCCTTGCCGGCCTTCCTTTCTGCTGCATCCCGCCCCACTTGCTCAAGAATGTAGCGCACCGGCCGTCTAGTTCCCTCCTGTTTTTCACTGCCCCTACTGTTCCCCTCTTATCTCGTGCTGCCCGGCCTGCAGATGAGTACCGCAGCGGCGAGGACGATGATGCCGACAACGAGGCGACGATTGAGGAGGAGGAGGCGCTGGCTGCGGCAGAGGGGCGCGACGTCAAGGTGCGCTTGCGTGTTTGGTGCCCGTGCTGCCTCGGCATGTGCGGGTGCGCCCACAGTGGGACGAGCTGTGCAGGAAGCACCCCTCTTGTGCTTGTCCGGCCTGCACAGTTCAGGAGGCTTCAATTCCTTGCCCTCACCTATATGCCTGGGCGTTCGCTCACGTTGATTTGGATGCAACCACACCCTTCGCCCCCCCACACCCCACCCCCCACCCCTCTGCTCACCCCCACACCGCAGAAGGAGGAGGTGGATGAGCTGGCTGGGCTGGACGAGGAGGCAGACCTGCCGCTTGAGGAGCTGCTGGCACGATACGGCAACTACCACCTGGCGGCAGAGGCGGCGCAGCAGGAGGATGGAGAGGAGGAGATCAGCGGCGATGAGGACATGCCAGGTGGGGTTTGGACTTGCTGGGTGGCCAGTGGCTCGGCAGGCACATGATGTGGCAGTGCATGCTGCAACCAGCTGCAAAGAGCTTTGCAAATGCACGCTTGGCACGAGTTTTGCTGCGTGCTGCCATGCACTGCGTGCTCGTAGCATCATGCTGCATGTGCACACCTACCATACCTCTGGGCCTGTTGTGCTGCAGACGCCTCGCCAAGCGCTCCTTTGGCGGAAGCGAAGGCGGTCAAGGCTGAGCCGGTGAAGAGCGAACCGCAAGAGGCGGAGCCAGCAGCGGCCGTTGCGCGCAGCAGCGAGCAGCTGGGCGGTGATGAGGAGGGAGAGGCTGACATCAAGGGTGCGCTGTCGACACGCTTTCTAGAAAGCGAGTGCAGGCAGCCGGAGCTGTCTCATGGACAGCTGTACTGCTATGCATGCAGGCATTGAAGGGGCACATCAAAGGCATCGTCCTGGCACCTGCATCAACAGCCGCCTGCCAACCTTGCCACTTGTTCCTGCCTGCTTTGCCGTGCAGGCGCCGACTCGCAGGAGCGTATGGGCAATGCACTGGCGCAGATGGCGGAGCTGCAGCCCATGGGCACCACGCTGGCTGACACGCAGATCAAGACCAAGGTGAGTGAGGGGCACCTTCGGCCTGGGATCTCTTGCGCCTGGCTTGGCACACCGGTCAGCTAGGGTGAACCACTGCATATTTGGCGGTCAGTGGCAGCACGCCTGCCTGCCACCTGGGGCGGCCCTGCGCCGTCTGCCAGCCCAGATTGGTAGATTGACTTCTGCTTCCTCGCCCCATCGTGCCCCGCAGACCCCGTTCCTGATCAAGGGCGTGCTGCGCGAATACCAGCAGATTGGGCTGGACTGGCTGGTCACGCTGTACCACAAGCGCCTCAACGGTGCGGCGGCATGCACACCCGCTCCTCGCCATGTAGGCCTTCCTCTTGGGGCAGGCCTGGAGCTGGCCTTTCATTGCAGGCTCATACTCTCCCGCCCTCTCCCTCTTGCTCCTGCAGGCATCCTGGCGGACGAGATGGGGCTGGGCAAGACGATCCAGACCATCGCGCTGCTGGCCCACCTGGCCTGCGAGCGGTGAGTTGCAGGCCCCACGCCTGCAAGTGCCTGGAAGTGGATGCGAGCGCGTGGCTGGCAACAATGCACATGCAGGCAGTGGCTGCGGCACCGCACTGCTGTGGCATGCCAGCGCTTGCCTGCCAAGCTCCCCCGCTTGCCCCTAACACCCCTCCTGCCACGACCCTGCGCACGCTCACCACGTTGCAGCGGCGACTGGGGCCCGCACCTGGTGGTTGTGCCCACCTCCGTCATGCTCAACTGGGAGATGGAGTTCAAAAAGTGGTGCGCATGCTGGGCTGGACGTGCTCTGCGTTGTGAAACTCTTGCACCTAGCACCAGTGCTGCGCTTGGCCACCTGTTGTTGAACCCTCTGCCTGCTGCGCCTGGTTGCATTTCTGCCCTCCGCTGCCCATCTGAGCCACCCCCTCCACACCCCTCAAAACCCCCACACCAGGTGCCCCGCATTCAAGCTCCTAACCTACTACGGCGGAGTGAAGGAGCGGGCGGCCAAGCGGCAGGGCTGGTCCAAGCCCAACGCCTTCCACGTCTGCATCACCAGCTACACCCTGGTCCTGCAGGTGGGGCGGGGGGCACGCCTGCTGGGCTGGGCTGGGCTGCAGCTCAGCGGTCGCTGTTGGCTGATGACATTGGAACCCTAAGCAAGTGTTGCCTCCTGGCCATTGGACCCACACGCCAGCTCAGCTCCCAGCGCGCATCCCCCTCTGCCCGTGCATCGTGTGCCCCTGCAGGACGCGCGCATGTTCAAGCGCAAGAAGTGGAAGTACCTCATCCTGGACGAGGCCCACATGATCAAGAACTGGAAGAGCCAGCGCTGGCAGGTGCGCTCAGGGCGGTGCCGTGAGGCAGGAGCAGGAGAAGGCACCGCCGGCCGTGGCTGCACAGATGAATGCAAGCCAGCCGGCAATGGAGCCACATATCTAGCGCCGAAGACTGCAAGATTGTATGGGAGTGCTTGCCAGTTGTCTGGCCTGATGCCATGCTCAAAACATGTGCCCCTGCCGCAGACGCTACTCAACTTCAACTCCAAGCGCCGCCTGCTCATCACCGGCACGCCGCTGCAGAACGGTGCGGCTGATGCGCTGCTGGCAACGCAGGCTCATCACGAACCTGCCGCTTGCTGCGTCTCTGCCATGCTTTTGTGCGCCACTCCTCGGCCGACGGTCTTCCGTTCGGCATGCATTTTGTGCGCCGCATGCGCATTTACAACCCTTGCGTTAGCTGACCGTGGTTGTGCGCTTTCCTTCTCCCTCCCCGCAGACCTGATGGAGCTGTGGTCGCTCATGCACTTCCTCATGCCCCAGGTGTTTGGCAGCCACGCCCAGTTCAAGGACTGGTTCTCCAACCCGCTGACCGGCATGGTGGAGGGCAGCGCGGAGGTGAGCCCCCCAGCTGACATGACAAGTGCCCCGCTGGGGCTCCTTTGCAGTGCAGCAGGCACGCACCGCCTGCCTTGCATCCTGCAGTTGGCCCATGCCATTCAGCCCACCCCTGGCCCGGCCTCACCTGCAGTCTCACTTGCCGTCACCATCGACCTAGCTTGCCTCTCCCCGCCCCCATGCCACCCTGCCCCCCACAGATGAACCGCGCCATTGTGGAGCGGCTGCACGCCGTGCTGCGCCCCTTCCTGCTGCGCCGCCTGAAGAAGGATGTGGAGAAGCAGCTGCCGCAGAAGCACGAGCACGTGGTGTACTGCAGGTGCGGGGCTCGGTGAACGAGAGCATCTCGGGGTGCAAAGCATGTGCTGTGCCATGCCTGCCTGGCAACAGTGCATGGCTGCCCATCGCTGCCACCCCTTATCCGCTCCGTTGTGTGCAGCTGCGCCTCCTTCCTCCCTTTCCCGCCCGGCTGTCCAAGCGGCAGCGCAAGCTGTACAACCCCTGCCTGACCAGCCCCCTGTGCGCATTCTCTCCTCACTCCAGGCTGTCCAAGCGTCAGCGCAAGCTGTACGAGGAGTACATGGCCAGCGGCAACACGCGCGCCACACTGGCCAGCGGCAACTTCCTGGGCATCATGAACTGCCTCATGCAGCTGCGCAAGGTGAGTGGGTGCGGCGTGCCCTGAACCTAGCGCAAGTGTGGCTGCGTTGATGAGGGTAAAGGAAAACAAGTTTGCTGGCTGCCATTTCAGACAAAGTTTGCGGCACAGCGGCTGGTTGTTCTCACTTTGCCCGCCCTACCACCATCAACCTGCTGCCCGCCCTGCCCCCCTCAGGTGTGTAACCACCCAGACCTGTTTGAAGGCCGGCCCATCGTGTCCGCCTTCGACATGCAGCCACTGCAGGTGCACCCCCTGCGGCAGGGAGAGTGGGTGTGCGACATGCTCCTGCTGGTTCGTGGATCCCACCTCCTGCACATTCTGGGCAGCTCGTGTGCCAGACGGCTTTGAGGCTCTTGCTTCACAACACACCTAGCTGATGCACCGCCCCTGCCACCTTCCTGCTCGGCCCCCCTCCCCTGCAGCTGCGCCTGCCCAATGCGGTGCCCTGGCTGCTGCGGCAGCGGGGCCCCTTTGAGGCCGCCAGCCTCGACCGCTTCTTGGTGCAGCCTCCAGGTGGGATGGGGTTGTTGCAAGCCTGTGCTGGTCTGCGAAAGCGCCGCGTCAATTCAAGATGCTCGCCCAGGGATATTTGTGCTTGAATCCTGGCGGCAACGAGACCGCAGCGTGCCCTCCATGCTTGCAATGTGCCCTGCCACCCGTCTCGTCCGCCCGCAGGCATGGCGGCGTGGGAGGCGCAGGCGGTGCAGCAGCTGGCGCTGGCGCTGGCGGCATTTGCAGCGCCGCACACCACCCCACAGGAGGATGTGGAGCTGCTGCTGGGGGAGGCAGCGAGCGGGGGTCCTTCGCTGCTGCAGGTGTGTGGTGGTGGGTCATTGTCTGCCGCCTGCTGTGCAGCCAGCGTTCTTGTGTTCGCCAATATGTGTAGGGCACTTCCTCCCACCCATCTACAGCAATCCCCTGGACTGACTGCATTGGTCCAGCCCTCCCCGCTTCTCCCTGCGCCTGCAGGCCCTGCCTTTCCACCCCGCACCCTCGGCGGTGCAGGCCGTGGTGGCCAGTGTGCAGGCGCTGGCGCTGCGGCGCCGCCAATGGCGCACCGACCGCACCGCCTTCCTGGGCCGCCTCTCCACCGACCGCACTTCCCAGCAGGTGGCAAACGCTGCCCACTCCTGCTACTTGGGCTGTGGTGCCAGGGGGTCGCATGTGCAGTTGTGTGCGGGTGGCATCAAAGCGCGAAGTACTCAGCTTTCCTTCTGTGCTGCGAACCTCCATTTTGGCAAGTGATTTGACGCAACCACTGCTCACCTGCTGCAGGTGGCGCTCGGCAGCGAGCTGCAGCGGCTGCTGCACATTGAGCTGCCCGCCCGCGATGTGCACCTGGCAGCACGTTCGCCCGGGCGCACTGTTGACCTGCCCACCTGCCTGCTGTGAGCCTGTGTGGTTGCTGCCCCGCTGTGCTGTTGTAGTGGACAAGGGTCGGTAAATGGTGACATCGCCTTCGGTGCAAGGTCGCAGATCGCAGCTGTTTGCTATGTACTAGCATGCTATAAACCCTTGCATCAACCAACACAACCCACCTTATCGGCGCAGCGACATGGTGAAGCTGCCGGAGCGGCGGGCGGCGGAGGTGGAGGAGACGCTGCGCACCTTCTGCTGCGCCATCCCCAAGGTGTGCATCGCTGCTGGCAGGGCCGCTGGCCTTGATGGTGGAAGCCTGCGTGGGTGACATGTTGGGCAAAAGCCCGTACAACAAGGTCAGCGGTGGGATGGGATGCCAGCATCACTGCTCCCGTACACGTCTGCAAAGCGATGTGCTTGCAGTGGCTTGCTTTGAGCGCCCATTGAACCCAACCCCCACCTTGCAGGCACGGGCGTCGCCACCAGAGCTGTGGTGCAGCCACCCCGACACCAGCCTGGTGAATGCGGCGGCCAACCAGGCGCAGGCGCTGACCCAGGCAAGGGGGCTCCAAGGGCTATGCTGCTGGTTGCGCAACTGCTTCAGCGTGCATTTACCGGCCAGCTCAGACCTCGGCATGCTGTCGCGCCAGTACTGGTCTTCTGCAGCATGCCGTGCCCTGACACTGTCCCAGCGCTGCCCTCCTGCGCAGACCTGGTTTGCGCGTGCTGGCCTGCTGCACACTGCACGGCTGCGCACCCAGCTGTTCTTCCCCGACCGCCGCCTCATCCAGTTTGACTGCGGCAAGCTGCAGGTGAGGTGCCCAGCTGCTGCTGCTGCTGCTGCTGCTGCTGCTGCTCTGCTGTGCAGCCAGATGGGTGAATCTCCTTGGCAGCAGTACGCCATGCTGCTTGCGTGGTGCCGTCTGGCCTGAGTAGGACAAAACCTACAGTTTGCTCATTGGTTGTGCAGAAGCTCCCTAACTAAATGTTGCCCTCACTTACGGCACGGTCTGAAACCACCTGCCCCTCACCCAAAACCACCACCAACACCCACCACTAACCGCAGGAGCTGGCGGTGCTGCTGGCCCGCCTCAAGGCGGGCGGCCACAAGTGCCTCATCTTCACGCAGATGAGCAAGATGCTGGACGTGCTGGAGGTGGGTGGATGCGCAGCAGGCGGCATTCCACACGTCGGCGCTCATGCGGTTTTGCTTGTGCTTGTGATTGTGGTTGTGCTTGAAGCAGGGCCGGCAGCCTGTTAGGCAGTGCGGCCGGCCCTGCTGCACACGGTCACTCGTATTGACCTCTTGATTTATTGCCGGCCTCCCTCTGCCCCCAGGCCTTCCTCAACCTGCACGCCTACACCTACGTGCGGCTGGACGGCGCCACCAAGCCGGAGCAGCGCCAGATCCTGATGCAGCGCTTCAACAGCGACCCCAAGATCTTCTGCTTCATCCTCAGCACGCGCAGGCACGTGTCGTTCTGCCTGCCCGAATTGCACATTGGTTGCATGTCGGGCTTGGCCATCTCCTGGGCATGCACAAACTCTGGAGGGTTTACTTTGGCAAGCACAAACTGAACTGAGTTGCCCTCCAGAGCAGACCAGGAGAGTGCGGCCACAATGCCCCAGCATCCCTGCCACCCTTCTGCTAACCTGCCTTGCCCCTAAATGCGTGTGCTGCAGTGGCGGTGTGGGCATGAACCTGATAGGGGCGGACACAGTCATCTTTTACGACTCAGGTGTGTGCCACGTCGGTTTGTGGCCAGCAAGTCCTGCAACCGTGGCGCGGGTTGGGCGGGATCTGCCTCTGCGCTTGCCGTGCATCAGTGCCCACAGGGGTTGCTCATGTACTGTGCCCCATGGTCCGCCCGTGCACACCAACCGCCACCCGCCCTCGTTTGCGTCCCGCAGACTGGAACCCGGCTATGGACGCGCAGGCGCAGGATCGGTGCCACCGCATTGGCCAGACGCGGGAGGTGCACATCTACCGCCTGATCAGGTGGGTGGGCGGGCAGGGCTGGGTTGGGGCGCAAGTGCGCCAAGGCAGGGCAGCTGATATTGGCACGAGAGACGGTGGTGGCAAGGGCGTCCAGAGCCCCTCTTTACCTCTACCACTCCCCATGCTTGCTGTCTGGTGCCTGCCCCGCAGCGAGCACACGATCGAGGAGAACATCCTGAAGAAGTCGGACCAGAAACGCCACCTCGACTTCCTGGCCATCCAGGTGGGGGCTGCTCTTGTGCCAGCGGGGGGATGCCTGTGTGTGTCCAGCCTGCACCTGCCTGCCTGCCCTCCGGCCCAGCCTTGGTGCAGTTTTGCAGAACTGGCATACATGCACATCCAGCTACCCGCATGCCCTCACCCCTGAACCTGATGCCGATCAATCCCCTCCCCCTGCCCCACTCCCTCCCCAACCCCAGTCGGGCGGCTTCACCACCGACATCCTGACCAGCCTGGACCCGCAGGCGCTGCTGGGTGGCTTTGGCGGTGGCGGTGCGTGCCACAGTGCCTGTTTAAACGGGGGAGCCGCACAGCACACAGCTGCTCCCTGCCCACGCTGCCATGCGTCTTTGCACCTCCTGCGACTGTGGCAGAAGCCAGTTGACAGAGCCGAGGCTGTATCCTGTGCTGCAACGCTCATACCTCTCCCACCAAACTGCAGGCGGCGGCATGAGCGCGGAGGACATCCGGGCCGCCATGCGGGCTGCCGAGGATGAGGGGGATGCTGCTGCCGCAGCTGCGGTGGAGAAAGAGGCGGCCGCCGAGATGGACGAGTTCACAAAGGTGGGAGGGAGGCATGCAAGTGGGTGGGGTGGATGCCTCAACAACAAGTTGAGGAATGCTGCACTGTGTGACCTTGTGCCTTGCAAAGGTGTTGGCCCCCCTTCGGAATGTGTCCTGGTACTGCAAACTGCAAACTCACACTCTCGCTTGCCTCACCATGCGCAGGAGCCGCTGGCGCTGCCATCTGAGGCGGGGGAGGCAGGGGACGACACCACCACACGCGACAGCGCGGGCGGCGCAGTGGCTGGCGCGGCCGGCGCCGGCGGTGCTGCCACGTCGCGGGAGCGCACACCGGGCGCTGCGGTGGGCGGGGCTGCCGCCGCGGCGGAGGCGGTGGCGGCGGCTGAGGAGGACGACATGATGAAGGACATGGCTGCACTGGCGGGTGAGGGGCGGGGCAGGCAGGGGTGCTGCATGGATGGCGTTTTCTTGATGCACATGGCAGTTGCAGTTGCAGCTATGGAGCAGGGCATGCAAGCAGATCGAGCTTGTTTCAGGGCATCAGTGCATGCCCTTGCACATGACACCCCGCCTTACAGCCTCTGCTGCGCCTCCCCTCCCACTTTCCAGGCGGCGCTGAGGGCGGCATGGCTGCGCTGGAGTCAGCGCTGCGCCCTGTGGAGCGCTACGCGGTTCGCTTTGTGGAGCTGGAGCAGCCAACGCTGGACAAGGACCAGCTGGCGGCGCAGGTGGGGTTTGGGGGTTGGGGGTTTGAAGGGCTGGAAGTTGGGGGTGAGTTGAGCAGGGTTCGGGGGCAGCACAGCATGAGGGGTGTGCCATGACTCGCAGCCTGACCGCAGTGGCCCTGTCGTCCATGTGCCGCCCCTTCCAACCGCCCGCAGGTGGAGGCTGAGTACAAGGTGGAGGAGTTTGATGTGACGGCCATCGAGGCTGCGGAGGAGGAGCGCGAGGCGGAGATTGACGAAGATGAGGAGGCGGCGCGCGCAGCAGACTGGGACCAGGTGGGCTGGCGCCAGCACTAGGGCACCATTGCAAGCCAGCAGGCCAGCGGGAACGTGCCTGTGGACACCAGGGCCCAATAAGCTTCGCAGCATCTGCAACCGAACACGCGGGGTGAAATGGGCAGCGCCCGTGGCGGCCACCCCCTTGTCAAGGGAGCTTGCGCTGATCTGCTTGGCCAGTCGTCAACCACCGCCAGCCACGTCTCGCCATTGCGCTCGCAGACCAACGCGTTGGCGGCCTACCAGCGGCAGGTGGAGCGGGCGCAGGAGGCGGAGCGCAAGCGAGAAGAGGCCGACCGCCGGTGGCGCGAGGTGGGGGGCTGCGCTTGTTGCACCCCGCCGCTTTGCTGTGGCCACCTTGCTTGGCAAATCTGCTCGGGGCTGGGGGGTCCACTTGCCTTTGCTGCAGAGTCACGGCTGTCCTTGCCATCCGTGCAAGGCCTTGGCAAGCCCACTCCTGCTCTGGATGCCTGCTCTTTTCTGACCACGCTGACCTCCGCTCTGCTCATGCCCTTTCTTTGCAGCGATACTACTTGGACCTGGGAATGGATCCTGAGATGGCGGCGGCTGCTGCAGACGGCGACCCGGTTGCGCAGGCAACGGCCATCCCGCTCATCGCGGCGCAGCAGCAGCGCGAGGCCCTTGCAGCCGCCCAGGCAGCAGCAGCCGCTGCGGCCGCAGCTGTAGGAGCCGGCAGCCACCAGGACAGCGGCAGCCGTGGCTGGGGCGCAGGCGGGCGTGGCAGCAAGGGCGGGCGCGGCGGGCGCAGCGGCCGTGGCCGCGGCAGCGGCGCCGCAGCAGCCTGGGAGGTGGCGGACACGGCGGGCTCCCGAGAAGGTGCGGGGCACGTGGGGGCATGTTTTACAGGTCCACTGGCAACTGTCGCATATCTGATGCGAGGCATTTTTTCGGGCGTTGCCTGTAAGGATTGTCTGCCTGCCAGCGCTCACCAGCAAGCCCCATCGCCCGTGACTGCAGGCGCCTCCAGCAAGCGGCAGCGCGTGCTGCTGCCGCTGCGCCCGTACCCGCAGCCGTGGGATGCCCGAGAGGTGCGTTGCGCTGCTGGTCCTTCTGCCCCGCCTGCTATGCTCTCAGACCGACTCCAGCAACCATTGCCCCCGACTGAGTAGACCCTGCTCCCTCCTCATGCCTGCCTCCCGCAGGACTTTGTGCTGTGCTCCGTGGTGGTGCAGTTGCTGGGGCAGGGCCAGCCGCTGGGGCACCCAGTCTTTGCGGCGGCGGCAGATGCGCTAGCGGCAGGTAGGCTGGGGCGGCGGTCTGCTGTGGTGTGGTGTGCATGCATCGCAGGCTGGTGGTGGTCGGCCTTGATTGTGCAAGGGCGGGCAAAGACTGGCCACCTTCCCACATCTTGGCCGGCCTTTGCACCTTGCAGGAGCGGCGGCTCCAGCTGCGTCGGATGCTGAGCTGGCGGCACAGCAAAGCAAGCAGCGCAGCGCAGCGGCGTGCCAGCAGCGCTATGTACAGCTGTGTGCTGCGGCTAGGGCGGCCGGCAGCGACGAGGCGGCTGCGGCAGGTGGCAGGCAGCACCTAGACACCCTGCTCGCCAGGCTGCGGCAGCAGCTGCAGCAGCTGTTGGCCGCCAGCGGAGGGGGCGCCAAGGCGCTAAGCATAGTGCAGCATGTACTGCAGCAGGCGGCGGCCGCCGCTGCACCGCAGGCCGCCCTCGCGGCATTGCTGCAGCGCGAGCTGCATGCCGTGACGCCAGGCGCTCCGCTGCCGCCTGCCGGTGCCCCGGGCCAAGCAGTGGATGCGGCGCCGCTGGCACAGGCGCGGCAGCTAATGGCCGTGGTGCAGCAGCAGTGCGGCACGGCAGCAGCACGGGCCATCACCACACGGCTGCAGCAGACCCTGCCAGCATCATTAGACAGCGGCGTGCCGCTAGCAGCACAGACAGCGAGCGGAGAGCTGCCGCAACAACTCTGGCCTGGGGCGTTGCCAACCGAGCTGCCGACGGCCCCAAACCCGCAAGCAGCTGGGTCAGGCACACCACCTCCGCCTGTTGCAGCACTCGAGGCTTTTGGGCTGGCACAGGCGCCTGGTGCAGGGAGCCTGCCCTTCCCGCCGTTGCAGTGACCTCACTGAACGCAGTATGTGGTAGCCTGGCTGTAAACTAGTCAACACCATACAAGACTGAGTTACAAAGGTTGGAGGCCACAAGTCATCGCAGGAATATTGCGCCAGCCATGGTAGCAGTCACTGGTTGTGCGGGTGCTGGTTGCACACGCTCACACGAGGCCGCCCTGCACACCCCGCGTGCTGCTGCTGTCCGAAGGCTGCGACTCCAGCACGCAGCTCCACAGCGCCACCAGCGGAATGCGCTCGTCGCCCTACACCCAGGTGTCAGCGGCATGGGGCACAGCGCTTGCAAGCAGTGAGATGGGAGCACACACGTTGATGGCAACAAAGCAGCCATGCGAGCGCAAGGACTGAGCTGAGTTGGCGAACAAGCAAAAGAAGCACCACTTAGTGCACACGCTGGCGGCAACAAAGCAGCCACGTGCAAGCGCAGGATCGAGCTGAGCTGGTGCAACAAGCAAAGATGCAGCAGTGGTGCAAACCACAGCCCATTTTTGACCTACCTGCAGCAGCGCCGCCACGGGCGGACAGTCCAGGAAGGACTGCAGCTGCTCGCTTTCCTGGAAGCGCACAAGCAGCATCATGTCTGGTTGCTGCTGCTGCTCCGGCGCCAGCTGCGCGCCTGCGGCTGCTGCTGCCGCACCCTCGCCGCCGCTGCCCACGTGCTGCACGGAAGAACAGGGCCCGAAGCTGCACTGCACCGCGCCAAAAGCTGAGGACAGCGCAAGCTGCTGCGTCAGTGACAGAAATTCATCGCCGTCTGCCGTGCTGCTGCCTCCCTGCAAGCGGGCAGGTGTGTGAGGGTGGGGCAAGGGGCATGGGATGGTGGCGCGGCGGCTATTCATGGGTCCCGCTACATGTGCACACCATCTGCCTGCTGCTGTACACGCACGCGGACCTGCTTCTGCCGTACAGCCCGCAACCCGCTGCTTGCCTGCAAGGCCAGGGCCACCACCAGCTCAACGCCTGCCTCCCACTCGCCGCCACGCCGAAAAATGGCCTCCAGCTCGTTGGGCACGCGCCCCTGGAAATTGATGGTGGAAATTCCTGCAATGGCATGGGGTGCAGAGCAGTGACGCTAATTTGGAGGCAGGTGTGCTCAACAAGGCTCGCTGGTGGGCACCGTGGGCACCAGAATGCATTGACGAGCAAGCCAGCCCCCTGGACCAGCAGGCTCCGCACACCTGTGCCCGCCGGTGCACCAGTGCCGCCCAGCATCAGCTGCACCCTCGGCTGAGCCTCGAACCGCTCCCGTGCTGCTGTGTTGGCGTAGCGGAACAGCACGGCGTGCGTGAAGGGCTGGCAGGCCAGCGGCTGCGTGCCCGCTGCTGCTTGGCCAGCGCCTGGCACGCGGCAGCGGAACTGCGACAGCGGCCCCGCGCTGCCGCAGATGGGGCCAGCCGCCATGTACTGGAGCGACCAGATGCCGTCCACCAGCTGGGCCACATCATCCTACAGGCGATGCCAAGGGCGACAAAGCAGCAGGAGCGAGGGCGAAGGTTCGGCGGCGGCAGCGGCGGCGGTGGCGACGGTGGCAGCAGCAGCAGCAGCCGTCCAGGCTGCCCACAAACATCACAACGTCAATCTCGATTGCATCGGAAGCGCTCCATCAGCCATACACAGCCCCAGAACTTGCCTCCGCTGCCGCCTCAGCGAACCGCAGCAGGTGCAGGGACTCTGCCACCTCAGTCTGCGCCGATCGGACCCGTTGCATTCTGCGCGTGGGCCGATGGACGGCCGGGCGGGCGAAGGGGCGAGGGTGGGGCCGGCAGGCAAGCATACAGGCTGCTAGAGGCCAGGACTGGGTACCCAATTTGTGGGTCTACGCGCAGCGATCAATCAGCAATTGGCCTCCCGCCCGATGGCCTGGTGACTGCCGCCGCCCGCTGCCGTGCGCGCTGAGGTGCGGAGCTCGACCCCGCTTGTATTGCGTGCTAGGTGCGAGTGTTATTACAGCATGCATTTCACACAAACTGTGTTGTGCATGGGTATGCAGGCAAGCAAGCAGTGGCAGTCAACTAGTTGCCAGATAGAAAACAGACATGGTATGCGCAGCCTGTCCGGCCGCCTACAACGATTTTCAGCGTGCCTCCGCACTGCACTAGGTAGCTCAGAGCAGGAGGCACAGAGCAGCGATCGCGCTCAGCAGAGCGACGGCGGCAGAGGCGGCACTGCCGGCAGCCCCGCTGCTGACCTCCACGGGCTGCGGCACGGCGGGCTGCACAGGGTCTGTGGGGGCAGCCTCCTCCACGGTGGGGGCGGTTTCAGGGGCAGCCGAGGGGCTGGCGGCGGGGGCTGGTGCCGGCGCAGAGGCTGTGGTCTCGGCAGGGACGGGCTCGAACACCTTCTCGGTGTACTTGGGCTGGTACCTGCGCCACAGGGGAGGGGGCAGCCAATGTTGTGTGAAACCATCCGGCTGGCAAATGACGAGTGCGCGCAACCGGCTGAGAGGGAAGTACACGTGTACTGCTGAGGCTCTCCACACTTTGGGGTCACAAGCTTGATGTTTCGAGACACTTGCCCTGTCCCCTCCCACTGACCAGTTCAGGTCGTCGGCACCCATCAGCTTGGTGGCTCCCTTCTTCTCGCAACGCTCGTCCCAAGGGGGCAGGCTGCGGGTGGCAAGCGGCAGCATGATGGCGGGCATTGAAGCGCAGGGCAAACATGGTATGGTTGTTTATTCGTGGGCTGTACAGTACAGGGCAATATCGAGTGCCTGCTCCAACTGAGATGCAGCACCCCACAGCCGGCACATCCCCCTCGCTGTCCCCCTGCCATCACTGCCTCACTTGACCAGGGTGCCCTCCGCGATAGTCCACTTGTTCAGGCCGGGGTTGATCTCCTCGATGGTGGTGTCCAAGGCAATGCCAAACTGCGACGAGTGGATGGAAGCAGATGCAAGGCATGTGAGATGGTCTGTGGTCGGATCGTGTTGCACAATTCAGGGGAATAGGTGCGGTCCTGCTGCGTACGTACAACACATGAAAGCTGCTGCGTGGCGCTCACCTTGCCGGCAATGGTCCACACATCCTCAATAGGACCAGCCTGCAGCATGTGGCCAGAGTGCGCGAGTCGGGCATTTGCTCAGCGGTCCTGCCGGTATAAGTCACACACATGCAAGCACTGGGTTGTAGCAGGCATTTGTGTGCCGGCCTTCCCTGTTTGGCAGCTAATTGTACACAGGCCAAAAAGCACAGCATGCCTCGGCAGTGCCGTCACTCATACCATCTCCCGCCCACTTGCCTTGTAGGTGCGGCAGTACTCGGTGGTGGGAGGGGTAAGCTCCACCATCTGGCAGGAGGGGCTGTACTGGGAGGCGGGCACTGCAACAGGAAGGGGAAGCAGCAGCAAGTACGGTGTGGAGAACGGAGAGCCCAGGCTGCTCGGAGGGAGGGAGGTGCCAGTCTATTGTACCACCGCAGCTGCTCTACCACGTGCCTGGGTTCTTCATCCAGTCCAGCAGCTGGGAGAAGGTGACAAACCAGACGTCCTGCTTTTGGGTGGCATACTCCATGAATGCAATTGCCGCCGCAGTGTTGTCCTGTGGTGGGTGGGAGACAAGGAGCCAGTGGTGGGGTCTGCCTTGCGGAGCAGCAGACAGGTGCCCAACCAGACAACGCTTGTTCAACAACGCTGACTCACAAAGGTGAACCAGGGAGCGTGCACGAACAGGGGGAACGGCGCTGCGGTGCAGGGGGTGTGCAAGGACAGGGATCAGACGTGACACGAAGGTGAAGGAGCATACGCGCAAAGCGGGCTCCCCTCGCCGGTTGCAGTCCATGTGTGCTTGCTGAGGCGGCCCTCACCGCGGTTGCCGTTGTAGGCCTCGTCGAAGGCCTTGATCAGCAGCTCGCTGGTGTGCTCCTGCACAGGGACATGGTGGCACACACTGCCGCCAAGTGAGATATGCGCGAGTTAGGGCGTTTGACAACCTTAGCGCAGCACAGGGTCCCGGCTGAATGAAGTAGCACAGAGCTGTACGACGTTCCAAGTCTGTTCCCTCACCGGCTTGCCGTCCTTGGCCACCGGGTCCATGGAGTGGGCGGGGGCGCCCTCCTCGTTGGGCAGCGTCCACAGCGGCACCTGCACGTGGGCGACGGCATGGCAGTGGCAGGGGTCCGGAGCCTGAGCAGGGGAACAGATGGACCATACCCACCGCACACCAGGCAGCAATTTGCTGACCCGCTGCTGCTCTCACTCACTGCACAACTTGTCCCTTCAGCCCGGCTCACCTCCCACAGGCCCACGTGCTTCTCCGTGTCGGTGCACTGCGACTCAGGGTCGCTGGACCACGCGCAGTTCTGGGGGATGCCGTTGTCCATGGTGTAGGGGAAGAGGCGCTCAGCAAAGGAGGGGGAGGTGACTTGGTTGAAGGCCTCCAGGATGGTTGCGTCTGCGAGTGGGAACGGGCAGCGAGGCTGGGCTTCAGAGGGTTTCAGAGGCGACCCACGCCAGGGCAAGGTGCGAGCGGCAACTCAGCAGCAGAATGCATGCCAGTTGCGACCGGAAAGTGGGTACTGCCTGTGCAATATTGCGAGAGTCGACTTGCCGTACTCGTAGCCCTGCTCCTGGAGAATGTTCCGGAACTGTTCATTATGCTTCAGGTACGGGGCGCGGAAGCCCACAAACTTGTTGGCGGGCACGCCGCAGGTGCCCACGATGAAGTCCTTGATGCCCTTGACCTGCTCTGCACACACCGGGAGGGCACAGTGTCCCGCGACTCACATGCCGTTCAATGCACGCACCGCCTGCTCGGGTATGCAGCACACCTGCTCAGCGTGGCTTGCGCTGGGCATGCTGTGGTCAAAATCACTCACTGGTCATCTCGGCGGTGGACAGTTTGGAGGTCATCTCAATGTGGTCCATCGTGTGGCCCGCAATTTCTGCATATGAACGAGGCACATGTAGGCAAAGGTACCGGGGACAGTGAGCGGCGCAGTTTTCCTTTCAATGGCGCAGCCTCCTACTCGCCGTGGGAAGTGCCAGCTGTGTGCAGCTGAGCGTGTGCCCAGTGGTTCCTGGTTGGCTAAGCGGCACGCTCCTTTGCAGCCCGCCAGGCTCCCCCTGTGTCACCCACCATGGTTGTCCTTGACCAGCTGCTGCACCAGGGTGCAGTTGGTCTTGTCCTTGAGCGCAAACCTGCAGCAATGTGTCCCGGTAAGAAGGCGAGAACGGCGGCAAGACGCTTAGCAAGTCGAAACACAGCAGCCTACCCTGCTGTGGCTTTGCTTGCTCCTGCCACAGGGCCAAGCTCTGCGCAGCAAGACATGATGGAGGGATGATACCCAGCGTCCATACGGCAACCCCTGCCAGACAGAGCAGTGAGCTACTCGCCAGGTGGCAGGCACGTTGCAGCCGTTGGGGTTCTTGAAGCCATCGGTCACGGCACGCACCACCCGGTTCTGCAGCTGGTTGACACTGTCGTCGTGCTGCAGGGCAGCAAGGGAGAGGGAGGGGCAGGTTGTGATGGGTACCACGCAGGTGTTCTTACACAACAGCTTGGCACACAAACCTGGAAGCTCCTTGATGATCGACAATTTTCAGGTGAGCAACAAGCCCGTTGTTGGAGCACAACAACCAGCAGCTTTATAACGAACCCTTCAGCCCTCCAACTCACCGAGATGAGCACGAACTGGGGGATGTCCTTGGGGCCCAGGCCTCCGGGGGGCTTACTGGAAGGGCACATGCAGTCGGGGGACTTGCAGGCCGACTCGTCG